>Ga0302320_10019637_pt1 | contig 13547 bp, 10 predicted proteins | sample Bog_T0_3_FD_202130 | JGI IMG/M metagenome (GOLD analysis project Ga0302320, IMG submission 202130) | Peat permafrost microbial communities from Stordalen Mire near Abisko, Sweden - Bog_T0_3 | ecosystem: Environmental > Terrestrial > Soil > Wetlands > Peat | place: Sweden: Abisko, Stordalen Mire...
ACCGACGTCGCCCAGGCCGAGGCGGCGCTGGAGGGCGCGATCGCAACCCGCGAGACCGCGGTGGGCAACTTGCAGACCGCTCGCGGGACGTTCCAGCAGATCATTGGCGTGTTTCCGCCGGACAATCTGATCGAGCCTCAACCGCTGAACCTGCCGGTCAAAAGCGAGCAGGAAGCGGCGATTCTGGCCAGTGGCAACAATCCGAACGTCGTCAGCGCCCAGTTCAACGATGCGGCGGCGAAGGATGCGATCGATGTGGCGTTCTCCCAGTTGTTGCCCCAGATCAGCTTGCAGGGCCAGACGTTCCAGCAGAACAACGCCGGCGGCCGCAGCACCAACGCGAACGGCTACCAGGTCACCGCGCAGGTTTCCGTGCCGATCTATCAGGGCGGTTCGGAGTACTCGGCCGTGCGTGCGGCACGCCAGCAACAGCAGCAAAGCGCGCGGCTGATCGACGACGCCAAGCGGACGGCGGTGCAGAATGCGGTGCAGGCCTGGGATACGCTGGTCGCCGCCAAGGCTTCCGCGGACAGCACCCGGGCGCAGATCCGCGCCAACGAGGTTGCCTTGGAAGGCGTCGAGCGCGAGGCGATCGTCGGCAGCCGCACCACGCTGGACGTTTTGAACGCCACCCAGCTTCTGCTGCAGTCACGCACCACGCTGGTGCAGAATCTGTCGCAGGTGATTACTGCATCGTATGCCGTCGCCGTTGCAATCGGGCGTCTGACCGCTCGGGATCTGCATCTGCCGGTTCCGTTGTACGATGAAACGGCCTATTATCAGGCCGTTAAGGATCGCTGGGTCGGCCTTGGCGACTACGCGACCGACCAGCCGGGCCGCTGACGCGTGTTGCACCGATGACCAACGCGCCGCCCCCGCCGGCAAGCCCGGACGGTGCCGATCCGTCGATGGAGGAGATCCTCGCCTCCATCCGGCGCATCCTCAACGATGACGAAGTTCCGGCCGCGGAGGCGCCGCCCGCGGCGGAGCCGGCGGCCGAGGAACCGGCGGCCGAGGACGATGTGCTGATCCTCGATGACAGCATGATCGTGGGAGCGTCGGACTCCCCGCCGGAGGTCTCCGAGGCCGAACCTGCGCCACCTGCCGACACATCGGATCCGTTTGACTTCCAGGCCGAGACTTTCGACGTCCAGGCCTCTGCCCCTACGGCCTCTGCCCCTGTGGCCTCTGCCCCTGTGGCCTCTGCGCCTGTCGCCCCCGAACCGGTGACATTGCCGGTGGAAGCCGAACCGCCGCCTCGGGCGATGGAGGCCGCACCCGCTGAGCCTATGGCAGCACCGGTGCCCAATCTGCTTGGTCCTGAAGCCGCTGCTGCCGCCGCGTCCTCGGTCGGCAGCCTGGTGCGGACGCTCGCGGCCGGCCGGGCGACGCAGGTTTACGGGGGCGGACCGACGCTGGAGGATATGGTGCGCGCCGAACTGCGCCCGCTGCTGAAGGAATGGCTGGACGTCTACCTGCCGCCGATGGTGGAGCGTCTGGTGCGCATCGAAATCGAGAGGGTCGTCGGCCGCTGCGTTCCCTGATAAAGGGGGCATCCCCTTTAAACAATCGGTGACGCGTTGCCCGGGCCGTGTATGAGCCGGGTCGCGGGAGACAATGATGACACTGGACAGCCGGTTCACCCCTGGCGACATCGAGCCCCGTCTGTACGCAGGCTGGGAACACGCAGGCGCGTTCGCTTGCGATCCCGACTCCAACGCGCAACCCTTCACCATCATGATCCCGCCGCCGAACGTCACCGGCAGCCTGCACTGGGGGCATGCACTGACGTTCACGGTGCAGGACATCCTGGTGCGCTGGCGCCGGATGCAGGGCCGCGACACGCTGTGGCAGCCGGGCACCGACCACGCGGGCATCGCGACGCAGATGGTGGTCGAACGGCTGCTGGCCGCCGAGGGCAAGGACCGGCGGGCGATCGGCCGCGAGGCGTTCATCGACCGGGTCTGGCAGTGGAAGGCGGAATCCGGCGGCGCCATCACAACGCAGCTTCGCCGCCTGGGCGCGTCACTCGACTGGCCGCGTGAGCGCTTCACCATGGACGACGGGTTGACCGCCGCGGTGAAGGAGACATTCGTCAAGCTGCATTCCGAGGGTTTGATCTATCGCGACCGGCGGCTGGTGAACTGGGACCCGGCGCTGCAAACCGCGATTTCCGACCTCGAGGTCGAGAACCGCGAGATCAAGGGTTCGCTCTGGTATATCCGCTACCCGATCGAGGACGAACCGGACCGTTTCATCGTCGTCGCGACGACGCGGCCGGAGACGATGCTGGGCGATACCGCCGTGGCGGTTCACCCGGATCATCCGTCGTATGGCAGCCTGATCGGCCGGCGGGCGATCCTGCCGCTGGTTGGCCGCTCGATCCCGATCGTCGGCGATGCGTACGCCGACCCGGAGAAAGGCACCGGCGCGGTGAAGATCACCCCGGCGCATGACTTCAACGACTTCGAGGTCGGGCGGCGGCACGACCTGCCGATGCCGTCCGTGCTGGACCGTCAGGCCATGGTGACACTCGCCGAAATCGAGGATGTGCTGGCCCTGGTTCCAGGCGTGGCCGACCCGGCGTTCGTGCGCACCCTGGAAGGCCAGTCGCGGTTCGCCGCCCGCAGCGCAATCGTCGCTGAACTGGAACGGCTTGCGCTGCTGGCGAAAATCGAGCCGCACATCAATCAGGTGCCGCACGGCGACCGCGGCGGCGTGCCGGTTGAACCCCGGCTGACGACCCAGTGGTACTGCAACGCCGGCGTGCTGGCAAAGCCGGCGATCGAGGCGGTGGAGACCGGCCGCACGGTGTTCGTGCCGAAGCAATGGGAAAACACGTTCTTTGCCTGGATGCGTGATATCCAGCCATGGTGCATCTCGCGCCAGCTTTGGTGGGGGCATCGTATCCCTGCCTGGTACGGGCCTGACGGCACCGTCTTCGTCGCCAGGGATGCCGAGGGCGCGGCGGCTCAGGCGCATGATCATTACGGGCACAGTGAACCGCTGGTGCAGGACGAGGACGTGCTGGACACCTGGTTCAGTTCCGGCCTGTGGCCGTTCTCGACACTGGGCTGGCCGGAGCACACGCGCGAATTAGATCGTTACTACCCTGGTGATGTTCTGGTCACCGGCTTCGACATCATCTTCTTCTGGGTGGCCCGCATGATGATGCTGGGCCTGCACATGATGGGCGATGTGCCGTTCCGCACCGTGTATATCCACGGCCTGGTGCGCGACGAGCGCGGCCAGAAGATGTCCAAGTCGAAAGGTAACGCCGCCGACCCGCTGGAACTGGTCGACACGTACGGCGCCGATGCCCTCCGCTTCACCATCTGCGCGCTGACCGGACCCGGGCGCGACGTCAAGCTCGGTCCCTCGCGTGTGGACAGCTACCGCGGCTTCGTGACCAAACTCTGGAACGCGGCGCGGTTCTGTGAGATGAACGGCATGCGGCCGGATGCCGGGTTTGATCCGGAACGGGTCACCCTGCCGTTGTCGCGTTGGCTGCTGGTTGAGGCGAACACCGCGATCAGCGAGGCGGGCGCGGCGCTGGAGGCTTACCGTTTCGACGAATATGCCGCGGCCGGATACCGTTTCGTGTGGAATACGTTCTGCGACTGGTTCCTGGAGTTCGCCAAGCCGTTGCTGGCCGAGGGTGCGGATGCGGCTCACGCAGCCGAAACCCGCGCCGTGGGGGCGCATGTGCTGGGTCTGATCCTGCGCCTGCTGCATCCGGTTATCCCGTTCGTGACTGAGGAACTGTGGGATCGTTTCGGATATGGAGAGAAATTCAGCCTGATCAGCGCTGCGTGGCCCGAGCCGGTTGGGGTGCCGGATGCGGCGGCGGCACGGGTCGAGCTGGACTGGGTGGTGCGGCTGATCGGCCTCGTCCGCTCGGTGCGGAGCGAGATGAACGTGCCGCCTTCCAAGCCGTCGCCGGTGCTGCTGCAAGGGGCGTCGGGCGAGATTCTGGGGCGGGTGGACCGGTGGATCGACGCCATTCGGCGGCTGGCGCGGGCCTCTGAGGTGCGGCCGCTGAGCGGGGACGTGCCGACAGGCTCCGCCCAGGCGATCCTGGATGAGACGACCATTGTTCTGCCGCTGGAAGGGCTGATCGACATCCCAGCGGAACGGGCCCGGCTGGCCAAGGATCGCGACAAGCTTGCTGCGGAGGCAAAGAAGATCGCTCAGAAACTCGGGAACGCGGATTTCGTCAGCCGTGCGCCGGCGGAGGTTGTTGCGGAGAACCGGGAACGGCTGGAGACCGCACAGTCGGAGATCGCCCGGTTGCAGGCGGCGCTGGATCGGCTGGGTTGAAGCGTGGCGACGCGCGGGGACCCAGGCACTCATGCGCGGCGTAATTTATTGTTTTGTTGCAACAGTTTGCATCACTCGGACAACGAGGGCCCTCACACCCTGCCCTTATAAGAAAGGCTGCCTAACCCATTGACGAAAGGGTCGGGCCTTCCTAATATGCACATCCTTCCTGAGTATCGGGCGACCGTGCGCTGGCACCCCACGCCCTAAGTTCAAAATTTCGACTGGCTTCGAACCGCAGGGCGCTTACGCTCGAAATGCGTTCAGGCTCCACCTCACGCCCCTCCGCACCCTCACGTCCAGGCATCTCTCATGCATCTTGCTGAACTGAAACAGAAGACCCCGGCCGAACTGGTGAACTTCGCCGAATCCTTGCAGATCGAGAACGCATCGTCGCTGCGCAAGCAGGACATCATGTTCGCGATCCTGAAGAATCTGGCCGACAATGAGCAGGCGATCCATGGCGAGGGGACGTTGGAAATCCTTTCCGACGGGTTTGGCTTCCTGCGCAGCCCGGAGGCGAATTACCTCGCCGGCCCGGATGACATTTATGTCAGTCCCAGTCAGGTTCGCCGCTTCGGGCTCCGGACCGGGGATTCGGTCGACGGGCAAATCCGAGCGCCGCGCGACGGAGAGCGTTACTTTGCACTGTTGAAGGTGGACACGGTCAATTTCGAACCGCCGGATGCGGTGCGCCATCGCGTCAACTTCGACAATCTGACGCCGCTGTACCCCGAAGAACGCTTGAAGATGGAGATGGAGAATTTCCAGTCCGTCGCCAAAGGCCCGGTCAAGGACTTCACGCCGCGGGTGATCGACCTGATCTCTCCGGTTGGGAAGGGGCAGCGCGCGCTGATCGTGGCACCGCCGCGCACCGGCAAGACGGTGATGTTGCAGAACATTGCCGCCGCGATTGCGGCCAACCACCCCGAAGTCTTCCTGATCGTGCTGCTGATCGATGAGCGGCCGGAGGAAGTCACCGACATGGCCCGCAGCGTGAAGGGTGAGGTCATCAGTTCCACCTTCGACGAACCGGCGACCCGCCATGTACAGGTGACGGAGATGGTGCTGGAAAAGGCCAAGCGCCTGGTCGAGCACAAGCGCGACGTGGTGATCCTGCTGGACAGCATCACCCGGCTTGCGCGGGCCTACAACACGGTGGTGCCGTCATCGGGCAAGGTGCTGACCGGCGGTGTCGATGCCAATGCGCTGCAACGGCCGAAGCGGTTTTTCGGGGCGGCGCGCAACATCGAGGAGGGCGGGTCGCTGACCATCATTGCGACCGCGCTGATCGATACCGGCAGCCGCATGGACGAAGTCATCTTTGAAGAATTCAAGGGCACCGGCAATTCGGAGATCATTCTGGACCGCAAACTGTCGGACAAGCGGTCTTTCCCGGCGATCGACATAACGAAGTCCGGCACGCGCAAGGAAGAGTTGCTGGTTGAACGCGGCGTGCTGACGAAGATGTGGGTGCTGCGGCGTATCCTCAATCCGATGGGAACCGTGGACGCCATGGAGTTCCTGCTGGACAAGCTGAAATACAGCAAGACCAACAATGATTTCTTTGACGCGATGAATACCTAGCGGTCGTTCCGCTTCCCAGCTTCTGGACCGAGTGCCGAAGCTATGGCACGACCCAAGTTTTGCCAGTTGGGGAGGAAATGGACATGGCCGAGGTCGTCAAGGTCACCGTGCGGGATTATGTTGCGACGGTTGAGATGGACCGCCCGCCGGTGAACGCGCAGAGCAACCAGTTGCGCGACGAACTGATCGCCGCGTTCGACAGTTTTACCGATCGCGACGACGTCCGCGTCGCCATCCTGACTGGCTTTGGAAAAATGTTCTCGGCGGGGGCGGACATGAAGGAGCGTCCGACCGTTGAGAATCCAGGCGAGTACTGGAAGTTCAACCGGCTGGTCCGGGAGATGTTCAATGCGATCCATGAGTGCGCGAAGCCGGTGATCGCCGCGGTGAACGGTCCGGCTCTGGGCGCCGGGCTGGGTCTCGCGGCACATTGCGACATCATCCTGGCGTCCGACAACGCCGTGTTCGGCATGCCGGAGATCGATGTCGGGCTCGCGGGTGGAGCGGCCATGCTGCAAACTCTGTTCGGCCGTTCCCGCGCCCGGCGGATGTTTTTCACCGGCTGGCGCGTGCCGGCCGAGGAACTCTATCGCACCGGCGTCATCGAATGCTGCGTGCCACTGGACCAGTTGATGTCGGAAGCGATGAAGCTGGCGACGGAGATCGCCTCAAAGAGCCCGACGGGCATGCGCGCCGCCAAGCACTCGATGAACACGACGATGCACATGCCGTCGCGCGATGCCTATCGTTTCGAGCAAGGCATCACGGTGATGCTGTCGCAGACTGATGATGCGAAGGAAGCGCGTCAGGCGTTTATCGAGAAGCGCAAGCCGGTGTTCAAGGGGCGCTGAGCCGCGCCGGCCAGCCTCGGGTCAGTCAGCGTTGACGGCCTGCTCCTTGATCAGCCGGTCGATCGTCAGCCTTGCGCGCACGCCGCCGCTGTCGATGTTGTAGGCGCGCAACCGAAGATCAGGATTGCGCTCGATCGAGGTCTGCTGGGCCTCCAGGATCGCCAGATCCTCGAGAAACACGCCGCCTTGCTGCGCCTTGAAACGGGCGGTGAAGCCGGCATCGTGGATGTCGAAGTTGCGCGCCATGCCCCAGAAGTAGTGGCTGGAGGCCGGTGTTTCCGGCGTTAGGGCGTCGATAACGAAGCCGCGCACGCCTTGATCGTGGCGTTCGATCGTGGCACCCGCGCCGACCGGGGCCACGCCGACGTCGATGATCACCGACGACGGTGCGATGAACTGGCAGATCTGCCAGCGATCCACCTTGCCGTCCTGCTTCAGTGCATTGCGCCAGAACGGTGGTGCGTCGATGCCGGGCATCCAGCGTTTCACGAACACCTCGTTGCCCTCCGACGTTGTTTCCATCGGCGTTTCCATCAGTTCCGGCTGGCCGATCGACCCGGCGTGGACATGCGTCTCGTGGGTCAGGTCCATGAGGTTGTCGATACCGAGGCGGTAGTCGCAGCCGATCCGGTAGTAGCCGCCGTCGAAGGTCCAGGCCGGATCCGAACAGGGCCAGAAGTTGGGGATCAGCGTGGGATCAGCCTTTTCGGCATCGCCGACCCAGATCCAGGCAAAGCGATGGCGCTCGACCACCGGATAGGTCTGGACGCAGGCCGTGCGGGCGACCGGGTCGTGCCGGAGCGGCATCTCGATTCCGCGGCCCTGGCTGTCGATCAGCAGGCCGTGGTAGCGGCAGCGGATGTTGTCGCCTTCCTTGATGCCCATCGACAGCGGCAGCATCCGGTGCGGGCAGGCATCACGCAAGGCGACGACCGAACGATCGAAGCGGCGGTAGAGCATGACGGGCTGGCCGCAGATCGTGCGGGCCAGCGGATTTCGGTCGATCTCGAAGTCCCAGCCGGCGACATACCACTGATTGACCGGCCAGTTCGCTGCCATGATCGCCTCCCGTTTATTGCCACCGACATATCGGGAAAGGCGGGCTGTGTGCAACGGCACCGCGCCTCGTCTATGAACCACCGGGGAAGCGGGGGAGGACTGTCACATGGATTTGCAGCTTAAGGGAAAAACCGCGCTGGTGACTGGCGCCAGCATGGGCATCGGCCGAGCGATCGCGAAGGCTCTGGCGGCGGAGGGTGTGCAGGTGGTGGCGGCGGCGCGCCGGATCCAGCTGATGGAGGTGATGGCTGACGAGGTTGAAGCGGGTCAGTATCCGCGGCCCATTCTGGTGAAGCAGGATGTGATGGAGGACGACGCGGCGGCGCGGCTGAGCGGTGCCGCGTTGGACGCCGTGGGCCGGATCGATATCCTGGTGAACAACGCCGGCGGCAGCCGCGTCCTGCCGATCGATGCGCCGGAAGAACGCTGGACCGAGGCCATGACGCTGAACTTCACCCGCCCGCGGCAGCTTACGCACGCGCTGCTGCCGCAGATGATCGAGAACCGCTGGGGCCGCATCATCAACATCACGGGCAAGAGCGAGCCGGAGCACCTGAATGCCGCGTTCTCGGCCAAGGCCGGCATCCATGCGTGGGCGAAGGGTTTGTCGCGCGAGGTCGGACAGTTCGGTATCACCGTCAACTCGATCCCACCCGGCCGCATCATGAGCGAGCAGATTCGGCGCAACTATCCGGAAGATTATCGCAAACACTTCGCAGAAACGGAAATTCCGGTTCGTTACTGGGGTGAGCCGGAGGATCTGGCGGTGATGGCGGTTTGGCTTGCCTCCCCGCTCGCGCGGTACATCACAGGCGCGGTGATCCCGGTCGATGGCGGGTGCGACGTTACCAGTTCTGATGCTCATGCGCTCTGCCGCACCTCCATCGTGCGTTCCGCCTCTGCCAGGGCCTGCGGTTCGACCAGCAAACCCTGGCGTTCGTAGCGGCCGCGGCTTCGGCTGAAGCGGACGACCACGGCGGACCGCGCGCTCAGGGCTTTTGCGCGTCGGGTGAGCAACGCGGCGCCCGCGGGCAGGAACACAAGATCACCCAGGCCGACACAGCGCAAACACGCAGGCCCTGGGTTCTCCATGATCAGGAGGTCGCCCGTGCCGCCGCAGTGATGGCACGTCCACATGTCCTTCGTCGGCTGGATCACCACCAGGTCCGGTGGTCGGCTCGCCTGGGCCGCCACGCGTTCGCGTTTCTTCTCGGACAGCGCGGGCGAAACCCAGTGGGTGCGGTAATTCTTTTCGATCCCATGATCGCCGCTGACGCTGAAACGCAGCTTCTGTCGTTTCGGCGTTCGTGCGACGTACTGCGTCTCGCTCGGCAGCAGGCCCTTGTCGCGCGCCCAGACGCGGAACAGCTTCATGGCTTCGGATATGCGAGACAGATTGGTCTGGGTCACGCGTTCGAGGCATTCGACCTGCCCCTGCCGCCAGCGCTGTACTGCGGAGGGCTCGACCCAGCCGATGCCGGACAACACATCGAGGGCGCTCACATAGCCCTGTGCCGCGAGTGACGCCTCCGCCGCCCGGCTCACACGCTCAGCAAGCTTGTCGCGATTGGTCCGGTTCATGATCTCATCGAGAACGGAGTGGTCCATAATGGATGAGAGCCCTGGTGCATGGCACTCAAGGTTCAGGCAGTCAAGATCGGCCAGTCACCTCGGCCTGAGACGGCTGCCCAATTCACCCCACGGCGCCTCCACGGGCCGGTTTGACGAGCGGTCCGAGCGAATGGAGGTAGGAATCGTCGAAGTTGGCCCGGTCATAGACGGGAAAATCAGTCACCCGATCGCGGAAGCTCTTCAGAGGCTGACCCATCGAGCGCAGGCCGCGCACCCTTTCCCGGCGAACCAGTCCCAGATCGATCTCCAGCGGGATCAGTTCCTCGGCGGTGCTCCCCTGATGCAGCAGCCGCCCGTCCGGTCCGGCGACCAGCGAACGGCCGTTGCCGCCGGCCCCCAGACCGTTGATGTGGAAAACATAACTCTGGAACATCGCGGCCGAGGCCTGTGCGATAAGCAGGTCGGCATCGCGGTCGACGAAATGGGCCAGCACGGGGTTCAGGATCACCTCAACGCCCAGCGACGTCAGCGTGCGGGCGATTTCGGGGAACCAGATGTCGTAACAGATGGCGACCCCGAAGCGGCCGACCTCCGGCACGTCGAACACGCAGAACGTCCGGCCAGGCGTCACGTCCTCCTCATAGGGTGTGAAGGGGAACATCTTGGAATAACGCGCAATCACCTCGCCGGCCGGGTCGATCACCGGGGTGGTGTTGTAGATGGCGCCGTCGCGCCGCTCGAAGATCGAGCCGGGAACAAGCCAGATCCGGTGCCGGCGCGCCATTGCCTGAAACACCGCCTCGGTCTCCCCCGGCAGCGGCTCGGCGCTTTGCGTGACCGGCCCATGCGCGGCGAGTTCGCTCAGCACCACCATTTGCACCCAGGGATACAGGTGCATCAGCAGGTCAAGGCGGTGGCCCAGCGCCGAAAGGTTGTTGTGGATTCCGACATGGGTCTGGATGCCGGCGATGGCGAAATGCGTCATGGCTAGAACTCCGGATGCTTATGAGAACGGTGGAATACAGGTTATTGGTAAACCACCAGCCGTTCGCCTTCGGTGAAAGCCGCCAGCGACTGTTTCCAGCGCTGGCCCGGCCAGCAGAGTTGCATCACGCCCTCGGCGGGGCGGTAGGCGGCGGTGTAAAGCGTGCCCCAGCCGCCGTCGGACACCGGTCGGTACAGCGGCCGGTTCAGAAAGTCCACAATCAGCCCGGCTTCGGTCTGGGCCGGATTGTCGAGGCAGGCTGCCAGAATGACCTCCCGGCGCACGGTATCGGACACGATTTGGTCCTCTGGCCAGGCGTGCTCACCCTGCCGGTTGGCGGAAAAAGGATTGGGGCCGACCTCGGGTGGGCGATCGGGGGCGATGGCGACCGAGTACCAGGCGCCGTCGCGGTCGATCAGCGCGATGTTGTAGGAAAGATGCACAGGCACACGCCGCAATACCGCCAGTGCGTCGCGGGCGTTGCGGCACGTCTCCAGGATGTATCGCAGGATAAGCGTCACCCCGAAACCGGGCCCTGCGACCAGCCTGCCGCCGAAGCTGAGCGAGACCGCGAGCCCTGCCGTGTTCATCCCGTCCAGCGCGCCCCAGACACAGTCGCTCATGGCAAGAACCGGGCTGCCGAACCAGTTGCTGCGCAACAGCATCGCATCGCAGAAACCGGGGGCGTAGTCGTAGTTGCGGATCAGGCCGTACGGCTGGCGGCGCCAGATGGCCTGCGTGCAGCCATGCATGAAGTTGGGTGGGCACCACAGCGAAAGGAACCGGGCTTGCTCATCGTCGGCGCCCAGGATCGTCACCAGCCGGTCGTAGAACGGAGCCAACTCCGGCATATACCGCTCGAGCATCAGGCGGCAGGTTCGGTAATCCGGGCGCGCCGCGCCGCCATCGCGCCGGAACCAGTTTCGGTAAACCGGCCATCGGCGGGCAAACTCCGCGGCGAGGTGCAGGCCAAGCCGTGGTCCGTCGACCGCGCAGAAGCGGAGACCTGTCATCCCCGCTTCCGGATAATTGGCGGCGCCGGTCGCATTTGGTCCGGTAACCCCGCTCGTCCGTCAGGCGGTGCTGCCATGACAAAGAAAGCCGCCGCTGCCCGCGCGCGGCGGGTTCGACCCTTTTCCATCTCCTGTCTCTCCGATGAGCGTCGACCCTGCGCGCGGATCGCGGCGTAAATGCCGACTGGTATCAGACGCCGGCAATCGCGATCGGAACGCCCGAAATGATGTGCCGGATAGCCATGCCGTACTTTGTCCTGGCCTGCTCCACGATGTTCTGCTTGAGCCAGGGCGACCGGTCCACCGGATGCGTCGAGATCACGATCAGATTCGGCTTGAACGTCGCAACCGCTTCGTCCATCGCCTGCATCGGGCGGTCATCTCCCAGATCGCCGTCGACATGCAGTCCCTCCTTGCGAAGGATCCCCAGCACGCTGTCGAGGCAGCCTTGCGCCGAGATCCCCGACGCACCGGCCGACCAAGCGGGACCCGGGCCGGTTTGTAGCGGGCGCGTGGGCATGCAGACATGGTATGTCGCGGTCGCCTCGTTCTTGATTTCGCGGAGTTGGCCGAGCAGTTCCTTGCCGTCGACGGTCCGGCTGGCGACGACCAGAACCCGAGCGGCGACCGGCTGTATGATGTCGCTGATGATAGCCGGCTGGGGCGCGGCGGAGGGAGCGAACCGGCGCATCAGCGCGTAGGCGGCAACGACGACGACGAACGTGAGCAGGCTCAGGAACAGCTGGGAGCGGCTGTCGTCACGGATGCCCATCAAGACCAGCACGCCGACCATCGCGGCGATCGTGGCCACGGTGAGATAGGGGTGGAACCACATCTTCACCTTCAGGTGTTCGGGCGCAATCGTCGATCGCATGACGAGCTGAGAGATTGCGATGATGATGTAGACCAGCAGGATAATTGCACCCGACGAGTTCAGCAGAAACAGGAATACGGTTTTGGGCGAGATATAGGCGGCGATAACGCAGAGGTAGCCGATGGAGGTGGAGGCCAGGATCGCCGGCAGCGGAACACCGCGTTTGCTGATCCTGAGCAGCAGGGAAGGTGCCTCGTCGCGTTCGGCAAGCACGAACAGCATACGCGACGCGGTGTAGAGGCCGGAGTTGAGGCAGGAGAGCACCGCGGTCAGAACCACTGCGTTCATGACGTTGGACGCCCAGGTCAGGCCCATCGCCTGGAACGCCGCGACATAGGGGGACGCATCGGTCCACTGGCCGTTCCATGGCAGGATGACCACCAGCAGTGCGATCGAGCCCACGAAGAAGACGCAGATCCGCAACACGACGGAGTTGGTGGCCTTGACCACCGCGTGTTCGGGATCATCCGACTCGGCGGCCGCAATGGTGGCGACTTCCGCCCCGACCATCGAGAAGACGACGATCACGATGCCCGAGAACATCGCCCAGGGACCGTTCGGCAGAAATCCACCCCGGCTGGTCAGGTTCGAAAAGTCCAAGCTGTGGCCGGGCCACAGGCCGAGGATGAAACAACTGCCCAGCGCGAGGAAGATGCAGATCGCGACGACCTTGATCAGGGCGAACCAGTACTCGAACTCGCCGTAGGAGCGGACCGAGTAAAGATTGGTCGCGGTCATCAGCATCAGCAGGCCCAGCGACATGCTCCACAACGGCACGCCCGGCAGCCACTTCTGCAAGATGGCTGCCCCGGCGACCGCTTCGAAGCCCATCACGACGACCCAGAAGTACCAGTAGAGCCAGGCCACCGTGAAGCCGGCCCAGCCGCCCAAAGTCTGCCTGGCATAATCGGCGAACGACCCGGTGGACGGGTGCGCAGCCGCCATTTCGCCCAGCATCCGCATGACCAGCACGATCAGCAGGCCGGACAGGACATAGGTCAGTATGGACCCCGGCCCGACGTCCTTGATCACCACGCCTGAACCGACGAACAGGCCGGCACCGATGACGCCGCCGAGGGCGATCATTGCGACATGCCGCTGCTTCAAACCCTTGTGCAGACCGGTGCCCGACTCTAGACCGGAGCCCGACTCTTCTGACCCCTGCTTCACCAAAGCCATCTCTGTTCCACTCCTTTCCGGAGATCAGCGTCTGGGCGGCCAGGCTTGCGGCGCGCGAGGCGGCCGGACGGTTGACCCATGGGCACCGCCGTTCCACTCGTCGTCAT
>Ga0302320_10019639_pt1 | contig 13546 bp, 7 predicted proteins | sample Bog_T0_3_FD_202130 | JGI IMG/M metagenome (GOLD analysis project Ga0302320, IMG submission 202130) | Peat permafrost microbial communities from Stordalen Mire near Abisko, Sweden - Bog_T0_3 | ecosystem: Environmental > Terrestrial > Soil > Wetlands > Peat | place: Sweden: Abisko, Stordalen Mire...
CAGCCAAAGACGGCCAGCACGACGGCCGCGCTACACGAAGGGCGCAATGTAATCGACCTGCCGATCGAGATTCAGAAGCCCAAGCTGTGGTATCCGGCAGGCTACGGCGAGCAGCCGCTGTATGAGTTCACGGCGCAAGTGGGAGGCGAGACGCGCAAGGCCAAGACCGGGCTGCGCTCGGTGGTGCTGCGCCGGGATCTGGACAAGTGGGGACGCAGCTTTGAGTTTGTAGTAAACGGAATTCCGGTTTTTGCCAAGGGCGCGGACGTGATTCCCTTCGACAGCTTTCCTAACCGCGTGAAGGCGGCTGACTACCGACGGATTTTGGGGGCGGCGCGCGCGGCGAATATGAACATGATTCGCCACTGGGGCGGCGGGTACTACGAAACCGACGAGTTCTATTCGATCTGCGACGAACTGGGGATCATGGTGTGGCAGGACTTCATGTTTGGCAACGATTGGCAGCCGGGCACCTATGCCTTCAAGCAGAATATCGAGGCCGAGGCCGAAGATCAGGTGCGGCGGTTGCGCAATCATCCAAGCATTGTGCTGTGGAGCGGTAATAATGAGACCGAACTGGCCTTTCACTGGGGCGAGAACGACAAGCTGCCGGCCGATGTGAGGGCGCAGATGTGGCAGGATTACCTGACCGAGTTCAGCGGGATTTTGCCCAGGGTGGTGGCAAAGCTGGACGGAGAGACGCCATATTGGCCGAGTTCGCCCAGCTCGGATTATGAGCAGGTAACGGGGAAATATCACACAGGGGACGACCACATTTGGGATGTGTGGCACGGACGAGTTCCCTTCTCGACCTATGAAACGCACCAGAGCCGCTTTGTGACCGAGTACGGCTTTCAGTCGTTCCCGGAAATGAAGACGATCGAGACCTTTACCGAGCCGTCGGACCGCACCAATATTTTTACGCCGGTGATGCTGAACCACCAGAAGAATAATGAAGGTAACTCGATCATTCACGATTACCTGCTGAAGGATTACCCGGAACCGAAGGATTTTGCCAGCTTCCTTTATGTCAGCCAGGTGCTGCAGGCCGAGGGAATCAAGATTGGGGCAGAGCACTTCCGGCGTTCGCGGCCAGAGACGATGGGATCGATCTACTGGCAGTTGAACGATTGCTGGCCGGTAGCTTCGTGGTCGTCAATTGACTACTACGGGCGGTGGAAGGCGCTGCAATATTACGCACGGCGGTTCTATGCGTCGGTGCTGGTTTCTCCGCATGTCGAGGCGGGCGCGCTGAAGGTTTATGTGGTCAGCGACAAGGTGAAAGCCGAACCGGCGACGCTGCGGGTACGGCTGATGAATTTTGACGGCAAGGTGCTGTTGGAAGAAACACACCCGATAGAGGTTGAGCCGCTGACGAGCAAGGTCTACTTGGACTGGCCGCTGAAGAAGCTGGCCGACGCCGGAGCGGCCGACACGTCGCGGGTTTTTGTGTTGGCCGAGCTGACTGCCGGAAAGAAAGAGATTTCAAGCAACTTGACGTATCTGGCGCCGACCAAGGAGATACACCTAGTGCCAGCGGCGCTGAAGGTGGAGACGGCGAAGGCGAAGGGAAGTTACAAGATACGGGTAACTTCGCCGGTGCTGGCGCGGAGCGTGTATCTCTCGTTTGGATCGCTCGACGTGAAGGTCTCGGATAACTACTTTGACCTGCTACCTGGCGAGACGGTGGAGATTACGGCGACGAGCGTGGCAACGCTTGAGGCGCTAAAGACACAGATGAAGGTGATTTCGCTAACCGATGCCTTTGCTGGAGGAGGGAAAGCAGCGGCTTCGATTGGTGCAGCGCGGTAGATTCAGAGAAAAAGCAAAGGGCCGGAGCATGACGCTCCGGCCCTTTGCTTTTTGGCTGCGCCGTCTAGCTTAGAAGGCGAAGGTGGCTTGGAAGAAGATGCGGCGGGCAGCCGCGTTGGAGGAGAATGGGCCTCCTGCCAGACTGGTGGATTTGCCGAAGCGGTCGCCAGCGCCCACCGCAGTTGAAGCCGCAGTAGTGGGATTGTCCGGAAGCGTAGGAATCACGGTTCCGCTCGGCGTTCCATAGTTGATGTTGTTGAAGAGGTTCTGCGCCTGGGCGCTGAAGGTCAGGTTGTATTTGCGAGAAGCAGGCGAGTCAAACATGCCGCGCGGAGGTCTTCCGCCGCTGCCGCCGAAGCCGCCGGGGCCGAAGCCGCCGCCAGGACCACCGCCTGGACCACCAGGGCCGCCACGACCTCCGCCACCTCCGGGAGGCGGTCCTCCGGGACCACCGGCATTCAGACTATTGGTCGAATCAATTTTGGGGCCAACGCCAAATGTACGGCTGACGCGCAGCATCACGGTAACCGCGGAGGGGCTGGTGGCCATGTTGATGGGAATGACCGTATCGGTGCTGGCTGGCTGGGTGTCGAAGCAGCCGTAGGAGGTTTTCGCGTAATGAGACGGCGTGGTTGTGCCTTTTGGGACAGTGCAGAGCGTGGCGTCGGTGACCAGTGACGGGCGGCTGTTGAAAAAGTTATCGCCGGTCAGATCATTGTTGGTGACAATGTTATAGGGCTTGCCCGCCTCGGCGATCAGGAAGGGATTGAAGCGAATGCCCCAGGGAGCCTGATAGTTGCCCATGAGGAAGAGCATGTTGCTGGGCGCAAAGCTGGCGCGGCCGTAACCCTGCTTGAGATCGTGAGAGTCCGGTGCCGTGCCGGTGTTGGCGTGGGCGGAGGTGTAGTTGTAGAAGCCCATTACGTTGAAGCTGGGGGTCAGCTTGGCATTGATGTTGAGGATCAACTGATCTTGCTTGAAGACTGCCTCCGGCAGGTATTCGTCCACGATGCCTTTCGTGGAATCGGGTCGCGTGCCGGTCAATGTAGAGCTACCAAAGACGAAGGTTCCGGTCTTGTAGGCATTGGCGTCGATGGTGGCCTCCTGGTGTACGCCAAAGGAGTGCAGATAGGTGGCCGTGAGAGTGGTGGTCTTGGTCAACTGGCGTTCGATGCTGGCGCCGAACTGCTGCGTGTAGGGCGAGTGATAGTTGGAGGCAACCTTGACGGTGGTGTTGGTGCTAGTGGTGGCCGCGCTGGAGGATGAGATGCAACTGGCAAGCTGTTCGCTGGTCAGGCTGCCGAGATAGGTGCTCGCAAAGCAAGTGGGATTGCTGATGGTGTGCTGCGTCTGGCTGTTGGCATTGCCGCCATTGCGCACGATATTCAGTTCGTTGCCGAGCGAGAAGCGGTCGTAGAAGAGGCCGTAGCCAGCGCGGAGGACGGTTTTGGTTTTGCCGGATTTGTGGCCGTCGAGGGCGTAGGCCAGAGCCACGCGCGGAGCCCAGTCGCTGTGGTCGGAGACGTGGTTTTGCGACTCCCAGCGCAGACCGCCAGAGACGGTCAGCATCTTGTTTGCCTTCCAGTCGTCCTGGACGAAGAGCGCGGCGTCAAAGAGGTCGGCGCTGGCCGCTTCGGGACCGGTGGTATAACCCAGCGTCTGCGGCAAGGCGTCGGCGGAAAGACCGGAGACGAAAGTATTTGTTCCCAGGGCCGCTGCCGCATTGTTATAGGCCGTCTGCGAGGCGAATGTAAAACTGCCGTTGAAGCCCCCGTTGGTGGAGTTGCTGTCGCGGCCATCGCGCAGGCGAGTGCCGAACTTGACCGCGTGCGCGCCCAAGGACATGGTGGTCAGATTCTGCAACTCGAAGCTGTTGGAAGAATCGTTAGAGCGCTGGGATGAGGAGCCGCCGCCGAGGAAGTACGACGAGACGGAAAACGCCGGAGCGGTACTGGCCGGAGTTTCGGAAGAAGCTTCGTGACGATACTGGAAGCGGGTCTCGTTGACGATGTGCTCGTTGATCACCAGGGCATCACTCAACTGAATGGAGTGATCGGTAGAACTGGAGGAGGTGGCCTGCGTGGGTAGAGCGATGGTGCTGCCAAGATCGTCGTTATCGGTGTCGTGATAAATTCCGTAACGCGCGGTGAGAGTGTTCTTCTGACCCAACTGGAGGTCGAGGCGCGCGGAGGCGTTGGTGCGCGTGTGTGGATTGATCAACGCCCCGGAGTCGAAGCCGATAGGTTTATAGATGTTGGCGTTCTGGGTGTTGCGGCGCTCGGCGCTGACAAAGAACGAAGCCTTCTTGGAGAGCGATCCGTTGACGGTACCGTTGTATTGATAGCTATGATAGTCGGGAATATCCTGGATGAACGGATTGCCGGTGTTAAAGCTTTTGTCGTTGCCCATGGCGAAGACCTGGCCGTGGAGCTTGTCGGTGCCGGGCTTGGTGAGAATCTCGATGCGACCGTAGCCAAGGCGGTCGAATTCGGCGGAGTAGGGATTCTGGTTGATGCGAATTTCGCGAATGGCGGACTTGGGCGGAAGGTTGGCGCCGGTGAAGCCGTCAATGTAGATTTGGCCAGCGTTGGGACCAGCCGAGGGGCCGGCGAGGGCGTTGAGTTCATTGGAAAGCTCGTCGGGATCGTCGGAGAGCGCGTCAAGATCCTTGCCTTTGATGATGACGGAGCTGGCGTTACCGCCCGCCTCGATGCTAACTGCAGGCGACTCATCAGTGACCACGACGCTCTGCTGCTCGGCTTCGATGGCCATGGCGATTTTCATGTGCATGACTTGGCCGGCAGTGAGTTGGACGGCAGGCGAAACGAAGGGGGCAAAGCCCGCGTAGGTGGCCGTGACCTTGTAAGCGCCGGGCGCGAGATTGTTGACAACGTATGCGCCGCTGGAGTCAGCCGTGGCGGTAGCTATGGTTTTGCCCGCTGCATTGCTGACCGTAACCTTAGCGCCGGGGATGAGCGCGCCGGTGGGGTCGGCAATGTGGCCGCGCAAGGTAGCCGTGGTGGGCGCGGGAGTGGTGACAGGCGCAGCCGTAGCGGCGGACTGCGCCTGTGCCGCTGTTGCGGCTAAAACCAAAGCCCAAGCCAGCAAAAAATGAATGAAGCAATGCAATTTTGAGTACACAAATCCCTCGCTTGTTTTTACGGATGTTAGTTAGCCGACACGCAACTTGGAAATTGCCGCTGCGCACCCGCTCTTCCTGCGATTGTTCTATTGGGCAGCGTCTGCACCACCACCGCCCCCCATACTCCAGTTGGCGAGCAAGTTGCTGGCTGCGGGAGCTTCGAGCAATGGTTCAACACCGGCTACGAGCGTAATGGCCGTAACTTCAGCGGCACCCTCGGTGGAGACCAGCATGACAGCCTCGCCTTTTTTCAAATCGGAGAGTTGAATGGCGGGTGCGCGGCCCAACATTTGCTGCGGATCGCCACTGCCATCTCTGCCGCCGTTGCCGCCGTTGCCGCCGTTACCGCCATTGCCGCCAGGAGCGGCGCTGGCAGCGGCGCGATGCGGCACATCAACAGATGCCTTGAGGCGCACTGCGAGCATAGACGCCATGGTGTCGGGCAAGCGGCGCAACTGTGCATCTGCTCCGATGTGAATGGTGACCGGCTTTTTGGTAAGCAAATCCTTGACGATGAGCGTGGAAGAAGGTGAATCGATGGAAACAATGGTTCCAGAGATATTGCGGAAGCTGCCTGAGACAACTTCGTCAGCATCGATCTGCGTGCCATCTGCATTTTTGACGCCGCGGGCGCGCAACTGGTCGCCAGCATGTATGGCGTCGAGCGGGGCAGGCTGCGCATCGTCAAAGCGTACCGAAGCGGGCGCGTAACGCTTGAGCATGGTGGTCTTGGTGGTGTGAATCGTGATGGTTTTGGCTGCGGCTCCCGCGCCGCTGGTGAGCAGGATGGAGCCGGTTGCGGCATCGACGCTCTTGACCAAACCGCCGAGGCCGCGCCCCTGCCAGTCTTCGCGATCCCGCTGCTGCTTGAGGGCCACATCGGCCTGCTTGATAGCGATGATTTGCAAGGCTTGCGGTGTCCCTGCCGGGGCGTTGGGGTCAAGCTTGACCAGAGCGCGATCACCCACTTCGAGTTCGCTAAACGGAATAGCTTCAGCAGTACTCAGATCTTTTTGGCCGGGCGCAATGCGCTTGATGACGGCCGTGGCGGGAACTTCGAACTGATGAGCGCCATCGGAATCGGTCTTAACGGTGAGAGTGCTGCCATTGATGGCGGTGATGGCGCCGACAAAGCGGGCCGGCGCCTGTGCCTGAAGGAAGGCCGCGCCAGCAACGAGCGCCAACAACAGAAAACCCCGCATGGCGGAAAAAGGAAAACGGATTTTGATCTTGCTTGTCATAACTCAGCTCTCCACGGCCTTTGCCTTGCGGCTACCGGGATGGGAAATTTCGTCTCTATCCCGGTAGACGCGCAAGACGGCAAAAAAGTTGAGGAAACGATTTCTATAGTTTTTCGCGCGGACGCGAAAAAGTTGAAAAGCGCATGGAAGATCGCGTTTAAGTAACAGACACTAAGGATGTTATAAGGTAGCCACCAGTTCAGTGCGCCAACTCAGCGGTCTCAAGAAAGCTGTAACTTCCAGAGGGCGTGGGCGCGACACGGCTAAGGCGGCGATTGTGAACGACGACGGTGTCGCGATACCAGAGATTGATGGCAGGCAGGTCGCGGGCGAGAATCTGCTGTGCCTGAACATAGTCGGCGCGGCGGCGAACGGTATCGGCGCTGGAAGAGGCGTCGTCGAGCAGGGCGTCGAGTTGGGGATTGGAGTAGTGGCCGCGATTGGCGCCCTGGGGCGAAAAGCGCGCGGTGGAGAAGGCATAGCTGAAGATGTCAGGCTGCTCGTTGCCGCCGATCCAGCGTAGCGAATAAAGCTGGAATGCGCCGCGTGTGACGTCAGAATAAAACGTCGCATACTCGTAACTGCGCAGTTCGAGCGCGATGCCCACGGCGGCTAACTGCTGCTGAAGGACGGCGGCAAGCAGGCGCGTGCCTTCGTCGGTGGAGGTCTTCATGGTGAGGTGAAGGCGAACGCCGTTTGCGCCGGGCTTGAAGCCGACTTGGTCAAGCAAATGCCCGGCGCGGGCAGGATCGTAATCGTAGTGAGCAACGTCGTCCGTGAAGGCCCAGTGAGTGGTGGGCAAAAGACTCGACGCGGGGCGAGCGCGGCCCTGCTGCAAAGTGCGCACGATGAGGTTGCGATCGATGGCGCAGGCTATGGCTTGGCGAATACGCGCATCTTTGAGCAGCGGGTCGCGAAAATTGAAGCCGAGATATTGAATCTGAGTGCCGGGTACGGCTTCGATGGCCAAATGGGGCTGCACGGCGAGCACCGGCAGCGTATCCATAGGCAATGAATTGACGGCGAGATCGCCCGAGCCTTTTTCAAGTTCGAGAGATTCGGTGATCGCGTCGGGAACTACGGCGAAACGGACGCGCTCAATTTTAGGAACGACAGACCAGCTGAGGGAGTTGCGCTCGACAACGACATTTTGATCGATCTGCTGACTGACAAAACGAAATGGGCCGGTGCCGACCGGATGAAGCCAGAAGTCGCGCCCGCTGCCCTGGGGCACGATGCCCATGGCGCCGGTGGAAAGATTTGTGAGAAGAAAATTGTCGGCGCGCTTGAGATGAAAGATGACAGTGCGATCATCGGGAGTTTCGAGATGATCGACAGCGGCATAAGTCGCGGCTTTGGCGGTAATGATTTTGCCTGTGCGCATGGAATCAATCGTCCACTGCACATCGCGCGCGGTAAGCAGCCGGCCATCGTGAAAGCGAACTCCGGCGCGAAGATGAAAGATGAGTGTGAGCGGACCGGGCTGCTCCCAGCGCTCTGCGAGAGCGGGCGTGAAGTGGAAACTGGCGTCACGCGCAACCAATCCATCAAAGAGTAATTCGTCGATGTGCTCCGATTGCGCGTCGGTGCCGATGCGCGGATCGAGATTGGAGGGGCTGCTCTCAATGAGAAAAACAACCGTGCGCGGATCGCGCGGCGCGGAGTGGCAGCCGAGGAGCGCGAGCAGAGCTAACAGCGCGAGGATTCTACACATATATAACTTGCCCCAGAATCGCCGGACGCGATGCGCCAGTAGCAGCGGGTACGTTGGCGGGCAGATGGTGCCAAGTTTGCCAGGCGATGAGAGCAAAAGCCGCAGCCTCTTTGGCTTCAGCGGGCAGGCCGAATTGTTCGCTTACGGCTAACTCGCAACCTAGCGGAGTCAGGCGCTTTGCTAGCATCGCCATGAGCGTCGCGTTGCGCGCGCCGCCGCCAGAAACGACGTAATCGACGGGCGCGCCGCGCATTTTGCGACAAACAAATTGTTTGTAACTCGCATAAATGCTTTCGGCGGTGAGAGCGGTCGCAGTGGCCACAGCATCGTTGGGATTGCAGCTGCGCTTGCGGCAGGCGGAGAGAAACTTGGCGGCGTATTCGCGACCAAACTGCTCGCGGCCGGCGGTGCGCGGCGGCTTCTGCGTGAAGTAGGGATTGCGCAGGAAAGCGGAGAGCACGGGAGCAAGGATTTCGCCCGCAGCAGCATAGTTTCCGTTGCGATCAAATTTTTTATTGAAGAGCTCGAGAGCGAGAGCGTCGATGAGCATGTTTCCGGGCCCAGAGTCGAAGGCCATAACCGAGTCGGCAGAGGCGCCAGCGGGAATCGCGGTGAAGTTGGCGATGCCGCCAATGTTTTGCAGAACGCGACCTCGGCGTGAGTCGGCAAAGAGAGCGTAGTCGAGCAAAGGAACGAGAGGCGCACCCTGACCGCCGGCCACAATGTCGGCGGGGCGGAAGTTGGAGACGACGGGAACGCCTGCCGAAGAGGCCAGCAGAGCGGGTTCGCCTAACTGCCATGTGCAGGCGAAGCTACGGCCCGCATAACTCGCGAGACGCGGTTGATGATAGAGAGTTTGACCGTGACAGCCGATAAGATCGAGCGGGAGTTTGTGGCGATCAAGCGTGGCGGCGACGGCTTCAGCATAAGCGATGCCGAGACGCCAGTTGAGACGGGCCAACTCAGCAGTAGAAGTGGAGGTCGCATTCATGGCCGCAAGCACCGCGCGGCGCAAGGGCGCGGGAAAAGAGAAACCCTGGTGCGCGAGAAGAGTAAGCTTGGGGCGAGGTTTGCCGGGCGCGATGCGCACCACGGCGACATCAACGCCATCAGCCGAAGTGCCGCTCATGATACCCGCTACGTTCATGGTTTTCATTCTGCTTCGGACTCCTGGGCTTGGGCGATGAGGTCGCTGAAACGCGCGATGCGCGCGCGCAAGGCTTCAAATTGTTTGGAGGAGAGCGACTTCTCTACGCCGCTTTCAAAAAGTCTGGCGCGTTGACGCGCGGTTTGCACGGCGCGGGCAAGAACCATTTTGCGAAAAGATGGAGAGCGCTCGGCTTCGGCGATCAAGGCTTCATAGGCGCGCAGAATCAGCTCGGGACTGCGACAGATTTCGAGCAGGTCCATGCCGGCGCGAATGGCGGCGACAGCGGCTTCTTCAATGGACATGAATTTGAGGATTCCGCCCATCTCCATGTCGTCGGAAAATATGAGCCCCCAATAACCAAGGCGCTTGCGCAGCACGGTGGTGATCCAATAGGGCGAGGCGCTGGCGGGGCGATGCTTGCCAGGAGTGTCGGGATAGGCAGCGTGGTTGACCATAATCATGGGCAACTCATTGCGCAGTTCGCGATAGGGCGCGAGATGCTTTTGCCACTCCTGCCGGCCACTGCGGCGGATCACCGGCGTTTCGAGATGCGAGTCGTGCGTGCCGCCGCCGAGGCCGGGAAAATGCTTGCCGCAACCTACTACGCCCTCGGACTCAAGACCAGCAAGGAAGTTGCGCGCGAAATCGACCACATGCTCGACGGTGGCACCTGGGGAACGCGAGCCCAGCACCTCGGCAGACTCAGGCAACGCGAGATCGACGACTGGGGCAAGCGTTGTATTGAAACCAAATGCCTTGATGCCTTGCGCGATCAGCGCGCCCTGTTCGCGAATGAGCTGGTTTTTCCCGGTGTGGCGCGCCGCGGCTGCCACCGACTGCGCAGAAGGCATGGGCGCGAGAGCATCGCGGAGGCGATCAACCACACCGCCTTCAACATCGACGCAGCGCAGAGAGTGCGGCGCGCAGTAACTCGTAGTCTCATCAAGCAACGCGCGAGTTTGCGCGTGGTTCACGATATTACGCCGAAAAAGAATGACGCCCGCCGGACGCAAAAGCTTAAGCCAGGCGCGCTCCAGGCCGGTCAGCTCAACACCCTCCAAGCCCACTACCAATAAACTCCCCGCAGCTTGCCGCAGATTCACCGTCATTGCCGCTCCTTCATCTCTTGCTGAAGTTCCTCCAGCAGATTCAGCGCCTGCAACGGGGTGAGCGAATTTACGTCCGTCGCTTCGATGCGATCCACTATACGCTGCGAAAGAGGAGTAAATATGGTCAATTGCACGGGCTCGGGGGTGGTTTCAACCTGCACGCTCTGGCGCGCCTGCTTTTCGTGCTGGCGCAGGACGTGCTTGGCGCGCTCGATAACGGCGGCGGGAAGGCCAGCGAGACGGGCGACCTCGATGCCATAACTCTTGCTGGCGGCGCCGAGTTCGATGTTATGGAGGAAGACGATGCCGCCTGCTCCTTCTTTGACGCCGACGCGCAAGTTAGTCACTCGCGGCAATTTCTCGGCGAGCATGGTGAGTTCGTGATAGTGGGTAGCAAACAGAGTGCGCGCACCGGTTTCGGCGTGGAGATATTCGACCGTGGCCCAAGCCAGCGAAAGGCCATCGAAAGTAGCAGTGCCTCGGCCCATTTCATCGAGAAGAATCAGAGAACGATTAGTTGCGGTGTTGAGAATGGTAGCAGTCTCAGTCATCTCGACCATAAAGGTGGAGCGGCCACGGGCGACGTTGTCGCTGGCGCCGATGCGGGTGTAGATGCGATCGACGAGGCCGAAGCGCAGACTCTCAGCGGGTACAAAGCTGCCCATCTGGGCGAGCAGAACCAGCATTGCGGCTTGGCGCAGATAGGTGCTTTTGCCTCCCATGTTAGGGCCAGTGATGAGCAGCAAACTGGGGCCTTCGCCAGCAGCATTGAGATAAAGATCGTTGGCGATGAAGCGGCCCTCGCGGCGATCTTCCATCCACTGCTCGATGACAGGATGGCGCGCAGCGGCGGCCTGAATGACTAACTCATCGGTGAGCACGGGGCGCACATAGCGGCGGCTGGCGGCGAGATGAGCGAAGTTAGCGAGCAGGTCGGCTTCGGCCACGGCGGAGGAAGAATGCTTGATGCGGCGAGCGGCCTCGAGAACCGAGCGGCGCAACTCGACGAAGAGGCGCTTTTCGATTTCGATGCAGCGCTCGTGGGCGGTAAGAATTTTGCGCTCGTAGTCCTTGAGTTCGGGAGTGGTGAAGCGCTCGGCGTTGACCAGAGTTTGCTTGCGCTCGTAATCGGCAGGAGCCAGAGCCAAGTTAGCTTTAGTTATCTCGATGTAATAGCCGAAGACGGAGTTATAGCGAACTTTAAGCGAAGTGATGCCGGTGCGCTGGCGTTCGCGCTCTTCGATGGCTGCAATCTGCTGGCGGCCAGTGGTGGAGATGACGCGCAAATCGTCGAGTTCGGCGTCAACACCGAGAGCAATGGCGCCGCCGTCGGCGAGGGTGAGCGGAGGCTCTTCGACGAGGGTGGAAGCGATGCGAGAAGTGACGTCTTCGAGGATGTCCAAGCGCTCGGCTAACTCGCTCCATTTAGGAGCCTGCATGGCTTGGAGCGCGGAACGGAGGCCGGGAAGACGGCTGAGACTAGCGGCCAGAGCGCGGACATCGCGGGGACCGGCAGAGTCGAGCGAGAGGCGGGCGAGAAGGCGTTCGAGATCGAGCAGGCCATTGAAGGCGCGGCGAATTTCTTCACGTCGAACCAAGTCGCCCACGGCCTCGGCGACGGCTTCGTAGCGGGCTTCGAGAGCAGCGGCATCGACCAGCGGGCGAAGGATGGTGGCGCGTAAAAGACGCTTGCCCATAGGGGTTTGACAGGCATCGAGAGTGTGAAAGAGGGTGGCTTTGTTGTCCTGGCCCGCAAAGAGAGGTTCGACCAATTCAAGATTGCGAACGGTAACTTGATCGAGTTCGAGAGCGGTGGAGTGCTCTTCGAATTTAAGGCTGTCGATGTGGAGAGCTTCGTTTTTTTGCGTGGTGCGAACGTAATGGAGGACCGCACCGGCAGCGATGGCCGCGGCTTCGTGACCGACGAGTCCGAAGCCTTCGAGAGAGTGAACATTGAGCTGACGCTCGACGAGCGGGAGGGCGAAGTCGCGGGTCCAGACCCAATCGTCCACGCGAGTGCGGGCGGGAATGCGGTCGAGTTGCGCGGGAAGCGAGGCGCTAGTGGGAGCAATGACTTCGCTGGAGCCGGCCTTGAGAATTTCGTCGACAGCCTGTTGACGAGCGCTGGGACCGGCGAACTCCGCGGTGCGAAATTCGCCAGTGGAAACATCGAGCAGAGCGACGGCGCAGAGGGTCTCGGATGATTTCGTGGAGGACTTGCGGGTGCTGGCAACCTCGAACCAGGCGGCGAGAAAGTTGTTCTGCTCTTGACCGAGCGCAGAGTCAAGAGCCGTGCCGGGCGAGAGGACGCGGGTCACTTCGCGGCGCACGATTTTTTTGGTGAGCTTGGGATCTTCCATCTGGTCGCAGATGGCAATGCGATAGCCCATGCGCAGAAGGCGAGTGAGATAGCTTTCGACGGCGTGATAAGGGACGCCGCACATGGGCTGGGAGCGCTCGCGGTCGCGCGCGGTGAGGGTGAGCTGAAGCTCGCGGCTGACAGTGACGGCGTCGTCGTAAAAAAGCTCGTAAAAATCACCCATGCGGAAAAAGAGCAGGGCGTCGGGATTTTCGCGCTTGGCCGCCGTCCATTGGCGCATGAAGGGGGTTAGCTCGGCGACGGGCTTGTCGAGGGCAGCAGTGGAGGTCGTCTGCTCGACAGGAATCTGTTCCAAAGGTTGAAACGACGGAGTCACGGGTTGGGGGTCTTCTTTGATCACGCTGTTATTAAGAGTACCGCGCGGGTGAGGCGGGGGGATAGGGGAGGAAAACCGGATTTTTGGTTAGGCCACTCCAGATTGGGTGACGGTGACCGAGTAGGGGCGCGATGACTGAATTTTAGTTACAAAGCCAGCGCCATTTTGTAGAATCAGCGCCATGAACGGGAATCCGAAGGTCATCGAGCAGTTGAATCGTGCGCTTCGCGAGGAGCTCACCGCCATTAACCAGTACTTTGTTCACGCCGAAATGTGCGAGAACTGGGGCTACACAAAGCTGGCCCGGTACATCAAAAAGCAGTCGATCGACGAGATGAAACACGCCGAAAAGCTGATGGAACGGATTCTGTTTTTGGATGGCACACCGAGCATGGAGCCGCTGGCGCTGTCGATCGGCAGCAACGTACAGACCATGATCCAGTCGGATTTGAAGCTGGAGATGGGCGCCGTGAGCCAGTACAACGAGGCCGTGCGCATTGCCGCCGAGGAAAAAGACAATGGCACACGGGATCTGTTTGTGGCATTGCTCAAAGACGAGGAAAAACACGCGGACTGGCTGGAAGCGCAGTTGCACCAAATCAAAGAACTGGGCTATGAGCGCTATCTCTCCGTGCAAACGATGGAAGAAAAGTAGCGCGAGGCAGGTTGCGGGGCTGATTTT
>Ga0302320_10019640_pt1 | contig 13546 bp, 10 predicted proteins | sample Bog_T0_3_FD_202130 | JGI IMG/M metagenome (GOLD analysis project Ga0302320, IMG submission 202130) | Peat permafrost microbial communities from Stordalen Mire near Abisko, Sweden - Bog_T0_3 | ecosystem: Environmental > Terrestrial > Soil > Wetlands > Peat | place: Sweden: Abisko, Stordalen Mire...
TTTTGGCACCTACAATGTGACGAATCCGGGTTTTGTCACCACCAAGCACGTCGTGGAGCAAATTGAAAAAATCCTCAAGCCCGCAAGGAAGTTTGAGTTCTGGGCCAGCGACGAGGAGTTTTACAAAGTCGCCGCCAAGACTCCACGCTCGAATTGTGTCATGGACACAACCAAGCTTCTGGCGGCGGGTGTGAAGATTCGCGGTGTGGAGGAGGCGCTCGAAGATTCGCTGAAAAACTGGCAGCCGGAATAGCGAACAACAAAGACGCGAAGACGCAAAGGGAAACAATTTGAACAGAATCGTTATTCCATCGGAAATTGAGCGCCTGGCGACTCTGGCCGTGGATGCAGCGTTCGCAGTGCATAGCGAACTTGGGCCGGGTTTGCTCGAAAGTGCGTATCAGGCCTGTTTTGTCCATGAACTTGGTCTGCGCGGAGTAGCGTATCAAAAGGAGTTGCCGATCCTGCTCAATTATAAGGGTGTTCGTATTGAAGTTGGATTTCGTGCCGATGTTATCATCGAACAGAAACTTTTGATCGAATTAAAAGCTGTCGAACAGTTGCTTCCTATTCACAAAGCGCAGGTCATCACCTATCTCAAACTGACACATCTGCCTCTCGGAATGCTGATCAATTTCAACGAAGTTCTGGTAAAAAATGGCATCCAGCGCATTTTGAATCTCGACAAACCTTAGCGACTTTGCGTCTTTGTTGTTCAATTTATGAATCTACTCATCACCGGCGGCGCGGGCTTCATCGGCTCGAACCTCATCCACCACGTCATTGACGATCCGCGCATCGCGAAGCTCGTCAATCTTGACTGTCTTACTTACGCCGGCCATCTGGCAAATCTCGAAAAAGTTTCCAAGTATCCCAAATATATTTTCGAGAAGGTGGACTTGCGCGACAAGGCGGCGACCTTACGCGTCGTCGAGCAGCACGCCATCACGCACGTCATGCACCTTGCGGCGGAATCGCATGTGGACCGGTCCATCACCGGGCCGGGCGATTTCATCTCCACGAACATCATCGGCACGTTCAATCTGCTCGAAGCCTGCCGCGGATTCTGGGGCGTGAATCTGGCCGACAAAAAATTTCACCACGTCTCGACCGATGAAGTTTATGGATCGCTCGGCGCGACGGGCCTTTTCACCGAGACCACGCCTTACGCGCCGAACTCGCCGTATTCCGCGAGCAAGGCGTCGAGCGACATGCTCGTGCGCGCATATCATCACACTTACGGTTTGCCGACGGTCATCACGAACTGCTCAAACAATTACGGCCCGTTCCAGTTCCCCGAAAAGCTCATTCCCGTCATCATCCAAAACGTGCTCGCGCGGAAAGCGATTCCGGTCTATGGCGACGGCATGAACGTGCGCGACTGGCTTTACGTGCGCGACCACGCGGAAGCGTTGTGGACTGTTTTGGGCAAAGGCAAGCTCGGCGAGACTTACAACATCGGCGGCCACAACGAATGGGCGAACCTCCGCATCGTGGAATTGATCTGCGACACGATTGACGAATTCATGCCCTCGCTTGGCGGCGGTTCGCGCAAGCTGATTTCGTTCGTGAAGGATCGCGCCGGCCATGACCGCCGTTACGCCATTGACGCGACGAAGATTCAGCGCGAGCTTGGCTGGACGCCGGCACACAAGTTCGAGCAGGGCATCCGCGAGACGATCCGCTGGTATCTCGACCAGCAGGCGTGGATCAAGACCGTGACGGCGAAGAAATAACTGAACGCTTTAACCGGAAGCGCTCTCCAAACGTCTGTTAAGACAATGTTCCGATTGCGCTACATTCTATTTTGCGTTTTGCTCGCGTCCGCTTTTGGCTCGCGCGCGGCGGGCACGAATTCCCTCGTCTGGCACAAAGCCGCCGACCGCGTGGACGCGGACATTCACAGCGAAGCGTTGTGGCCGTTGCTCGAGCAAATTGCCGAGGTGGCAGACTGGAAAATCTTTGTCGAGCCGGGCGCGGAGCACAATGCTTCCGCCAAATTCAAGGATCTCCCGTCCGGCGACGCGCTGAAAATGCTGCTTGGCGATTTGAACTTCGCACTCGTGCCGCAGACCAACGCGCCGTCGCTGCTCTACGTTTTCCGCACCACGATGCAGCACGCGACGAAGCAGGTCGCCGTCGCCAAGCCCGCCAAGCGCATCGCCAATGAACTGCTGCTGAAGGTCAAGCCGGGAACGGACATTGACGCGCTGGCAAAATCGCTTGGGGCGAAAGTGGTGGGCCGGCTCGACAAGCTCGGACTTTACCGCCTGCAATTCGGCGATGCGGCGGCGACCGATGCCGCGCTCGCGCAGTTGCAGAGCAACGGCGATGTCGCGCAGGTGGATTATAATTATTCCTTCGACCCGCCGCCGTCCGCAGTGCCGCTGGCCTCCGCATCCGGTGGGCCGATTTCATTGACGCTCAACCCGCCGGGCGATTCCGGCAAGGTCGTCGTTGGGTTGATTGACATGAACGTCCAGTCACTTGGCCCGCAGCTCGACAAGTTTATTTTGCCGCAGCAGTCCGTGGCCGGCGACGCCCCGGCCAGCACCGACATCACGCACGGCACGGCCATGGCCTACACGATCCTCTCGGCGATTGCGCAGCAGGCGGCCAACGGCGGCAGTTCCGTGCAAATCCAGCCGGTGGATGTTTATGGCGGCAGCCCGACCACGACCTCGTGGTATGTGGCCCTGGGAATTCAAAAGGCCGTGGACAGCGGCGCGAATGTTTTGAATATGAGCCTCGGCAGTTCCGGCGACAACACGGTGCTGGACGGCGTGGTCAAGCTGGCGCTGCAGGACAATATCGTGATGTTTGGCGCGGCGGGCAACACGCCAGTAAGCACGCCGACGTATCCGGGCGCGATTCCCGGGGTTTATGACGTGACGGCCCTGAGCCAGCCCGGCCAGCTCGCGCCTTACGCAAATTTTTGGGGGGGCGACAGCATGGCGTTGCCCGGCAGCAGCGTGGTTTATTTCGGCAACCAGGCTTACGGCGTGCAGGGCACGTCCACCTCCACCGCGTATGCGTCCGGCGTGTATGCCGGCACCATCAGCACGACCAGTTCAGGTTCGTCGCAGGTGTTGGGGGCGATGCAGATGAAGTTTGCCGTGCCGAAGAAATAAATTTCCTGAGATGGAAAAATTGTTGCGGAGATAGCTTTACCGACCTTCCAACTTCCAGCTTTTCCTAGTGCGACCGGCAGCCGTATTTGACGAACGTGCCGAGGAACACGCCGAGCGCGGCGATGAGCAGCCACGGCCGGCCCTTGAGCAGTTCAATGATGCCCCAACTGATGAAGAAGGCGAACAGTCCGAACACCGCGATGGCCAGCGCAAATTTCATTGGCGCGAAGTATAGGCGTTTTTGGTTTTCAGGCAAGTGTTGGAACGGTGGAAGAATATTGCAGTGAGACCGCACGCAATCAGCCCGATGCTGGATGGCTCTGGGACCGGAATAAAATTTGCCTGCCAGCCATAACTCTGAACGATTGATAAGGTTGGAGTATCTGCAATCACGGTGTCAGGTTGCATGGTGAATTCTAAAATTGGCTGATAGGAATAATCCGCCACCAGTAACGGCACGGTGGAAATATAAATAGGAACCGGATTGCCATTGGCATCAAGATCAAATTGAGTAACTGTAGTGACGTTGACTGGCTGCCAACTGCTGAAGACAGAGTCGGCAGCGGGAACCGCCTCCATGTCATAAGTCTGTCCGACGGTGAGCAAGTCCCCGGCTTGGAGCGGCGTGACGCTGCCATTGCCGCTGATGAACAATTGCAACGCCGCTGAAGTGCCTTGGGAATGACTTTGGCTTGGAAAACACACTGTCACCAGTGCGGCCAGAATAACCATGAACTTTGCCACCAGCTTCTTCATCTTAACAGCGGCAATTCTGGTTATGAATCTTGCTGCCGTCAATTATCTTAACGTGACAAAATGGAAACCAGTAATGAGCGGACGGGGGAATCACTGTTTTCCCCTGACCAGCGCATCCACCACGCCCGGTTCGGCCAGCGTGGAAACATCGCCAATCTGGTCGGTCTGGTTCTCGGCAATCTTGCGCAGAATGCGGCGCATGATTTTTCCGCTGCGTGTCTTGGGCAGGCCGGGCGCGAACTGGATTTTATCCGGCACGGCAATCGCGCCAATTTCTTTGCGGACATGCGCGGCCAGATCTTTCTTCAATTCTTCACTCTCGGCGATGCCATCTTTCAACGTCACGAACGCGTAGAGCGCCTGGCCTTTGATGTCGTGCGGCATGGGCGCAACGGCGGCTTCGGCCACTTTCGCGTGGCTCACGAGCGCGCTCTCCACTTCCGCCGTGCCGATGCGATGGCCGGAGACGTTCACGACGTCGTCCACGCGGCCGAGCAGCCAGTAATCGCCGTCGGCATCCACGCGGCAGCCGTCGCCGGTGAAATACATGTCCTTGAACGTGGCGAAATAGGTGTTGATAAACCGGCTGTGGTCGCCCCACGTCGTGCGCATGATGCCGGGCCACGGCGTCTTGATGCAGAGCTTGCCGCCTTCGTTCGGTTTGCATTCGGTGCCGTCGTCGCGCAGGACGACCGGCTCGACGCCGAAGAACGGTTTGCCCGCGCTGCCGGGCTTGAGCGTGTGCGCGCCGGGCAGGTGAGTGATCAAATGGCCGCCGGTCTCGGTCTGCCACCAGGTGTCCACGATGGGGCAGCGCTCGCGGCCGATGTGCTTGTGATACCACAACCACGCTTCGGGATTGATCGGTTCGCCGACGGTGCCGAGGACGCGGAGCGAACTTAAATCATATTTCGCCGGCCATTCATCGCCGAGCCGGATGAGCGCGCGGATGGCCGTCGGCGCGGTGTAAAAGGAATTCACCTTGAACTTCTCGACAATTTTCCAGAAGCGTCCGGCGTCGGGGAACGTCGGCACGCCCTCGAACATCAGCGTGGTGCCGCCGTTGCACAGCGGGCCGTAAACAACATAGCTGTGGCCGGTGACCCAGCCGATGTCAGCGGTGCAGAAATAAACGTCGCCCTCGTGGATGTCGAAAACGTATTTGTGCGTGAGCGCGCTCCAGAGCAGATAACCGGCGGTGCTGTGGACGACGCCCTTGGGTTTGCCGGTGGAACCGCTGGTGTAGAGGATGAACAGATAATCTTCCGCGTTCAGTTTTTCCGCCGGACAATCCGCCGAGGCCTTCGCCATCAATTCGTGATACCACTTGTCGCGGACGGGGACGATGTTGCACGGCTCGGCATTGCGCCGGACGACGATGACGTGCTCGATGCTCGGCGTGTGCTTGAGCGCGGCGTCGGCGAGTTCCTTGAGCGGAACGTGTTTGCCGGCGCGCAACGAGACGTTCGCCGTGATGAGCAGTTTGCATTCGGCATCATTGATGCGGCCCGCGAGCGAGTCCGAGCTGAACCCGCCAAACACCACCGAATGAACCGCGCCGATGCGCGCGCAGCCGAGCATGGCCACGGCGGCTTCGGGAATCATCGGCATGTAGATCGCCACGCGGTCGCCCTTCTGGATGCCGAGCGATTTCAGGACGTTCGCGAACTTGCAGACCTCCGCGTGCAGTTCCGCGTAGGTGATGCGCTTCACGTCCTCCTCCGGCTCGCCCTGCCAGATGATGGCCGTTTGGTTGCCGCGCGTCTTGAGATGGCGGTCGAGGCAGTTCACCGTGACGTTGAGCTGGCCGTCTTCAAACCAGGTGTGCTCGATTTTCCGCGCGGCGGTGTCCCAGTTGAACTTGCGCGCGTGCTTCGGCGCCTTGAACCACGCCAGCGACTGCGCCTGTTCCAGCCAGAATTTCTCCGGCTCGCGGAGGGAGCGCTGATACAGCGCGTCGTATTGTGCGGCGTTGATGAGCGCGTGCTGCACGACTTCCGGCGGCGGCGGGAACGTGCGGCCTTCGTGTTGCAGCGATTCGGTGGAAATGGTCGGGTTTGGCGTCGTCATGGTGATTGGGTTGTGCGACATTTCCGCAGAACTTTTTGCTGCTGTCAATCGCGCGAGTGTTGACAAATGGAAATTTCTCCGCAAGGTTGCGGCGCATCAAATGGGTAAAGCACTCATCATCGCGGAAAAACCGTCCGTCGCCAGCGACATCAGCAAGGCGCTCGGCAAGTTTCAAAAGCACGACGATTACTTCGAGAACGACGAGTATGTCGTCACGTCGGCCGTCGGTCATCTGCTCACCATCGTGCCGCCGGAAGGCGTCGAGGCCGCGCGCGGCAAATGGACGTTCAAGTGTCTGCCGGTCATCCCGCCGCACTTCGATCTCGAGCCGATTGAGAAGTCCGCGCCGCGTCTGCGGGCCGTCGCCAAGCTCATCAAGCGCAAGGATGTGACCTCGCTCATCAACGCCTGCGACGCCGGGCGCGAGGGGGAATTGATTTTCCGCAACATCGTCCGCTACACGCAGGCCAAGCAGCCCATCCAGCGGCTCTGGCTGCAATCCATGACGCCCGCCGCCATCCGCGAAGGCTTCGCCCAGCTCAAGAGCGATGAATCCATGCAGCCGCTCTCCGATGCCGCGATGAGCCGCAGCGAGGCCGACTGGCTGGTGGGCATCAACGGCACGCGCGCGATGACGGCGTTCAATTCCAAGCTCGGCGGCTTTTTCAAGACGACGGTGGGCCGCGTTCAAACGCCGACGCTGGCGATTCTGGTGGAGCGCGAGGCGAAGATCCGGAAGTTTGTGCCGCGCGATTTCTGGGAAGTTCTCGGCACGTTCGACTGCGCCGCCGGAAATTACACCGGTCGCTGGTTCGATGAAAAATTTTTCAAGTCCGACGAAGATGAACAGCTCAAGGCTGAACGCGTTTGGGACAAGGCCAAGGCGGAGGAGATCCGCACGAAATGTCTCGGCAAGCCGGGCATCGTCACCGAGGAAAGCAAGCCGACGACTTCAATGTCGCCGCTGCTCTACGATTTGACGAGCTTGCAGCGCGACGCAAACTCGCGCTTTGGTTTCAGCGCGAAGAACACGCTCGGCCTGGCGCAGGCGCTTTACGAAAAGCACAAGGTGCTGACGTATCCGAGAACAGATTCGCGCGCGTTGCCGGAAGATTATATTGGCACGGTGAAATCCACGCTCGGCATGTTGGAAGGCGTGACGGGCTATTCGGGCTTTGCCGACCAGATTTTGAAAAGCGGCTGGGTGCATCCGAACAAGCGCATTTTCAACAACGCGAAAGTCTCGGATCATTTCGCGATCATCCCGACGCAGCTTGCACCGAAATCGTTGAGCGAGCCGGAGCAGAAACTTTACGACCTCGTCACGAAACGCTTTCTCGCCATCTTTTATCCGGCGGCGGAATTTCTGGAAACCAACCGCATCACGCGCGTCGAGGGCGAGCCGTTCAAGAGCGCGGGCAAAGTGCTGGTGTCGCCGGGCTGGCTCACGGTTTATGGCAAGCAGTCGGATTCCGATGAAACGCCGAGCCTCGCGCCGGTGAAACCGGGCGAAACGGTCAAGACCGCCAACATCGAGGTGAAGGACAATGTCACGAAACCGCCGGCGCGGTATTCGGAAGCAACGCTGCTCTCGGCGATGGAAGGCGCGGGCAAGCTGATTGACGACGACGAACTGCGCGAGGCGATGAGCGAGAAAGGTCTCGGCACGCCGGCCACGCGCGCGGCGACGATTGAAGGTCTGATTTACGAGGATTACGTTCATCGCAACGGCCGCGAATTGCAGGCGACGGCGAAGGCGTTTTCTTTGATGGAACTGCTGAATGGTCTTGGCATTCCTGAACTCACCAAGCCGGAGCTGACGGGCGACTGGGAATTTCAGCTCAAGGAGATGCAGCGGAAAAAAGTCAGCCGCGCGCAGTTCATGGCGGGCATCGCGGACATGACGCGCAAGATCGTGGACAGCGCCAAGAAATACGAATACGACACGATACCCGGCGACTTCGGCGTGCTGAAAGTGCCGTGCCCGAAATGCGGCGGCGAAATTCACGAGCGCTACAAACAGTTCCAATGCGAGAAATGCGACTTCGCGTTCTGGAAAACGTTGTGCAGCCGGATGTTTGAGCCGGAAGAAGTGGAAAAAATCATCACGGACAAAGTGATTGGCCCGTTACAGGGCTTTCGCAGCAAGCAGGGCTTTCCGTTCGCCGCCGTGCTGAAGATGACGCCCGAGCACAAGGTGGAATTCGACTTTGGCAACGGCGGCAAGGATGGCGCGGGCGCGGCGCCGATTGATTTCACCGGCAAGGAACCGCTCGGCAAATGCCCGGCATGCGGCGCGAATGTTTATGACGGCGGGATGAATTACGTCTGCGAAAAACAGGCGGGCGCGGAGCAGACGTGCAAATTCCGCACGGGCAAAATCATTTTGCAGCAGGAGATTTCGCCGGAACAGGTGAAGAAGCTGCTGGCGGAAGGCAAAACGGATTTGCTGAAAGGTTTTGTCTCCAACAAGACGAACCGCAAGTTCGAGGCGTTCCTCATCGTGAAGGACGGCAAAACCGGATTCGAGTTCAAGCCGCGGGAGAAGAAGGGCAAAACCCGGACCGGCGAGCCGCCGCCGAAGATTGATTTCACCGGCAAAGCCGTCGTGGGCAAATGTCCGAAGTGCGGCGGTCAGGTGTTCGACACCGAGGCCGGCTACATTTGCGAAAATTCGCAGCGCGAGGAGAAACGCTGCACCTTCAAGCCCATCGGCAAGACGATTTTGGAGCAGCCGATTGACGCGGTGCAGGCGGCGAAAATTCTCAAGGACAAAAAGAGCGACGTGATGGAAAAGTTCATCTCCAAATCCGGCAAGCCGTTCCCGGCGTTTCTGGTGATGGACAAGAAGGGCAAGATCACCTTTGAGTTTCCGACGCGCGATGACGAGAACGAGTGAGACCGGCTCAATAAAAAAAATCAACGATATGAAATGGGGCCGGTCAATTTGGTTAATTTTGCTGCTGCTGGTGCGGGTTGCCGCCGTTGGACAGCAGTCCGCAGGTTCAAACCATCCGCCGCAGATCGCTGGTGGTCAAATTGTCACCCGTGAAGGAGTCGCTTACAAAGACGTGGTCGTGCAGAAAATGGCTCCCGATGGCTTGGTGATTTCCTATTCGCAGACCGACGGCGGACTCGGTTTCGCGAAGCTCAAGTTCAAGGATCTGTCTGACAGCTTGCAGCAGCAGTTCGGCTACAATCCCACGAATGCCGCCGCTTTTGAAACGAATCAAAAAAAGGCCGAAGGCCAGTGGCAGGCAAAATGGAAGGCCGACGACGAAAAGGCCCAGGAAAAAATTCATGAACAGCAAATCGCCGACGCCGAAAGCCGAGCTAAACGGGTGGGCACGGGCTTTTTCATCACGGACAGCGGCTATTTGTTCACCTGCTTTCATGTTGTCAATAATGCCACCAGCATCCAGGTGGGCACCAAGCGCGGATTGTTTTACGCGGACCTGGTGCAATCCGATTCCGAGAAGGATATTGCCCTGCTTAAAGTGACCGGCACATTTTCTTCGCTGCCCCTGGACTCCACCAACACGGTCAGTTTGGGCGAAGCCGTCTTTACCATTGGTTTTCCCAGACCCGATTTGCAAGGCTGGCAACCCAAACTGACGCGCGGCGAAATCAGCAGTCTTACCGGAATGCAGGACAATTCCGACGAATACCAGATCAGCGTGCCGGTGCAACCGGGCAATTCGGGTGGCGCGCTGGTGGATGAACGCGGCAACGTGGTCGGCATCGTTTCGGCCACTTTAAGGGCGTCGGAAGCAGACATCAAAGAAGGGATCGCGCCGGAGAATGTGAATTATGCCATCAAAAGTTCCTGCGCAAAAACGCTGCTGGATTCCGTGCCCGGCGGGTTGCTCAAACTCAAATCGGCCAATCTGTCCGACAACCGCAAATTTGGAGACGTAGTCCAGGCATCGCAGGACGCCGTGGCCGTGGTGCTCGTGAATTAAACCAACCGGCTGCGCTGCGCCGCCGACAAAATTCCGGCAAATTTTTTTTTGCGCCACCATGCGACTTCACTTCAAAACATCCGGTCAGGGCAGGGCGGTCATCCTGTTGCACGGGCTTTTCGGCTCGGCCGACAACTGGCATCACATCGCGTTGTGGCTGGCGGAACATTTTCACGTCTATGCGGTGGACCAGCGCAACCACGGCCAATCGCCGCACAGCGACGAGATGAATTATCCGCTCATGGCCGCCGATGTGGAAAAGTTTTTCATCGCGCGCGGAATTCAAAGCGCATTCGTCATCGGCCATTCGATGGGCGGCAAGACGGCGATGCAGTTTGCGCTGCAATTCCCCAACCGCGTCGAAAGACTCGTCATCGCGGACATGGCGCCGCGCGCCTACGCATCGGCGCACGAGAAGATTATTGCCGCGCTGCTGGCGCTGGATTTGTCAAAGTTCCAGGCCCGCGAGCAAATTGAAACTGCGCTGGAGCCGGAAATTCCGAAACTGGTTCTCCGCCGGTTTCTGCTGAAGAACCTCAGCCGCGATTCCGCCGGTGGATTCATCTGGAAAATCAATCTGCGCGGTCTTTCGGGGAATTATTTCCATTTACGCCAGCCGGTTTCGGCGCTGGTTCCTTTTGCCAAGCCGACGTTGTTCATCCGCGGTGGCAAATCCAATTACATTAATGACGCCGACGAACCGCTGATTCGCGGACTTTTTCCGCAGTCGGAAATCAAAACCATCGCCGAAGCAGGTCACTGGGTTCACGCGGACAAACCAGAGGAATTTTTGCGGCTGGTGTTGAATTTTCTCCAGCCGGTTTGAGTTTGAGGAAATTTCCATTAAGCTCGCAACCAATGGACGCGCCACCGCAAATCAGCCAGCCCGAAATCCGCGACAAATGGATCGGCAAATTTCTCACGCACCTCGCCACGGATCGCGGTGCGTCGGTTTACACGCAGCGGAATTATCAACAGGCTTTGATGGAATTTGCGCGCTGGCATCTGGCCGAGCGCAAATCCGCACCGGCGTGGGAAAAACTTCAGCGCGACGATTTCCGCGCCTTCGTCCGGTTTCTCGGCCGGAACAATTTGAGCCGCGCGGCGGTGCAGCTCCGGTTTTCCGCGCTGCGGACGTTTTACAAATTCCTGATGCGCCACGGTCTTGTGGAAAGTCTGCCGATTAAAAATCTGTCGCTGCCGAAGTTGGAAAAGCGGTTGCCGCGCTTCTTGACGAAGCAGCAGATGGAGGATTTGCTCATCGCGCCGGCCAAGTTGCTGGAAACACAAAAGCAAAAAAAAGGGCCGGGCCGGCCGATTTCAGCGCATGTTTGTCTGCGCGACATCGCGGTGCTGGAGACGATTTATTCCTGCGGCTTGCGGATTAGCGAGCTATGCGGTCTGCGCGTGGATGATATTGACAGGCGCGAACAAATCGTCCGCGTTCGCGGCAAGGGAAAAAAAGAGCGGCTGGTGCCGATCGGTCAGCCGGCACTAATGGCGATTCAAAATTATTGGGCTTTATTGGTGAAGCCGCCGGTGGGAATCCAGCCGGTGTTCCGCGCCGACACGAGCAAGGCTGCGCCGCTGTCGCCGTTGCAAATGTCGCGGCGGCTGAAAAATTATCTCGTGATCGCCGGGCTGGATCCGAAGCTCACGCCGCACAAACTGCGGCACAGCTACGCGACCCATCTGCTGGATGCCGGCGCGGATTTGCGGAGCGTGCAGGAACTGCTCGGCCACGCGCATCTCATTACGACGCAGGTTTACACGCATGTGACGACGGAGCGGTTGAAGAAGGCTTATGACGCGGCGCATCCACGGGCTTGATCAACCGCCGTGTCCGGCTGCGGAGTGCAATCCAGGGTTTGCTCCCAACAATTTCGGTAAATCAAATTGATTTGAATTTTGTGGCCCTAGCCGCAGAATCATGCTTTGGGATTTTTTCTGACCTTGAAATGACTTGGACATTTCCATTTCGACCGAAGCTGGTGGACACGCTGAAAAATTATTCGGCGGGCGATTTTTTTGCGGATCTCACCGCCGGGTTCACCGTCGGCATCGTGGCGCTGCCGCTGGCGATGGCGTTTGCGATTGCCTCCGGCGTCAAGCCGGAGGCTGGCATTTTCACGGCAGTTATCGCGGGTTTTTTGATTTCGTTGCTGGGTGGCACCAGGGTTTCCATCGGCGGGCCGACCGGCGCGTTTATCGTCATCCTTTACGGCATCTACGCCAAATACGGCGCGGAAAATCTTGCCATCTGCACGATCATGGCCGGCGTGATTTTATTCATCATGGGCGCGGCCCGTCTGGGCACGATGATCAAATTCATTCCGTATCCGGTTACGATGGGTTTCACGTCGGGCATCGCGGTGTTGATTTTCAGCACGCAGATCAAAGATTTTTTTGGGTTGAGCATTGAGAAGGTGCCGTCGGATTTTATCGAGAAAATGCGGTCGCTGGCTGAACACGCGGAGACATTTCAATTGCCCACGCTCGCGCTGGCTGCGGCGTCGCTGGCCATCATTCTGTTCTGGCCGAAGAGCTGGCAGCGGCGCGTGCCCGGATCCATTGTCGCGCTGGTGCTGGGCACGGTTGCGGTGGTGCTTTTCCCCGGTTTGCAGGTGGAAACCATCGGCAGCAAGTTCGGCGGCATTCCGCAAGCGTTGCCGCATCCGCACATTCCCGCGCTCGCGTGGGAGAACATCCAGCATCTGTTCCAGCCGGCCACAACTATCGCGCTGCTGGCGGCGATTGAATCGCTGCTGTGCGCGGTGGTCGCGGACGGCATGATTGACGACCGGCATGATTCCAACCAGGAACTCATGGCGCAGGGTATCGCCAACATCGTCAGTCCGCTCTTTGGTGGCATCGCGGCCACGGGCGCGATTGCCCGCACGGCCACGAACATCAAATGCGGTGCGCGCACGCCCATCGCCGGCATGGTTCACGCGGTGACGCTGCTGGTGATTATTTTGGCCGCCGCGCCACTGGCAAAATTCATTCCGCTGGCCACGTTGAGCGCGGTGCTGGTGAACGTGGCGCTAAACATGGGCGAGTGGCACAATTTCGCGCGCCTGCCCAAATGGCCGCGCAGCGATGCGGTGGTTTTCCTGACGGCCTTTGGTCTGACGGTGGTGGTGGATTTGACGGTGGCGGTGGAGATCGGCATGGTGCTGGCCGCGATTTTGTTCATCAAACGCGTTTCAGAAACCACGCAGATCACCGCCGTGGATCAAAGCTCCGAAACCGAGGGTCCGCAACATTCGCTCATCGGCAAGACCGTGCCCAAGGATGTGATGATTTACCGCATCTTCGGCTCGTTCTTTTTTGGCGCGGCGGACAAGCTGGAAACCGCGTTGAAGCGTTCCGGGCAGGAGCCGAAGGTGCTCATTCTCGGCATGAGAAAAGTTCTGGCCATGGACGCCACCGGCCTGAATGCGCTTGAAGACCTTTACGAGCGGCTGCACAAGCGCAAGAAACATATCATCCTGAGCGGCCCGCATACGCAGCCGTTGTTCATGATGGACAAGGCCGGATTTCTGGACCAGCTTGGCCGCGAAAACATCTGCGCCAATCTCGAACACGCGTTGGAACGTGCGCGGGAAATCCTCGGCCTGCCGCCCG
>Ga0302320_10019641_pt1 | contig 13546 bp, 11 predicted proteins | sample Bog_T0_3_FD_202130 | JGI IMG/M metagenome (GOLD analysis project Ga0302320, IMG submission 202130) | Peat permafrost microbial communities from Stordalen Mire near Abisko, Sweden - Bog_T0_3 | ecosystem: Environmental > Terrestrial > Soil > Wetlands > Peat | place: Sweden: Abisko, Stordalen Mire...
AAATCCAGGAAGACCCCCGCGATTCCCTCCTGCCCCAGTAACTCCCCGCACATTTCCTCAAGCAAAGCCGGATCGATGGAGACGGAGCGCGCGGTCATTCCATCCACGGAATCCACCGGACGCAGCACCACCGAGTCGGGGAAATCCGGCCCGGCGCCGAGCGGAATCAGGATCACGGGGAATTGCCAGACGCGCTGGTCGAAACCGCTGCTGTGCGATAGCCGGCGAACCGAGGCGTCGGCGCGGCGCAGGCGGGCGATGCGCCGGGGCGTGAGGGAACCGGCGCGCACCTGCATCTGCGAGATGGGGACGCGCGTCCGGACGGCGCCGATCACACGGTTGATGCCGGAAAGCCGGTTGACCAGCGCCGTAGCGCAATCGTGGTCCAGCGAGTCTATGGCCAGGACGGGCGCATAGCTGCGCGAATCGCCCTGCACTCCCACCGAATTCACGGGGACGATATAGCCATCGGCCGTGGCGCGCACCGACGCATCGACGGGCGAACAGAGGCAACGAATCGCCAGGCCCGGCCCGGGGAAAGGATGGCGGTCCAGCAGTTCGGCGGGCAGCGCCAGTTCGCGCCCCACCTCGCGCACTTCATCCTTGTAGAACGATTTCAGCGGCTCCACAATGCGGCCGGTTTCGATGAGCTTCCGAATTCCCGCCACCCGGTTATGGTGCGTCTTGATGACGGCGGCGTTGGCCGTGCCGCCGGATTCGATGGTATCGGGGTAAATGGTCCCCTGCCCCAGAATCCAGTTGCCTCCGGCGAGTCCCCGCTCCTTCATCACGCGTTCCTGCACCCGCACGAATTCCTCGCCGATGATGTGGCGCTTGCGCTCGGGCTCGGTCACGCCCTCCAGCGCGCTGAGGAACTGCTCCGAGGCGGGTTCCACTTCCACTCCGGGCAGGCATCCCACAAACTCGCTTTCGCCTTCGCGCATCAGACCGGTATCCACGTACACGCCGCGCACGCGGCTCTCGCCGAGGGCGCGGGTACACAGGGCCAGCGCCACGCTGGAATCCACGCCGCCGCTGACGAAGAAGAAGACATTGCGGTCGCCCACGGCATCGCGGATTTCCTGCTCCAGCATGGGAACGCGCCGGCGCGGATCCCAATCCTTAACACACGCGCACACGCGGAAAACGAAATTGGCGAGGTATTCGCTGCCCCGCTCCGTGTGGACCACTTCGGGGTGAAACTGGACCGCGTAGAGCTTTCTACCCGGCGCGGCGATGGCGGCGATGGCGCAGGTGGCTGTGCGGCCGACCGCGGAAAAGCCCTCGGGCAGACCGGCTACGGCATCGCGATGGCTCATCCAGACCTGCTGCCGGCCAGCTAGCCCTTCAAACAGCGGATCTGAGGCGGGGTCCAGATCGAGCGCCGCCATGCCGTACTCGCCGCGGTCGCCTTTGCGGACTTCGCCGCCCAGCAGATGCGCCATGAGTTGCTGGCCGTAGCAGATGCCGAACACGGGAACGCCGCAAGCGAAGAGGTCCGGGTCCACGGTGGGGCTGCCGGGATCGTAAACGCTCGACGGCCCTCCGGAAATCACGATGCCGCGCGCGGACGCCAACTGAGCGGCGGGAGTCTGGCTGGGGCGGATCTCGGCATAGACGCCCAAGTCCCGCACCTTGCGGTCGATCAGGTGGCAGTACTGTCCGCCTGCATCGAGGACGATGATCTGCGGATCGGGGTTCAATCTTCGATGTTACCAGCAAGGCGGGGCGAGAGGCCGGAGCTAGAATGAATTCATGCCGAAACCAACTGGTAAGCCATCAGCCAAGAACGGGAGCAAACCGAACGGGGAGGTTTCCGAGTTGGGGCGCGTGCTTCAAAGAATCGCCGACAAACACGCCGCCTTGGGAGGAAAGCTTCTGAACCGGCGCGAGTTGGAACGCGAGATCGCGGAACGGCGGGGCCTGCGGTAGTGCTCGAACGGCTCACGCGCACTTTTCTCGATAGCGGCGTTCTGATTGCGGCCTACAACGCGCAACCCGAGCTTCAGATCCCGGCGCTGACCGTGCTGAAAGACCCTCGCCGGATCTTTTTGAGCAGCCCATACGTCGCCCATGAATTGTGTCCTAAGGCCCTCTTCAACAAACGGCATCTGGAATACCGGTTTTATCGCGAGTACTTCCGGCGGGCGACGATGCTCAACGACGTTGGGTTGATTCTTGAACGAGCTGGCCGCGAGGCCGCGCGCTCCGGCGTTGGCGCTATGGACTCGCTGCACCTCGCGGCGGCCCATCTACTGGGGGCCGATGAGTTCCTCACCACCGAGCGCCCGAACAAGTCCATTTACCGTTCCTCACTCGTTAAGGTCGTCTATCTGTTCGAATAGCCGCGGGGCTTCGCGCTATAAAAGAGAGTGATGCGCGATATTCCGGTTGGGCTGATCGGTTATGGTTTCGGCGGGTCCGTTTTCCATGCGCCCCTGATAAGGCGGACGCCGGGACTGCGCCTGGATTGCGTGGTGACCAGCCGCAGGGAACAGGTGGAGCGCATCATGCCCGGCGTGCGCGTTCTGGCGAGCGTGCAAGAACTGCTGGCGGACGCCTCGATCCCCGTAGTTGCCATCTCCTCTCCCACCGGCAATCATTTCGAGCACGGCTGTGCGGCGCTTGAGGCAGGCAAGCACGTGGTGATGGATAAGCCGCTCGCCGTCACCGTCCAGGAGGCCGAGGAATTGATGGCGCGGGCAAACGCCAAAGGGCTGATCCTGACGCCGTTTCAGGACCGGCGTTGGGATGGCGACTTCCTCACTGTTCGAAAGTGCGTCGATAACGGGTGGCTGGGGAAGGTGTATTCCTACGAAGCGCATTACGACCGCTACCGCCCGTCCGTGGCCGCCCGCTGGAAGGAACAGGCCGTGTACGGTTCCGGGATTCTCTACGATCTGGGACCGCACGTGATCGACCAGGCTTTGCAACTTTTCGGGATGCCGCGCGCCGTGACTGCCGATATCCTCTTTCAGCGCGAGGGAGCGGAGACCGTGGATTATTTTCATCTGATCCTCGATTACGGCAAGCTGCGGGCCATCCTGCATAGCTCCATGCTGGTTCGCCAGGCCGGGCCGCATTACGCCGTCCACGGGGACCAGGGCAGTTACCTGTCGTACGGCATGGACCCGCAAGAAGCCGCGCTGATGGCCGGAAAGCTGCCGGGCGATCCGGGTTGGGACGCCGATATCGCGGCTCGCCCCGGCGATCTCTATTTGGCGGACGGAACGCATCGCCAGGTGGAGACCCTCCCTGGCGTCTGGCAGTCCTATTACGCGGGCTTGTCCGAGTGCTTGCACCATGGCGGGCCTCCGCCCGTGGAGCCGGCGGATGCGCGCGACGGGCTGATGGTCATCGAAGCCGCCCTTCGCAGCGCCCGTGAGAGGCGCCCGGTGGATCTGTGAGGCGTTACGATGGAAGCCGGTCGTGAAGAAATCTTCTAAGGTCACGCTGACCCTGGTGGCGGCGCTCAGCGTGGCCGCGTGCAACCGCCAGCGGCGGGATCCCTGCCAGCCGGCAACGTTCAACCAGCAGGCGTGCCAGCAAGCGGTGCATGACGGGGGCTACTATTGGAACGGGTCGTGGTCGCCCTTGCAATACCATTACCCGTATCCCTACTACTACGATTCTTACCGGAGCTACGTGGACAACGGCGGTCACGTGAACGCCGAGCCGGGGAAGGTCTACGGCCATCCGGGCGACCCGGCGGTGACGCGGGGCGGCTTCGGGGAAACCGGCGCAGGCCACGGAGCGGGGGAGTAAATGCGCAGGATTGCGGCGAAACCAAGACCGGATTGGCGGACCAAGGTGGCGGACGTGGGACTCACCTGGCATTCCTCGGGCGACCAAGTCTACTGGAACGAGTCCGCGTTCTACGAATTTACGGCCAAGGAAGTGGACGCGCTCGAAGCCGCTGCCAACGAGCTGGAAGCCATGACTTTGGCCGCCGCCCAGCACATTATCGACAACAAACTGTACGCCCAACTGGCGATTCCGGAAAGCGCGGTTCCGCTCATCGAAGCCTCCTGGGAAGCCGAACCGCCTTCGCTTTACGGGCGCTTCGACCTGGCGTACGACGGCGCAAACCCGCCGAAGCTTCTGGAGTACAACGCCGATACGCCCACCTCGCTTGTGGAGGCCGGCGTGGCCCAGTGGTACTGGCTCCAGGACACGTTTCCGAAGCGCGACCAGTTCAACTCCATCCACGAGCGGCTGGTGGCCTTGTGGAAGGAACTGACGCCGTACCTGCCCGGCGGACATATCGATTTCTGCTCCATGGACGAAGCCGAGGACGGCATGACCGTCACCTACCTCCAGGACACGGCCCAGCAGGCCGGGCTCACAGCTTCCGCGTTCCCTATCGACGAAATCGGCTGGAACGGGGCGGCTTTCGTGGGGCCGGCGGACCGGCCGCTGGGCGCGGTGTTCAAGCTCTACCCGTGGGAGTGGATGGTGCGCGAGGAATTCGGCAGGCACGTGGGCGCGGCCAGTACGCTTTGGATTGAACCGCCCTGGAAGATGCTGCTGTCCAACAAAGGGATACTGCCGGTGCTCTGGAAACTCTACCCCCGGCATCCGTACCTGCTGGAGGCCAGCTTCGACGGTCCCGGGTTGCTGCTTTCCTGGGTGCGTAAGCCGCTGCTCGGGCGGGAGGGGGCGAATATCACGCTGCATCAGCCTGGGCAAGACCTGGAAACGCCGGGCTCGTATGGGGCCGAAGGCTTTGTCTATCAGGATCTGGCGCAGTTGAAGAGCTTTGACGGCCAGTACCCGGTAATCGGCGCGTGGGCCATCGGCCACGAAGAGGGCAACGTCGCGGCGGGCATGGGAATCCGCGAATCGGCGACGCCCATCATCACGAATTCCAGCCAGTTCGTACCGCACCTGTTCGATTGATCAGCTCATATAATCGAAAAGGGATTTCGTCGGCATTTGAGCCTGCGCTTGAAACGCCGCGCTGAGCTGGGTGTTGTCCTGGCTCAACTGGAGAGCCTCGGAGGCCACGTCGGCGTCTTGGAGGTTGCCGATCTGCGTTTGCAGTTGCGTATTCTGATTGGTGGCGTAGCTCTGCGCAGCCTGAATGCGGGTTTCCACGTTACCGTAGAATCCCTGCGCGGAGTTCAGTTGCGCCGAAGCCGCCTGGAGATTGCCGACCGCGGCCTGGATGCCGCTGGTGTCGCTCCCGGTGGCGCTGGAAATGGCTTGCTGAATGGCGTTCAGAGAAGCGAAAACGTTGTCGGTGGCGCAGGAACCGTCGGCATTGCGGGCATCGAAGATGCTTTGCGCGGTTTGGGAGACGGGGAAAGATCCGCCCGCCGGATCCTGGACCTGGCGCGTGGAGGCGGACAGGGAGATCTGGGTCACGCCATTGCCGAGGGGGTCGTTCCCGTTGTTGATCTGGTAGGCCGGGGTTTGGTCCTGGTCGCCGCTGAAAATGTACCGGCCCTGCACTTGCGTATTGCTCAAGCCGACCATTTGCTGCTGGATCGACTGAATCTGGCTTGCAATGGAAGCGCGGTCGGTGGCGCCCAGTGTGGTGTCGGTGGCTTGCGTCGCGAGCGTCTCCGCTTGGTTCATGAGCTGAATGGCGGAGCTTAAGACGTTGTCGGCGCTGGTTGCGTCGGTTTGCGCGAGCGTCAGGTTGGACTGGATCTGGTTATTCTGGGCCAGGTCGGCGCGAAGTTGCAGCAACGGCGCAACCTCGTCGGGATCGTCGGAGGGGACTGAAATCTTCAGGCCGGAGGACACTTCCCGATTGGCCTGGGCGAGATTCTGCTGAACGTGGTCTACGTTGGCGAGAAAGATCTGAGCGGGTCCACTGAGGTTCGATATCATACGTCTCCTTACGTGAAGGTCTGGATCATGTCGATGGTGTCCTGGGTGATCTGGTCGAGCGTCGTGACCAACTTCGAGCAGGCCTCGTAAGCCCGTTGGAACTCGATGAGGCTCATGGCCTCCTGATCGAGGGAGACTCCCGAGCTTTGCTGGCGCAAGTTCTGGGCCTGAGCCAGCGTAGCCTGCTGCGTGGTCTGCTGGTCCGTGGCGGTGCTCAGCGCCGAACCGGCGGCTGAGGCCATCTGGCCGTAGTATTCCGAGAATGTCGAGCCGCCCAGCCCGTTTTGGAGCGCGCTTTCCAAACCGGCGAGCGATGCCGAGGCGCTGACCGGGGCAGCCGTCAATGCGGCGGTGGTGGCGGACGGGTCCACCGCGATGGTCTGCGCGACCGTGTTGGGGCTGCTCGCATCGTAGTGAAACAGAGCCAATCCGGGCGTCCCGGCGCCCAAAATGCCGTTCACGGCGTCGGCCAACTGCTGCGCCATCGTATTCAACTGGCCCGGTTGCGCCGAATTGCCCAGGTAGGAGGGCAAAACGGTGTTATACGTGTCGAGCAGCGACCCGAGTTGCCCGCCATCCACCTTCGAGGTGACATCGGCGCCGCCAGAGAGAATTGTCGCGGCCGGCGTGGCGGCGGGGTCCACCGCGCAGCTCAATTTGTATTGCGTGCCGTTCAGCACGAGGGGAACCTGGCCGTCGAGCAAGACATTGTACGAGCCGTCGGCCTGCGGCGTGGCGGTGATGCCGGCGTACTGCGACAACTGCTCCAGGTTAGAGTTGATTTGGGCGTCCAAGCCGGCGTCCGGCCCCGACGCACGGGCGGCCTGCGCGTCGAGGTCCGCGAGTTGCGCCGTCAGTTGGTTGATATCGCCGACGGTGGTTTGCAGTTGGGTTTCGGTATCGGTTTGGACAGTGGTCAAGGCTTGATAGGTTTGTTGAAAGTCCTGGGCGACGTCGCCGGCGGCGGTGGTTACGGCTTGGGCGGCGGTGGGGCTGGTGGGAGTCTGCGCCCATGCCGAGAAGTTGGAAAGAAGCGTGTTCAGATCGCCCGCCAGGCCCGATGCGCCGGAAATGTCGAAGACCGACTGTACGCTGGTGAGGCTGGCGACATCCTCCGTGGACTGGCCGAGCGCGGTCTGCGCGCTCCGTACGGTCTGTTCGGCGTACTGGTCGCGCGCGCTGACCACCTGACCGGCGCGAACGCCGCCCATGCCGCCCCCGGACGGATCGAACGACAGGGGTTCGAGGTTCTGCGATTGAGCGGCGTAACCAGGGGTGGACGCATTGGTCACGTTGTTCTCGGTGACGTCCATGACCTGGCTGAACGCATCGAGCGCACTGGCCGCATTGTTGAGAGCGGACTGAATGCTGCCCATCTTATCCCCGCACGTAAAGCCGGCCGGGCCGGGCGGCATCGGCGGGAGCGCCGGAAGCCGTGTATCCGGCGCAGAGGGAGCCGAGCGCCCGGCGCCAGCCGGCGTGGTAGAACGCGGCGGATTCGAGCAGCCGCCCAGCCCGCCGGACTGCGGCGCTTAATCGTGCGGCTTCTCCGAGCGCCAACCGGCCGTCAGCTCGATCATGTCCCTGAAAGCGCTTCCGCCATGCCCCCAAGCGGGAGATGGCCGCGCCAATGACGGCGGCGCAGAGGTCCACTGCCGCCGGAGTGGGAGTGCGCAACAGGTCGCAAGCCCGTTGAACCTCCGCCCGAACCTCCGCCAGCGTCTTCGCGTCTTCCCCGTTCGGCATAACGGCGTCCTTTGGCCGCGCCGGCGCGCTATTGGGCTCCGGCGCCGATTGCGTCGGAGACCATGGCCCGGCTGGTGGCCGCCGAATCGGTGCGGTAACCTCCGCTTTGATATAAAGCGGCCAGTTTCTGCACCTGGGCGGTACGATTCGCGGCATAGGTCGAGATGGCCTTCGCCAATTGCCCCAACCCGGCGGAAAACTCGACACGGTCTCCGTTTTGCCCACCGATTTGGGCGCTTGAACCGGCGGTTTCCCCGCGGCTGGTCTTCTGGAGTTCCTGCGCCGATGCGGACTCCGGTCCGGCCAAGCCGGTCAGATCGCTACTTGAGATTCTCATAACGTTTGGCAACACTCGCTGGGCATCTTATCGGCACGCATTGCGCCCCGCTTTACCCTTTTTTGCGGTTTTCGCTAAAGTATTTTCGCGGTTCGCCGATGGTTCCGGTAATTATGGAAACCGGACGACAGTTCTTGCAGGAACACTGGAAGCGATTCCTCATTGGAGACAGCCAGTCCATGCGCGATGTCTGCCAGTTGATTCGCCTGGTTGGCGCGCGCCAGGCTACCGTGCTGATCACCGGCGAAACCGGCTCGGGCAAGGAGATGGCCGCCCGTGCGTTGCACCGGGCCGGTCCGCGCGTAGGGGGGCCTTTTGTCGCCGTCAACTGCAGCGCCCTTCCAGATAACCTCCTTGAAGATGAGCTGTTCGGGCACGTGCGGGGCGCTTTTACCGGCGCCATGCAGAGCCGGACCGGGCGCTTCGAACAGGCTCACGGCGGCGTCCTGTTTCTGGATGAAATCGGGGAGCTTCCGCTGAACCTCCAGCCGAAACTGCTGCGGGTCCTTCAAGAGCGCGAATTCCAGAGGCTGGGCAGTTCGGAAACGGTAAAGGCGGACGTACGGATTGTGGCCGCCGCCAACAACGACCTGCTCGAAGGAATCGCCCTCGGCAGATTTCGCGAAGACCTCTATTACCGGCTCAACGTGGCGCCGATTCACATGCCGCCTCTGCGGCAACGAAGGGAAGATATCCCGGCGCTGGCGGCCCATTTCGTGGACAAGGTGTGCCGGGCCGAAGCGCTGCCTCCGAAAGCCATCGTCCCGGAAGCCATGGAATGGCTGTGCCAGCGCTCCTGGCCAGGCAATGTCCGCCAGCTCGAAAACGCCGTGGAAATGGCGGTGGCGCTGAGCGGCGAACGTCTGTTTCTGACGCCGGCCGATTTCCCACAACCCGCCCCGGCGCCTTCCCGTTGGGTGGCGCCGCCGCTCTGCGTCTCGGTCCCGGACGACGGTCTGGACTACGAGAGCACCGTGGCCGGGATCGAGCGCAGCATCCTCGATCAGGCCCTGCGAAAAACCGGCGGCAACAAGCAAGCCGCCGCCGACATGCTGCGCCTCAAACGCACCACCCTTTCGGCGAAAGTCCGCAGCCTGGAACCAGCCGCGTGCAATTGAGCGCCGGGTGTGTCAGGCGCTTTGACGAACACGCGAAGGCTCCCGCCTACGTGAAGCGCGCTACGATACTCTAGTGTAGTGCGTCATGCAGAATGACGATTATTCTTGCGATCGTGGGGCGGGCTATACAGCCCAATGCCACATAGTTTTTGAACCTCATGATCGCTGCAGAAGTCCAGTGAGGTCTTGGACCTCACACCGACAAGCCGGTTCACCGCCAAGACGCGGAGGCGCCGAGAAAGACCAAAGTCGAACTCTGCGCCTCCGTGCCCCGGCGGTGTACCCAGAAACGTGGCGCCTTTGTTCAGATGTTGGTCTGAACAGACGTGTAGTGGGGCGGACCCCCCGGTCCGCGCGGGTCCCCCTGGACCCGCTTTTCCTTTGGAATCAAGGCCCACGCGGGGGCTTGGCCGGCCAGGGGGCCGGCCGCGGACCAGGGGGTCCGCCCCACAATTGTGAAAACTATGTGGCATTGGGCTATACCTCCCTGCGGGTCCGGCCGCCTGGAAAGGCGGCTGCAGCCAATAATGGCTGCCCCACCATGCTTCGCGATACTCTTCAGGAATTCAGACGCAGACCGCTGGTCTCCCGATGAAGGTCATTCGATTCGCCGCGTCGCTCCTGGTTGTGGCAGCCATCCTCGCGCTTTATCACTTCTGGATAGGGGTGAACAATACCACGGTGGCGTTGACGCTGCTGCTGGCGATTCTGGGAATTTCCGCACGGTGGGGGCTGGCCGAGGCGACGGCGGCGTCGCTCGCGGCCGTGCTCGGCTTCAATTTCTACTTCCTCCCGCCGGTCGGCAAACTAACCATTGCGGACCCGCAGAACTGGGTGGCGCTGGTGGCCTTCCTGGTGACGGCGGTGACGGCCAGCCAACTTTCCGCGCACGCGCGGCGGCGGGCTGCGGATGCGGAAGCGCGGCGGCTGGAGATCGAACGCCTGTACGTCCTGGTGCAGGCCATGATCCTGAGCGGCAACCCGCGCAAGACGATCCGCGAATTCGTCAACCGGGCGGTGCAGGTATTCGGATGCGGCGCGGCGGCCTTCTACTATGGCCCGGCGGAAGAGGTTTTCCGCACGGGGCCGGAAAGCAACCTGGTGACCGACCACGACTTGCGGGCGGCGGCGGAGATCGACGATTTGTCGCTCGACGCGGCGCGGGAAACGGCTGTGGCGCCGGTCCGGCTGGGGCTGCGGCCGCTGGGAAGCGTCGCGCTGGTGGGGCGGTTGCCCTCGGAGCAGACCATACGCGCCATTGTGAACCTGGCGGCCATCACCATCGAAAAGGCGCGCGCGCTGGAGGAGGCGAGCTACGCGGAAGCGGCGCGGCAGAGCGAGGTGCTGAAATCCGCGCTGCTCGATTCGCTGGCGCACGATATCAAAACGCCGCTCACCTCGATCAAAGCCGCGGCAACGGCGCTGCTGGGCGCGAGCGCGGCGGCCGACCGGGAGTTGCTGACGATCATCGACGAGGAGGCCGACCGCCTGAACAACCTGGCGGCCGAGGTGGTGGCGATGGCGCGCATCGAAGCCGGCAAGCTACACCTGGAGAAGCGGCCAGTCACGGCGTCGGAGCTGATTTCCACGGCGATGCTGGAACTGGACGCGGCGCTCAAGGGCCGGCCGATCGCGCTGCGCGTTCCAGAGGGACTCCCACCGGCCGAGGCCGATCCGGAGTTTATCGCGCAGGCCCTGAAGCAGATTGTCGAGAATGCGCTGAAGTATTCGCCCGAAGGCTCGCCCATCACGCTTTCAGCCGGCGTCGAAGGTGAGAGAATTGTGATCGGAGTGGGGGATCGCGGCCCCGGAATCGAAGAGAACGAGCGCGTGCGCGTCTTCGACAAGTTCTTCCGCGGGCGGCGGCACCGCTTTGAAACCAAAGGGACGGGCATGGGCCTGGCGATCGCGAAAGGCATTGTGGAAGCGCACGGGGAACGCATCTGGGTGGAAAGCGAGCCGGGACAAGGCTCGGTGTTTTATTTCTCGCTGCCCGCGAGCAAAGGCGGCGGCGCTTGAGCCTGGGCAAGGTTCTGGTAGTGGACGACGACCCGCAGATCCGCCGCGTGATGAAGGCCACGCTGGTGGGCCACAACTACGAGGTGATTGTGGCGCGCACGGGCGAGGAGGCGCTGGAGAAGGTCTCCTCCGAAATCCCCAGCCTGGTGCTGCTCGACATGAACATGCCGGGATTGGGAGGTCTCGAAACCTGCCGCGCGCTGCGGTCGGGGTCGGACATTCCGGTCATTATTATCTCGGTTCGGAACACCGAGAAGGATAAGGTGGCAGCACTCGACGCGGGGGCCGACGACTACGTCACCAAGCCGTTCGGCATAGAGGAACTGCTGGCCCGGATTCGCGCGGCGATGCGGCGGTCGCCCGCGGGACCGGAGGGCGGCCCGCATACGTTCACGGCGCCGGGCCTCGAAATCGATTTCGAAGCTCGCCGCGTGCACGCGCAAGGCAAGGACGTTCGCCTCACCCCCAAGGAATTCGAACTGCTGCGCTACCTGGTGGCGCATGCCGGCAAGCCCGTGCCGCACCGTGAGCTACTCCAATCCGTCTGGGGCCCCGACTACGGCGACGAGCCCGAGTACCTGCGCGTTTTCGTCAATCAGGTCCGTAAGAAGATTGAGGCCGACCCCGCCAAGCCGAAGTACATTCTTACGGAGCCGTGGATCGGCTACCGGTTCGCGGGGCCGGGGTAAGCTGAACAACGGCGCTACGCCTGCCGGGTCAGGGCTTCGGGACACTATTGATCGTCTTCAGAATGCGCGAGACAATCTGGTAGGGATCGCCTTCCGAGTTCGGGCGGCGATCTTCCAGATAGCCCTTGTAACCGCTCTTGATGAAGTTGACAGGCATTCGAACCGAAGCGCCACGATCTGAGAGACCGTAGCTGAATTTGTCAATGGCTTGGGTCTCATGCAGTCCGGTCAAACGCAGATGGTTATCCGGGCCGTACACAGCGATATGCTCGGTAACGTGCTCGGAGAATGCCTTCATGAGGGCTTCGAAGTATTCCTTGCCGCCAATCTCGCGGAGGTACTTAGTCGAGAAGTTACAGTGCATGCCGGATCCGTTCCAGTCGCCCTTGATAGGCTTGCAGTGCAACTCAACATCCACCTTATATTTCTCGCAGAGGCGCATCAGCAAATACCGGGCGGTCCAGGTGTCATCGGCTGCCTTTGCAGATCCCTTTGCGAAGATCTGGAATTCCCACTGACCCTTTGCGACTTCGGCGTTGATTCCCTCGTGATTGATACCAGCGGCTAGACAGAGTTCCCAATGCTCTTCGACGATTTGACGGGCCAGGCTGCCCATATGCTTGTAACCAACGCCGCAGTAGTATGGCCCTTGCGGAACGCTGGGGTGGCCGTGTTCCGGAAAACCGAGTGGGCGCCCATCCTGAAACAGGAAGTACTCCTGCTCGAGACCAATCCACAAGTCAGGGTCGTTCTCGATCGTGGCGCGTGCGTTGGTGGAATGCGGCGTACCATCCGGGTGCATCACCTCGCTAAGAACGATGTAAGCGTCCTTCCGGCTTGCGTCGGGATACAGAGCCGCTGGTTTCAGCACGCAGTCCGAACTCTTGCCCTCGGCCTGCATCGTGGAACTGCCGTCAAACCCCCAGTTCGGTATATCGGCTAGGGTCGGTGCTTGCGCAAACTCCTTGAGCAGACTCTTGCCGCGAAGGCTGGGAACGGGATGCTTGCCGTCCAGCCAGATATATTCGAGCTTATATTTTGTCATAGCCTTTGGGAATATCGGTACGTAGAATCATTCAGCTTTGCAGAGAGATTGCTTGCCCATTCTCTTAAAGGTCAAGGAGTCAGTTCCCAGTGGTCCGCCAAATGTTCTCTAGAGTATGAACCACCGCGTAGCCGGCGGCAAGCCTTTGTTGCGGCAATCCGCGAAGGTTTTTTCTATCGGCTGTATATCAGGACTTGATCGGGTGTAATCCGCGCGCCGACCAGCGCGCGCCGACCATGGGCCCCAAAGTCTCGCCCCATGCTACTCTCTTAGGTTCGCAACTCAGATCATGCACCCGGCGCCTACTCAACGGCTGGGGCTGGCAGCCCTTGGATTATCCCTGCTCACTCTGATCGCGGTGTGTCTGTTCTCTTATAACGACTGGCGGCAGTTCCGCAAGTCGTCCGCAACCATCGTCACCATCCGCCGCGGCTTGTATCTGAACGCGGATGTGCTCGACCGCGTGGAAGACGCGGAAGCCGGCCAGCGCGGGTTCTTGCTCACCGGCAGAGACGCGTACTTGGCTCCTTACCAGGACGCCGTTCGCCTGGCGCCGGCGGAGTTGGATGAGTTGAGCGCCATGGTTCGCGGCGACCCGGGGGCGGCTGCGCGCTTCGGGGAACTCAAGACACTGGTTGGGCGGAAGTTCGAGGAACTGCGGAAAACCATCGATCTGCGAAGGTCCAAAGGCCTCGCCGCGGCGCTCGAAATCGTCGAGACGGATGAAGGAAAGCTGGTCATGGACCGCATCCGC
>Ga0302320_10019642_pt1 | contig 13545 bp, 6 predicted proteins | sample Bog_T0_3_FD_202130 | JGI IMG/M metagenome (GOLD analysis project Ga0302320, IMG submission 202130) | Peat permafrost microbial communities from Stordalen Mire near Abisko, Sweden - Bog_T0_3 | ecosystem: Environmental > Terrestrial > Soil > Wetlands > Peat | place: Sweden: Abisko, Stordalen Mire...
GGAATCCCATGGTCGTTACCCCCTGTGGTGCCTGCTGCCTGTGTCTGGGTGCCGTACGGGCACCTACTATTCGGCGGCTTTGGCGTGCATCAACGGATGTGCGGCGGCAATCGCCTTGACGATGTTGTGGTAACCGGTGCAGCGGCACAGATTGCCTTCCAGGCCCTCACGGATTTCCTTCTCCGTCAGCGCGTCCGGATGCGATTGCACCAGGTCCACCGCCGTCATGACCATGCCGGGGGTACAGAAGCCGCATTGCAGGGCGTGATGCTCGCGGAACATCTCCTGCATCGGGTGCAGTGTGCCATCCGCCTCGGCAAGCCCCTCGATCGTCAGGATGCTGGCGCCGTCCGCCTGCAACGCAAGCTGGGTGCAGGATTTGACGGAAATGCCGTCGATATGGACGACGCAGGCGCCGCACTGGCTGGTGTCGCAGCCGACATGGGTGCCGGTGAGACCGAGTTTTTCACGCAGCAACTCGACAAGCAGGGTGCGTCCTTCGACTTCTACCGTATGCTGCTTGCCGTTGACCGTCAGGCTGACCTGAGGCATCGCACTCCCTTTCGCTGTTTCTGCACGTCGGGTCGCCAGAGGCTTTCAGCCGGCGCATGGCCTGTGCCTGTGGACGATCCCGTTGTTTTCACTTTGCTCAATCCGGGTGCATGCGGTCAAGCGGGGGGTGGGTCGTTGGGCGCCCCGGTCAGAAATTCACCCGCAATCCAACGCTGACTTCCTGGGCCTGCCAGTTGGCCGCGATCAGCGCACCGTAGGTGGCGAAAAACGAAAGATTCCCGCGTTCCGCCGCGATGCCGGCACCCAGCGTGGCGGCGTTGCGGTCGAGAGCGGCGGACTCGGCGTTGAACGTCGTCCGGTCCACCGCCGTCAGCAACACCGGCTGTTCGGTGTCGCCAGCCTCGTACTGATAGCCGACCGCGGCATAGGGCGAAATCCTGATGCCGGAGACGGTGGTGAAATCCCGCGACACGACGACGCGGGCATAGGGGATGATGCTGGACTGCGTGGCCGCCGCGCCCGAAACCCCAAAGCCGGACAGCGCGCCGGTGCCCGACTCGATGAACCCGTTGCCGCCGACGGACGCAATGCGCAGTCCGGCCATCGGCACCGCGTTGAAACCACCCACTGTCATCGGCAGGCTGGCGCGCACGCCGCCGGAGAACTCGTTGCCGCCGTACTGGGCGGTGGCGACGCCGAGGCCGGTTGGCCGGAGCGTGGTGTCCCAGTCGCGGCCATAGAGAAACGCGGCGTTCAGCAGCACCCGGCCGACCGGCTGGATCGCGTAGAGGCCGAAGCGTGCGACATCGGCCTCGGCGCTGGCGCCGGCGCTGTCGTTGAGCCAGCGGTGGTCGTAGCCGGCGGCGATGCCCAGGCGCAGGCCGAAGTCGCCGGCCGGGGCGTCGATGCCGGCGAGAAAGCCGGCGGTGTTGGCGTGATAGTTCGGCGTGCCGCCCGACCCGCTGACCCCGAGGAACGTGCCGTCGAGATGGATCCAGCCGCCTTTGCCGCAGATGACCCGTCCCAGCGCGGCCATGCTCGCGGATGCGCTGGCGGCAGCGGCCGATCCGCTGGGGGCTGATTCGCTGGCGACCGCCGGGACGCCCGCCATCGGGCAGTCCCTTGCCGCGGTGCCGCCATCCAGCAAGGTCGCGGCGGCGGTATCGGCGAGCACCGTCAGCGACGCCAGTTGTTCGGAGAAGATGGCGTCATTGGCGGGCGCCAGAACAATGCTGTTCGGCGTCACCTGGGTGCTGCCCGGCGTGACGACCGGCGGGGCCGCACTGAGCACCAGCAGCACCGGATCCGGCGTGCTCGGCACATACTCGACCGTGCGGGTCAGCGCGGTGGGAACCGCACCATTTTCCGCAACGGTGCCGAACCGGCCGGTGATCGCGCCGTTGGTGGTCAGCACGGTGTAGGTCGCCGGCGCGTAGGTGCCCGGCGCGTAGGCGAAGGTGATGGTGCCGGCGAGCGTGGCGGACCCTCCAGCGCGCAGCAGCGATGCCTGGCTGGGATTGACCACGATCAGCAGGTTGCCGCCGCTGCCTTGGACATAGTTGCCGGCGGTGGTGAGGGTGCCGGGCGTGGTGGCCAGGACGCCACCCGGGATCACCGTGCCGTTGTTGGTCAGGGTGGTGCCGGATGCGGCGACTCCGAGGCTGCCGTAGCCCGCGAGGGTCGCACCGGCATCGACCCGCACACTGCCGCCGACAGTTGCGCCGTTGCCGGCGGTGTCGCCGACGATCAGCGTGCCGGCGGTGACCGCGGTAAGGCCGGAGTAGCTGCTGGCGCTGTTCAGGGTGATCGTGCCTGGGCCGGACTGCGTGACGCCGCCGGTGCCGCTGATGACGTTGGTCACGCCGATGGCGCTGGGTTCGGTGAACGCCAGGGTGCCGTTGTCAGCGACCGGGCCGGTGCCGAGCGTGCCCAGGGCGGTTCCGCCGAGGGCCAGCGTGCCGGCGCTGATGGTGGTGCCGCCGGTGTAGCTGTTGGTGGTGTTCAGGGTGACGGTGCCGGGGCCGGCCTGGGTGAGGGTGCCGGTGCCGCTGACCGGGTTGCTGAACGTGATGGCGGCGGGCTCGGTGAACAGCAGGGCAGCATTGTCGATGACGGCTCCGGTTCCCATTGTGCCGAGTGTCGCGGCGGGAGCGCCGGTGGCCTGGCCGCCGAGCGCCAGCGTGCCGGCGGAAATCGTAGTGCCGCCGCTGAAGGTGTTGGTGCCGGCCAGCGTCATGGTGGCGGCGCCGGTCTTGGTCAGGGCGCCGGTGCCGGAGATCACCCCGTCGAACGTCGTTGCCGTGCTGGCGTTGGCGGTCAGGGTCTTGCTGCCAAGGACGACGGAGGCGCCGGCGGTGCCTGTCGAATTGAACCAGGTGCTCGACAGGTTGCTGACGGTCTGGTTGCCGGCCGAGATGTCCAGCACGCCGAAGCCGTTCGAGGCGTTGGTGCTGGCAATGGTCACGGCCCTGGAGGTGGCGATCGAGCCTCCGCTGCCCAGCGCGAGCGTGCCGCCGAGGATCAGCGTGCTGCCGGTGTAGGTTTCCGGCTGCGTCAGGCTGACGGTGCCGGGGCCGTTCTGCTGCACACCGCCGCTGCCGCCGATCAGGTTGCCGACGCTGACGGCGCCGGGTTCGGCGAAGGCCAGCGTGCCGCTGTCGGCGATGGTCCCGCTGCCGGCGCTGCCGATGGTCGCGGCGCCCAGCACCAGCGTGGCGCCGGAACCGATGCCGGTGCCTCCGCTATAGCTGTTGACGGCGCTGAGGGTGACAGTGCCGGGGCCCGTCTGGGTCACGCCGCCGGCCCCGGTGATGCTGTTGGGCAACGTGACGGCGCTGGGTTCGGTGAGCAGAAGCGTGCCGTTGTCGGTGACCGCGCCGCTGCCGACCGTGCCGAGGGCAGCGGCGCCAAGCGCAAGCGCGGTGCTGGCGTTGATCGTGGTGCCGCCGGTGTAGCTGTTGGCGACGTTGAGCGTGACGATGCCGGGGCCAGCCTGAGTCACGCTGCCGGTGCCGCTGATCGCGTTGCTGACCGTGATGGCGCTGGGTTCGGTGAACAGCAAAGCCGCGTTGTCAATGACCGGGCCTGTTCCCAGGGTACCGAGGCTCGCGGCCGGGGCGCCGCCGGCCTGGCCGCCGAGCGCCAGGGTGCCGGCAGAGATCGTGGTGCCGCCGCTGTATCCGTTGCTGCCGGCCAGCGTCAGCGTGGCGGCGCCAGTCTTGATCAGGCCTCCGGTGCCGGAAATGACCCCGTCGAAGACCGTGGACGCGGTCGCGTTGGCGGTCAGTGTGTTGGCGCCGAGCAGGACCGAGGCCCCGGCGGAGCCTGATTGGTTCAGCCAGGCGCTGGCGAGATCATTGATGGTCTGGTTGCCGGCGCCTGAGATGTCCAGCACGCCGAAGCCGCCGCTGCCGTTCGTGCTGGCGACGGTCACGGCGCTGGAGGCGGCGATCGACCCTCCACCTCCCAGCGCAAGTGTGCCACCGACGATGAGGGTCGTGCCGGTGTAGCTGTTGGCGTTGGTCAGGGTGATCGCACCGGGCCCGCTCTGCTGCACACCGCCGCTGCCGCCGATGAGGTTGGCGACGGTGACGGCGCTCGGTTCGGTGAAGACCAGGGTGCCGCTGTCGGTGACGGTGCCGCTGCCGGCGGTGCCGATGGTGGATGCGCCGAGGATCAGGGTGGCGCCGGTGCCGATGCTGGTGCCGCCGCTGTAGCTGTTGGTTGCGCTGAGTGCGACATTCCCCGGGCCGGTCTGGGTCACGCCCCCCGTCCCGGTGATGCTGTTGCCGAAAACCACCGCGCTGGGTTCGGTGAAGGCCAGCGTCGCGTTGTCGGTGACCGCGCCGCTGCCAAGGCCGCCGACCGTGGCACCCCCGAGCGCCAGCGTGCCGGCGGTGATGGTGGTACCTCCGGCATAGCTGTTGACGGCGGTGAGCGTGAAGGTGCCGGGTCCGGCCTGCGTCACCGAACCCGTGCCGCTGATCAGGTTGGGCAGGATGACGGCGCTGGGTTCGGTGAACAGCAGGCTGCCGCTGTTGGCGACAGAGCCGGTGCCGAGAGTGCCGGGTGTGGCGGCGCCGAGGGCCAGGGTTGTGGCGGAGGCGATGGTGGTGCCGCCGCTGTAGGTGCTGGTGCCGCTCAGCGTTACCGTCCCCGGTCCGTTTTGGATGACCGTCCCGCTTCCGCCGATCGCGTTGGGCAGGGTGACCGCGCCGGGTTCGGTGAGCAGCAGAGTGGTGTTGTCGGTGACCGGACCGGTGCCCAGCGTGCCGACGCTGGCGGCCGGGGCGTTGGGTGCCTGACCGCCGAGTTCCAGGACGCCGGCGGAGATGGTGGTCAGCCCGCTATAGGTGTTGTTGCCCGCCAGCGTGAAGGTCGCCGAACCGGTTTTGGTCAATCCTCCGGTGCCGGAAATCACTCCGTCGAACACGTTGTTGATAGTCGTATTCGCGGTCAGCGTGTTGCCGCCCAGCAGCACTTGCGACGTCACGGGTCCCTGGTAGTACCAGAGACTTCCCAAGTTCTGCACCGTCTGGCTGCCGCCGGCGCTGATATCCAGCACCGCCGGCGTGCCATTCTGGTTGCTGGCAATAGTCACTGAATTGGAGGTGGCGATCGAACTGCCGGCGTTGAGGGCGAGCGTTCCGCTGTAGATGAGGGTGTAACCCGTATAGGTCTCGCTCTGCGTCAGTGTGACGCGGCCAGGGCCATTCTGGTCGACGCTGCCATCACCGGAGATGGGGTTGGCGAAGGTGATCGGGGTGCCTTCATTGAAGGCAAGAAGGCCCTGGGACTCGGGACTGTTGGTGATTGTAACCAACGGCGTGTTGGCGATCGTGCCGTTGGTGGTGCCGTTGCCAAGCTGCAGCGTGCCGCCGTTGATCGTGGTGTTGCCGGTGTAGGTCTCGGCATTGACCAGGACGACGGTGATCGGATCGAAGCCTGGGGCATTGACGGTGAGCGGGTTCGCGCCAGTCAGCAGTTGGGTCGCCGTGAGCAGGGCGTTGACACGGAAGTCGCCGCCGCCGCCCAGCAGATAGCCGTTGCTGCCGGGCGTGATCGTGCCGGTGTAGATGGCGTTGCTGACCGCCCCAAGGCTCACGTTCGGCAGCAGGGTGAAATCGAGGTCGTTCGAACTGCTGGTCGCCAGCGCGACGGTGCCTTGCGACGCCGGGTTGATGACGTTCAGCGTCGTCTGGTCCAGCGCGTAGCCGGTGGCGAGAATGCCGGTCTCGGAGACCAGGATCTTCGGCGCTGTAAGCTGCGCCTGGCAGTCTGTGTTCAGTGCGCAGTAGCTGGTGAAATCAGTCAGTTGCACCACGCCAAAGGACACGTTCATACCGCCGCTGAAGGTATTGAAGCCGCCCAGGATGGTGTACCCGTTGTTCACCGCGTCCAGTTCTGTCGGGATGGTCGTGACGCCGCTTGGCAGATCGCCAAGGTTCGAGGTCAACAAGAGGAAGCCGTTTCCGCCGCCCACCTGATACTGGGCATTTGTCGTGCTCAGCGACTGCGCGCTTGGTCCCGTCGGCGTCAGCGTGCCGGAGTAGACCTGGGTAAAGGTCAGGCCCTCGGTGCCGAGACTGACCTTCGGCAGGTTGGTGAAATCAAGCGCGTTGCCGGTGCTGGTTTCCAGCGCGACGAACCCGTTCGACGTGCTGGAAAGCGCGTTGAGCGCGGTCTGGTTAAGCGCGTAGGTGGTCGCAAGACCGCCGCCGCGCTGCAGCGTGATGGTGGTGGACGGCGACAGCGCGCCGGCGTTGGCAAGCTCCAGCACACCGAGGTCGTGCGCGCTGTCGGTCGTGGCGAGGTCGTTGCCGGTGACCGTCGTGGCGCCGGAATAGGTGTTGGCGCCGCTGAGGGTGACGATCGGCACGTTCAGTTGGGCGACCGTTCCGGTGCCGCTGATGGCGTTGGCGATGGTCCTCGCCTGGTCATTGTCCAGTATCAGAGCGCCATTGTTGACGATTCCGCCGGTGCCCGCGGTGCCGAAATTGGCGCTGCCGTCGCCGAGTGTGAGGGTCGATCCGGCGGCGATCGTGGTGCCTCCGCTGTAGGTGTTGGTTCCGTTGTCGAGGAAGCTGACGGTGCCGGGCCCTTTCTGCGTCACCGTTCCGGTGCCGGTGATGGGGGTGCCGAATAGTGCCGTTGCGGTCGGCTCATTGAACACCAGGGCGCTGTTGTTGGTGACCGGGCCGTGGCCGAACGTTCCGGTATTGAAGGCTCCGTCGCCCAGCGTCAGCGTGCCGCTCGTGATCGTGGTGCCGCCGGAATAGGTGTTGGTCGCGGTGAACACGATGGTGCCCGACCCGTTCAGCCTGACCTGGCCGGTGCCAGTGATGTTGGTGCCGATCGTATCGGCTGCGGCGGCCGGCGGGTTGAACGTTAGGGTGCCGTTGCTGGTGAGCGATCCGCCGGTGAACGGCGAATCGATCGTGCCGTTGCCGACTTCCAGCGTGCTGCCGGTGTTCAGGGTCGGCAGGACGATCGCGCCGAGCGAAATGACCAGCCCGGAGGGCGAATTGATGACGATCTGCGTGGCGGGAGCGCCGGCGTTCGCCGCGGTGATCCCGTTGGCGTAGTCCTGCGCGGTGGTTGCGGTAATCGGTTGCGCGGCGGCCGTCCCCAGCCCCAGCCCGAGCATCGCGACAAGCCCCAATACCAAGGCGAGGGTTTGACGAAGCCGCGGCCGCGCGATCGCGAATGCGCCGGCCAAGTTACGAAAATTCATTTTTCGGTCCCCACAATCCGCATCAGGGCTGACAGTTTGCCGCGTGCAGACCATAGGCACGGGGCGGCCGCCGGGGCGGACCGCTCGCATCAAAGTTTGCCATGTCATTACGACACAGCCGTTACGGGATTACAAGTGTGTCATCCCGTAATATGTCGCATTGTCACACTATTCGGTCCTGGCTCACATCCAGTATTGCCAGATCCGAGCTTTCAGTTCGTCCAGGCGTTCGCCGATCGGGCGGCGTTCCCAGCGGCTCAGATCGACCTCGTGCGAGACGGACATGAAATCCCGCATCACCGCCTCCACCTGCGCCGCGGTGTCGTGGCCAAGGATCACCGCATCGACCTCATTGTTGAACACCACGCTGCGGCGGTCGAGGTTGGACGATCCGACCACCGACCAGGTGTCGTCCACCACCGCCAGCTTGGCATGTACTACGGCGTCGCGCATCTCATAGATATGCGCCCCTGCCTCCAGTAGATCGCCGTACGACGCTCGGGCGGCATAGACGGCACTTTCCACGTCGCTGAACGCCGGGGCAATGATGCGCACATCGAGCCCGGCGCGGGCGATCTTCGCCAGTTCCTCGCGTTCCTGATGCGGCGGCACGAAGTAGCCGCTGCACAGCCAGACGCGGCGCCGCGCGCTCTGCATCGCCGTGAGCAGCGATGCATAATACAGCGGCTGCTTGTTGCCAGGTGAGCTGCCGATGATGCGGATGGTCTGCACGCCGACCCGCGGCAAAGGCGGGAAATAATCGGCCGGATCGGCCGTCGGGGCTTGCTGTTCACGCCAGGTGCCGAAGAACAGCTTCTGCAATTCGGTCACCGCCGGGCCTTCGATGCGCACGGCAGTGTCCCGCCAGTACGCCTTGCTGGTGTCGCCATCGGCGGGGACGCCGGCACTGGGCGGGTTTTCATAGGCGGTGTCGAGGTTGACGCCGCCGGTGAAGCCGATACGGCCATCGGCCACGGTGATCTTACGGTGGTCACGGTCGTTCGGCGACCAGCCGACGCGGGCGGCGAACGGATCGATCGGGTTGAACTCGACGACCTTGGCACCGGCGTGGCGCAGCGTGTCGAAGAAGGTGCCGGGCGTGTTGCGCGAGCCGTACGAGTCGTAGATGATGTTGACCTTGACGCCGGCGCGCAGCCGGCCCAGCAGCACCTCCGACAGGTGCATCCCGCCGGACTGCACGTCGGCGAGGATGAAATACTCCATATTGATGTTGTTCTTTGCCGCTTTAAGTGCGGTGAAGATCGCCTGGAAGGCGTCCGCGCCGCTGGCCAGAAGGCTGACCTGATTGCCGAACACGATCGGGCTGTCCGACAGGGCGCGCTGGAGGTCGTATTGCTGCTGCAGCGCGTCGCTGTCGTCGATCGTGGCGGTGTTGGGCTGGTCCTGGCTGGATTGGTCCCGTTTGGGCGGGGAGGGCAGGCCAACATCGTGACCGGTCAGCCCGTGGATGGCTGGTACGGCAGCGCAACGGTTGAGCAGCCCGGCAGCGGCCAGCACGGCCAGCCGGCGGCGGTCGAGCCGGTTGTTTGACGAGACAGCCAACGACGATCCCCCTCGAGAGCCTGTTGCGGCTATGACATAGGGTTGCGCCGGGTCCGGCGCTTCGGTTCGCGCGAACAAGTCCGCGTCAACGCGGATCAATTGCCTTCACGGACGAATGTGCGGCTTGATCTCGGCTATTCTGACCTTTGCACGCCTGATCCACGAACTTGTGAAACGACATCGGACGTGTCCTGCGGAAACACCGATGCTGCAAGGTGATCGTGACAGCGCAGGCTCGCGGTCGCGGCAGCGTGCTAACGGCTTTATGATGCGGTATAGAAATCAAATAGCGAACGCGCCGGGTTTGATGCTGTATGCCAATGGCTGCGTTTTGTGCGGCAGAAATCCGCCGAATTATTCTGCGCGGTCGCGCATTAGTCCGCAACGCGTTCGAATACACCCGGACAGGCATCACATCGCCTTGAATCTTTCCATTTTGTAGCACTTTGCAACACCAAATTGGTGTAGCCATGAGATACTATTTTACTAAAATCAACTCTTGCGGCGATCGCGTTGCCCCACACGTGATGTTTTTCACTTTTGATGATTGATCCGGACGGGGAGGATAATGACCGGCGGCGCCTTCTTCTTGACGAATTCGTCCGGTCCCGTGCGTGCGTTGATTGATGGCCGGCCAAGCCGGCCGTTCAGGAAGGATGCAGGCGATGGATACTGCCCTTGGCGCAGATGTGCCGGAACCCTCTCAATGGAAAACCGCCGCGGCAACGCGTGATGACCGGCCGGGCGAAACCGGCCGGCCGGGCGCACACCCGCCATCCGGCCCGTCACCAAGATCAATGAGCAAGGGCCGCATCCTCATCGTCGATGACGACGAAACGGTTCGCGAAACATTGGCCGATCTGCTGGACATGGCCGGTTACTGCACATTGCAGGCGGCCGATGCGCTGGAGGCGCTGATGATCATGCGCCAGTGTGCCGCGGTGGTCGCGCTGGTCACCGACCTGACGATGCCGGGCGCCGACGGCATCCTGCTGATCCGCCATGCGCGCGAGATCAAGCCGAATCTGCCGGCGATCCTGCTGACCGGGTATGCCGAACAGATCACCTCGGCTGCAGCGATCGCCGGCGGCAATTTTCACGTGCTGCCGAAGCCGGTGGAAAGCGAACGGCTGATCGAACATCTCGATCAACTGGTGCATCCGGCCCCCGACGCCTGAGCGTGTCTGACGCTGGCATTGCGCCGGCCTGCCCCCCTGCTATTGTCGCCGATACGTTCGATACAGGGGCGGCAACAGGAGAAACACATCCATGGAAATCCGTGGGCTGGGCTATATGGGCGTCGGCACGTCCAATCTGTCCGACTGGACCAGTTTCGCCACCGAATGGCTGGGCATGCAGATGATCGAGCGCGGCAACACCACCCGCGCCTTCCGCATGGACGACCGCGCGCAGCGGCTGGTGGTCGATCGCTCGCTGGCCGAGGGCGAACGCTATTTCGGCTTCGAAGTCGCCGACGCCGCGGCGCTGCAAACGCTCGCCGCTCGGTTGGAAGCCGCCGGCGTGCCGGTGCGGCATGAGCCCAAAGCGCTGGCCGACCAACGCTTCGTCAAGGACCTGATCAGCTTCGACGATCCCGGCGGCAACCATCTGGAGGCGTTCTACGGCGCGGCCATCGCCGACGAACCGTTCAAGCCGGGCCGCTCGATTTCCGGCTTCCGCACCGGTGCGCTCGGCATGGGACACGTGGTGTTTCATGTAAGGAATATCGACGATCTGCTGGGCTTCTACCGCGACCTGCTGGGTTTCGCGGTCAGCGATTATATTACGACACCATTCCGAGCGTACTTTATGCATGTGAATGCGCGGCATCATTCGGTGGCGCTGATCGAGACCGGCAAACAGGATCTGCATCATTTGATGGTCGAACTGTTCTCGCTGGATGATGTGGGGCAGGGCTACGACATCGCGCTGGGTGAGCCGGACAAGATCGCCACCACGCTGGGCCGGCATCCGAATGATGCGGTGACGTCGTATTATCTGCGCTCGCCGGGCGGATTCATGCTGGAATATGGCTGGGGCGGCAAGGATGTGACGCCGGGGTCTTGGACTCCGTCGGAGGTCACCGTGGGTCCCAGCCTGTGGGGTCATGACCGCGCCTGGCTGCCGGATGACCAGCGCGCGCAGGCGCGGGCGATGCGGCTGAAGGCGGCGGCGGATGGCAAGCGTGAACCGCTGAACGTGATCGACGGCAATTACCGCCGGATGGAGGGTGTGTGCCCGTGGTGGGATGCCGCCACCGGGCGGGCCGTGCAATGACCGGGCTGCCGCTGGCGGGCCTGAAGGTGCTGGACCTGACGGCGCACCGCGCCGGACCGACGGCGGTGCGCCAGTTGGCCGACTGGGGTGCGGACGTAATCAAGATCGAGCCGCCGGGCGAGGCCAAGGGCGACGTGGTCGGCGGCAACCGTCTGGGGTTCGACTTCCAGAACCTGCATCGCAACAAGCGCGGCATGACGCTGAACCTGAAAACGCCGGAAGCGCACGCGATCTTCATGCAACTGGCGAAAGACGCCGATGTCGTGGTGGAAAATTACCGCTCCGACGTGAAGTACCGGCTGAAGGTTGACTATGAGACGATTGCCGCGGTGAACCCGCGGATCGTGTATGGCAGTATTTCCGGGTTTGGCCAGAGCGGGCCGGATGCGGTGCGGCCGGGGGTGGATCAGATCGCGCAAGGAATGGGCGGGCTGATGTCTATCACCGGGTTGCCGGGGCAGGGGCCGGTGCGCGTCGGCATCCCGATCGCCGACCTGACGGCGGGAATTTTCCTGTCGCAGGCGATATTGCTGGCGCTGATCCAGCGGGCGCAGACCGGGCGCGGGCAGTGGGTGCACACGTCGTTACTGGAAGCGCAGATTTTCATGCTGGATTTCCAGGCCTCCCGCTGGCTGATCGCGCATGAGGTGCCGGGCCAGGCCGGCAATGACCACCCGACGGGCATCCCGACCGGGGTGTTCCCGACGGCGGACGGGCACATCAACATCGCGGCCTCGGGGCAGGGGCTGTGGGAGCGGTTCTGCAAGGCGATCGGCTGGCAGGAGGCTTTGTCCGATCCGGATTTTGCCAACGGCGGGCTGCGGTCGAAGAACCGCAAGGTACTGAACGAGCGGATTGGGGCGATCACGCGGACCAAGCCCAGCGCTTACTGGCTGGAGGTCATCAACAAGGCGGGTGTGCCGAGCGGGCCGATCAACGATATCGCGGCGGTGTTCGCGGAGCCGCAGACGCAGCATCTGGGGATCGCCAAGCCGGTGCAGCATCCCGTGCTCGGGGACATAAGCGTTGTCGGGCAGCCGATCAATCTGACCGAGGCGCCACAGCCGGAAACATTGCAGCCAACACCCGGACTCGGCGAGCACACGGACGTTATTCTGGCGGAACTAGGGTATGAGGCCGAAGCGATTGCCGACCTGCGGGCACGCGGGGTGGTGTAGGCACGCCGATCCGGCCGGACCGGCGTGCCACGCCCTATCCGATCTGGAAGTTGGAGGCGTGCAACTGCGACGGTGACACGCCGGTGAAGTCGATCGACCCGGTCGCCCCCAGCGAGAGCAACGCGCCGCCGTGCCCATCCGGTGTCAGGGCCGCAGCGGCCGCGGCGGCGCTGGTGTAACCGCCGAGACCGCCGATCAGGTCGATCAAGACGGACGGGTCGGCGGCTATGTTCTGCAGGATGTCGGTGCCGCCGCCGGCGATCGTTAGTGCCAGCCCGCTGGCCTGGTCGTTGATCGTGGCACTGGTGCCGTTGAGGAAGACCATGTCGCCGTAGCCGTGCTCGGTGATGCTGGCAGAGCCGCCGGTCAGGCGGATCGTATCGCTGCCGGCGCCGCCATTGATCGTGTTGTTGCCGCCAGTCAGCGTCACGGCATTGCTGTAGCCGGCGAGGTTGAAGATGTCGGACCCGCCGCCGCCGGTGACGGTCTCGGAACCGTCGCCGGCTGTCACCGTGTCGTTGCCGCTGCCGATGGTGATGGCGTTGTCGTAACCAGCCAGGCTGATGGTGTCGTTGCCGTTGCCAAGGGAAACGGTGGAGTTGCCCTGGCTGCCGGAGACGCTGTCGTTGCCGTCGCCGCCGGTGACGGTATTGCCATACCCCGCCAGCGTGACCGTCACGTTGCCGCTGCCGGCATAGACCGTGGCGCCGCCGTCGCCCGCCACGACGGTGTCGTTGCCGCCATTGTCGTAGATGGTGTTGCCATAGCCGTAGGCGGTGATCTGATTATTTCCGGTGGTGCCCTGGATGATGGAGCCGCCGTAGGGGCTGCCGGTGACGATGTTGATCGGCGGGGCGGCGGGTGCTGCCGGTTCGGGCGTCGGGTTGGCGGGTGCTGCCGGGGCGGGCGCTGGCGTCGTCGTTGACCCGCCGCTGGCCGGTGCCGGTGTCGCCGGGCTGGAGGTGGCGCCCGTGGATGATCCGCCGCTCGTCGGGTCGGACGTTGGGGTTGGCGGAGGTGTCGCAGTTGCCCCGCCGCTGACAGGAACCGGCGCGGCGGTCGATCCGCCGCTGGCCGGAGCCGGCGTCGCGCCTGACCCGCCGCTAACCGGGGCCGGTGTCGCGCCTGACCCGCCGCTGACAGGAACCGGCGCGGCGGTCGATCCGCCGCTAACCGGAGCCGGCGTCGCGCCTGACCCGCCGTTGACAGTAACCGGCGTCGCGCCTGACCCACCGCTGACCGGAACCGGCGTCGCGCCCGAACCGCCGCTGGCCGGAGCCG
>Ga0302320_10019643_pt1 | contig 13545 bp, 13 predicted proteins | sample Bog_T0_3_FD_202130 | JGI IMG/M metagenome (GOLD analysis project Ga0302320, IMG submission 202130) | Peat permafrost microbial communities from Stordalen Mire near Abisko, Sweden - Bog_T0_3 | ecosystem: Environmental > Terrestrial > Soil > Wetlands > Peat | place: Sweden: Abisko, Stordalen Mire...
TGCTCCTCGCTGGCGCCGCGCCAGCCGACCAAATGGCCTTCCGACTGTATCGCTTATTTCTGCAAGCAAGCACTAGCCCGGAGATTTCGCAGAAGAGCGGAGCCGCAGCCAAGAAATATTTAACCTGGCCAGGATCGCGGCGTGCGCGGCAATTTGATGACCCGGCTTCCCTTCGTTATTTGTTCGTGACTGGCGTTGAGACCGGCTGGCTGGCGGCGGGAGCGGTGGCCGGCGCCGCATTCGACGCAGCGGTCTGCGTATTCGAGTTGGAACCGAAATTAATAATCGGGGCGCCGGAACCGGCCGGACCGGGCGTGGCCGGGGCGGTCGCGGCCGCGCCGGGCGAAGTAATGGTTTTTTCCAGCAAGTCATTGGTCGGCTTTGCCCGATGGGCGGTGATAAACGCCATCAGGATGGCCACGCCAAAAAACACGCTGGCGGAGTACCGGGTAATGGTGGTCAGGGCGTTGCCGGAACCGGCGCCGAACAGCGCGTCCGTGGCGGCCCCGCCGAAGGCCATGCCCGCTCCGGCTTCCTTTTTCGGCAATTGTAGAAGGACCAAAAACACCAGGAGGACGCAGTCGAAAAACAGCACCACCCCTAACAACGCGAACGCTATATTCATATATTATTTAAATCGAGTTCTTGATTATATCAGAAAAACTGCGGTCGTCCAGTGAAGCTCCGCCCACCAGCGCGCCGTCCACATCGGGCTGCGACATGAGTTCGCGGGAATTCGAGGGTTTGACGCTGCCGCCATATTGAATGCGGACGCGGCGGGCGACGTTGTCGTCGAACATCCTGGCCAGAAGCTGCCGGATGAAGGCGTGGGCCTGCTGGGCTTGGGCGGTGGTGGCCGTCTTGCCGGTGCCAATGGCCCAAATCGGTTCGTAGGCGATGATCGTGTCCTCGACCTGCGCCGCAGTCAAACCGTCGAGGCTTCCGCGCACCTGCTCGGTGAGGACGCGCTCGGTTTGATCGGCTTCCCGTTCGTGCAATGATTCGCCGACACAGACAATTGGCTTGAGTGACGCCGCATGGGCCGCCCGCGCCTTTTTGGCCACGGTTTCGCTGGTTTCCTTGAACAGTTGACGGCGCTCGGAGTGCCCGATGATGACGTAGCGCACGGAGAATTCCTTGAGCATCCCGGCGGCAATCTCGCCGGTGAACGCGCCGTAATTGTGTTCACTCAAATTCTGCGCGCCGAGCCGGATGTTGGTATCCATGACGGTTTTGGAGACATCCGCCAGCGCGGTGAAGGGCGGGCAGATAACGATATCGACCTCTTTGACCGGGCCGAGTTCAATTTTCAAACCGCGCACGAGGTCAAGAGCCTCGGCCACGGTTTTGTTCATCTTCCAGTTGCCGGCGATGATTAATTTGCGTTCTTTATTCATGGATCCTTTTACTTGTCACTCAAGGCGGCGACACCGGGGAGGACCTGGCCTTCCAAAAACTCGAGACTGGCGCCGCCGCCGGTGCTCATGAAAGTGACTTTGTCGCCCAGACCGGCCTGGTTGAGCGCTTTGACGCTGTCACCGCCCCCGATGATGCTCTTGGCGCCGTGGTTGGCGGTGGCATCCGCGACCGCTTTTGCGACCGCGAGCGTGCCGGCAGCGAAGCGTTTGTCCTCGAACATTCCCATCGGTCCGTTCCAAAGAATGGTCTTGGCCTGGCTCACGATCCCGGCATAGCGCTTGGCGGTTTCCGGACCGATATCAAATCCTTCCTCGTTGTCCGGAATGTCGCCGCCGCCCTGCGTGCGGACATTTTGAAATTCCATCACCGGCTTGCCTTTTTTGTTCAACTTGCCCGTATCAACGGGGGTGGCGAGAACGTTGTCGGTCGGAAGCAGGAATTGCACGCCCTTGGCTTTGGCCTTGGCCAGTGCGGCGAGGGCGACGTCTTTCTTGTCCGGTTCGCAGAGGGATTTGCCGACTTTTTGGCCGAGAGCGAGCTGGAAGGTGTAGGCCATGGCGCCGCCGATCAAAATCGAGTCGGCCTTTTCGAGGAGGCGATCAATCACCTTGATCTTGTCGGAAACTTTGGCACCGCCGAGAATGACCAGGAACGGACGGACGGGATGGTCGAGTTCCGCGCCGAGAAAACGCAGTTCGCGTTCCATGAGCAGGCCGGCCGCGCACTTGCCGCCGCGCCTGGCCACGACCCGGGCCACGCCTTCGGTGGAAGCGTGGGCGCGATGGGCCGAGCCGAAAGCATCGTTGACATAGGCATCGGCCACCGCCGCCATTTTTTCGGCAAAGACGGGATCGTTGGCTTCTTCTTCGTTGTAATAGCGGACATTCTCCAAAAGCAGCAGGCCACCGGGCGGAAGCGCGGCGGCGGCTTCGGCCACTTTCGGCCCAATGCAATCGTCCACGAAGGCGACGGGGCGACCGATCATCTCGGAGAGCAGTGTGGCCACGGGACGGAGCGACATGGAAGGCTCGCGCTTGCCTTTGGGGCGTCCGAGGTGGGCGGCGAGGATGATTTTGGCGCCCTGGCTGATGAGGAGGCGCAAGGTGGGCAAAGTTTCTTTGATGCGCGTGCTGTCGTTGATGAGCATCTTGCCATCACGCTCTTCCATTGGGACATTGTAATCCACGCGTACGAAAACCCGTTTCTGGGCGAAATTCACGTCGTTAACAGTCAGTTTTGACATAGGGGCAGACAGGATAGCCAATCCGGAGCACGAGTCAAATTAAGATTGGGACCAAATTGCCTGCCAGTTCAAAGTTATTCGCCGCCGCACCATGTCCGGCTTGCTGAACGCCGTGCCCCAAACTCTGAAACGCAGGGCCGATCGCCCCTTGCATAAAGAAACCAGCGCCGCGGGAATTGCGGCGCTGGCTCCATTCAAACCAGAGCTGGACCAGGATGGCGCGACGGTGAAGACGGCAACGCTGGCGCTGTGACCCTGGCTGCCTTAAGGGCAGGCGGGTTGATTGACCCGTGCCACCAACAAATTGATTTCCCTGTCCCTGCCGCCGCCAATGACCGCGCCATTGAACTCGCCATCGAGATGCAAATTGTAATCGGGAGCCAGCAGGGTGCCGTTGATGCCGTCAAGAACATGAATTTCGACGGTGCCGTGTCCGGTGAGGTTGTACAGCACGGCGCCCGCGGTCACGCCCCCTGTCACCGCCAGGGCCGCATGGTCCCGCAGGTCAATCGTCCCCGAGACGTTGATGAAAAAGACGTCGTTGGAGCTTCCGCTCAGGAGGACGGAGGCGGTGATGTTCCCGTCGATGTCAATAACATTCAGGCCGCCGTTTCCGGTAATTACGGTGGGGCGCCGGATCGCGGCAAACGTCTGCGTCGGCGTCAGCGCCGCGATCGTCGCGGCGGCGTTCAAAGCATCCGCGTTGACCGTGTCCACCTGGGTTGCGTCCACCGTCAACGTTCCGTCGAGCCGGCCGCGACCGGCGTATTGCCGGTTTTTGTATTCGACAACGTTGCCATGAATTCTGCTGGGCGGCGGGTTGTCAAGCGAACCGCCTTTGGACACGTACTCGTCGCCATCAACCAGAGCGAAGACGTTTTGAATGCGCGTCCCATCCAATCCGATGACCGCCGCCGTGGCGGCGCTGCCGAGAACGGAACAGGGCGTCGGAACCGGGGCCACCGCCTCCCCGACCAGGCCCGCGTCGTCAAAGAAGATTGGGCCGCTCCCTGGGGTGAACTGAAAATCAATCACTTGCGGGCCGGCCTGGGCGGAGACCGGGACGCTGATCGGGGTGTAAGGCATCCCGAACTGGAAATTGGTGGTGAAGACGGGCGCGCCGGCAAGATAGATGGTCAAGGTATCCTGATCGTTGTACACAGGCTGCACCGAGCAACTGATGGTGTAAGTCCCGGCGGCGGGAAGGTTTACGGGTTGCGCCAGATCCATGGTGCCGCCGGCTGGATTGAAATAAGCGCCGTAAGTGTCCCCGGCATTGGGGACCTTGGCGCCGTCATCGTTGCCGGCGGTGACGCCGTAATCAGCGGGACTCCCGCCGCCGCCGGTTTCGGCGACCGTCCAGCCGGAAAGATCACCGGTGGCGAAATTGCTGTTGACAATGAGGTTTTGCGCCGGGGCGGTCTGGGTGACGGCCACCGCGGCGGTTCCGACGAGAAGGTGGAATAATTTTATATTTTTCACAGCGGCTTCGGTAGCTTTACCCGTGCCATGCTACAATTGTGAGAGTGCGTTTTGAAAACAGCGTATGAGCCCCTTCGCCCGCCGGTTGGTGTCCCGCTTTTAGGCGGTTGACGCGTTGCCTGTCCCGGCTTCAGACGCTTTCCACGCGCCGCCTTTCTCAGGATCGCACGCGGGGACCGGAAGTGTCGAAAGTCCCCGCGCTCTTCGGAACCGCCCTTGCGCAGGCTGGTCTGGCGTGGGCATTCCGCCCCCGTCCCCGTACCTTTCCCCATTGCGCGGGGCGAGGGAAATGGAAGAAACACGTTGTGGTGGTCTCAAGATGCGCCCACGGGGGAGACGGCAAACGAAACTTGACACCAAGTCTGCATTGCCGATAGTGGAGCTTGTCCTGCCCAATTCTGTTGCGATGAGCCAGAACAATGCGAGGTCAAGGAGCCGACTGCTTTCGCTGGTGCTTTCAGGCATTTGCGTGATGGCTTGCTGCGCCGCCCGTGCCGGGGAACGATTCCAATGGAGCGAGATTTCAGGCTCGGGTTCGAATCTGTTGACAGCCGACTTGAACGGCGACGGGCTGAAGGATCTCGTCATCGTGGATGACACGCATCTTTCCGTTTTTTACCAGGACGCCAATCAAACCTTCACGCGCGAACCGCAACTGGCCTATCAACTTGAACGGCGGGCCTCGGTGATCTGGACCGCCCGGCTGGGACGGAAGGCGGAGAGTTTGCTGGTGCTGACGGGGGACGGCGTCAGTGAACTGGATTTCTCGAATCGAACGTCTGCTCCCGGCCGGCGGCAAATCATCCGGCAACGCACGATTTTGCCGGACGCCGCGGGCGAGACGAATGTGATGTGCCTGCCGATGTCGGCCGGGACCGGCGGCGACTGGCCGCTGGTGCTGGTGCCGGTGGCGGGCGGTTTGCAAGTCTGGCGCCATGACGACGAGTGGCGTCGAGTGCAATTTATCAGCCACACCCTCGAAGCCAGCGAATCTCCATTGTTGCCGAATCCGGGATACGGCGTTGCTCAAGGCGTGGACCTGAGCATTGGGGATGTCAACGGCGACGGGCGGGATGACTTGATGGTTTGCCGTGTCAATGGCAGCCAGACGGTGACTTACCGCCTTTATCTGCAACAGACCAACGGGCTTTTTGGAGTGGAGAAGACGCGGGAAGGAGGGAGGGAACCCCTCTCTCCTGCTCTCTCCCCGCTGGGCGGGGAGAGAGAGACGGAACCGACGATGATTTACGAATGGAAGGCGCTGGCGCATTCGTGGCTATATTGGGCGGACCTCAACCGGGACGGCCACGTGGACTTGATCCGGAGCGTGTGGTTGAACGAACCGTCGTTCGTGCCGGGGCTGCCGTCAGGCAAGGTGGTGGTCAGCGCCTATTTTGCCGACGAGCGCGGGCGGATTCCGGCCGAACCGCAACTGGTTCTGCGCAAAAGCGACTGGATGCCGACGTTGCCGGTGGTGGACCTGGATGGCGACGGGTTGCCCGACCTGGTTTTGGGCTACAGTCAATTAGATTCGCGGGAAGGGGTGCGCAAGGAACTAACGACCCGGCAGCTTGACTACAGTTTGAGGTTCTTTTTCCAACGTCCCGGCTCCGGTTTTCCGAAAGAGGCCGATTGCCAGCGCGATCTGGTGCTGCACATGGACCAGACCGAGTATCCGCTGAGTTTTACCTTGAGCCGGTATTTTGAACGCTGTGTCCGCTTCGATGGAGACTTCAATGGCGACGGCAAGAAGGACCTGGCGGTGCGCGAACATGCGGATGCCATTTCGATTTACTTTTTCCTGTCGCGCGAGAAGGGATTCAGTTTGAAGCCGGACCTGAAGTTCAACTGCCCAAAGGAAATTGACGGATGGATGGCGGAAGACCTTAACGGTGACGGGACCAGCGATTTGATCGTGAAGGTCGGGAAGGAAAAAGGGTATCAAATATATATCAGCCAGAAATAGCGTAATGAACCGGCGCATCTCTATTTGTCGGAGCGTCTCATTAACACCGGGCTTCAGCCCGGTATGGCCGCAGCCGTTCGGCGAAGCCGTTTTAACGGCTTCCCGAGCCCTGTTGTCGTTTGGGAGGAAACGGTTGAAACCGTTTCACTTTTTCTGGTGCCTTCACACCTGGCTGAAGCCAGGTGTTAATGAGAGACCGCGGACGCAGGCTGGAAATTGGAATGTTCGTCGCGGGATCTGCCTTCCGAGATTTCTCGTGATCGTCATGGCTGCAATCACCGCGAGGGCTGCGCCGGTGGCAATTGCACGCCAGGTAGTCACGTTGCCGGATAACACCACCGCGCCGCTTTTTGTTGATGTCGAAGGCAAGGGAAAGGCGAACCTGCTGACGCTGGACCCGGTGGACAAAAAGCTCCTGAACTATCGACAGGGGCCGCGAGGATTCGCCAGTTCGCCGGATCAATCCATTCCCCTGCCGCCGGCGACGTTATGGGTGGCGGTGGGTGAAGTAGATGCGTCGCCCGGTCTGGAATTATTATTTTCCACCGCCACCGGGATTGTTTTTTCGCGGCAGAACGGCGGGTTGTTTGAACTGGAACAACACCCGCTGATTGAAACGAATCAGCCGGTCGGGGAGTTTGACTTTCCGACGTTGAGTTTGTTGAGCACCAACAAGAATGGAACCAAACTTGCCATCCCGGTTGTTTCCAGCAATGGCGTTTTGTTCTACCGACGGAACAATGCCGACCAATGGAGTCCTGATCCGACCGTTGCGCCTGATCACCCGCGAAGCGAGTGGTCGCTCACGCGCGATGACTGGGCCATCGGCGCGAATTCGGGGCACTGGCTGTCGGTGCGCGACAGCTACCCGGCTGACGCTGACTCAAAACAGGACGATACTCCCGAAAACGACGGGATCCGCGCGATCTTGGAGGAAATGAAGAAAAACACCTCTGCCAGTCCGCCGAGACTGGACCGGTTGGACATTAACGGCGACGGCCGCCCGGATGTGGTCCTGTGGCAGGTGGCGCAGCGCGCGGACCTTCGCACCGATCTCTATATTTATCTTCGCGGCGCAGACCAGAAGTTGCCGGAACGCCCGTCGCAAGTGCTCCATGCCAGCGGCTTCCCGATCCCTTTGGGTTCCACCACCCGATGGACGCCGATGGCGGACTTGACCGGCCACGGCGTTCCCGACCTCGTTTTGCTCGAACTGAAAACCGGACTCACCTCGGCCAGCGGCTTGATCGAAACGGCGCTTTCGCACGGCCTGAATTGGGTGCTCACGGTTCGGACTTTTCACAACGGCGAATTCTCGCGCAGCCCGGATACGTCGCTGCCGTTGACCATGATATTGCCCGCGGAACTTTTGCATCAATGGACGATCTTCATCAATGGCGATTTTAACGGCGACGGCCACGCAGACCTTTTGGTTCGCCGCTCGGAGACGCAATGGAACATTTTTTTCAGCACAGGCGACGGACGCAGTTTCAGCCCCGAGCCGGACTTGACCTTCGACGCCCCGAGTCACGGCTATATTGAAATCACCGACCTCAACGGCGATGGGATTTCCGACGTGGTCTGGCACGAGCCCGACGAGCACCGGCTTTCCATTTTCATATCGCCATCCAATCCGGCGCGGACTAATAGGAATTCGCCATGAAACCCGGGAACTCAACTTCAGCGTTGGTCCTCGAAGACGTGTCGAAGCAATTTGGCCGCGTCCGCGCCGTGGACGGCCTCACGCTGGAAATTGAGCCCGGTCAGATGGCGGGCTTTCTCGGCCCGAACGGCGCGGGCAAAAGCACGACCCTCTACATGATTCCGCGGCTGGTGCGGCCCAGCAGCGGAAGCATCCGCATTTTCGGCGTGGATATATGGCAGGATTACAAGAAGGCCATCCGGCCAGTCGGCATCACCGTCGAGTCGCCCGCCTTTTATGAATACATGTCCGGGCGGGCGAACCTGGAACTGGCGGCGCGATTGCGCGGACCGGTTTCCGGGCGCGAAATTGAGCAGATTCTGGAACGGGTCGGTTTGGCGGAGCGACAGCATGATCGGGTGCGGATTTATTCCACCGGGATGCGGCAGCGCCTTGGCATCGGCCGGGCCATGCTGGGGCACCCCCGCTTGCTTATACTTGACGAACCGACCAACGGTTTGGACCCCGAAGGAACGCAGGAAGTCCTCTCGTTCCTGCGCGAGCGCGTGCGGCAGGAAGGGTTGACCATTTTTATTTCCAGCCACCTGATGTCCGAGGTGGAGGAGTTTTGCGACACCGTGTTTGTCATCAATCACGGGCGGCTGGTGGCGTCGGGACAGGTACGGGAATTGTTGCGGCCGCACGAACGGATTGTGCGGGTCACGTTTCAGGGCCGCGTTCCCGAGCCCGGCTTTTTTTCCAGTCAAACCCAAATCAGCAACGTGGCCGTCCGGTCCGAGGACACGCTGGAAATTACCCTCGCCCAGGAGGACTCCGCCTGGCTGAATCAATGCCTGCAAAAGGCCGGCTTCACGGTTTCCGCCATCGCGCCGAAACAAAAAACCTTGAAGGAGTTCTTCCTTGCCATCACCGGAGACAAGTCGAATGTCTAGTCCGATCATCCCCTTGCTGCGCAACGAACTGGCCAAGGCGGCGCGCCGGAAGCTGCCTTATTTCGGATTTTTCGCGGTCGCTTTGGTTTGCGTCATCGTCTTCTTCATCGGCGGGCAGCTCAGCAACGCGGCCGCCGCCAATGCCTGGGGTTACGTTGGCTTCTCCATGCAAATGATTTTCACGGATCTCGGGCCGATCTTTGTCATCAATTTCGCCGCCCTGCTGATCGCCGAAGAAACGGGCACCGGCACCATCCGGTCCGTCCTGGCCGCGCCGGTGCAACGCTGGGAATGGTACGTGGCCAAGGCCTTCTCGGCGCTGGCTTACATGATGGCGCTCTCGACGGCGGCTTTGCTGGTTTCGACCGCGATGGCGCTGGTTCATTTCCGGTTCGGCCCGGTCAGCGATGCCTCCGGCGTGGTATATGGACAAGGCCTGGTCCTGCGGGAATTGCTGACCAGCTTCCTGTTCAGTTGGATTCCGCTGGGCACGCTGGCGCTTTACGGGCTGCTGATTTCCACCCTGATTCGCACCCCCGGCGGGGCGGTGGCGGTGGGCACGAGCACATTACTTATAATTGACTTCACCAAGCAACTGGTGGGAATCGATCACTTTATTTTTACACGCTACATAACCTATCCCTGGCAGAATATGGCGTATGTTGCGCAGGGGATGGATTACCAATGGAAGCCGGAGGTTTGGAAAATGATCGCCTTGTGCGCGGAATCGGCCGCCGTGCTTTTTGGCGCCGGCCTGATCGTGTTTGTGAAGGAGGATCTAAATCATTGACCCGCCAGGCCATCCTCCGCCACCGCGGTCCAAGATGAATCCGGATTATAAGTGGTCATGGCGGCGGCCAGGCGGGCGGTCTTCGGGCCCAAGTTTTTTTGGTACACTTTTCCCTGCTGATTGACGATGAAGGTCATGATGCCGGAGTTGTCCCATTCCACCGGCCAGGCGACGAGGGCGAAACCAGCGAGCAGATGGCCGTTGATAACGTAATTGTATTTGCCGGCTGGCGCATGGGCTCCCTGCCGGGTCAATATCTTAAAACAATATCCGCGATACGGCGAGGACTCGTTCGCCATGATCTTCGTCTCCCGATGATAGCCTTCCTCGTGGGACTCCGCGATCAATGGCCCGAACGGACTCATCGCCTCGCCGGGCGCGGCGTGCCAGTACAGGCCGTCGTGGCTGTTGGTGGAACTGCTGCGGAAATGCTGGGCGTATTCGATAATGCCGTCGCCGTTGCGGGGTTCGGCGGCGTATTCCCGCTGCGCTTCCACATAGGCGCGGCAAACCCGGATCGCCGCCAGTTCATTCATGCCAATGCGGCGATTGAGGATTTCCTCGCGACCGGCGGCAGTGTCGAAATGCCACTGGGAATTGTCCTGCACCAGCGGAATGGGAAAGGGCCAGGCGTCCCAGCCGATTTGCAAAACGATGTTTGACTCAGATTGGCGGTCCCAGGCCGCCTTTTCGCCGACCCGGCGCACGAAAGTGGCCAAGGCATTGCTGGCCTGCACGGCGTCACGCGAAATCAGATCCAGGGATTCCGGGCCGAAAATCTGGTGGAGCGCATTGGTGTCGCAGGTCTTGGCCGCGGCCACCAGGGCGGATTCCGCCGCTTCCGGTGAAGGGAACCGTTCCTCTCCACCCGCCCTGGCCGGCATCGCGATGGCGAAGCCGCCGGCCACCAGCACCGTCATGGCGCATCGCCCCAAAAACAGTTTCTTGATCATAGCCTTTGAATTCCTCTCTTTCTATGGCGGGTTCTGGTCTAGCGGCCGCGACCGGAATGTGATTCTCCGCCGGACGACGATCCGGAAGATCCGCTGGAGGAGGCTGGCGTCGAGTACGAACGTCCCGGATTCGCCGCGGGCGCCGGCGAGGAAACAGCGCTCCGGCTCTCGGCGCCGCGGGCGCTGGATTGGCGGGCGTCAGAGGAACTTTGGCTACCGCCAAAGGCGCCGCTATATGAACCGCCAAATCCTGGATTGGCCACCGCTGGACCGCCCGGAGCGCCGCGCATGGGCGGCTCCGCGTGCGAAATATCCGGCGGAGGAGTTGCCGGCACCCTCAGGCTCCCGGCGAAGCCGCCACCCATTGTGGGCGTCCGGAATTCGTTCTGGAAGCCCGGCACCGTTCCGGGACGACTGACGGGAGGCGTAACTCCCACGCGACCCGCGTTTGGGCGAACGGGCATGGCCGGCGGCGCGACTTGGGGCGGACGAAAACTGTCCGCCCAACCGCGGTCCACGTTGCGGGCAATCGCCCGCGGCGCTCCGCCAGACCCGTGCCAGGCCACGACACCCCGCGGTGGCACACGGTCCCGCGGCGCGCGGGTCCACCAGTTGCCGGGTCGCGGATGATGCGGGTCCCACCCGAAAATCCGGTGATGCCGCCAATCCCAGTCATGCGTCAGCCAAATTCCGATGGGAAATCCGACGCCGAAAGTGCAGTAGATTCCAGGATCGCTGTAAATCGTGTCCCAAGGATAAGCGGGCACATAAAGCAAGTTGGGGTCCACCGGATCAATTTCGATCGTGCCGCCGTCGTTCACGACATTTTCCTGCGGCGTGCTTGCCAGGTTGCCTTCCGCCTGGGCCAGGTAACGCAGATGCTGCACCGCCGCGGAGACCTCGTCCGGTTGGTTGAGGTAGGCTTGACCCACCTCCGTAGTCCAATCAATGTTGTCGTCGAGCCACTTCAGGACGGTGGGATAATGGGCGAGCGCCTTCACGCTGTCGTCCCAGGGCTGCGCCGCGATCTGCGTCAAGTCACCCCCGCCATTGATGTAACGGTCCGCCATGACGATTTGGGCCGGCACGGTGGCGGCGGTGAAGATTTCGGCGAGCAACGGGTCCGGGTAGAGGGCAATCGGCTTGAGGATCTGCTCCAGCGTGTCCGCGGAAAACGGCGCCACCGGAGAGGCCCCGGTAACGATGGGATCCTGGGCGCGAAGCGGCATCGTGACGCCTAACGCGGCACAAACTATTACGGTTAGACTGGCCCGACAAATTCTGCGCGGCTTGTTCATAAATTGATTATGGCCTTTTCGAACTGTCAGAGATTGGACGCGTTCGCCGCGGAAAGTATTCAGCGTGTAATAAATACCAAAATGCCGGCGCGCGAACCCGGGTCCGGAGCCGCTCTTCAAGTATTCTTCAAACTTCTTCGCCAATTCCGCGGCTTCGAACGCGGCATAGAACTTCACTTTCCAAGGCGTCCCCGAAGCGGCAAACTCGCCCGCCAGTCAGACCGAATGGTCTCTTACGGACGTTGGGGTTCCCGACGGCGGTCCGTGTGCCGCCATGTTGGTGACGGGGCTGGCTGGCTTGGCTGTGTTTCGTCGGAAACTCTGCGGATGCTGGTGACCTTTGCCGCCTGCGGCAATTCGACGGCCCAATCTAACACGTCTGTCAGGCTCTCGGTGGAATTGCCGGCGGTTTGCTCTCCTGTTTCAAGGCCCATTTCCGATGCGCTTTAATGATGCTCTTGCGCAGATTTTCTGCGCGACAGATGCGGGTGCCGTTCCATCACATTGTCAATCATAGACTCGAAGGTAAACAGGTGCCTCTCGGCCTCTTTGTCCTTTGACGCGGACACCTTTTCATACGCAAGTATGAGCGTTTCCAGTTCCTTGTTCACTCCGGAAAGACCTGCTTCAAAACCTCGTCCGCTTGTGTGTCGGAAAATGCAGTGTCGTGGAACGTGTTGTAGGCGTCCTGCAATTGGCGAACGCGCATCTGCAAGCGGGACACCAAATCCGGCTCATTGAACTCAGGGTCGGAGATCAGGCCTTTGATAAAAGCGCAATACTCGATAGCCAACTCGAGGCCTGCCTTGTGTTCTTCCAGTTGGACCGGGGTCGGCTCCCGGAATACGAACATACTCCGGTGAACCTCCAGCATGCCATCCATCCAGGCAAGCCATTGTTCCGTTTGTCGAACGGTCATTTCATGGATTCGGGCTTGAATTTTAGGACCTCCGTTTTGTGGAGCCTCCCCGTTCATGCCCTTATTAAACAGAAACCACTCTTCCCTCTGGCGTCTGTCCAATTCGTGGGCTTGAGCTTGAATGTCAGGGATTGGGCTTTCGGCTGCTACGGCGTTCACGCCATTAAGAAACACCCTTTGGCTGCGTTTGGCAAGAGTGAAGCCCGGCACTCTCGCCGAAAGCCACGCCACTGGCAAACTGGTGTGCATCCGGGAGACCTGCTGGATGTGCTAAATGCCAAAATGCTGTTTCGTGAACTCGTGGCCGGAGCCGCTTTTCAGGTATTCTTCAAATTTCTGCGCCAGTTCCGAGGTTTCAAAGGCGGCATAGAACTTCACTTTCCAAGGAATGAGTTTTGCGGTGTGAGCGCATCGGCCGGAGTTGTGTTCGGTGAGGCGCCGCTTGAGATCGTCGGTGTGGCCCCGGTAAAATTTGCCCGGAACACGGATGCTTTCCAGAATGTAACTGCAAAACATAATCAAAAGAGGAAGATGGCCTGCCATCCGTAGCTCGGAACCCGATTGCAAGTTCCGTCCTCCTTCGCCAAGGCTACGGAGGACACCATCCTTCGCTCCGAACCGCCCGGGGCGGTTCGGAGCGAAGGATGGTGGGTTGGGAGGGACTCGAACCCTCGACCAATGCCTTAAAAGGGCACTGCTCTACCAACTGAGCTACCAACCCATCAAAAATCTCAAACCTTCCCGCCACAAAGTCTAACCCGCGACCAACCCCGCGTGCTTTTGGGGCTGCTGTGCCAACCGAGCTACCAACCCCCCCCCACCGATGGCAATTCACGCCGCCAAACCTGTTTCAAGAATTTGAATTCGTGCTTCGGCGTTT
>Ga0302320_10019644_pt1 | contig 13545 bp, 9 predicted proteins | sample Bog_T0_3_FD_202130 | JGI IMG/M metagenome (GOLD analysis project Ga0302320, IMG submission 202130) | Peat permafrost microbial communities from Stordalen Mire near Abisko, Sweden - Bog_T0_3 | ecosystem: Environmental > Terrestrial > Soil > Wetlands > Peat | place: Sweden: Abisko, Stordalen Mire...
ATTCGCGGAAAAGGTTTTCGGCGTCAATGTTGACGACGATGCGGGCGGGAAGACCGAAGGCGCGGCATTGTTCTTTATAACCTTGTGCGCGCGCGGTGACGGCGAAGGCGTCTCGCGCGTAGGTGAGATGGAGAATGCGGCGATGGCCCCGCTGATAGAGATAGCGCACGGCGTCGCGGCCGGTTTTTTCCTCGTCGAGGGAGAGGAAGCGGATGTCGCGACCGCGCAGGGGGCTGAAAAGAGTGACGAGCGGCAGGCTGGAGGTGATGGCCAGCGGAACGGGGATGTTGTCCTCGGGCGGGATGACGAGGGCGAGTCGGTAACGGCGGGCGGCGAATTCCTGGAGGACTTCGAGGAAGTCGCCGCGGTTTTCGACCGGGGTGATTTGCAGATGCAGGTCGTGCCGGGCGAGCGCGCGGGCGAGTTCGTTGAACAAATCCATGAAGAAGATGTTGTTCACCATCGGCAAGGCGACGCCGACAATTTTGCTTTGGCCGGTGAGGAGTTCGCGCGCGGCGGGATGCGGCTGGTAGCCGTGTTTTTCGGCCACGCGCAGGATGCGCTGCCGCGTCCGCGCGCTGATGCCGGGGCGATTGTGGAGGGCGCGGTCGACCGTTCCCTGGGAGATGCCGCACTGCCGCGCCAGCTCAAGGGAGGAGATCACTTTTTGTATTCGATCCGGTCGACGTCGATGTGTCCGGCGCGGACTTCGAGGAAGGGCTGGCCGTTGCGGAGGCCGACGGTGCCGAAGCCGGTCGCGGTGGCGAGGAAGCTGCGGAAGTCGCCCTGGATTTTTGGCTCGAGATAGAGCGTGCGCTCGATGGCGTCGTAGCGCGCGCCGGTGAGCGCCTGGAGCAGGGCGTAGGAGGCCATGGCGCGGGCGTACCAGTGGCCGCATTCGATTTCGTCGAACGGATTGCGGATGTTGCCATCGTAGCGGCGGCGGCAGGCGCGGACGATTTCGAGTCCTTCTTCGACGTGGCCGAAGGAGATGAGGTGCGACGCGACCTGGTATTCGATGCCGGTCCAGACTTCCTCGGAGTAGGGGAAGGGGAGGGAGAGTTTTCCGCCGCGCGGCCAGGTGCAGAGGAGGAGGCCGGCTTCGTGGCCGAAGGCGTAGGAGGGGCGTTGCGGGTTGGGGAGGGTGGCAAGGTCGGAGCGGAAATTGTGGCGGTGGATGGCGAGCAGATGCTTTTCGATTTTGCCGGGGGTGAGGGCGGGGGAGAGGCCGGCGGTCCAGGCCATCCATTCACCGAGGATGCCGTCGGAGAGGCAGCCTTCGCCGTACTGATACTTGGGGCCTTCCACCTCGAGGAGTTCCCTCGCCTCGGGCGAGTAGTCCATGTTGACGCCGACCTTGCAGGCTTCGATGGGGTCGGCGGCGCGCAGTCCTTTCCACTGGATTTTTTGGAAAAAGTAGTCGCCGTTGAAGAGTTCGGTTTCGACAAAAGTCCGGCCTGCGGCGAGGAGTTTTTCGTAGAAGCCGATGTCGTCGCCGAGCGCGCGGCCCATGGCGGTGGCGGCGTGGAGCGCGGCGAGGTAAAAGCTGGAGCACATGCCATCGGGGCCCCAGAACTCGATGTCGTAGGTGTTGTGGTGCGGCTCGAAAAGCGCGCCGCGGTGGGAGGGGTCCCAGGTTTCGATGCAGTAGTCGAGGCTTTGGCGTACGCGGGGCCAGATTTTTCGCAGCCACTCGGTGTCGCCGCTGATGCGCCAGTCGCGGTAGACTTTGAGCAGCCCGCCGAGCTGGCCGTCGGAGGCGGCATGGAAGCTGTGGCCGACCTGGCCAATGGGAAGTGAGGAGCGAAAGGCCTGATGGCCGCGCTCATCCTGCGAAACAGTGAACTCGGTTTCGCGCAGGGTGCGTTCGAGGTCGGGGAAAAGATGGCATAGGGCCTGGGCGTAGTTCCAGACGTGGGTGCAGGTGCCGGCGCAGGAGCCTTCCTCATCCTTGCTGCCTTCCCAGGCCCACATGCGACCGTCGTACTGGCGCAGGACAGTGGTTGACTTGAGGATGGTCAGGTTGGCGGCGACAGCCTCGATGACTTCGGGCGGGAGGCTGCTGTCGTAGAAGCAATTGGTGAATGTTTCGGTGGCGTGGCGCAATTTTTCTTCGTTCGCGGTCCAGTAGGAGACGACTTCACCGATGTCCTTGAAACGTGTCGCGTACCAGGGGCGGTAGAAATCGGTTTTGGGGTCGAGAACGGTTTTTTCTCCGGGCGGATGTTCGGCGCGCAACTCGGAAAAGGGAACATACCAGGCGAGGAGCAGGCGGACGGTTTTCTCCTCGCCGGGAGCGAGCTGGAGCGAGAGGTAGAGGCTGCCGCCGGGGCTCGGTTTGCCGTCGGTAACGCCGTCGCGTTGAATGGCGCGCGCTTGCTCGATTTCCTTCCAGAGCATGGTCGGCCCGTCCGACCAGCCGCCGCGAAACCAGGCGGTGTTGGCGACGGCTTGCGGGTCGTCAATCCACGCGGCGAGGGAGGCTTCAGCGGCGGGCTTATCGGGCAGGCCGTCCTGGCGCAGGTGAAAGCCGCCGGGGATATTTTTCACGGACTGGCCGGTTTCGCCGCCGGCGAAGATGTTCTTCGCGTGAAAGGAGTAGACGGCTTCGATGGGCTCGGCGGTGTTGTTCTTGAAGCGGTAGGAGATCGAGCCGACGGGGAGGCTGGAAGCGTCGGTGTCGCCGGGGATGAAGGGGTTCCAGCCGGTGAGGCTGACTTCGAGCGGGATGTTGGGATCGGAAAGGGAGACGGTGCCGAAAGGGAAGCGGGAGGCGAAGCTGGCGGAGTCAAAGCGGGGCAGGCCGAAGGTGCGGGGGCGTCCGCCCATGCCGGAGGAATCCCAGAGGCGGTCCCAGGGGAAAAAGAATTTCCAGGGTGGAACGGGGCCTTCCAGGACGCGGGCCGTGGTGGCACCGTCGCCGTGTTTGATGGCGAGGGCGGAGAAGATGATCGATTCGTTAAAGAGATCTGGGCGGTGCCGGAAGGAGAGGTTGGAAAACGCGCCGGCGCCATCGAGGGTGAACATGCCGGAGCCGAGGCCGCCGATGGGGAAGTGGAGATGATCGAGGGCTTTTCCCTCGTAGGAACGGTTGAAGGGGCGGGTGGGGGACATGCTCCAAGCCATACCGTGTAGTTACACGGTGTCAATTTTATTCCGTTTTGAGGTAACGCTGCGGAGGTGAAAAATAGGACGGGCAGGCCCTATGAGTCGGAGGGGGCTTTGCTGAAAGTCGAGGCGGGGGTTTCCGCGCCGCGGGCTTCGGGAGGTTGGATGTAGGAGGCTTCGCGGGTTTTGCGGTAGAGACCTTCGCGGAATCGTTCGGTTCGAGTTTCGACGAGCCGGTAGAAGAGGAAGGAGATGGTCAACGTGATGACGAAGCTGACCGGCCCGAGGAGCCACTGGTGATTTGGCGTGGCAAAAAGCGGGATGGTGAAGGTCAGGACGCGGGGATGGATGAGATAGCAGGGATAGGAGAGTTCGCCGATGAGGCGGTCGATGCGGCTGCGCGAGGTGACGGCGAAGAGGAGCGGGACCATGACGAAAACGAGCGGCATCCAGAGGAGGTAAAGTTGGCGCCAGTCGGGAAACCGGCAGTAATCGAGGGCGAGAATGGCGAAGGGCACGAAGATCCACGGCTTGGAGGTGCCGAAGGCTTTCAACTCGGCGCGGTAGTTTTTATAGAGGACGTAGCCGAGTGAGCCGGCCATGAAGAAGAGGAGGTTGGCCGGGAAGAGGCAGTAGATCCAGTGATAGCCGTCGCCGTGGGGGACGGTGCAATAGATGCCGGCCCGGACTGCGGCGCAGAGGGCGAGGATGATCATTTGCGCGCGGACGGAGCGGCAAACCAGGATCGGGGCGAGGAGATAGAAGGTGAATTCGACGGCGAGCGACCACGAGCTGCCGATGAGAAGGAAGAAGGTGCCGTCGTGCAGCTTGGCGGCGGCGTCGGGCAGGAAGAGATGGATCGCGCCGGTGGCCGGATCGAAGCGCAGGAGCAAGACGATGTCCTGGCCGAAGATGATGAGGTTTTCGAAGACGAACCACGCGACGGTCCAGGGCGAAAGAAAATGGGTGGCGGTGTCCCAACTGACGAGGCTGCCGATGCGGCGGCCGGTGGTGGCATAGACGGTCAAGTCGACGAGGACGACGGAGACGATGAGGATGAGGTAGGTGGGATAGAGCCGGAGGAATCGCTGGGTGAGAAAGGTCTTGTAGCGGCCCGCATGGATATATTTTTCATTCAGGATCAGGGCCATGTAGAAGCCGGAGATGATGAAGAAGGTTTGGACGGCGATTTCCGAATAGACGAAGGAGAGGCCGAAAAAGCCGTGGCCGCGGGTGTGGCCGAGCAGGACGGAGAGCGCAAGAAAAAGTCGGAAAACCCCCATGGGGACGAGACCGTGGCAGAAGGGCTAGGGCGTCACAAGCAAATATTAGGTCTAATGAGGGATCGCGGCCTTGAGTTCGCTAAGCCAGTCTTCGGCGGCGCGGGTGGCGGTTAATTCGGAGGTGACGGTGGCGGAGGCGTCGGGGATTTCGACGCGCACGAGCCAGTCGCGGATGGCACGGGCGAGCGCGGCGGGATCGTCGGGCGGGATGACGGAGCCGCAGCCGGTCGATTGCACCCAATGTGCGGCACCGGTGGTTTCGGTGACGATCACGGGGCGGCCGAGGGCGAGGGCCTCGATGGTGGCGCGGGAAAAAGTTTCGATGCGCGAGGGGCAGACGACGACGCGGGCGTTGCGTATCTGGTCGATGACGGCGGCAGGTTCGAGGCGGCCGGGTAGTTCGAGGCGGTTGGGTGCGGCAAGAGGGAGTGCGAGTTTGCCCAGGGCATCGGTAAAGGCCCGATCGCTGGACGTTTCCGGGCCGACGAGAATGAAGATCGCGTTGGGGTGATCGGGCACGAGTTGGAGCGCGGCGCGCAGGAAAATGTCGGGTGCTTTTTTCTGATTCAGCGCGCCGAGGAAAAGAATGCGCTGGTTGCCCGGGTCGATCGGTGCGGAACCTTGCGCGGCTTGTTGTAGAAACGGTGCGGCGAGATGGATGCGGGCCTGGCCGATTTTGTTTTCGGGCACGGCATATTCGCGCTGAAGCCAGGTTGCGGTCTGGACGGAGTTGGCCACGACGCGGGCCGAATGGCGGAAGACGAAGCCGAGGCTCGATTGGCGGGTGAAGCGGACGCCGCGGGAGGAGAATTCGTAGCGCAGGTCGTGGACGGCGGTGAGGAGCGGCGGAAGCGAGCCGGCGAGCGAGGCGAGGGCGCAGGCGAGGCCATCGGGTTCCTCGCATTGGGCGATGATGGCGTCGAAGGGGCCGTGGACGCGCGCGAAGCGGCGGATGACAGCGGCGTCGGTGACGGCTTTGCGGTAGCCGCCCCAAGGCTTGACGATTTTGTCGAGGAACGAGAGTGCGAGGCTGCGCTTTTCACGGGAGAAGACGTGGACGTTGAGGCCGTCGACGGGACGGGGTTCAGGCGTCGGCCCGGCGTCGTCGGCCTGGGAGAGGATGGAGAGATCAACTCCTTTTGCGGCGATGGCCTGGAAGAGTTCGCCGAAGAAACCGGGCGCGTTGCCGTTGCGGCGGCGCTCTTCCCAGAAGAAGCGGGAGACGATCAGGATTTTCATGTCTTCGTGTTAAAAACGCTTTCAAGAAATTGTTTCATGGCTGCACCCTGACGGGGCCAGAGGAATTGGCCAGCCCAGTTTCGGGCGGCGCCGGCTTCGATGCCGCGTTGGGAGAGCGTGCGCACGGCGGCGGCCAAAGCGCCGGGCGAGCCGCTGGGGACAAGCTCGACCCAGCCTTCGAGGTCGAGTTGATCGAAGACGGGGATGTGGCTGGCCACGATGCCTTTTCCCGCGGCGGAATATTCGAGGAGTTTGAGGGGAAAGGTGTAGAGCGCGCTGCCGGGTTCGAGCAGGTTGGGCATGAGGCCGATGCTTGCTTTTTGGAGGAAGGGGCGTAGCGCCTCGCGCGAGACCTGGCCGTGGAAGGTGACGTTTTTGGGCGCGTTTTGGCGGAGAAGCTCGAGCGATTGTCCCGCGCCGCCGAGGACGTTGAGGTGAAATTCGGGCAGGAGGCGCATGGCCTCGACGGCGACGGGGACGCCCTTCCACGGTTGCAGGCTGCCGGCGTAGATCAACTCATGCGGGTCCGGCGGCACCGGCGAGTCGAGGAGCATGGCCGGGTCGATGCCGTCGTGCTGGACGCGGAGCGGAACGCGGACGCCAAAGAGGCTTTGCAGGCTTTCGGCGAGATAGGTGGAGATGGCGACGACGCCGCGGACATGGGCGTAGACCCGGCGTTCCGTTTCGAGGAGGAGGCGGTGCTTCGAGCTGTCCTCGGGATAAGTGTCGGCGAAAATTTCGTGGGCCTCGAAAACGAGCGGGAGCGAGCGGTGCCGCTTGGCGATGTAGTCGGCGGCCTTGAGGTGCATGGTGTAGACGCCGTCGGGTTTGAGGGCGGCGATGAGGCGGTCCAATTGGCGGTAGAACCACGCGCCGCTGCGGATTTTCAGCGGGCCGAGGGAGACCTGGCGTTTGAGCCAGACGATGCTGAGACGCGGGCTGCCGGCGCCGCCGAAGTGGTCGCGGAGCTGTTCGGGGCTGGAGAGTTTTTTCGAGGGCGCGGCGGCGAGGGTGACGTCGCAGCCGGCGGCGGCGAGGCTTTCGGCGAGGCGATAGACGTGGTACTCGCGGGCGAAGCGGCCGGTGAATTCTTCGGGGAAAATGTAGAGAAGTTTCACGGTCAGGTCTGAATCAAGGCTTCGATTTGGGTGCAGATTTCGGCCCAGGAGAAGGAGCGGATGATGGCTTCGCGGGCGGCGGCACCGATGGCGTGGCGATTTTTGGGTTCGAGTGCCAGCATCTTTTGGAGCGCGGCGATCCATTCGTCTTTCGCGCCGGGGACGAGGAGGAATTCGCGGTCGGGTGCGAAGCTTTCGTGGAGGCCGACTTTATCGGACATGGCGACGACGAGGCCGGAACTCATGGCCTGGAGGACGGCGGTGGGGCAGGCATCGAAGCCGACGCTGGGTTGTGCGAAGGTGTCGCTCGATTGCATGAGGCGGGCGAGGGCGGCGGGCTCGAGGACGCCGTGCCAGGTGACCCGCCGTGCGTATTTTTTTTCGGCGGCGTGAGCTTTCAGCCAGTCGAGTTCGGGGCCGTCGCCGGCGACGTGCCAGTGGATGCCGGGGACTTCGGCGACGGCTGCGGCGAGGAGGCGCAGGCCTTTCCAACCCACGAGTCTGCCTGCGGTGACGAGTTGCGCGCCGTCGGAGGCGGGCGTGGCGGCGGGCTGGAAAAGCGTGGTGTCGACGGCGTTGGGGATGACGGGGACTTTGCCGCCATAACGCGCTTCGGCGAGGCGAGAGTTCTCGGGGCTGACGGCGTATTCGCGGTCGATCCAGCGGTGCCAGAAGAGGTCGGTGGGGAAGAAGTCGGTACCCTGGTAATTCATGACGACTTTCAGGTTGGGCTGAAGCGATTTCCAGCGGCGGGCGTTGATGAAGTCGTAGGGCTTGAAGACGAAGACAGTGTCGAAGCGGGCCTCGGTCAGCGCGCGCATGGAGGCGGAAGCGAAGTGGAGGCGCTGGACTAATTTGCGGAAACGGGTGCCGAGCTTGGGGATGTCTTTGGTCTCGATGTAGTCGAAGAGCTGGTGCGGGAAGGGGATGTCGCGGTGGCGGCGACCGGGCTTGGGTTGGCCGCCGAGGAGGGTGACGGCATGGCCGCGTTTCTGCAACTGGTCGCCGAGTTCGAGGGCGTAGACTTCGATGCCGCCGACTTCGTTGGTGCCCGGCAAATCGAAAGTGGCGTTGGGCAGGAACAGGCCGATCTTCATGGGGGGAATAGGACGTATAGGACTTAGGGGACCTATAGGTCGTATGAAGTGGAAGCCGATGTCATTCCGTCAGGCGCTGGAGGGCCTCGCGGTATTTGGCGACGGTGTTTTGCACTACGATGGCGGGCAGGTCGGGGCCGGGGGCGGTTTTGTTCCAGGTGGTGAGGGTCTTGAGGTAGTCGCGGAGATATTGCTTGTCGAAGCTGGGCTGCGCACCGCCGGGCCGGTAGGTGTCGGCGGGCCAGAAGCGGGAGCTGTCGGGCGTGAGGATTTCATCGGCGAGCAGGACGCGACTGGTGGCTGCATCGAGGCCGAATTCGAATTTGGTGTCGGCGATGAGGATGCCGCGCCGGAGGGCGTATTCGGCGGCCCAGGTGTAGAGGTCAAGGGTGAGGGCGCGGAGTTGCTCGTAGCGGGCGTCGCCGAGCGCGGCGCGGGCTTCGGACGGGGTGAGATTTTCGTCGTGGCCGTGGTCGTTTTTACGGGCGGGGGTGAAGAGAGGCTCGGGGAGGCGGTCGGACTCGCGCAGGCCTGCGGGCACGGCATGGCCGCCGACGGTTCCGCGCGTGCGGTATTCCTCCCAACCGGAACCGGCGAGGTAGCCGCGGGCGACACATTCGACGGGGAAGATGTCGCAGCGGCGGGCGCGGGTGAGGCGGCCTTCGAATTCAGGCAGGGTGGCTTCGGAGGGCAGGTCGTAGCCGAGAACGTGATTCGGGCAGCGATTTTCGGTGAGGGTGAACCAGCGGCGGGAGAGCGCGGTGAGGATTTTGCCCTTATCGGGGATGGGCGTGGGCATGATGACGTCGTAGGCCGAGATGCGGTCGGAGGCGACGAGCCAGATTTCGTCGCGGCAGGTGTAGATGTCGCGTACTTTGCCACTGCGAACGAGTGCGACGCCGGCCTGGGCGAGCCGATCTGGAAAGGAAGTCATGCGCACGGAGTTTAGGGCTGGCGCGGAAACGAGGTCAAGGTTGCGCCGTTGGATCTCAATCGCCCCCCCCGTTGCTGAGTGGCGTTTGTAATGAAGGGAATTCACGGGGATTGTTGTCGAGCCGCTTGCGTCAGTAGTCCGGCCTTCCGGTTTTTTTCACTTTTCTTATGTGACATTGGGATTAGGTTGCATTAACGAGTTTTTCCGAGGGTTCGAATGAAGTCCATGGATTTTCAATCCTGGCGGGTTTTTGCGCGCTCTTTCATCGTGGGCGCAGGGAAGACATATAGGCGATCGTGTCACGGCTTTTGTCGGAAACTTTGCGAGCCGATGGCCGATGATTAAAGCAGACTATGTTCACGCGCCTCCGCATTACCTGGCCGAATATGGTTCAACTGATATGCGCGTTGACGGTCGTGGCGGCCATTTGCGGCGCTCTTTATTTGCAGGATGCGAACCAGATCGCGCAGGGAAATCTCGATCGCGAGTACCGGCGGATGGAGATTTTCAGCGGGCTGTTCGGGCGGGATGTCAGTTCGGTGGTGAGCGATCTGCGGCAGATGTCCACCGGCGATAGTTTGCAGGCCTATTTGACGACCGGTCAGCAGGCCGATCTCGAGCGGGCGGTGAACCGGGCTGTGTTCTTCAGCCGGGAGAATGCCGATTACGATCAAATTCGCTTCCTGGGGGAGACGGGCCAGGAGAAATATCGCGTCAACCGGAACGGCGCGATCATCCCGGACGACCAATTGCAGAACAAGGGCGACCGGCCCTATTTCCAGAAAGCGTGGGCGCTGAATCCGGGTGAGATCTACCTATCGGCGATTGATCTCAATGTGGAGCGGGGTGCGATCGAGCAGCCGCCCAAGCCCATGCTTCGCCTCGCGGCGCCGGTGTATGACGCGACGGGGGCGGAGCGGGGCGTTTTTGTCATCAATGACCTGGCGGCGAATTTGATCGACCGATTGCGCGATTTTACACCGCAATACCGGCAGAGGCTGCGGCTGCTCAACGCGCAGGGTTACTGGCTGGCGGGCGCGCGGCCCGACGAGGAATGGGGCTTCATGCTGCCGGGAAGGTCGGGGTTGACCATGGCGCGGACCGACCCGGAGCTGTGGGCGAAGATCGTGAGCGAACCGAGGGGGCAGGAACCCTATCAAGGCGGTTATTTTACCTGGGTGCGGGCGGTGCCGCGTGAATTCGCCAGGGGCCGGCCGATCGAGCTGAAGGCTGAGGACGACTTTCTGGTTTTCGCGTCGCAAATCTCGCCTCAGGAATGGAACGCGGCTTTCGTCGAAGTGCGGGAGGCGTTTGCCGTGGTTGGTTTACTGCTCTTGATCCTGACGACGGTGGTGACCTGGTTTTTGCAGGCGCGGCGGCAAGCGGAAAAGGAGGTGATGAAGAGTCAGGAGATGTTCCGGGGGCTTTTCGAGAGTTCGCCGGACGCGATTGTTCTCGTCGATCTGGCGGGGCGGATTGATCGCATCAACTCCCAGGCGGAGGCGACATTCGGCTACACCCGCAAGGAACTGATCGGCCAGCGCATCGAGATGCTCATGCCGGAGCGATTCCGCTCCCGCCATGGAGCGCATCTGGCCGCTTATTTTGCCGCGCCGCGCACGCGCGCCATGGGCGCGGGGCTGGAGCTGTATGCCCTGCACAAGGATGGCAGCGAGTTCCCGGTGGACATCATGCTCAGCGCGCTGGAAACCGCGGAAGGCGGGCACGGCATGGCAGTGATCCGCAATATTTCGAGCCGGAGGCAGGCGGCCGAGCGGATCGAGAAATTGAACGAGGAGTTGAAGGAACGCGCCCGGCAGCTCGAAGGAGCGAACAAGGAGCTGGAATCCTTTTCCTATTCCGTGTCGCACGATTTGCGGGCGCCGTTGCGGCATATCAACGGCTTCGTCGAGCTGCTGCAAAAGTCGCCCCTTTTCGCGTCGGACCCGAACAGCCAGCGGCAGATGAATGTGATCGCGCGGGCGGCCAAGGAAATGGGCCGGCTGATCGACGATCTGCTCGATTTTTCCCGCACCGGCCGGGCCGAGATGCACTCGGTCAAGATCGATATGCGCGAGATGATCGACCACTTCATCAAGGAGCGCGAGACGGAATGCGCGGGCCGCAAGATTGTATGGGAAATCAAGGAGCTGCCGAAGGTCGCGGGCGATCCGAGGTTGTTGCGGCTGGTGTGGATGAACCTGATCGACAATGCGCTGAAGTACACCCGGCCGCGCGAGGAAGCGAAGATTGAAATCGGCTGTCTTGGCGCGGCGGAGGGCGGCAAACCAGCGGATCCGCAAGAGGTGGTGTTTTATGTGCGCGACAACGGGGTCGGCTTTGACATGCGCTATGCGTCGAAGCTGTTCGGCGTTTTCCAGCGGCTGCACAAGCCGGAGGATTTTGAAGGAACCGGTATCGGGTTGGCGAACGTGCAGCGAATTATCCTGAGGCACGGCGGGCGCGTTTGGGGCGAGGGGGAAGTCGGTTCCGGGGCCACGTTCTATTTTTCTTTACCCACCGAGCTAACAAAACACGTCTAACAACATATGGTCATGGCAAAAATTAAACGAATCCTGCTGGCGGAAGACAATCCGAACGATGTTGAATTGACCCTCGCGGCCTTGCTGGAGTGCCGGCTGAGCAACGAGGTCGAGGTCGTATCTGACGGAGCGGAAGCGCTCGACTATATTTATCACCGCGGAAAATACGCAGATGATAATGCCAGTCTGCCCTGCGTCATTCTGCTCGATCTCAAGATGCCGCGAGTCGATGGGCTGGAGGTGTTGCGCCAACTCAAATCGGACCCGGTGGTGCGGCATATTCCGGTCGTGATGCTCACTTCCTCACGCGAGGAGAAGGATCTCGTTCGCAGTTATGATCTTGGGGTGAACGGATTCGTGGTTAAACCGGTTGATTTTGAGCAGTTTGTCAACGCCGTGCGGACCCTGGGCATGTTCTGGGCTATCGTGAACGAACCCCCGCCGACGAAGTTGGCAGCTTAGAGCGAACACAAAGCGAAAGCGTTTCTAAGATCTTGACAGGTACGGCCTTGTTAATACAATGGTGAGGGCGAAATTTGTATGAAGTCCCGATTTCGTATACTGCATCTGGAGGACAGCGAACCCGACTGTGATCTTATCCGGAGATTACTGGTCGAGGATGGGATCGATTGCGAAATTATCCGGTGCGAGAATCGGGAAAAGTTTATCGAGAGCCTGGAGAAAAAGGATTTCGACCTGATTTTTGCCGATTGCACGGTGCCCCATTTTAACGGGCACCACGCCCTGGCGGTTGCACGGGAAATGGCACCGGAGATTCCCTTTATCTTCGTGTCCGGGACGATCGAGGAGGATTCGGCCATCGAGTCGCTGCGCAACGGCGCGACCGACTACGTTCTCAAGGAGCACCTTTCCCGGCTGGTGCCGGCGGTGAGACGGGCCGTGGTGGAGGCGGATGAACACGCCAAGAGCCTGGAGATGGAACACCGTCTGCGGCAGGCGCAACGGCTGGAGGCGGTCGGGACGCTGGCCGGCGGCCTGGCCCACGATTTCAACAACATCCTCACCATCATCAAGAGTTACACGGCGCTGCTGCCGCTGGAAAGCGAGCGACCGGAGCGGGTGCGTCAAATCGCGGAGATCATTGATCGCGCGTCGGTGCGCGGCTCGGAATTGGTGAGCCAGGTACTGGCGTTTTCGCGCAAGACCGACGGGGCGTTCACCCCGACGCCGCTCAACGAGCGCGTGCGGGAAATTGCGCCGATGTTGCAGTCGATGTTGCCGGCGGAGATATCGCTGGAGTACCAGTTGGGCGAAAATCTGCCGGAAATTTACACCGATCACGGACAGATCGAGCGCGTGCTGCTCAATTTGGCCACCAATGCCCGCGATGCGATGCCGGAGGGGGGGAAGCTGATTTTTACGACGAGCCTGGTGCCCGTCGGCGAGGCCCCGTCGCACGAGCGCAATGAGGGTGGAGATTTTCTTTGCCTGAGCGTGACCGATACCGGTTGCGGCATGGAGGAAGCGACGGTGCAGCGCATCTTCGAGCCATTTTTCACCACGAAGCCGCGCGGAAAAGGCACCGGGCTGGGCATGCCGGTGGTTTACGGGTTGATGCAATCGCACAACGGGCTGGTTGACGTGAAGTCGAAGCCGGGGATAGGGACCTGCATTTCGCTTTTTTTTCCCGTGCCGACACGGCCGCTCCCGTCGCGGACGACGCAGGCGCCGAAGGCACCGCTAACCGTCGAGGGGACGGAAACGGTGCTGGTCGTCGATGACGAGCCCGATGTGCTCGAGTTTTTGCAGGCGATTCTGCAGTTGCACGGCTACAGCGTTCTCTCGGCCCGCAGTGGCGAGGCGGCGCTCGGGATGATTCCGGCCTCTCCGGACGCGGTCCACGTTTTGCTGTCGGATGTCGGGCTCTCCGGCATTGACGGCTTCGAGCTGACCCGGCGCGCGCGGGAGATACAGCCCGGATTGAAGACGATCCTTTGCAGCGGCTGCTCGGACGCGCTGCTTGAGGCGCGGCTGGCGCAGGCGAATATCGAGGGCTTCGTGGCCAAGCCGTACGACACGCACGAGTTGTTGCGGACGATCCGCGGCGTGCTCGACCGGGAACGGCAGGGGAAGTAGGCATGGGGTCCCAAATAAGGGCGTATGTTTTCAGCCTCAACGGAGACCTCCGCGAAAGTCGTTTTTCCGGGCGCAAGCCGAAGGCTTGCTACAATCGTAGCCAGCGGTTGAGCGCACGCTCGGGTG
>Ga0302320_10019646_pt1 | contig 13544 bp, 6 predicted proteins | sample Bog_T0_3_FD_202130 | JGI IMG/M metagenome (GOLD analysis project Ga0302320, IMG submission 202130) | Peat permafrost microbial communities from Stordalen Mire near Abisko, Sweden - Bog_T0_3 | ecosystem: Environmental > Terrestrial > Soil > Wetlands > Peat | place: Sweden: Abisko, Stordalen Mire...
CCGCTCGGCAATCTCCATCGTCCGCTTTAATACGTTTGGCGAATCCTTGAACAGCAGCGCCATCTCATCGGCGCTCTTCACAAAAAACTGGTCGCCGTCAAACCGGAAGCGCTCCTTGTCTTGAAGCTTGGAGCCTGTTTGCACGCACAGCATCACGTCGTGCGCGTGGCTGTCCTCGCCGCACAGGTAGTGCGAATCGTTCGTCGCCACCAGCGGAATATTCAGTTCCCGCTCAAGTCTGAACAACGCCTCATGAATCTGCCGCTCCTGCTCCAGTCCTTGGTCCTGAATCTCGAGATAGAAATTTCCCTTGCCGAAGATGTCCTCGTACTGCTGCGCCACGCTCTTGGCCTTGTCGTAGTTGCCCGCCACCAGCTCTTCGCACAGCTCGCCGCTCAGGCAACCGGAAAAGCCAATCAGGCCCTTCGAGTTTTCGGCGAGGTACTTCTTGCTCACGCGCGGCTTGCGATAGAAGCCATGCAGCGAAGCCTCCGAGGTAATCCGAATCAGGTTGCGATAGCCCTCTTCGTCTGTGGCCAGCACCAGCAGGTGGTTGTTTTCGTCGTTCTCGCCGGGCGCGCGGTGGTCCTCGTTTTTGCAGATATACAGTTCGCAGCCCAGAATCGGCTTGATCCCCTGTTTCTGCGCCGCCTCAAAAAAGTGTACCGCTCCATAAATGTTCCCGTGGTCGGTCATGGCGACAGACTTCTGCCCCACCGTCGCCACGCGGTCCATCAACTTGGTAAGGTCGCAAGCCCCGTCCAGCAGCGAGTACTCGGTGTGCAAATGCAAATGCGTAAATTCAGCCATGGCTACCTTGATTCTAGCTACTTGGAGACTCCAAAGTTCGTCCAGAAGCCGGTTGAAATCACGTCCAGCTGAGGAAAAGATGGTGGCCTGAGGAGCAAGTGTGCAGTCGGCTCAGTAGAAAACCCCAAGCCTGGAGGAGAAATAAGTTGTAGAATCTAAGAATTATGATCGACCCAAGGTATAGCACGCTACAAGGCCTTTTTGCAGAAAGAGTGTTTCGCATTCCACACTACCAGCGTTTCTATAGCTGGAAGCGTAAGCAGAGAGAAGATTTGTTCGGCGACTTGAGGAAGCTCATTCAGACGGCGGAAGACCAGCACCATTTCATGGCCACAGTTGTCTGTCATAAGACCGCAGAAATCAACTCAATCGGAACAGCTCAGTACCGTCTTTATGACGTAGTTGACGGCCAGCAGCGACTGACAACCTTGATCTTGATGCTTAAATGCATCGAGCTCGACCTTCCCGAAGGGTCCGAGGACAGACAGGAACTCGCTAGAATTCTCGTAAAAAGAGACGGCCATCTGATATTGCTCCAAACCAACAACCTGAACCAACATATCTTTAATCGGTATATTCGAGAAGGTACGATTCCCGCCCTGGCAGAAATACAGAATCACTCTGACCAGAATCTGGCTGATGCAATTTCTGATTGCCAAAGGTTCCTCACAGGTTGGAAGATAACGAGGAAGTCGCTTGACCTAATGAGGCTGATCTTGCATCGCCTCGGATTCGTCGTTTATGACACGGAAGACGGGCGCGTGGTTTATACGCTGTTTGAAGTCCTCAATAGCCGCGGCCTCATCGTGGATTGGCTCGATAAAACAAAGAGCGTTCTAATGGGGAAGGCATATGAGTTGGCCGCCACCCCAACAGCACAACAAGCGGAGATCGAATCGCTTCAGAGTATTTGGGGAAAGATTTACAGCGAGATTGCGAAGCAGGATATTCCGGGAGACGAAATCCTCAGAATTACCGCGACGCTCTTTTATGGCCCTGGCCACGGAAAGCCGCGTTCTGCTGACGAGTCACTTGAATTGGTGCGCAAGGAATGCAAGCTCGCCAACAGTCCAACCCAGATTTCGGAGCGGCTATTGGGCGTTGCCTCAAAACTTGGAGAACTTTATGACAATATCCAACTCGGCGCCGTTACCGACATCCTACAGGCGAGGCTGTTGGCAGTCGCAATTATGTCGGCTACAGGCGTAAATGAGGACGAGAGGAAGAAGCTCCTAGAGCAGTGGGAGAGGGTAAGCTTCCGAATTTTCGGCCTGTTAGGACGAGATGCACGAACGAAGGTCGGCGACTACGTCAGAATCGGATACCGAATTATGACGAACGACATTGAAGTTCGGACTTATAACCAAATGATGGGCGAGCTCCACAGCCTAGGCTCAGATTTCCCGGTTGAAATAGCAGTCAAAGACGGCTTGATCGGGCAGGATTTTTACGAGTCACCCGACGCCTGTCGTTACCTTCTTTGGAATTATGAGGAGCACTTGGCGCAGTCATCAGGATCTGGTGCAACTTTCGACGAACAAGAAAGAACTACCATTTGGAAGCAGCGGGCTTCCGACTCGATTGAGCATATCTTTCCACAAACTCCTGGGCCTGGTTGGGAAGGTAAGATGCAGATTCCCGGCCAGCCCGAAGAGGCGATTCAACATAACGTTGGCCGCATAGGAAATTTGATTTTGCTTCCAACAGTACTTAACTCCGAAGCACAAGCTCGTCCATTTAGAGAGAAGAAGGAACTGTACGCGCGCCACCAGCTTCGAATGATCAGCGAAATCACTGCCAGAGAAGATTGGGGATTGGAATCAATTAACGAGCGTGAGGAAATCATCGCGAATTGGGCGAAGAACAGATGGAATGACATTTAGGCAACAAAACGGGTGCCTCAGATCCCGCTTTTGAGACCAGGGATTCCACGAACCCCATGCGCGAAGCGAGCCCGCCGCACCGCAGATCATCGCCTGGACGGCCAGTCCCTTGCAGATTATTTCCCCACTGCGTCGCACAATGATTTTCAGAAGCTTTTCCTTCAATCGTCACGGCACGTCCTTTTCGTGCCGCTTTTCAGCCGGAAGCTGCCAACAGAGGCTAAAACGTCCCGTAACTCCTTATCCTGGACGATTTTGCAGGGAACTCCTTTGTTATGAAGATTTTACAGCGCAACCCTCCTTGTAACCTCAAGAAAACAAGGATTTTGCGCCCAAAGTATGGGTGGGGGTACCCCCTCGATGACACGCGCATCCAAGCACAGGTGCGACAGCACAAAGCCCAACCACAGGCATGAAATACTTGACGTAACTACGGCGTAGCCGTACTGTACAGAGGATGATGAAATTGAACGATATGGTTTGGGTCGATCATGAACCCGGTGATCCGCCCATTGAGACGGATACGGACTGGGCTGCCGTCGAGGCGCTCACAGACGCGGAGATTGAAGCCGCGGTTCGCGATGATCCCGATGCAGCGCCGATCGGTTTTTTCGATCTGCCCGGTTTCATTCACATTCCCAACGTGAAGAAGCTCCGCGAACGCCTCGGCTTGACACAAGATGCTTTTGCCGCCGCTTATCGCATCCCAATCGGAACCCTGCGCGATTGGGAGCAGGGTCGCAAACGTCCCGACGCCCCCGCCCGCGCCTACCTCACCGTCATTGCGCGCAATCCCGAAGCTGTAGCCGGCTTCCTGAGCGAAGCAGCCTGACTAGTAACACCGTAACTTCCGGCAGCAGCGCACTATGCCGTAACGACCTTATGCTTCGCGATATACGCAGGATCGATCTCCACTCCCACGCCGGGCCCAGTGGGAATCTGCAGGACGCCGTTGTCGTCGCTGCGCAGGGTTGATGTGGCGCAGGTATAGGGCAGCTCGTTGTTGAATTCCTTGAACTCGTGATAGGGGCCGGAGTTGGGAATCGCGGAAACGAAGTGCATCATATATAAGTAACCGAGCCCGGTGCTGGAGATGTGCGGAATGCACTGCTTGCCCATCACGTTCGCCATGCGCGCCACTCTCATGCAGCGGACCATGCCGCCGAAATAAAACATATCCTGTTGCACGATGGAGAGCGCGCCGTTGGCGATCAGCCAGCGGAAGTTGTGGGTGCTGGGTTCCTGCTCGCCGCCGGCGATGGGAATCCGCAGCGCGTCGGCGACCTGGCGCGTCTCCTCGTACCAGTCGAAGGGCACCGGCTCCTCGAAGAACGCGTACTTGTACTCCTGCATCAGTTTGCCGATGGGGATTGCCTGCGCCGGCGTATAGGAACCGTTGGCGTCGGCGGAGATCACCATCTCGTCGCCAAAGGTCTTGCGCACTAGCGGGATCAGCTTCTCGCTGCGCCCGGCGGGATATTCCGGATGGCTCATGCGCCCGCCCAGCTTGAATTTGATGGCCTTGGCTTTGGAGATGGCCACGTCGCGCTGGATGTGCTCGATGGTTTCTTCGGCGCTGATGTCGCGCTCGCCATTAGCCTGATAGACGGAGATGTGCGTGTTATGAATGTCGCCGATGAGCTGGCCGATGGATTTGTTGGCCATCTTGCCGAACATGTCCAGAATAGCGAATTCGATGGTTGCCAGCGGCACCCAAATGGCCAGGCCCGTCGCTTTATAGTTGCTCTGGTAGACAGTGACCTCTTCGACCAGCGCTTCAATGTTGCGCGCATCCTTGCCGATAAAGAAGGGCTGCATCCGCTTGACGAAGATCGGATAGAGCACCGCCATCTGCGCGGCATTGCTGATGGAGATTCCTTCAGCGCCGTCTTTCGAGCGGACGCGGCAAAGGAAGGAATCCTTATAGCGCAGCAGCTCAAGCGTCTCAATGATGACCGGAGCAGGGAAGAGTTCCCGCTTGAAGACCGGTTGCTTCAACACTTCATCGAGCTTTGCGTAGCGGGCTTCCAGTTCTTCAGTCCGGAGGTGGGATGCCGGATTGCGGACGGTAGCGTGCGCCAGCGGCGGCAAAGTGGCGGCTACTCCTCCGCTTAATGCGGAAACAAGAAAATTGCGGCGGCTGCCTTTCATCATTTGAATGCTCCTTCTATAGCTGTCCTATCGCAGGATACCTTAGATAAGGATACGAATGCCGGATTCTTCATCTGACCGGTATGGTGTGGGGGTTGTTAAACTACTATCTGCTCACGAATCGCTACTGCAGTCATCCGCGATGGAGCAACCGAAGCGCTGCGAGGAAATCATTCTGCGAGGTAGTCGATCCATGAAACGTTTTTGTGTGGCTTCGTTCGCAACGCTGATTGCCGTCGCAATGCTGGGCGCGCCGGGCTTTGCCCAGGATGATTCTCTACCCAAGTCGGCGGCATCGGCTGAGCCCGGACTTTTGTTCTACCTCTCTGGCGATCATGGTTTCAATGCCGATTACGCAGCTGGCGGAAATACTACGCCAAACTTCCTCGCGGACGTGAAGATTCTTCCCGGCGGCGCGAAGGGTTCCTACTTGCAGTGCGGTAACAACCAACTGCTTTCGTATTGGGCGCCGGGCAACATCTATGCGCAACGCGGGACGCTCTCGTTCTACTGGCGCTCGCGCGAGCCGGTCGATGAGACGGAATTTCCCATCTTCCGCGTGGGATATGCCGACCACTCCAGTTGGGATCAGGTTTGGCTACGCATCGATTACAACGGTCACGGCTTCGATGCCTTCGTTACCGATGTGAACCTGGGTCGGACGCGCGTTTCGTACACCATGCCCAGCTTTCCCAAGCCGGATCAATGGGTGCATCTCGCACTCACCTGGGACGAGACCACCGGCATCCGTTTTTACGTGAACGGCAAAATGGTGGCCAAAAAAGCTGCCACGGGAATGTTCGATGCCGGGCTGGATCAGTTCGGGCCGCACTCCCGCATCATCGGTCCCACGGGCGTGGAGAGCAGCTATAGTTATGACCGAGGCGGCGACCTCGACGAGCTGCGAATCTACGACCGCGCGCTCTCGGACGAGAATGTGGCTTCGCTCGCCGCGGGCGAAACGCCGCGGAATATTCCGGCTGTTCATCGCAGCTTGGCAAACGCGGAGACGCAGAAGGAATGGTGGTTCCATTACGGCTGGAACCGCGCCGGCGATATTCCCGCTCCGCTGCCCGCGACGAACACCACCGTGCGCAAGGTGCAAATCAACGATGCATTCGACATAGGGCGCTGGTGGTGGAGGGCGAACGACGGCATCCGCGAAACGACGTGGCCGGGCGTCTACAACCGCTCGCGCCTGCCGGGCCGATTCGATTACTTTCAGCTTCCAGATTGGGATTGCTACGCGATTTCCGGCAAGACCGTTACATTCATCCTGCCGGAGGAGTCGTGGAATCATCTGGAGTTCAACGGCGGCGCATTCGGCAACATGACGCTGCTGACGCCGGATGTGAGCGAAGATGCGGTGCGCCGAAGCGGCCTTGATGGAACGGTGCTGCCCGGCAAGACTCTTTTCGAGCGGCCCAGCGGGCAGGAGACCACCTTCCACGATTTCTCTGCGCCCATCATCGGCGGTAAGCTGCGCTTCACCAATGTGGAGCAGGAGACGCCCATCGGCGAATTTGCCGCTTACTACGTTCATCCCGGCGATCCGCCGGAGGGAATCGTTCAGCTCAAATACAGGCTATCGGCGAGCGTGTCCGCAGAGGACAATCCCAGTCTGGCGCCGCTTCTCAACTTCATTCATGATCGCTACCCGGCGGATGAGCGCGCAGTCATCACCGGCATGCCGGGCGGATTCGCTGGAGGCAGCCGGCGCACAGGCTCGCCGCGTAAAGCCTCCGGCAGCAATGGCGTCGAGCCCGGTCTGCCGATTGTTCACATCCTCATTCCCGCTGATTTGCGCGGGCTGCCGGCGGTAACGACGCATGTTCCTTCCTACACCTGGGACAACATCTATGCGGGCCTCGACGGCATAGCCATCGAGCTTCCTGCGCTCCATGTGAAGCCAACGCACGGCGATTATGTGCCGATGAACATTGTGGTGAAAGACCCTCTGTGGCCGATGCGCGAGATGCTCAACTTTACTTTTTCTGTGAAGCCGGGCGAGCCGCACACCTTGTGGCTGGATACGCGCGACCGCATACTACCCAACGACAAGAGCCTGCTCATCACCATTGCCTCGGCCAGCGCGGAGTTCAATGCAAGCGCAGTGGAAGGCGCGGAGGTGCGGCTGATTTTCAAGTCCTACAAGGATGCCGCCATTGAGCACATTGCCGACCGCCTGACCCAGGTGCGCGACAATTTTTCCAACATGACGGAAGAGCACGTCAACAGCCGCCGGCTGAACACCTACAACCGCTTTTATGCCGACATCACTGATTTGCTGCGCGTGGACCCGACGAACGATCTCGGTCGCAAGTACTGGCACGAATGGAATCCGGAGACGATGAACCCGGATTTCACTTTGCCGACGGTGCCCGAAGGCGTCCCTGCATGGGCCTATCTCCAGGCAAAAGACGTGGACTACTTCCAACGCATCGCCGACTTCTTCATCGACAAGCGTCAGGCCTGGGACGGTGAATTTGGCGGCGGCCTGGGCGACGACAGCGACTTCACCAACCTCTTTCCCTCACTCGCGTTGATGGGCAACGAGCCGGAGAAGTTGGAGCTCTCTCTCTCCAGGGAATTGGAGGCCATGTACGAAAACAAGATGTGGACCAATGGGCTGGCTACGGGGCAGTTCGACGAGCTTCACAGCTATGAAGATGGGCTGAATGTTCTGGGCCAGTCGTTGATGATGGATTTTGGCAATCCAAAAGATCTGGAACGCGCGATGGTGACCGCCCGCCGCTTGGAGTGGCTGACCGGTATCAACGCCGCCGGGCACAGGCATGTTCGCTCTGCATATTTCAGCGGCTCAAAAATGGCCGAGGGCGGCGTATGGGGATGGACCAAGGCCCGTTCTTACATGGACTTTCATCCGGTGCTCGACATGGTGCTCTTCAACGGCGCTCCGGAGACACGCAAGATGGTGCTGGAGACCGTCGACGGAATGTTGGCGCATCGCAAGCAGGAAGCGGACGGCCGCTGGGTTACACGGACCGACATCAATTTCAAGACCGATGAAGATGTGCCCGGCGGTGACGCTACGCCCGACTTCATGTTCTGGGCCGTGTATCGCTGGACCGGCGATAAAAAATATCTATTGCCTCTCATGGATGCCGGTCCGTCATCGCTGGCGCATATCAGCTCCGATGCGCTTGATATGCTCGGGTTGCGCGACACATGGGGCAAGCAGGTGGTGGCTGCGGCAGGAACAATAGACTCCACAACCGGAGTGGCGCCAACCGCGGCGCAATCCATCAGCGGCTCTGCCGAAACCTTCGCATGGCAGGTCAGCGGCGATACCAAATATCTCGAACGGCTTTATTCCACGCAACTGCATGCGGAGTCAAACCGTGAGTGGATCAACACGGAAGGCAGCCTGTGGATTGATCGCGTAACAGACTCGGCGGGGCCGATGTTCGTCAATACTGAACTGCAGCGCGCGCGTTTTGGCGGCGTCGCGCTCATTCGCAATCACATTTATCCGGGCAATTCCGTCAGTTGGCGATTCGCGGCGCCGGCCAAGCCGAGCAGCATGGGCATCCTGGTTCCGGTGGCTACGCCTGATCATCTGAAGATCATCGTCTACAACCTGGACGCGGTTCCGGTGAAAGCGCAGATGACTGGATGGGAGATCGATCCGGGCACGTGGGAGATTACCCAGGGTACGCGCGGCAATGCGGAGACTGATCCGGTAGAGAACCTCAGCACACGCTCGGAGAACTTCGAGCGCAGCACCAGCATTGACCTCAACTTTGCTCCGCACACCACGACGGTGTTGGAACTCAAGCTGGTGAAAAAGGGTATTCCCTATTGGTCGCGACCCGATCTGGGGATCAGTGAGGATGACGTAAAGGTCGAAGGCAATCGCATGATGGTGACGGTTCACAGCCTGGGCGCGGTCGATGCACCGGTGTCGAAGGTGATGCTGCGCGATCGCACAGGCAAGGTGCTGGCCACAGCGCATGCCGCCGCGTTGAAGGCGCCTCTGGATCTGCTTCCGAAAACAGAAGTCGTTACGCTGACCCTGCCGCCCGGCGCGGATTGGAAAGGCGGAAGCGTAAGCGTGGAGATCAGCGGCAAACTGCCGGAGATTACGCAGATGAATAACCGGGTGCAGTTCTGAGGACCCGCTAGCGAACAAGAATCACTGAGGAGGATCAATGTCGGGAAATGCAATGCTGGTCACCAAATCGAAGAATGAGGGAATGTCCACGCCTGAGCCGGGCCTGCGCCGTCAGGTGATGTCCTATAGCCCGGCCATGATGCTGGTGCGCCACACCATGACCAAGGGCTGGGTTGGAGCGCGGCACAGCCACCCCCACGAGCAGATGGTCTACGTTGTGCGCGGCCGCCTCCGCTTCGAGCATCCGGGCGGCGTCTTCGATGCAGGTCCGGGAGACAGCTTCATAGTTCCCGGCAACGTGGAGCACCAGGCCTCCGCGCTCGAGGACTCCGAGGCGTTGGATATCTTTACACCCATGCGCGAGGATTACGCGGCGTAACAAGGGATTAAGCCAGGCATATTGGCGGCGAATCGCAGGGCTGTAGGCAGGGTTTGCATGCAAGCGCAGTGATGCTAACCTGTTGATAGCGCTGTTTACGTTGTGGCCCCGTAGCTCAGGTGGATAGAGCAGCAGTTTCCTAAACTGCGTGTCGGAAGTTCGAGTCTTCCCGGGGTCACCATTTCTTTCTGCATTGCGGTCCGATAAAACTTTTTTGTGATCCGGCAAACTTCTTTGCTCCGTACATTTTGACTTAGCGCTCCTTCACGTCTATAAAAGTGGATGGCATGGAAATCTGTTCCATGCTGTAACGGCTGTCTTCGCAAAAGGCAGCGCAACTCACCACGGCAATCGCCAGGATGCTCGGGAAGGCGGTGAAACTCCGCCACTGCCCCGCAACTGTGAGCGCCCCGGCCCAGCGGCTCGTTCTATAGGCCAGGGCAGGGAACCAGCCGGGGAGTTTCCGCCATCGCGGAAGCCCCTCGTGAACCACTGCATGGCGAACCCTCCGGGGCGCGCCTGTGGGAAGGTGGCTGGAAAGGCGCAAGTCAGGAGACCGGTCCTCGCGCCCTCAACCCGCTTGCGTTCCGAGGGGAACGAAGGAGCCTTCATGCCTGTTTCCGCATCATTTTTTTCTCGCTACTTCTTGTCGCGCGCGCTGTCTCGCGCATTGGCCTTACTTCTGCTGTTTGCCGGCGCCGCCTTCTGCCCTGCTGCCTCCATCCGCGGCGTGGTCATGGACGCCACGGGCGCCAAGGTCACGGGCGCCAACGTGGTTCTGCTCAGCGGCGGCAAAGCTGTCGGCGCCGCCGTCTCCACGGCTGACGGAAGTTTTCAAATTATTACTGGGGTAGAGGGCCGCTTTTTCCTGCTGGTTTCCGCCAAAAGCTTTCGCCAGTTGGAGACACCCAGCTTTTATGCTGGCCGGCTCGATTCAATTGAGCGCAACATCGTGCTTGAGCCGCAGTGGGTGCGCGAGTCCATCGTGGTCACGGCCACCGGGATGCCCACGCCACAGCCGCAGACCAGCGAGACAACCAGCGTGCTCGGCCCGCTTGATCTGGTGTTGCGCGAGGACCTGACCAGCGCTCTGCGCCTGATGCCAGGAACAGTCGTGATACAGTCCGGCCAGCTTGGCGCGGAGACCTCGCTGTTTGTTCGCGGCGGCGATTCGGACTCCAACAAGATTCTGCTGGACGGGGTGAGCGTCGGTGATCTTGGTGGACAATTCGACTTTGGCCCGCTCTCGACCACCGCTATCGAGCGCGCCGAAGTCTTTCGTGGCCCCGACTCCAGCCTTTACGGCGCGGATGCGGCCAGCGGCGTAGTCAGCCTTACGACTCCGCGCGGCACCACCAGCTATCCATCGATTCTGTTTCAGGGCGACGCTGGCAACCTCTCCACCTCGCGCGAGGAGTTGGAGGTGGCGGGCGCGCACAACAAGCTGGATTACCTGGGCGCCTTCAGTTGGCTGCAGACGGCCAATAATCTGCCCATGGACGAGTACCACGTAGCCACGTCGGCTGCCAACCTCGGCTGGCAGCTTAGCGGAAGCACGCAGATTCGCGCCACGCTGCACTATGGCGTGGATGCCACCGGCGTTCCCAATACCTGGGACTTTTATCACATCAGCGACGATCGCAAAGAGGGCGATCAGAACCTATATGCCGCGGCCACGGTAGAGAATCAGACCACGGCTGACTTCCACAATCGCTTTCAGTACGGCCTGACGCGCAAGCGCGAGCAGTCTCAGCAGTGGTATCCGGCCGGTGTCTGCATTCCAGCCTTCGGCGTGGGATGCGGTGGCGTTGCGGATACCTTCACGGGCGGCAACTTCTACGGCCTGACGTTTACCATCCAGGGCGCCAACGGTTACAGCGCAACCGGACCCGCATTGATGAACTACAGCGTGGCCAACGGCAGCGTTTATCCGAACCGGCTTGACCTGGTCAACAATCGCGATCAGTTTCTTTACCAGGGAGACTACCGCCTGACGCCGCATCTGAATCTGCTGGCCGGCTTTCACTATGAATATGAGCGCGCCGCCGAGCGTGAGCCCGTCTACGCTATCAACGATGCAATCAATCGCACCAACTACGACTACATCTTTGGTGCGCATGGCGATTTCAGAGATCGGCTGTTCTATACGCTGGGCGCAGCCGTCGAACACTATCAACTGATAGGCAATGGCATCTCGCCTCATGCCGGCCTGAGCTTCTATGCGCTGCGCCCTCGCAAAGGCGTCTTCAGCGGAACACGGCTGAACGCCAGTTTCTCTCAAGGCGTGCGTGAACCCAAGCTCACCGATGAGCTCGGCTCGCTTTACGATGTCCTGGAGCAGAACGGTGGCCAGGCGATGATCCAGCAGTTGCACATCTCTCCCATCGAAGGGCCAACGACGCGCACCTGGGAGGGCGGTGGCGAGCAGGCATTCTGGAGCCAGCGCATCATCTTCCGCGCCAACTACTTCCATAACGAATTCGGCCGGGCCATCGAAGGGGTGGGCGCGGCATTGGTCCCTACGCTGCTGCCCAACCTGACCACGCAACAACAACAAAGCCTGGAGGCCGTTCTGCAGAGCAGCGGCGCTTACTCGCTGGACCTTAACTCGCTTGCGTTTCGCGCGCAGGGCGTAGAAACCACCGTCGAGAGCGGGATCGGCAAGAACATCTTCTTCCGTGGCGGCTACACATACCTGGATGCGGTGGTGCAACGCTCCTTTTCCAGCGACAATGCGGCACTGCTCGGCGGCTATGCGCCCACCTTTGACGGCATTCCTGTGGGCATCTACTCGCCGCTCAAGGGCGCCCGGCCCTTCCGGCGTCCGCCGCACACAGGATTCGTTACGGCCAGCTATGCCGGCAAGCGGCTCACGGGCGTCTTCACCTCGGCGTTTTCCAGCCGTGGCGACGATTCCACATTTCTTGGCTACGAAGACGTGAATCAGGGGAATACCCTGGTTCTGCCCAACCGCAATCTGGACTTCGGCTACGCCAAGCTGGACCTGGGCGCCAGCTTCAAACTGCTCTCCTGGCTGGGCGTATATGGCCAGGCGGAGAACCTCACCAGCAACCGTCACATCGCCCCCATCGGCTATCCCAGCCTGCCCTTCACCTTCCGCGCCGGCCTGCGCATCGAGTGGACCAGAGCTGTTCAACAGTAGATTTCCCTCCTGAACAGCAAGGAGAAATAGGGCGGCGGATTCCGCGCATATTCCTTTGCCACAGCGCCGCCCTTGCCCGAGTTTCGGGCGTGTTTTCCACCGTTGCTCCTCTAAATAGCCTGGGGGTATACTGATTTTCCTTTGGGGATGTACGCTTTGTCGCCGCGAATCAGTTGTGTCCGTGGAGCGGAAAGGTGTCCGCGAAGCGGTTTGCGGTATGTTTGACAGCCGCGGTTGAAGCAAGCATTGAGTTCCAGCGGAGATGAGCAGACGCCCGAAGGGCCGGTTGGCGCAGGGAAGTTCATTGTGGTGGCCAAAATCCGGATGTACACTGTCGTCAGAGCCAGTGTCATTTGTTTGAATGCAAACCCGTGAGAGGGCATGAGAAAAGAGTGTTTAGATCGGTCTCTGGGCTGTGAAGGCACCATAACTGCTTATGGGAGAATGCTTTGCATGACTTCTGCTAGAATCTCACGCTCCCAGAGAAGGCAGAAAACCAGAGATTTACAATGCCTTAATCTTGGCTTACTATATTCTTCTCTCAGGGGAAGCTTGCATCTGCGGCGCCCCCAAGGGCGGTTTCCCGTTTGCAAGAGCCGCCAGGATCAATGGTGCAAGGAGTTCCTGATGCTTAACGCGTTACGCGTTTTGCCTGTCGTTCACGAAGGGGCGCTGCCGATCACCAACACAGCGCATTCTCAACAAGCGCATTCTCAACACAAGCAGCATTTTGGAGAGCCATCATGACCATGAACCGAATACGTCAGAGCTTTATCTGCCTGATGATCCTCACTCTGGCCGTGTGTTTGGGCACAGTTGCCCTGAACGCGCAGACTTCCACACAAGGCTCCATTGCCGGATCAGTTCTGGATCCCGCCGGAGCTGTTGTTCCCGGTGCCGCCGTCACCATCCACAACATGGGGACCAACGCCGAAATCAAGCTCATCTCCGATGCCAGCGGCTTTTACAAGGCTGCACTGCTGGAGCCCGGCACCTATCGGGTGACTTTTGTCGCCTCCGGCT
>Ga0302320_10019647_pt1 | contig 13544 bp, 17 predicted proteins | sample Bog_T0_3_FD_202130 | JGI IMG/M metagenome (GOLD analysis project Ga0302320, IMG submission 202130) | Peat permafrost microbial communities from Stordalen Mire near Abisko, Sweden - Bog_T0_3 | ecosystem: Environmental > Terrestrial > Soil > Wetlands > Peat | place: Sweden: Abisko, Stordalen Mire...
CCGTCCTCGCCCACGCCGCGATAGGCGTTGACATTCTGGCCCAGCAGCACGATCTCGCGCGCGCCCCGCGCGGCAAGCCGCCTGGCCTCGGCGATAATGCGCTCGGGGCTACGGGAATGTTCCGGCCCGCGAGTGTAGGGAACGACGCAGAACGTGCAAAACTTGTCGCAGCCTTCCTGAACGGTGAGAAAGGCGCTGATGCCAGTGTCGCTGAGCGCTTCGGTGCCTGCAATGACGTCGAATTTTTCCAGCGCCGGGAAATCGGTTTCCAGCACATGCCCGGCCTGGCGCGCGGCGCGGGCGATCATTTCCGGCAGGCGGTGATAGGATTGCGGCCCCACCACCAGGTCGACCACCGGTGCGCGCGCCACAATCTCGGCGCCCTCGGCCTGGGCAGTGCAGCCCGCCACTGCCACCAGCATGCCCGGCTTTTCGCGCTTCAGGGCCTTGAGACGGCCCAGTTCGGAATAAACCTTTTCGGTGGCCTTTTCGCGGATATGGCAGGTGTTGAGGATCACCATATCGGCGCCATCGGCCTTCGCCGTCGGGGCATAGCCCAGCGGCGCCAGCAGGTCCGCCATACGGGCGGAATCATAGGCGTTCATCTGGCAGCCATAGGTCTTGATGAAGAGCTTCTTCATGGCCGGGTTATATGCAAAATCCCCACGAAAACACAGGCTTTCTTCCTGTGCGGCCGGCCGTTGATTTCGCGGCATGGCGGACAGATGGGGGGAAAATCAACGGCGCGCGCCTGACAAGGCCCGGATCTGACCCGCGCGAACAAGCGCCTCCGCACGCTGCGCCAGTTCCTTGCGGTCCATGGCATCCAGACTGAGGGGCGGGTGGAATTCCACCACCACATCCAGCGGCCCGGCCTTGAGGGATTCCCACAGATGCGGCACCAGCTCCATGTCGCCGTACCAGGCGAACAGCGGACGATTTTCCCGCCCCATGGGAATGCCGTGGATGCCGGTATAAGCCGTGGAGACCGGCTGCACGGTGATATGCTTGCCCTCGAATTCCGCTTCCGCCGCGCCGAGCAGCGCGCTCTTGAACGGCAGCACGCCATTGCCGTCGCTGGAGGTGCCTTCGGGAAACAGCACCAGTGTGTCGCCGGCCAGCAATCTCGTCCGGATATCATCTCGGGCGGCGCCGGTTTCGCTGCGCCGCGCCCGGGTCACGAACACGGTGCGCTGCAGCCGCGCCAAGGTGCCGAAGAAAGGCCAGCTTGCCACTTCCGATTTGGCGACAAAGGACAGCGGCATCACCGCCGAGAAAATCACGATATCGAGCCAGCCGGTGTGGTTGGCGGCCAGCAAGGCGCCCCGGACCGGCGCGCCGATCACGCGGATGCGGATACCGAACAGCCGGGCGACAAAGCGGTGATAGGCATGCGGAAAGGAGCGAACATAGGGCAAGTGCAATGTCAGGCCCAGCCACTGCACCGGAATAAGAAGGAAGGTGACAATCAGGAACGCCGCCAGGATGACGGCGGCGCGCAAGCTCGGCATCAGGATTTGCTGGGCTTCTTGACCTTGGGGACGCCGTACAATTCGAGCCGGTGATCCACCAGTTCAAAGCCCAATTCCTCGGCGACCCGGCGCTGCAGCTTTTCGATATCCTCATTGCGGAATTCGATGACGCTGCCGGACTGAATGTCGATCAGATGATCGTGATGGCTTTCCGGTGCTTCTTCATAGCGGGCGCGGCCGTCACGGAAGTCATGGCGTTCCAGAATGCCGGCATCCTCGAACAGTTTGACGGTGCGATAGACTGTGGCGATGGAGATATGCGGGTCGATCGCGGCGGCGCGGTGATAAAGCTCTTCCGCATCGGGATGATCGCCGGCACCTGAGAGCACGCGGGCAATGACACGGCGTTGCTCCGTCATGCGAAGCCCCTTGTCAACGCAGAGTTTCTCAATCCGCGACACGCGTGTCCCATCCTTATCGCTTCGGCTGGCACGTTAAGCGAATTTTCCGCCCGGCGGAAGCGGCAGCGGTGCCTTCATCACCCAGGCGTTCGCACCGGAAGACGCATAATAGGCCTTGCGCTGCCCGACCCGGGCAAAGCCCAATCCGGCATACAGCGTCAGCGCCGCTGGATTGTCCGTGCCGACCTCCAGAAAGACGCTTTGCGCGCCCAACAGGGCGGCATGCCGGGCGGCGGCCTGCAGCAGGGCGCGGCCCAGCGCCTGCCCGCGCGCGGCCGCCGCTACCGCAAGAGTGAGGATTTCCGCTTCCCCGCCCGCCGCCCGGGCCAGAACGAAACCATCCCGGGTATGGAAGGCAAAGACCCCGGGACCGCCCAGCAGCTGCGTCAGGCCCGCCGCACTCCAGGGATCGGGAAAGCACATTTGGTGCAGCGCCGCCAGGGCCGCGATATCGCCGATGGCGGTATCGAACAAGGCCGGGGTCATGCGTGCGCCGGCAATTTCGCGTCCGGCGCCCGCAAATAGAGCGGCGCGGGCGCGGTGTTGGGCGCCGGGCGCCCCAGCGCCAGACGCGCCACCCACAAGGCATCGGGCTGGCGGATAGCGCTGGCCGGAAAATCCGCGCCCAAATGCAAAGCAGCAGCGGGCGCGCCGGTGCCGGCAATTGTGCAAGGACCGAAGCTGCGGATTTTTTCCACCGCCTGGGCAAAGGGCAATATCATCGGTGCCAGGACTGTTTCGCCTTTCTCCCACAGCAGCAGATAGGCTTCGTCACGTTTGGCATCGTGAATTGCGGCGGCGCGCGGGCTCTGGGTTGCGGCCGCCATGACTTCCAGGGTGGTGATTCCGGTCAGAGTTTTTTTCAACGCCACCCGCAACCCGCGCATGAAGGCAAGGCCGACGCGTTGTCCCGTGAAGGTGCCCGGGCCGGTGGTGACGGCGAGACAGTCCAGTTCCGGAAATCTAAGACCGGTCTGAACCATGATGTCCTGTACCATTGGCGCCAGGGCCTCGGCGTGACCGCGCGCCATTTCCGCAAACCGGTGCGCCAGAATTGTTTCTCCGTTCAGTACGCATGCCGAACAGGCGCCCAGCGCGGTATCGACGGCGAGGATTACTTTATGTTGGTCGCTCTCGCTCACGCGAACGCTCTATATTATCTTGCACGCTTCGTCGAAGGACAGGCGGGGATTGCGCGGGAACACGCCCGCAGGATCGCCATGGCCCAGAGCGCAAATGAAATTGGATTTGACGGCAGTGCCGGCGAAGAATTCCTTGTCCACGCCGTCATTGTCGAAGCCCGACATCGGGCCGCAATCCAGCCCCAGTGCCCGCGCCGCAATGATGAAATAGGCTCCCTGCAGCGTGCCGTTGCGGAATGCGGAGGTGTGGGTCATCTCCGGCTTGCCGGAAAAATTGTCTTTCATTTTTGGCGCGTTGGGAAACAGCCGGGGCAGGGTTTCGGGGAATTCCAGATCATAACCGATGATCGCGACCACGGGGGCCTTCATGGTCTTTTCGCGATTGCCTTCACTGAGAAGCGGCTTTAGCCGCGCCTTGGACTCCTGCGAGGTAAGAAAAAGAAACCGCGCCGGGGTGGTGTTGGCGGCCGTGGGGCCCCAGCGCATCAGGTCATAGACTGCCATCAGCAAAGCATCGGAGACGGGACTGTCCGACCATTTGTTCTGGGTGCGGGCGGCGCGGAAAATAGTATCCAGCGCTTCGTCGCTAATGGCGTGTTGCATTGCCGCTCCAGGGATGAAAGGTCAGACCGCTTCGACCGCGGTCACTTCCGGAAAATAGTGGCGCAGCATATTTTCGATGCCGTTCTTCAGGGTGCGGGATGAAGACGGGCAGCCGGCGCAGGAGCCCTGCAGATGCAGCGCCACGATTCCGGTTTCACTGTCGAAATGCTTGAAGATGATGTCGCCGCCATCCTGGGCCACGGCGGGGCGAACCTTGGTGTCGATCACCTCTTTGATCTGCTGGACGATTTCAGAATCGTCGTCGCCGGCGCCATCGTCTTCCGGCGCCGCCCCTTCCATCAGGGGAAGCCCTTGGGTGAAATGCTCCATGATGGTGCCAAGCAGGGCGGGCTTGAGATGCTTCCAGTCGCCATCGCGCTTGGTGACGGAAATAAAATCGCTGCCGAAGAATACGCGGGCGACTTCCGGCGTCTGAAACAGCGCCTTGGCCAGCGGCGAGCGTCCCGCCGTGTCGGCGCTGGGAAAATCGGCGACGGCGCCCGCCCCCATCACCTCGCGGCCAGGGATGAATTTGAGGGTTGCGGGATTGGGGGTGTCTTCGGTCTGGATAAACATGGGCGCGCTCGAAAATCTCATCTGATAGATGAACCCTGATGGACGCAGCATCAAGTCTTTGGCGGAATATACTATTATCCGGGTGATATTGACTCACATGTTTTACCCGGGTAAATTAACAACATGAGCTATACCGCTTTTTCCGGCTTTGATCACCTCGCTTCCGGCTCTCTGGCAGAGGTTTATGCCGTAAGCCGGGAGGTTTCTGGTGCCCTGATTTTCGATGAACAGAGCGGCCGGGTGGTGGATATAGACCCCCGATACCCCCCCAGCGAAGAAACCGTCCGCCCCGGCCGCCCCCGGCTGGGGGTGGTGGCGCGGGAAATTACCCTGCTGCCGCGGCATTGGGACTGGTTGGCGACCCAGCCGGGCGGGGCCTCGGTCGCCTTGCGGGGGCTGGTGGAAGAAGCGCGCAGCGACCCCAAAATGTTGATGCGGGCGGCGCGCGACAGTGTCTATCGCTTTATTACCGCCACCGTGGGCAATGCCCCCGGTTATGAGGAAGCGATCCGGGCGCTCTATGCCGGCCAGCGCGACGAGTTCTTCGCCCACATCGAAGCTTGGCCGCCCGACATCCGCGCCAAGGTGGAAAGCCTGACGGTAGCTGCGTTCGACTAAAAGTCTGAGATCAGCCCCTTCTTTTCCCAATCGCCATAGCGGGTGGGTTCCGGCCCCTTGGGGCCGCCGCGCTCGGGCGGCAGGGGATGAGGCTGCTCGGCGGCGCGCCGCGCGGCTGCTTCCCTGTTGGCGCGCTCGGCGGCGTCTTTGAGGCGGGCGGCGATCTGGTCCGGTGTTAATGGTTTCGCATTCATGCTTGATCCTGTGCCAGCCAAGCTTACATCAATTCCGTCCTGCAAGAGAATGCGTTGATGAACACTTTCAAGACCGGCCTGCTGATGAGCCTGATGACAGGATTGTTCCTGGTGGCGGGCGCGCTGGTCGGCGGCACGGGCGGCATGATGTTCGCCTTTGTGCTGGCGCTGGGCCTGAACCTTTTCGCCTATTGGAATTCGGACAAGATGCTGCTGCGCATGTATGGCGCCCGCCAGGTCGATGCCGCCAGCGCGCCGGAGCTTTACCATATCGTGGAGCAGCTTGCTGCCAAAGCACAGTTGCCTATGCCCAAACTTTTCATCTCCGAAAATCCGCAGCCCAACGCCTTTGCCACCGGGCGCAATCCCAGCCAGGCCGCCATCTGCGTGACATCGGGCCTGCTGGCGAAAGTCACCAATGAGGAACTGGCGGGCGTGATCGCGCATGAGCTTGGCCATGTGCGCAATCACGACACTCTCACCATGACCATCACCGCCGTTATCGCCGGCGCCATCGGCATGCTGGCCAACATGGCCTTTTTCATGGGCGACCGCCGCAATCCACTGGGGCTGGTCGGCATATTGCTGGTGACCATGCTGGCGCCTTTCGCCGCCCTGCTGGTGCAGGCGGCGATATCACGCTCGCGCGAATTCGAGGCCGACAAGGCCGGCGCCGAATTGACCGGCCGTCCGCTGTGGCTGGCCAATGCGCTGGCCGCGATTGATGCCTCGGCGCAGCGCATCGACAATCCGGGGGCCGACGCCAATCCGGCCACGGCGCATATGTTCATCGTCAATCCGCTGCATGGTGGCATTTCTGGATTGTTCGCCAGTCATCCGTCGACCGAAGAACGCATCGCGCGCCTGCGGGCGATGGCCGGGGTGCCTGCGCCGTCCGCCGGTCCCTGGGCTTGAGAGACGATGCCGGCCTGCCCGTGCGCAAGGCCGCTCTGTCTCTGCTGTCGGATGTGCTGCGCAAGCGCCGTCCGCTGGACGCCCTGCTGGGCACGCTGAAGGATCTGCCGCCGCGCGATGCCGGCTTCGCCCGCGCTTTGACCAGCGGCGCCTTGCGTCATTTCGGCGAGCTGGACGCCACCATCCGGCATTTCGTGCCCAAACCGCTGCCGGCCCACAAGGCCGGTCCGGCGATGGAAATTCTGCTGCTGGGCGCGGCGGAATTGTTGATCCTGAAAGGCGCGGCCCATGCCGCGGTGGATGGCGCCAACAACCTCGCCGCCGCGGACAAGAAAGCGGTGCATTTCAAGCCGCTGATCAATGCCGTGCTGCGGCGGATCGCCAGAGAAGGCGAAGCGGTGCGCGCCGCCCTGGACAGCCCGCGCCTGAACACGCCGGACTGGCTGTGGGAACGCTGGCGGGCACAATATGGCGCAGACGTCACCCGTGCCATTGCGCAAGCACATCAAATCGAGGCGCCGCTGGATATCACTCTCAAGAATTCCGCGTCGGTATTTCCCGAAAGCATGGCGCTGTTCGGCGCCTCGCGCCGCCTGCCGGCGGGGCGGGTGGAAGAGTTGCCGGGCTTTGCGCAGGGGCATTGGTGGGTGCAGGACGCCGCCGCGACTTTGCCGGTGGCGATGCTGGGTGATGTTAATGGCAAGCGCGTGATCGATCTCTGCGCCGCGCCCGGCGGCAAAACCATGCAGTTGGCGGCGGCAGGCGCGGACGTGATCGCCGTCGAATCCGATGCGGCGCGGCTGGCGCGGCTGGCTGAAAACCTGGCGCGCACCGGTCTCGGCGCCACTCTGATCGAACAGGATGCGCGCGACTTTAATTCCACCGCGCCTTTCGTTTTGATTGACGCGCCCTGCACCGCCAGCGGCACCATCCGCCGCCATCCCGACTTGCCCTGGATCAAGCAGCCGGATGACGTCACGGCGCGGGCGCCGCTGGCTTACGAAATCCTGGACAGCGGCGCGGCGATGACGGAGCCCGGCGGCATTTTGGTTTTCGCGGTCTGTTCGCTGGAGCGCGAAGAGGGTGAAGAGCAGATCGCCGCTTTCCTCAGCGCCCATCCCGAATTTGCGCGCCTGCCCCTCAAGCCCGAAGAGATTTTCGGCCATGGAGAATGGATTTCGCCGGAGGGCGATCTTCGCACCCTGCCCTGTCACCTGGGCACCCAAGGCGGCATGGACGGATTTTATGCCGCACGCCTCAAAAGATTAGAGGCGGCCTAAGGCGTAAGCAATCGCCAGATAAATCTTGCCCGTATCCGCCGAAAGAATCGTCGAAGCCAAAAGGCCGCCGCCGTCACCGTCGCGCGCCTTGGCCAGCAGCGATTCAAATTCGCTCAGATACGCATCCGCCGCGTCATGGAAGCGGGTGTCATCCCGGTAAAGCGTGGTGATGCGGTCAATCGCGGCATCGTCGATTGCCACCGCCAGCTTGCGCGCGAACACCGCCCGGTCGCCGGAAAGATAGCGCTTCCAGTCATCATCGCCTGGCGCCGCATCCATCGCAATCGCTTCCAAATCGATCGCCATGTCGGCCAGCGCCACTTCCAGCGCCCCCAGCGCGGCGGCATTGCCGGATTGAAGCTGAGGCTGCTGGCCATTGGTTTCCACCGCCGCCAGCAGCGTCTTCATTTCCCAGCTTTTGCTTGGCCCCGGCTTGTCGGCGCTGGTGTCACGCAGGTCGCGCCGGGGCCGCTGGGTCAGCTTGCGCGCCAGGCCCTTGAGGCCCTCGCTTTCGCTTTCCGGCTGGGCTTGCGGCGCCACGCTGGGCCGCGCGGCGCGGGCATGAATAGTCGAAAGCGTACGGGCGGACAGATCCAAAATCTGGTCGGTTTCGTTCTGCACCATCTGGCGGATGCGCTGCGCCTCACCCTGGGCCATAGTGGGCAGCCGCGTGAGATGACGCTCGACTTCTTCAATCGCCCTGGAAAGCGTGGTGCGGATCTCATGCGCCTCGGCCGACATTTCGCCGGCGGCGCGCAGCAGTCTTTCGCATTCCGCCATCGCCTCGCCGACCAGCGCGCGCGCATCCTGCTTGGCCTGGGCGGCGCTTTCGCCGATCAGGGTCTGGGCGCCGGCGCCGGCATCGCGCAATGTACCGATCAACGCCGCCAGAACCGTGCTGGCGGTCTCGCTGGCGTCTTTCAGGCGCTCGGCCTCGCGCGCGAAGGCGGCGGTGAGCTGACCGGCGCGGCTGGCGGCGTTGGCCATGATCAATTCCAGATGACGCTCGGAATCGCCGGTCACCATTTCAAAACGCTTGGCCTCGCCGCCCAGCGCGTTGATCGCCTGCTCCATGCCGGCGCGCTGCCCCGCCAGGGCGCCTTCAAAGGCGGCGCTGTCGTCCTTCAGCTTGCTCAAAAGCTCATTCATCTGGCCGCGATGTTTTTCCTGCCGCGCCAGCACGAATTCTGCCCGCGCCAAAGCGGCATCAGAAACCTGTTCGATTTTCTTGGCCTGGGTGTCGAGTTCAACCGCCGCGGCACGGGGCGAATCCGCCGCTGCCTGGGCCGCCGCGCGAAAGCCCGCGGCCTGCACCTCCAGCGCCTGGGTCGCCATTTTCAGGCCGCCCTCCGCGGTCTCGATGCTGGCGCGCAGTTGCGCGGCGCGGCCCGCCACGGTTTCCGAAGCGCGGTTGGCGGAATCGGTGAGATGATCGCCCAGGGATTCCAGTCTCTGGCTTTCCTGGGTGAGGCGGGCGGCAATGGCCTCGCCGCGCACGGCGGCGCGGGCGCCGGCTTCGTCCAGGGCCGCGACCTGATTTTCCAGCGCGGTTTCCAGCGCCCGCAGCCGGCCGAAGGCGCCGTCCAAACCGGCGTTGAGGGCATCGAGTTCGCGGCGCACCGCGCGCCCCAGATTTACCGCGCTGCGCGCCGCGGTGTCATCGGCGGTGAAAAGATGCTCGGCTGCCGCCTGCAAGGCTTCGGCGGTGCTGCCCATATGGCTGGCGCGGCCAAAGGCCGCCGCGATGGCAATGAAGAGGAATGGCGGCAGCGCCATGGCGGCGGCGAACAGGGCCAGTTGCTGCATGTCCAGCGCGGCAAGGCCGTGCGGCCCGAAATAGCCCCACAGATAGGCGCCCCAGACCCCGATCCAGAAGGCCGACAGGACGGCGGCAAAGGTCAGGGCCGCGGCGGCAAAATGCGACGGTGGGCGCGGCAGCGGGCGCGATGAAAGCCGGGCTTCGCTCCCATCCGCCAGGTTGGCGGGTTGTAAGATAACGGTTTGATTTCGTTCGAAATTTCTAACCATGGCCAGCCTTTGGACACCCCATACTATGGTAAATCCCGCGTTGTCGAAAGCCATCCCTCGCATTAACGCCACCTTAGCCGTGCGCCCGCGATAATCGCCCGGTCTGAAAGCCGGAAAAACGCCCGTGGCCAAGCCCATCGATATGGATCATCTCGCCCGCTACACCGGCGGCGATGTCACCTTGAATACGGAAATCCTGCGGCTGTTCGATTCCCAGGTCACCGGCATGGTGGGCGAACTTAACGCGGTGCTTTCGCTGCGCGACGCCAAGCGCTGGCGCGAAATTACCCACACCATCAAGGGCGCGGCGCGCGGAGTCGGCGCTTTCGGCATGGGCGAAGCGGCGGCAGCCGCCGAACCGATTGATCCGGCCAATGCCGACCGCGCCAAGGCCGCGATCCAGGCGCTGGAAAACGAAGCGCAAAATGTACGCGGCTTTATCCAGCAATATCTGGCGGCTTAAGAGCCCGGCGTTCGATAGCGCCAGCAGTGTCACCTGCTTTTGGTCCAGCGCATCCGCCATCCGATGTTTTCCGGCGCATGGATCGCGTCATTTTGCATCGCAGGGGCCGCGATGGCAGGGGTTGTTGCGCTGCCTATTTTTACATATAAGGGCGACGCTTTTCCAGTCATTACAGCAAGTTAGGTGTGAAATAGCGCCGTGGACAAGATCATGACCAGTGCCCCGATCGAGACAGACGTCGCCATCATCGGCGCAGGCCCCATCGGCCTGTTCGCCGTGTTTGAACTGGGGCTGCTCGACCTCAAATGCCATCTGGTGGACATTCTGGACCGCCCCGGCGGCCAGTGCACCGAGCTGTATCCCGAAAAGCCGATCTATGACATTCCCGGACTGCCCATCGTCACCGGCCAGGAGCTGGTGGGAAAGCTGATGGAGCAGATCAAGCCTTTCAATGCCCAATTCCATTTCGGCGAGATGGTCACCGCCCTGGAAAGGCAAAGCGACGGCCGCTGGAAGCTCAAAAGCGATGTCGGCACCGAGATCATCGCGCATGCGGTGGTGATCGCCGCCGGGGCCGGCAGCTTTCAGCCCAAGCGACCGCCGCTGCCGGGGATCGAGCATTTTGAAAATGCCGGCGACGGCATCGGCGTGCATTACGCCGTACGCAAGATGGAAACTTTCCGCGGCAAGAATATTCTCATCGCCGGCGGCGGCGACAGCGCCCTGGACTGGGCGATCAATCTGGCGCCCCTGGCCAAGTCGCTGACCCTGGTGCATCACCGCGACGGGTTCCGCGCCGCCCAGCACAGTGTCAACCAGATGCGCGAATTGGAGAAGGAAGGCAAAGTCAAATTCCATGTCGCCTCGGTCAAGGCGATTCACGGCGAGCCCGGCCAGCTTTCGGGCGTGACGCTGTCCGGCGCCGACAAGAAGGAGTGGCATCACGAGGCCGACGCCTTCCTGCCGTTCTTCGGCCTGACGATCAAGCTGGGACCGATCGCCGAATTCGGCATCAACCTGCATGAAAATCTGATCCCGGTGGATACGGCGCGCTTTGAAAGCCAGACCCCCGGTATTTTCGCCATCGGCGATATAAACAGCTATCCCGGCAAGCTGAAGTTGATATTGTCGGGCTTCCATGAGGCGGCGCTGATGGCGCAGGCCGCGTTCCACATCGCCAGGCCGAACGAGAAGCTGCGCTTCCAGTACACGACATCGTCTTCGTCGCTGCAGAAAAAATTGGGTGTGTCTTGAAAATCATCGCCAAGGACCGCAAGGGCAAGGAACATGTGCTGGAAGGCCGCGATGGCTGGAGCGTGATGGAAATCCTGCGCGATGGGGGGCTCGACATCGCGGCGGAATGCGGCGGCGCCTGCGCCTGCGCCACTTGCCATGTCTATGTCACCGATGACTGGTACGAAAAACTGCCCGAACCTTCGGAATCCGAACTGGACATGCTGGACATGGCGCTGGCGGTGGAACCGGGCTCCTCGCGGCTGTCCTGCCAGATCACCTGCAGCGACGCGACCGACGGCATCAAGGTCACCGTGGCCCCCGAGTAGCCGGATTTCGTCTTTTCGTTTCTGTTTTTTCTGAACTAACGCCTGCCCGCGATAGCTCCCTTGCGCAAGAGTACTCTGCGGTATAGAGTACTCTTGCGATAAGGAGTACCGCCATGTCCCTGTCCCCCACCGAAGCCGCCCAGTCGTTGCGCGATGTCGCAGACGCGCAAAAGCGCAGCGCCGAAGCCTATAGCTATAGTCAGAGCGCCCCTTACTTCTTCATCTGGGGCTTGGCCTGGGCGGCGGGCTATGGCGGCGAAGCCTTTCTTCTGCGCTATCCCGGCTGGATATGGGCAAGTGTCGTGCTGGCGGGGATGGCGGCCAGCCTTCTGACCGCCATGGTTCAGAACAGGCGGCGCGGTCGTTCCGGCTGGCGCATGGGCGTGTTGTTTTTTGTGATTTACGCCTTTACGGCCGCCCTCTTCGCCGTAATGCGCCCGGTCAATGGCATTCAGGTCGGCGCTTATTTTCCCCTGCTGTTCGCGGCGCTGTATGTCGGGGTCGGACTCTGGCTCGGCCTGCGCTATATCATCGTCGGCGTCGTCTTGGCCGCCGCAACCATGTGCGCTTATTTCTTCCTGCACGACTATTTCTTCCCCTGGATGGCGATTGTCGGCGGCGGCTTTTTGATCCTGACCGGCTTCTGGCTCAGGCAGGCCTGAGATGGAACAACCCGATTCTCTTATCCATCAACCCGTGCGGCTGAAAATAATGGCGGCGCTAAAAGTGTTGCCGCCTGGGGAAAAAATCGAATTCATGCGCTTGCGCGCCGTCGTGAACGCCACCGAAGGCAATCTCGGCGCCCATCTGAACACGCTGGAGGAGGCCGGCTATATCGTGGTGGAAAAAGACTTCGACAACAAGAAACCACGCACACGCGTAAAGCTGACCAAGGATGGCCGCCGCGCCTTCGAGGCCTATGTCGCGTTCCTGCGCGATATCATCGATCAATGAGGGCCTAATCGGTCAGAAAATCTTGCGGTGGAAGCCAATCCGCATCATTCCGCTTCCATGGCGGCGCTGGTGGGCGGCGGCCTGAAAGTAAAACCCGGCGAAGTCTCGTTGGCGCATCTGGGCGTATTGTTTTTGGATGAGCTGCCGGAATTTCCGGTATTAGGTAGCAACGTTCCAAAGACATTTCCCGGACAATACCTACATTCAGGGCATGAGTGAACCCCATGTCGTATCGGCGCTGAAAGAAAAGCGCATACAGGTCGCCAGCCAGATAGAGGCGCTACAAGGTCAGCTACGGCAGGCCACGATTGACCTTGACCATATCGAGGCCAGTCTCCGGCTATTCGACCCGGACGTTGATCTTGCCGCCCGGTCGCCCCGCAAGGTCGCGCCCGTTCTCTATGACCACAAAGGCGATACGGGCCGGGTCATTCTGGACGCGCTGCGGGAGTCCATGCGGCCCCTGTCCACGGCCCAAGTCTGCGAGGCCGTGATGAAGGCGCGCAATCTGGACACCAAGTCCCATCGATCATGAGCTTGAGATAGATATCGTGGTTGGCGAGATTTAGTAGATCAAGCACGTCAAACACGGGCTGCATTTCACGGGCTATAAGGGGAGCATCTTCCGCACCGACGCGGAAACTTATCAGCGTGGCGACATTTCCCAAGACCGCGTTCCGAATCTCGGGTTCAAGCTGATCCAGATGTTGATGGGCAAGCGTAAGGCCAACGCCGTATTTTCGTAATTCTGACATCATGTTCACGAAGGATAGTGTGGTGAAATTCTGAAATTCGTCCGCGAAAAGGAAAAAGGGCCGTCGCTGTTCGGGTGGCATATCAGCACGCGAGAATGCAGCCAGGCCGATCGTCGAGACAATCAGGCTCCCTAGGACAAGCGCGCTATCCTCGCCCAACCTACCCTTAGACACGTTCACGAGCAGCACTCGCCCCTCGTCCATAAGCGCCCGGATATGAACGTCATGCACCGGGTTTACGAGGATACGGTAGAGCGTCGGGTCGGATAGGAGGGCGCCCAGCTTATTTTGTATTGGCGCGATAGCATCGGCACGGAGCCGGACGGAATAATTTTCGTACTCGCTCTTCCAGAATTGGCGGACCGTCTCATTACGTATGGCCTCAAGCTTCTCACCGAAGCCGCCGAGCGCATGCGGCTGTCGGCGCGCGGCTATCACCGGGTCTTGCGCGTGGCGCGCACGATTGCCGATCTGGCGGGCGCGGAAAGCGTGACGCGGCCTCATATTGCCGAGGCGCTGTC
>Ga0302320_10019649_pt1 | contig 13544 bp, 6 predicted proteins | sample Bog_T0_3_FD_202130 | JGI IMG/M metagenome (GOLD analysis project Ga0302320, IMG submission 202130) | Peat permafrost microbial communities from Stordalen Mire near Abisko, Sweden - Bog_T0_3 | ecosystem: Environmental > Terrestrial > Soil > Wetlands > Peat | place: Sweden: Abisko, Stordalen Mire...
GCCAGGGCTCGAGTGCGTGCCTGATTTCGAGTTCCACGCCGCGCACCGCGAACTCGCCATGCTTGGGAAAGCGGAACTCGAAATGCGGTGCGAACCAGGCGGGGTCGAGTGCGTAGCCGGCGGCATGCGTCTCGGCGATCACGTCGTCGAAATCCGCCTGCACGAAATACGGCAGCATGAACCGATCGTGCAATTCCGTACCCCAGCGCGCGAGACTCGCCTCATACGGCGTGCGCCAGAAGCGCGCCGTGAGCGCGCGCAGCAGCAGTTGCTGGGTGAGGCTCATGCGCGCGTGCGGCGGCATCTCGAAAGCGCGCAGCTCGAGCAGGCCGAGCCTGCCCGTCGCACCGTCGGGCGAGTAGAGTTTGTCGATGCAGAACTCCGTGCGATGCGTGTTGCCGGTGACGTCGACCAGGAGATTGCGCAGCAATCGATCGACGAGCCATGGCGGGCATGAAGCCGCGCCGTGCGCAGGTTTGGCCGGAAACTGCTTGAACGCAATCTCGAGCTCGTGCAGCGAATCGTTGCGCGCTTCGTCGACTCGCGGGGCCTGCGAGGTCGGACCGATGAACAACCCGGAGAAGAGATAGGACAGGGACGGATGATTGTGCCAATAGCCGATGAGGCTGCGCAGCAAATCGGGTCGGCGCAGGAAAGGCGAATCGTTCGTGCTGGCTCCGCCGAGCACGAAATGATTGCCGCCGCCCGTGCCGACGTGACGGCCGTCCAACATGAATTTTTCCGAGCGCAAGTGCGACTCGCGCGCCGAATCGTAGAGGTAGGTCGTCCGATCGACGAGTTCGTCCCAGGTAGCCGAAGGCTGAACGTTGACTTCGATGACGCCCGGATCCGGCGTGACGCGAAAGTTGGCGAGCCGCGGATCCGCCGGCGGCTCGTAGCCCTCGAGGATCACCGGCTGATCGAGCGCCTCGGCGGCTGCTTCGACGGCCGCCACGAGCTCCAGATAATCCTCGAGTTCCCGTACCGGCGGCATGAACACATAGAGCACGCCGTCGCGCGGTTCGGCGCACATCGAGGTGCGCGTGAGCTCGGCGGCCGACTGCTTCGGCTGCGGCGGCTCGGCCGCAACCTCAGGGGCCGGGGTCGCGTCCCGGCTTTGGATTTGGCGTCGGATCTCGGCGTGCGTCGCGAGTGTCGGAAACGAGCGCGTCGGATCCGGAGCGTGCACGAACGGATAGTCGCCGCGGGTGGCCCAGGGTTGCGAGTCGAGCGGCAGGCGATAGCCGATCGGTGAATCGCCGGGAATGAGATAGCAGCGCTCGCTGCGCAGGAACCAGGGACCCGTCTGCCAGCGGCGGCCGTCGGCGCTGCGCGCGACGGGCAGCACATGGCCGACCACACTCCCCAATCCCTGCTCGAAGACCTTGACGAGCCTGGCGCGTTCGAGCGCATCCTCGAGCCGCGAATCGAACGGATCGACGTTGACCGGCAGCCGGCGCTCACGCCACAGATAGTAGAACGCATCCTCGAAGGCCGCGAACACGTACTTGGGATCGAAACCCAACTCGGTCGCGACGCGCTCGAGAAAGCGCTTCGCGGTCGTCTCGGCCACGGCATAGTGGGTGCTCTCGTCGGCGACGAGTTTCGGATTCGCCCAGATCGGCTCTCCGTCCCTGCGCCAGTAGCAATTGAGCGACCAGCGGGGCAGCTGTTCCCCGGGGTACCACTTGCCCTGGCCGAAGTGTGCAAGACCCTGCGGCGCATAGCGTCGCTTGAGCCGGTGATAGAGTTCCGCTGCGTATCGGCGCTTCGTGGGGCCGAGCGCGGCCGTGTTCCATTCCTCGCCGTCGGGATCGTCGATCGCGACGAAGGTGGGCTCGCCGCCCATCGTCAGCCGCACATCGAGACTCCCGAGGTCGGCATCGACCGCGCGGCCGAGCGCTTCAATCGCGGTCCACTCGGCATCGCTGTAGGGTTTGGTGACCCGGGGCGCCTCCCAGATCCGCGTCACGGACATGCGGTGCTCGAACTCCGTGTTGCATTCGTCGACCGCGCCGCTCACGGGCGCGGCGGCCGAGGGGTCCGGGGTGCAGGCAAGAGGGATGTGTCCCTCGCCGGCGAGCAGTCCCGAGGTCGGATCGAGGCCGATCCATCCCGCGCCCGGTAGATACACCTCGGCCCAGGCATGCAGATCCGTGAAATCCTGGGCGGGCCCCACGGGACCCTCGAGTGCCTTGACGTCCGGCACGAGCTGAATCAAATAACCGGATACGAAGCGCGCCGCGAGTCCGAGATGCCGGAACAGGTGCACGAGCAGCGCCGCCGAATCGCGGCACGAGCCGGAGCGTTTCGCGAGCGTCTCTTCCGGGGATTGGACGCCGGGTTCGAGCCGGATCAGGTATTTGACGTCGGCAGCGAGGCGCCGGTTCAGGTCGACGAGGAAATCGATCGTCCGGCGCGGTTCGCGCGAGATGCTGCGCAGGTAGCCGGCGACGAGCGGCTCGGCCGGCGCCTTGACGAGATACGGCACGAGTTCGCGACGCTCGTTCGCCTCGTACTTGAAGGGGATTTTTTCCGCATAGGGTGCGAGGAAGAAGTCGAACGGATTGAATACGGCCATTTCCGCGACCAGGTCCACTTCGATCTTCAATTCGCGCGTCTCGTCGGGAAACACCAGCCGGGCCAGGTAATTCGCCTCGGGATCCTGCTGCCAATTGATGAAATGGTCGGACGGCGTGACACGCAACGAATAGCTCAAAATGCGGGTCCGGCAGTGTGGCGCGGGCCGAAGCCTGACGATTTGCGGGCTCAGGCCGACGAGCCGATCATAGCGGTAATGCGTGAGATGATTCAGGGCGACATGGATCGACACAGACTTTTCTCCAAACCAGATGGAACGGTCCGCACCATGTTGGTGCGTTGGACCGGGCGCGCGCCGTCGACGCGACGTCAAGGCCGCTTAGTTTATACGCGGGTGCGCGCCTTTCGGGACGAGAACACGGATTATCGGTTCAAAAGCCCCGTCGCAAGAGCCGTTTCGACCCGAAGCCGCGTCGAGCGTCAAGGTCGACCCGCAAGTACCAAGCGGCTGGCGTAGCGCTCGACCTCGCGCAGCGGCACGCCGGCGGCCGCCAAATCGTCGAAAGTCCGAGCCGGCATGATCGCGTAGGCCTCGCCTTCGGCGCTCCACGCACGCGAGAATTCCGTGAGGGTCGCAAGCCCGCGCGGCGGGTCTTGGGCGAGCCCGAACGCAAACTCATCCCGATAATCGACGAGCACGACGGTTCGGCCGAGATAGAACGGCAGGGACTGCTCGTAGGTATGCACGGAGTACACGCGGGCGCCGGGCGAAGCGACCGCATGCAACCGCAGGGCGATGTCCTTGGCGCTGAAATACTGTTCGACGGTGGTCGCGCCGAACGTGATTGCGGCCGCCGCCGTGAACCAGCCTGCGGCAAGTACCGCCAGAGCCGCGAGCCTGCGGTCGCGGCGGGCAAGCATGGCGCAGCCGAGCGCGGCCATGGCCAGCGCCAGACTCGTGCACAGGAGCGACGGGCGCAGCTCCAGCGCGAGCGCTCGTCCCTTGGCGGAACTCCAGACGGCGCTTGCATACACGAGCACACCCAGCGCGAAGGCGAACGAGGCGGCGGCGCCCGCGAACAAATGCGCGCGCTCCGCGCTGCCGGCGGCCGCGTCGCGCGGCGCCGCCGCGAGCAGCGCGAGGGCCGGGATCGCGGGCAGTATGTAGGGGATCAGTTTTGCGTTGGACGCCGAAAAGAACACGAGCACGAAGACCGACCAGATCCACAGAAGCCGGCGCGCCGCGAATCCGCCGGGCGGCGCCGAATCGCGCCATCCGGTCGCGAGCGCGCTCGCTGCCTGAGTGATCCACGGCAGTATCCCGACGATCAGCACGGGCACGAAGAACCACCACGGCTCGGTGCGCATTTCGATCGGCGTCAAGAAACGCTTGAAGTGTTCGCGCACGAAAAAGAAGTACAGGAACCCGGGTTGGGCGCGCGCGGCCAGCACGAACCACGGAACTGCGAGAATCAAGAATAGCGGCAAGCCGCAACGAACGTTGAGCCGGCGCAGCGTCGCGCCGTCGCGCTGCCAGACGACGTAGGCCAGCAGCGTGAACCCCGGGATCAACACGCCGATCAGGCCTTTGGTGAGCGTAGCCAGCGCCATCGCCGCCCAGCAGCCCAGCATCCAGAATTGCGCGGTCCGCTCCGCTCGGCGCGCGGTCCGCTCCGCTTCGCCCGGTATGCGGTCCTGCCCCGCGATCGCGTCCGACGGGACCCGGGCGAAGACGAAGCAGGCGAGGCTCGCCGTGAGCCATGCCGTGAGGCTCATGTCGAGCGTCAACTGATGGCCGAGCAGCACGAACAGAATCGAGCCGCCCGTGAGCAGGAGCGCTTTGAGGCCGGCCGCTCGGCCCCAAAGCCTTCGGCCGATCGCGTAGACCGCCGCGAGCACGAGATATCCGGCAACGCCCGTCGGGAGCCGCGCGGCCCACTCCGACCGGCCGAACAGGCCGAGCGATCCCGCGCCGAGCCAGTATTGCAGCGGCGGCTTTTCGATATAGGCGTAGCCGTCGAGATGCGGGATCACCCAGTCGCCGCTTGCCTGCATTTCACGCGGTATTTCGGCGTAGCGTCCCTCGTCCGGGTCGTACAGCGGCCGACCGGCGAGCATGGCGAACCAGAGGATCGTGAAGACCAGCGCCGCGGCGGCGAGGGGCCATTGAATGCGAACCGGCGCCATGAATGCACGCAAGTTTAAACCCAATCGCGAGCCCGCATTGCTACTATATGGGCACGCATGGCCACGGCATCGACCAAAACCTCAAGCGTCGGCGCGGGTCTCGGCCTCGGCATTCTGGCCTTCGTCAATCTATTCAATTATCTCGATCGATACGTCGTATCCGCGCTGTTCCAGAGTCTCAAGGCGTCCGCGCTCGCGCTGTCGGACGCAAAATTGGGTTCCCTGATGAGTGCGTTCTTGATCGTGTACACGCTTGCCGCGCCGGTGTTCGGCGCACTCGGCGACCGGCGCGGCCGCCCGCGGCTGATCGCCTTCGGGGTGTTCGTATGGAGCCTCGCGACCACGCTGTCGGGATTCGCCGCAAGCTATCTGTGGCTGCTCGCTGCGCGTGCTTCCGTCGGAATCGGCGAAGCCGCCTACGGTACGATCGCGCCGAGTTTGCTCGCGGATTATTTTCCCGAACGGCGCCGCGGGCGCGTGATGGCGATCTTCTTCTGTGCGATACCCGTGGGTTCTGCGCTCGGCTACGTGCTTGGCGGATGGGTGGATCAACGCCATGGTTGGCGGACGGCATTTTTCATGGCGGGCGGCCCCGGCCTCGTCCTCTCTTTGCTCTGTCTGTTGCTGCGCGACGCCCCGCGCGGCGGTGAGGATTCGGCGCCGCAGGGCACGCCCTCGGGTGCGGCGCCCGCCGCCGCCGTCAGCCCCGCGCCCCGCGCGCCGCGCTCGATCGCCGCCGAGACCCGCGCCACCTACCTGCGCCTGGCGCAGAACCGACCTTACCTGTTGACGGTGCTCGGCTATGCCGCCTACACGTTCGCCGTCGGCGGACTCGCCGCGTGGATGCCGGCCTTCCTCGAGCGCGTGCGCGGCTTTCCGCGCGGGACGGCCGCCATCGGCTTCGGCCAGATCGTCGTCGTCACCGGTCTCGTCGGCACATTCGCGGGCGGCTGGCTCGCGGACTATTGCCGCAAGCACTCGCGCGATGCGTATCTCTGGCTTTCCGCCGCCGCGACGCTCCTCGCTGCGCCGTTCGTGTGGGCGGCGCTCACCACAGCCTCGCGCGAGGCATACTTCGTGTGCATGGTCGTGGCGCAATTGCTCATGTTTCTCTCGACGGGCCCGATCAATGCGACGATCGTGAACCTCGCCGCTCCCGCGGAGCGCGCCTCGGCTGTGGCGCTCAGCGTCTTCACGATCCACATCCTCGGCGACGTGCTTTCTCCGTCGCTGATCGGGGTCTTGTCCGACGTCACTTCGCTCGGCGCGGCCGTCGAAATCATTCCGGTCGCGGTGATCGGATCCGGGATTCTGTGGACGCTCGCAGCGCGCGCGCAGGCGCGCTCGCGCGGCGGCGCGGCCTTCGCCCTCGGGGGTGCGCCGTGATCCGCGATGCGACGGACGAGGACCTGCCGCAGATCACCGCAATCTACAACGAGGTCATCGCGAGCACGACGGCGGTGTTCAGCGATCGGGCCGTCGGGGTGGAGGATCGCCGCGAGTGGCGACGCCAGCGCATTGCCGCGGGCTACCCCGTGCTCGTGGCGGCCGACGCGAGCGGCGTGATCGGATTCGCCTCGTTCGGGGATTTTCGCGCATGGCCGGGCTACCGCCATACCGTCGAACACAGCGTGCACGTCCGAGCGGACTGCCGCGGCCGCGGAATTGGGCGCGCCCTCGTGGCCGCGCTGCTGCCGCGCGCGGCCGCTCTTTCGAAGCACGTCATGATCGCCGGCGTCGATGCGAGCAACGAGGCCTCGATCCGGATGCACGAGGGTTTGGGCTTCGAGCGCGTCGCTCATCTGCGCGAGGTGGCCCGCAAGTTCGATCGCTGGCTCGACCTCGTGTTCTTGCAGCGCCGGTGCGACTCTTGACAAGGCCGTCATCGCAAGCCTAGTGTCCCCGGCTTGAACAAAAAAAACGGCATTCGCCACGACGCCGATGCCGGACCGAATCAGACGGGGGATTCATGATCAAGCGATTCGACTACAAGAGAAACGTGCTTGCGGCCGCGATTTCGGCCACGCTCGCGGGGGGCGCAGGATTCTCGGGGGTCGCCTGGGCACAGACCGCCGATGCCACCTTGCGCGGCAGGACGGCGCCCAACGTCGAGGTCACCGCGAAGAACGTCGCGACCGGCGCGATGCGCCGAACCACTTCCGGCGCCGACGGCAGTTACACGCTCGCGGCCATGACCCCCGGCACCTATCGTGTCGAGGCGGGACCGGGCACCGAGACCACGGTCAAGCTCACGGTCGCCTCGACGGCCACCGTGAATCTGCTGCCGTCGGAGGAAGCGACCCTCGCGGAAATCGTCGTCCATTCGCGGGTGCCGGTCGACGTCAAGACCTCCGAAGTCGGCACCACCGTGTCGCTGCACGAGATCGAGACCGTGCCGCAGATCACGCGCAATTTCCTCGAGTTCGCGGACTCGGTGCCGGGCATGGTGTTCACGGTCAACTCCCAGGGACAGACGTCGCTGCAGGGCGGCGCGCAAACCACGAGTTCCGTGAACGTCTACATCGACGGCGTCGGCCAGAAGGACTACGTCAAGGAGGGCGGCGTCAGCGGCCAGTTTGCGTCCCAGGGCAATCCGTTCCCGCAACTCGCGATCGGCGAATACAAGGTCATCACCTCGAACTACAAGGCCGAGTTCGACCAGGTGTCGAGCGCCGCCGTGACCGCCGAGACCAAGTCCGGCACGAACGAATTCCACGGGGAGGTCTTCGGCACCTACACGGGCGACGCCTACCGCGCGGAGACTCCGTCGGAACGCGCCGCCGCCGACAAGACGCCGTCCCACGACAAGGAGTTTGGCATCGCGTTCGGCGGTCCGATCCTCCAGGATCGGCTGCATTTCTTTCTGACCTACGAAGGCAAGCGCTATTCGACGCCGGTCACGGTCACGCCCGGCGTCACGAACTTGAACGGCGTGCCGATCCAGAATCTCCTGCCGGCGAGCGTGGTCGCACAGTTCGGTCCCGGCGTGTTGCCGTTCACCGAGGACCTGTTCTTCGGCAAGATCGATTTCGAACCGTCGGAATACGAGCGCTTCGAGGTCACGGCGAAGATCCGCAACGAGGACCAGATCTCCGGCATCGGCCCGGGGCAGGCGGCCTCCTCGAGCATCGACACCAAGAACAACGATGAACGGCTCACCGCGCGCTGGCAGCACAGCGCCGATCGCTGGATCAACGACCTCCTGTTCACCTACGAGGACGCTTACAACTCGCCGACGGCGACCGAGCTCGGCAACGGCCTGGACTATGCGATCCAGGCCAACAACAACGATAACGTGCTGCAAACCGGCCCCGCGAGTCCGCTCGGGACGCAGCACAAGGGCCAGTTCGGCCCCGCGATCCAGGACGACTTGACCTTCAGCGACCTGCAATGGCATGGGGATCACACGTTCAAGACCGGCCTCAAGCTCAAGAAGATCTCCCTGACCGCCCAGGATGCCGAGAACATCAATCCGCAGTTCACCTACGACGTGACGCCGGCGGGGACCGCGGCGACGCCGTACCAGGTGTTCTTCACGAATCCCGTGCCCGGCTTGAGCGACACGGCGAAATCGACGAACACCCAGTTCGGCGTCTATTTCCAGGACGACTGGGCCGCGAACGATCGGCTTACCTGGAACTTTGGTGTGCGCTGGGATATTGAGAACTCGCCCGGCTACAACGACTACGTGACGCCGGCGGATGTCGTCGCGGCCCTCAACGGCCCCAACCCGGATCCGGCCGCCCCCAAAGGCCAGACCTATGCCCAGGCGCTCGCCTTGGGCGGCGTCAATGTCAAGGACTACATCAGCAATGGTCACGATCGCGGCCCCTACAAGGGCGAGTTCCAGCCGCGTCTCGGCTTCTCGTTCGACATGAACGCCGACCAGCGGCACGTGATCTTCGGCGGATATGGCCGCTCCTACGATCGCGACCTGTTCGACTACCTCCAGGTCGAGACGACGAAGGCCGCCCTGCCGGAATACACGGCGTACTTCGGACCGAACTGCGCGGGCCAGCCCTGCGTCGCGTGGAATCCGAAATACCTGAACGGGCTCACCACCGTTCAATCGCTGCTCGCCTCGAACAACGCCGGCGAGGAGGTCGACGCCCTGAACAACCGCTTGAAGGCCCCCTATTCCGATCAGTTCAGTGTGGGGATACGCAACAAGATCGGCGACTGGAACACGAGCGCAACCATCGCGCGCATCCTCTCCTACGACGGCTTCGCGTTCACCTTGGGCAATCGCTATCCGAGCGGCGCATTCTTCGTGAACGGCGGCCAGCCCTGGGGCGACCCGGTCCCGGGTTTCGGCAACTTCATCATCGGCAACAATGGGATCGAAACCAGGACCACGGAGCTGCTGCTGTCCGCCGAGAAACCCTACACGGACGAGTCCCCATGGGGCGTCACCGTGGCCTACACCTACACCGGCGCCTTCCAGAATCGCGACATCACCCAGCATTACTCTTTCGACGAGGAGACGGTCGCTCAATACCCCTTCATCGCCTCGAACGCCGCCGCCAAACATCGATTGGTGAGCACCGGGTCGATCAAGGGTCCCTGGGATACGATCGTTGCGGCAAAACTGACCCTGGCTTCGCCGATGCCGGTCAACGACATCGCCTGCTATGGCATTACCTACAAGACCGGCGCCGCCTGTACACCGATCGCGGCGGTGCCCCCGAATTTCTTCGGCTACCGCAGCGTGGACCTGCAGGTGACGAAGAACTTCGATCTCGCCTATCATGTTTCGATGTACGTGCGACTCGACTTGCTGAACGTCTTCGATTTCGACAACTTCGCGAATACCAACAACAACTGGGGTCAGAACGGCGTCACCAATCCAAACCCCGTGACTTACGATAAATCCGGCAACATCAACGGCGTACCGCGTACGCTGAAACTCACGATCGGAGCAAAATTCTAAGGTGCCCGACCGGCGCATCCGCACGATCGTCGTCGTCGGGGGCGGTACGGCGGGGTGGATGGCGGCGGCGGCGCTCGCGAAAATCCTGGGCGGGGACTGCCGGATCCGGGTCATCGAATCCGCGGAGATCGGCACCGTCGGCGTCGGCGAAGCCACGGTGCCGCACCTGAAGCTATTCAACCAGGTGCTCGAGATCGACGAGATCGAATTCGTCCGCCGCACCCAGGGGACCTTCAAGCTCGGGATCGAGTTCGTCGACTGGGGCGGGATCGGCGAACGCTATGTCCACGGTTTCGGGACCATCGGTCACGACTACGGTTTGTTGCCATTTCACCAGTACTGGCTCAAGCTCTTCCTGCAGGGACGAGCAGCGCAAATCGGCGCTTATTCGCTCAATACCGTCGCGGCGCCCCTCGGCAAATTCATGACCTCTGCCGCCGATGCGCCGCCCGGCTCGCCGCTGGCGAATATCGCGTACGCCTATCACTTCGACGCCGGTCTGTATGCCGCGTATTTGCGCTCCTATGCCGAGGCCCGCGGGGCCCTGCGCACCGAGGGGCGCATCGTGGAGGTACAACTGCGGCCCGAGGACGGCTTCATCGCGGGCGTGCGCCTCGCCGGCGGCGAGACGATCTCGGGCGATCTGTTCATCGACTGCTCGGGTTTTCGCGGCCTGCTCATCGAGGAGGCGCTGCACGCGGGCTACGAGGACTGGACCCGCTGGCTGCCCTGCGATCGCGCGCTCGCCGTGGCGTCCAAGCCCACGGCAGCGCCGACCCCCTTCACGCGCTCGACCGCGCGCGGCGCCGGATGGCAATGGCGCATCCCGCTGCAGCACCGGACCGGGAACGGGTACGTGTTCGCGAGCAGCTTCGTCGGCGAGGATGAGGCCGCCCGCGCTCTGCTCGCCAATCTCGACGGGCCGGCGCAGGGCGACCCGCGCCTGCTGAAATTCACGACCGGCATGCGCAAGCAGTGCTGGACCCGAAACTGCGTCGCCTTGGGCCTTTCCGGCGGTTTCCTGGAACCCTTGGAGTCGACGAGCATCTATATGATTCAATCGGGAATCGCCCGGCTCATCAATCTATTTCCGGACCGCGACTTCAGCCCGGAACTTCGCGATCGATACAATAGCCAGACCCGCTTCGAGTTCGAGCGGATCCGCGACTTCCTCGTGCTCCATTATTGCGCGACGAGGCGCCGGGACACGGCTTTTTGGAGGCATTGCGGCGACATGGCGATTCCTGACCTGCTCGAGGGCAACATCCGGCTGTTTCGTGACAGTGGCAGATTCTTCCGCAATGCGGAAGAGATGTTCGCGGTCACGAGCTGGGTGCAGGTCATGCTGGGGCAAGGCATCGTGCCGCGCGGTTATCATCCCGCCGTCGACCGGCTCCCCGATGGCACCCTCGCCGATCTCGTGGGCGGCGTGCAGCAGGTCGTGGCAGCCTGCGCACTGGCGATGCCGACCCACGCGCAATTCATCGCCCGGCACTGTGCGGCAGGGCCCGCGCGGAATTGAAGCTGGCCGTATGAAACTCCGTGGTTCGTCCGGGACCGTCTGTCGCTCGCGCGTTTGCCGCGTGGCCGTCCGGCTTCACGCCGCCTCATTGCTTTGCACCATACTATCGCTCGGCGCCGCCACCGCAATACTCAGCGGCTGCGTCACGCCCAAGGCGCCGGCCGCGCGTTTCACGGTCGACGAGCCGATCGACGAAACGGGCGGATTGATACCAGATCTCGAACACAGAACCTTCGAATTCTTCTGGGCAACGGCGAATCCGAAGAATGGCCTGGTGCCCGACCGGTATCCGGCGCCGTCGTTCGCGAGCATCGCCGCCGTCGGTTTTGCGCTGACCGCCTATCCGATCGGCGTCGAGCGGGGCTACGTGACGCGTGCCGCCGCGCGCGACCGCGTGCTCGCGACCCTGCGCTTCTTCCGCGATGCGCCGCAAGGGCCCATACCCGTGGGCATGAGCGGTTACAAAGGCTTTTACTACCATTTTCTCGACATGACTACGGGCGTGCGCTATGGCTCCCGCACGGAACTGTCCATGATCGATACCTCGCTGTTGATCGCCGGCATGCTCGTCTGCGAGACGTATTTCGACGGCCGCGATGCCGGCGAAGCCGAGATTCGACAGATCGCCGACACCCTCTATCGACGCGTCGACTGGACCTGGGCGTCGCGCGACGACGGCGAGATCGCACTCGGCTGGACGCCGGAATTCGGCTTCCATCCGCGCAGCTGGCGCGGCTACAACGAAGCGATGGTCCTCTACGTCCTGGCACTCGGTTCGCCGGGGAAGCCGATTCCCGAGACGGCGTGGCAATCCTACGTCTCGACCAACCAGTTCCATTGGGACGGACCGCCCGACGAGCAATATCTTTCCTTTCCGCCGCTGTTCGGCCATCAGTATTCGCACGTCTGGATCGATTTTCGCGACATCCGCGATGCGTTCATGCGCGAGAAACGCATGGATTACTTCGAGAACACGCGGCGCGCGATCTATGCGCAACAGCGCTACGCGATCGCAAACCCCATGCACTGGAAAGACTACGGTGCGCAGATGTGGGGCATCACCGCGAGCGACGGGCCCGCCGACGTCAAGCTGCCGTACGGCGGCGAGACGCGCGCCTTCCACAGCTATGCGGCCCGCGGCCTCGGTGGCCCGCAAACCTACGACGACGGCACGCTGGCGCCCAATGCGATCGCCGGATCGCTGCCCTTCGCGCCCGAACTCGCGCTGCCCGCGCTCAAACACATGAAGGAGCAGTACGGCGAGTACCTCTACTCGACCTACGGGTTCCTCGATGCGTTCGATCCAAGCTTCGACTACGACGTGCCGCTCTGGGGCGGCCGCCGGATCCCGGGCGTAGGCTGGTTCGACACCAACTACCTCGGTATCGATCAGGGACTCACGCTCGCGATGATCGAGAACTACCGCAGCGGCCTCATCTGGCGGATCATGCGCCACAACCCGGCCGTGCGCCGCGGCTTGGAGCGCGCCGGCTTCAAGGGCGGCTGGCTCGAGACCGCGAATTGATGCACGGCCTCTCAGCGGCGCGCGCGGTCGATCTCGGCGAGCCAGGCCGCAAGGTCCGGCCGTGCGAGGATCTCCTCGAGATCGGCGGATAGCTTCCGCTGCCAATTCGGATATTCGTGGCTCGTACCCGGCACATTGACGGGCGCCGCCATGCCGAGCAGATCCTCGATCTGCACGGCGGCGAGCGCAGCGCTCGAGCGCGCGAGGTACAGATGCAGGGCCTGGGCCAGTTCCGAGGTGAACGCCTCGGCGGCCGTCGCAGGATGCTGCGGCGACAGGCGCTCGTCACCGAGCGCGGCGAGCAGGCTCACGCGGTCCGCATCGCGTTCGCGTTCGACCGCCGCCAGCAAATCCGCACTCGGATAGAGGTTGAGGCGCGCACGCAGGGCAATATCCTCGCCCTCCCAATAGCCGCGCAACGTCGGCATGTCGTGGGTGGTCACGGTGGCGAGCGCCCGGCGCAGGAAGTCTTGCGGCTTGCGGAAGCGGCCCGCCTGTTTCTCGAACAGCATCACCTTGTAATGGTAGACGCCGTACTCCGGCATGGCGGCGCGCATCTCGTCGGGCACGACGCCGAGATCCTCGCCGACCACGAGGCAGGAGTTGCGCGCGCTCTCGAGCGTGAGCACGGTCAGGAGTTCATGGAAGGGATAATGCACGTAGGCGCCGCCCTGCGGCGAGGTATGCGCTGGAACCCACCAGAGGCGAAACAGCGACATGACGTGGTCGAGGCGCAATGCGCCGTAATAGCGCATGTTGTCCTGCAAGAGTTTCACGAAGCCGTTCAGACGGGTCGTCAGCATGACGATCGGATCGGGTGGTGGAATACCCCAGCCCTG
>Ga0302320_10019650_pt1 | contig 13543 bp, 7 predicted proteins | sample Bog_T0_3_FD_202130 | JGI IMG/M metagenome (GOLD analysis project Ga0302320, IMG submission 202130) | Peat permafrost microbial communities from Stordalen Mire near Abisko, Sweden - Bog_T0_3 | ecosystem: Environmental > Terrestrial > Soil > Wetlands > Peat | place: Sweden: Abisko, Stordalen Mire...
GCCAAATCGCATGCTTTCCGCCGGAACAAAGCTTCCCATCTGCGCCAATAACACCAACATCGCAGCTTGGCGAAGATAAGTGCTCTTGCCGCCCATGTTAGGCCCAGTTATAAGCAGCAGGCTTGGTCCGCCGCCATTTCCATCCAAGTCAGCCGCATTCAGGTATAGATCGTTCGCAATGAATCGTCCTTCGCGCGTTTCCTCCATCCATTGCTCGATCACCGGGTGTCGCCCTGCCACAGCCTCAAGCACCGGCTCCTCAACAATGGTGGGCCGTACGTACCTGCGCAACGCCGCAAGATGTGCGAAGTTTGCCACGAGATCGGCTTCCGCGACAGCCGATGAACTCCGCCGGATGCGGCTTGCAGCCTCAAGCACGGTCTTACGCAGTTCAACGAAAATGCGCTTCTCAATCTCAATCGAACGGTCGTGCGCAGTTAGTATTTTTCTTTCGTACTCCTTCAACTCCGGAGTCGTAAACCTTTCGGCATTTACCAGCGTCTGCTTGCGCTCGTAGTCAGCCGGCGCATGCGCCATGTTAGCTTTCGTAATCTCGATGTAATACCCGAATACAGTGTTATATCGAACCTTGAGCGACCCAATCCCCGTCCGTTGCCGTTCCCGCTCTTCAATCGCCGCAATCGATCGGCGCCCCGTCGAAGATATAGTGCGCAACTCGTCGAGTTCCTGGTCCACGCTGTTAGCAATCGCGCCTCCATCCACCAGCGTGAGCGGAGGTTCAGCAACCAGCGTAGTCTCGATCAGCATGGTCAAATCTTCAAGCACATCGAGCCGTACCCCCAATGCGCTCCATAGCGGAGACCGCATTGAATCCAGCGCGATTTTCAACCCCGGCAGTTTCCCCAGGCTCGCCGCCAGCGCCCGCACATCGCGCGGTCCCGCTGAGTCGAGTGATAGCCGTGCCAGCAGCCGTTCCAGATCCAGAATTCCGCCAAACGCCCGCCGCATTTCTTCCCGTTTGAGTAAGTCCCCGTGCGCCTCGGCAACAGCCTCGTAGCGCGCCTCCAAAGCCTGCGCATCCACCAATGGCCGCAAAATCGTGGCCCGCAACAGCCGCTTGCCCATCGGTGTCTGGCATGCATCTAGCGTGTGAAACAACGTAGCCCGCGCGTCCTGCCCTGCAAAAAGCGGTTCTACAAGCTCGAGATTCCGCACTGTCACCTGGTCGAGTTCGAGCGCCGTTGAGTGATCTTGAAACTTCAGGCTGTCGATATGCAGCGCTTCAATCTTCTGCGTGGTTCGCACGTAATGCAGCACTGCGCCGGCCGCGATGGCCGCCGCCGGATGCGTGTCCAGCCCATACCCCTCAAGCGTGCGCACCTTCAGTTGGCGCTCCACCAGCGGCACCGCAAAGTCGCGCGTCCACACCCAATCCTCCACGCGTGTGCGAGCCGCAATCCGCTCCAGGCCGCGTTCAAGCTGCGCGGGCAACTCGGCGCTTGCCGGCAGCAGAAGTTCGCTTGGGGCAGCCTTCACAATCTCATCCACTGCCTGTTGCCGCGCCGCCAATCCGGTAAACTCCGCCGTCCGAAACTCACCCGTCGAAACATCCAGCAGCGCCACGGCGCACACTGGCTCTTTCGCGGGTCCTGTTTCAAAAAGCGCCGCCAGAAAATTGTTCTGCTCCTGTCCCAGCGCATTGTCCAGCGCGGTTCCCGGAGTCAACACGCGCGTAACCTCGCGGCGGACGATTTTCTTTGTAAGCTTGGGGTCCTCCATCTGGTCGCAGATGGCAATGCGGTAGCCCTTGCGCAGCAGCCGCGTCAGGTAGGTTTCCACCGCGTGATAAGGAACGCCGCACATCGGCTGCGATCGCTCCCTGTCCCGTGCCGTCAGGGTTAACTGCAGCTCCCGGCTTACCGTAACCGCATCGTCGTAGAACAGTTCGTAAAAGTCGCCCATACGGAAAAACAGCAGCGCATCGGGATTCTCTCTCTTAGCCGCCGTCCATTGCCGCATGAACGGCGTAAGGTCAGCGAGAGTATGGTCCAAAGACGGAGACGGCGGAGAAGCATCAGGCTGACTGGGCGCCTTCAATTCCGGAGCATGCTCGCCCAGTTGGGGAAACTCTGGGGCTGCGGGTTGTTTGTCTTCCCTTATCACGTTGACTCTAAGAGTATCGTGACGGGACGGGGCAGAGGTAGCTGTTGAATTCACACTCGCCTGTTGATTCCGGGCTCAGAATTCCTTGCCCCGGACTTCGGGTTGCAAATGAATTGAAGCCTTCGTCTCAATGGTTGTCCAAAGGACGAGCCGTTCTGCGCAGCATTCGTTGAGTAGAGGGACGAGTCTGGATGTAACTCCGGGGAAGCCGCTTCCCATTCCGCGGCTTCCTTGCGGATCCCGCGGCAATCTCGTCCGGGCAGAATATGGAGAATTGAATGAATTCAAGAAAGCTCTATGCAGTTACGTTCGGATCGCTCATTGTGCTTGCACTTTCGCTGCCGGTAAGCGCACAAGACGCCACGCAATCGACAACCACAACCACCCAGACCCCACCCCAAACCCAGACCACCCAGACATCTGAGACCAAGACGAAGTACAAGCACCATCACAAGAAGTCGGAGAAGACGAAGGAAAAAACGACGACAACGGACACCCCGGCTCAGCAGCAGACTCAAACAACGACTACGACTCCAGTTGTCCCCCCGCAGTAGTGTTCTCTTGATCCTTTTCTGAATATTGCTCGGTAACTCACCGCTGTACAGCATGATCGCGGGGATGCCTTCCGTGCGCCCGCGATGCGAGTAGATAGATGAGGCGCAGGCGCGCAGAGTAGAATTCTCTCCTGGCTGGCCGGGCGTCATCCGTCCGGCACTTTTTGTGTGGAGAGATACGGAATGAAGAGACACCTGGTTGCAATCGGAATGCTTCTTGCTTTCAATTTGATCGCGTGCGTGGGACACGGGTGGGCGGCTAGCCCAGCTAAGCCTGTCAATGCGAAGAAACTCGATGCCCTGGCCACCACGGCTCTTGAAACAATGAAGCAGAAGGCTGCCGAGCTCAATATCCAAGGTGTTGCCGTGGTCAGTTACGCCCAGGGCGACGCCATTCAGGGCTGGACATCCAAAATGGCCGTCGTCGGCCATATGACTGACCTCAAGGCCAGCGAAAAGGGCAATAACCTGCTCGGTATCGCCTACGCCAAGTCCGCCGAGATGGCCAGCACCCTGCAGGACAGCGGAACCGCCAAGCGCCCTCCCATGACCGGCGAATTCGGCTGGCAAGGCGGTGTCATCCTCCAGGTCAAGGGCGGGTACATCATCGTCGCCTTCAGCGGAGGCAAGTCCGAAGACGACGTCCAGGTGTCCAAGGCCGGCCTTGAAGCCATGAAGAAGGGCCTTTAAAGCCCTTAGGGACGCCTCGAATCACTGTCACCCGAGCCCTTAAGTCCTTCCGCGACATCTGAATCAGCAGTGAACCGATCCCGCTCAGTGTTCATTTGGTGATTTAGATCACAGTATACTGAGCAGTTACGCCTTTATGGTGAAAGTCGATATGTATCTGCTCTGGCTTCGAGTTGCGGCTATTTTATACGCGGCGGCGGGTGTCGCCGTTTTCCCGGCCGTGCTCTACAATGTCGAGCGCTGGCGTCGCTGGTGCGTTCACCTGGGCGGCATGGCGATCTTCTTCCACTTTGTCTCTGTGGTGGAAATGCTGGCTCTGGCCCATCGCCTGGTGCCGGTCGGCGTGCGTGAAGTGCAATCGCTGCTGGGGCTGGCAGTGGTTTCGGTCTTCTTTCTCATGTGGTGGTTCTACGACGCCATCTCCCTTGGTTTGTTTGCTTTGCCCGCCACTTTCTTCATGGTTTTTGTGCCCGCGCTGGGGCCCGACCGGTACACGTTTCCGTCTCAAGGAGTCAGGGTAAGCTGGCTGATTGCCCACATTGCGGCGCTGCTGCTGGCCTATGTGGCGCTCGGTTTCAGCCTTTTGGCGTCCATCCTTTACCTGGTGCAGGAGCGGCGCATCAAGAGCAAGCCCAAAGCGCGTTTCCTCACGAGCGAAGACTCCTGGTGGGCGCCTTTTGACTGGCTTCCCCCGCTGGACACCCTGGAGCGCATGTCGGAGGCCATGCTGGAATTCGGTTTTCCATGCATGACGGTGGGATTGGTGATTGGAGCCGTGCTGGCCCAGGAAACATCCCTCGGCGCCGCGTATTTCCTTGATCCTAAAATCATTGCGGCGTTTGTCAGCTGGGCCATCTACGTGGTGCTTCTGCTGGTCAGGCGCACGGCCGGCTTGCGCGGGCGCAAAGCCGCTTATCTTTCCGGAGCCGTATTCGCAGTCATGGTGGTGGTGTGGACCGCCAACCTTTTCAGCCACGTCCACAGGTTCGGTGCCCAATGACGCTGGCCATCATTGGAGTTAACTACAAAACCGCGCCCATCGCGCTGCGGGAGCAAATCGCCATCAGCCGTGAAGACCTGCCGGAGACGACCCGCGCCCTGGCTGCTGTTGAAGGGGTGTCCGAGTGCATGATTGTTTCCACCTGCAATCGGGTGGAACTGGTGGCTGCGGTTGAGTCCCCGGATACCGACCTGACCGGGTTCCTGCATCATCACTTTGGTCTCGATCGAGAGTTGCTGAAGCCACATATTTACGAGCAGCGCGACCGTGACGCCGTCCGCCACCTTTTCCGCGTCGCCGCAAGCCTCGATTCGATGGTGGTAGGAGAACCGCAAATCCTGGGCCAGGTCAAGGAAGCCTTCGCCGTAGCGCGCGCTGCGGGCACCGTCGCGGGCCAGTTGGAACACCTGCTGCAAAGCGCTTTTGCCGCCGCCAAAAAGGTCCGCACGGAGACGGAAATCGGCTCGAGTTCGGTTTCGATTGCCTCCGTCGCCGTCGACCTCGCCAAAAAGATATTCGGCTCGCTCCAGGGCCGGACGGTGTTCCTGGTAGGCGCCGGCAAGATGAGCGAACTGGCTGCACGGCACCTCGTCCAGCAGGGCGCAGGAGCCATCCTGGTGAGCAATCGCACACAGGAGCGCGCCCGCCGCATGGCCGATCAGTTCAAGGGCCGCGTGATCCCGTACGAGCAGCTCTATGAAGCAGCCAGCGAAGCCGACATCGTAATCAGCTCCACCGGCGCGCCGCATCCCATCTTCCGCCGCGAGCATGGGCAGGCATTCATGCAGCGCCGCCGCAATCGGCCCATGTTCTTCATCGACATTGCCGTGCCCCGCGATGTCGATCCAGAGATGGGCAAGCTCGAAGGCATCTTCGTATACGACATCGACGACCTGCAGGCTGTAGCCGCGGCACACCTGGCCGAGCGCAGCCGCGAAGCCAGCGACGCCGAAACGCTGATTGCCGGCGAAGTCGAGCGCTTCCAGCAGAAGCAGCGCACAGTGAATGTGGCGCCGGCGATTGTTGCTTTACAGCGGCAGGCCGAAGAAATCCGCCAGGCGGAATTGCGGCGGGTGCAAGCTCGCCTCGGTGGGCTCACCGCGGAGCAGATAGCCGCCGTCGAAGCGCTGACTCGTGGCTTGGTGAACAAGTTTCTTCATCCCCCCATGCAGGCCTTGAAGCAGGCCGCCCGTGAGAGCGATCAGGTAAAGCTGGATGCCGTTTGCGAAGAGTGGTCGGTCTCAGTCGGAGCGGATCGTGATTCGGAGCGCAATGTTCGGCTTGTTTCGCCGACAGTGAGCATGAGTGAAACAGCGGCAATAGATAAAGCTGAGAGCGCGGCTGTGAGCGCAGCCAGCGTGGAGACCCGCCGATGAAGCTGCGTATTGGAAGCCGTGGTTCGCAACTGGCGCTCTGGCAGGCCAATCACATTGCCGCATTGTTGCGCGGGCAGGGCAACGAGGTCGACATCGAGATCATCAAGACCACCGGCGACCGGCTGCAGGAAGTGACGTTTGCGCAGGTCGGCTCCAAGGGAATGTTCACCAAGGAAATCGAAGAAGCTCTTGCCGAAGGCCGCGTCGACCTTGCCGTTCATTCGCTGAAAGACCTTCCCACCGAATTGCCGGAGCCATTTACCCTGGCCGCAACGCCGCCTAGAGTTGACCCGCGCGATGTTCTTGTTTCGGTCAAATATGCTAGCCTCGCAAGTCTTCCGCAAGGTGCACGTGTGGGAACGAGCAGCCAGCGGCGTCGAGCACAGTTGAAAGCGTTAAGGCCGGATATTGAGGCCGTCGAGTTTCGCGGCAACGTGGATACGCGGCTGCGCAAACTGGCCGAGGGCCAGGTGGATGCGATTCTGCTGGCTGCTGCTGGATTGGATCGTCTGGAAAAAACGGAGTGGGTGCGGGAACGATTGGAGCCGAAAGATTTCTGTCCCGCGGCAGGGCAGGGCTCGCTCGGCATCGAAACGAGGAAAGGCGACGCGGCGACGATTGCAGCAGTTGCGTTCCTCGACGATTCGGCCACGCGGTTTGCAGTGACCGCTGAGCGCGCGGCTCTGGCTGCATTAGGCGGAGGCTGCCAGGTTCCCATAGGCATTCACTGCCGCATGCGACCCCAGCCTGAATGGGCGACCGATGCAATCCCATTCGTGGAGATTTTCGGCGTGGTAGCCACTCCCGCAACTGGCGCAGAAGTCCGAGTCTTCCATAGTGAGCTTCGCGCTGGCTGCGATCCTGTGGCGCTTGGGCGTCTGGCTGCAAAAATGCTCATCGATGCAGGCGCAGGACCTCTGCTTGACGCTGCGGCAGGCGAGGGGAATCGGTGAGTTCGCTGTCATTGGCTGGGCGAAAGGTGCTGGTGACCCGCGCCGCGCGTCAGGCCGGAAAGCTCAGCGAGGGTCTGCGCACCCTGGGAGCGACCCCCGTCGAAGTTCCCGTACTGGAAATTCAACCCCCGGAGAGTTTTGATGCGCTCGATGTGGCTCTTCTTGCCCTCCCCGCTTACGATTGGCTGGTCCTGACCAGTGCGAATACGGTCCATGCCCTTAGTGATCGTGCGACGGAATTGGGGGCACCGCTCGTTCCTCCGGCTGGATTGAGGGTCGCCGCGGTGGGCGAAGCGACTGCAATAGCTGCCCGAAAGGCCGGCTTCTCCGTTACTTTTGTCCCGGAATCATACGTGGCCGAAAGTTTGGTCGCAGGATTGGTAACCCGCGCTGCCCGCCAGAGAATTCTTCTGGCCAGGGCTGCCGTAACCCGCGATGTGATTCCAGATGCGCTGCGGAAGGCAGGTGCTTTGGTTGATGCGGTCGACGCCTACCGCAACGTACTGCCGGAAGCTGCGCCAGACCAGTTGCTGCAAGCGCTGTCGGACGGAATCGATGCAGCGACTTTCACCAGTTCGTCGAGCGTAACTCATCTTCAGGAGGCGGCCAATGCAGCATGCGTTCCCTGGCCGTTCGCAGGGATTCCAGCCGTTTCCATCGGTCCAATCACCAGCGAAACCTTGCGCGAGGCAGGCTGGGACCCCGTGATCGAAGCGAATCCCTCCGACATTCCCGGCCTGATAGCCGCAGTCGCGCAACTGCTCGGGCGGTCCTAATTCGAGATGCGCTCAGCGAAGATCCCCGCCAATGCCTCAACATTGCGCCCCAGATCGTAATGCTCCAATATGCGCGCCCGCCCAGCCCTGGCCAGTCGATTCCTCAAAGCACCATCGTCCATCAGCCTTGCCAGCGCCCCAACCAGCGCTTCCAGGTCAGCCGCCGGTACCAGCAGCCCGTCCATCTCGTTGCGGATCAGCTCAGGAATGCCCGCAATGCTGGTTGACACGCATGGAATCTGCATCGACATCGCTTCCATCAGCACCACCGGCAGGCCCTCTGCGAAGCTGGGCAAGCAGAACACATCCGCAGTTGCGTAGATTGTGCGAATTCGGTCTTGATTGACAGCCCCTTCAAAGATGACGGATTCAGGCGATGCAAGCCGGTCGGCGCTCGCGCGGAGAGACGTCTCATCCGGTCCATCGCCAACCAGGCGAAGGCGCACGCGGCGTCCCTGCTGAGTGAGCCGGTCAACCACATCAATCAACAGGTGTTGCCCCTTCGCGGGTGTCAGACGGCCTACACAGAGGATCTCGAAAACATCGTCTTTGGCCCTTTGGGGCAACGCGGAAAAGATCATCGGATCCACGCCGAGGCGCGCCACAACGAACTTTTTCCAATGGGTATACGGAGACAAGTTCATCAACTGGCTGCGCGTATAGGAACTGATGCAGACAATAAAGTCCGCGGCAGCAACCTTTTGCGTCAAATATTGGCCCCGCGCGTCGCTGAATTCATCCGGCCCATGCACCGTCAACGAGTACCCCACATCGAAGACTCGCTTCGTGAACAGCCCAACGCTGGCGGCCTGCGAAGCAAGATGGACGTGCATGTGGGTCTGCCCATTGCGCCGCATCCATTGCCCCACCATCAATGCCTCAGTGAAATACGCGAAATTCAGGAACATACGGCGAATGTCCAGCCCCGCAAGACGAAACACCAGCCCCGCCCCCCGCCAATACCCCGGAAGGTTCAGCACAAAAGTCTTGAAGTGGGCCGCCACTGCGCCTGCTATCCCATGGCGTTTCACGCAATATGTGCGTGTGGCCTCCTCGCGCTCCTGCGGGGTAAGCTTCTCCACCGGCCTGTCCGGCGGATTGATGGAGGCCGTTTCAATCCGAAAACCCAGCGCGCGTAAAGCCAGCACCTCGCGCAGCACAAAGATCATCGACAGTGTCGGGTAGCGGCTGACCAGGTAGGCAATCGAGCGCCCCGGCCCAGGCCGCATTGCTGCATCGGGTTGGCTCGTGGAAGGCATGGCTTGAGGCTCTCCAAAGTATAGAGGCACAAGTCCCTTGCGCATCGAATTCCCCGCTGCAGCGTCAAAGGAAATCGAGAATTCTGCGCCCATGCCGCCATTGGTGATACTTTACTTTTTGGCTGCGTTCCTCCCAGTTGGCATCAATCTAAATGCCGGCCCGCAGGCGGACTGACCCCAGTTGCTGTTTGAGGGTTTTGGCAGGCTGAACGAGTTTTGGAGCTAAATTTCCATGATGGAATTCCATATTTCGCGAAATGCGCGTGAACGCTATCAGTTCGCGGAGACGCTTTTTTCTTACACGGGAAACGTAGTATTCGCCAATATGGCGGCTTGCAGGCAGTTTGCGCAGCGGATGAACGTGGTGCGCGACGCGGCGAAGCATCCCGAGAGCGCGGTTCATGCCGGGCAGCTTTTTGCCATGGGCCTCATCGACGAAGCCAGCCACGTGCTCATGGCCCAATATCGCCGGCAGTTCGACCCCGAAGTCATGACCGCCGCGCTGGACTGGCTCGGTACGCAGGTGGGGACGAAAGAGCTGGACCGCATGTTGCTCACGTTCGTGGAGCATTTTCCCGGATCGAGCGTAATTCGCGGCCAGCAGACTCCGCAGCAATGGCTTGCCGGAGCTACCGACGGAACGTCGCACCGGGCAGCCGCGCTGGAAGAGCTGCTGCTGCTGTGGACGGCCAACCGCAACGAGGCATTCCGTCCGTTCGAAGAGCTTTTCGAAGACAAGACTCTGGCGGAGCAGACCGTTTACCGCCAGGTCACCAAGCAGTTGCCGGACTACTTCGCCACCCGTCCGCTGGTTCCGATGGAAGGCGCAACCGCCGTCAGCCTGCTTGACCTGCTGCGCAAGCCGGCGATAGATTCACCCGGTTCCCTCAGCGATCAACTCGCGATGATTCGAAAACTGTGGAGGCCGCTTCTGGGCGACAGCATGGATCGCTTCCTGCTGCTGGCCGGCGAGATTCTGCATGAGGAAGAAGTGGCCATCTGGGCCATGTTTAATCCTCCCGACCCGGAAGCGGAAGCCAGAGCCAGGGCGGCAGCGATTGCCGCGGCGGCGCGCAGGCGACAGAGCGGCGTGGAGCAGTGGCCTTCGGTGGTCAGCCACGCCGATGTGCCGGTCTTTGGCGATCCGGCCCACGAATACGAAAAGTTCAGCGCCGATACCGCCTGGATGCCTACCGCGGTGCTGATCGCCAAAAGCACCTACGTCTGGCTGGCGCAGTTGAGCAAGCAATACGGACGGCATATTTACCGCCTCGATCAGATTCCCGATGAAGAGCTGGCGACGCTGGCTGCGCGCGGGCTCAATTCGCTTTGGCTCATCGGTGTGTGGGAGCGCAGCCGCGCCTCAAAGACCATCAAGCAACTCTGCGGAAACACCGACGCCGTTGCTTCCGCCTATTCGCTCTACGACTACAAGATCGCCGAGGACTTAGGCGGTGAATCCGCCTACATCAACCTGCGTGATCGCGCTTATCGTCACGGCGTGCGCTTGGCCAGCGATATGGTTCCGAACCACATGGGCATCGACTCGCCATGGGTTGTCGAGCATCCCGAGTGGTTCATCTCCCGCAACGAATCGCCCTATCCCGCTTACAGTTTCAACGGTCCCGATCTTTCCAACGATGCCCGCGTCGAAATCAAGATAGACGACCACTACTTTGAACAAACGGATGCCGCGGTGGTTTTTCAGCGGCGCGACCGTTATACCGGCGAGACTCGCTACATCTATCACGGCAACGACGGCACCAGCTTTCCCTGGAACGACACGGCGCAGCTCGATTATTTGAACGCGGCGGTGCGCGAGCAGGTAATTCAGACCATTCTCTACGTGGCGCGCTTGTTTCCGGTGATCCGTTTCGACGCAGCAATGACGCTGGCGAAACGCCATTTCCACCGGCTCTGGTTTCCGGGGCCGGGGTCGAGCGGCGCAATCCCGTCGCGCGCCGAATACAGCATGAGCCAGGCCGAGTTCGATCGCGCCATGCCGCATGAGTTCTGGCGCGAAGTGGTCGACCGGGTAGCTGTCGAAGTGCCGGGTACGCTGCTGCTCGCTGAGGCCTTCTGGCTCATGGAGGGCTACTTCGTCCGCACCCTGGGCATGCATCGCGTCTACAACAGCGCGTTCATGGTCATGCTGAGGGACGAGGACAACGCCAAGTACCGGTCGGTTATCAAGAACACTCTGGAATTCGATCCGGACATCATGAAGCGCTACGTCAACTTCATGAGCAATCCCGATGAGCGCACTGCCGTCGACCAGTTCGGCACCGGCGACAAGTGCTTTGGCGTAGCAGCGATGATGGCCACGCTGCCCGGCCTGCCCATGTTTGGACACGGACAGATTGAAGGGTTCACCGAAAAATACGGCATGGAGTACCAGCGCCCGCGCTACGACGAGACAGCCGATCACTGGCTCGTAGAGCGCCATGAGCGCGAAATCGCGCCCTTGCTCAAGCGGCGCTGGCTCTTCGCCGAGAGCAACAACTTTCTGCTGTACGACTTCTTCCAGGACTCCGGCTTTGTGGACGAAAACATCTTTGCCTATTCCAACCGCAGCGGGATCGAACGGGCGCTGGTGGTCTACAACAATCGTTATGGCACGACGCGCGGCACGATCGATTTCTCCGCGGCATACGCGGACAAGGCCGCCGGACATTTGCGGCAACAACGGTTGCAGGAAGGACTCGGCCTCAGCGGCGATCAAGGGGCAATTCTGGCCTTCCGCGACTCGCTCACCGGCCTCGAATTTCTGCGGCGGTCGAGTCAGGTTTCCACGCAAGGCTTCAGGCTCGATCTGCACGCCTATCAATGCCACGTCTTCCTCGACTGGCGTGAGCTGCGCGCGACTGCCGAGCAACCCTGGGACCGCCTGTGCGATCAGCTCAACGGGGCCGGCGTGCCCAGCCTCGACGATGCGCTGGTGAGCCTGGAACTGAAGCCGGTACACGACGCCTTGCGCCTGCAACTCGATTCCGGGGTCGTTCGCCTTCTAGCCGACCTGGCCGAACATCCGCGCACCGTTTCGGACGGCCAAACCGCGAAGATCGACATGAAGCTTTCAGCCGAACGCCGGGAGTTTTTCGAAGTCGCATGGCGGCGTTGCGATGCCTTCCTGCGCGCGGCACAGACGGCCTATGTTTCACGCATCGCCCAGGAAGGGAAGCGGTGGTCGGTTCGTCCCACCAACCCTGATCTGCTTTCAGCCGTATTCAGAGAGCGCCTTTTGGCCGCGATGCGCATTCCCGTGATTGAAGCGGCCTTCCCGCAACCGTGGACCGCCGCGGCGCGCCGCGTGTTGCCCAGCCCCAGCCCGCAGTTCACGGCCACGGCGATGTGGGGACCGCTGCTTGGCTGGTGTGTTCTGGAACTGCTGGCCGAATCGATCGACGAGGAAAATCCGGAACGAATGGCGCTCGATCTCTTCGATCGCCTGCGGCTGCGCGAACCGTTCGCCAATGCCTTCGGTGCTTTGGGATTCGAAGGCGAAGAGGGCTGGCGTGTGGCGGCGCGCATCAAGGTGGTGCTTCTGAGCGAGGCCGGAATCGGCAAGGAAGCAGCGTCCGCAGCAAGCGCCACGCCAATCGAAACCGCGGAAGATGCAGTTGCTGTCTCTGCATTCGATACCGAATCGCCCGCCGCAGCCTCTGCGCCCGAGGAACCAGCCGCACCCGAAGCAAAACCTGCAGAGGTAGAGCGTGTAGCTCTCTCGCCTGCGTTGTGGGCCGACCCCGATGTGCGCTGGCTGACCGGTGTGCATGAAGCCAGGGGTCACGCCTACCTGGTTCGCGAACGCTATGAAGAACTGCTCTGGTGGCTGCTAATGCCTTCGCTGTTGAGGCTGGCCGGTGCACCCGTGCTGGACCGTTCCGCAATCAAGGGGATGGGCAAGATCGTCGACGAGGCTCTGGCCTCCGCCGAGGCCGCAGGCTATCGCATCGATGCGCTGCTTTCGCCGCCCGCGCAACCGGAGGAGGCTGAAGCCGCTGAACCAGAGCTGGAAACGCAATCTGTCGAACCGGAGGAAACGAACGATGAGACGGTCAACGTTTCGTCGTCCGATTCTGCCGATCCGGTCGATTCTGTCAATTATGCCGAGCGTGTTCTGCGCAAGCCATCGAAATGAGTAGCATTTGTCCCAACCGGCTGGGACCCGTAGAATCAAGGAGGGCCGGCGGCGACCTTGCCCGGAGCGGCACCAGGTACCGATGAGCGAACAGCAGACAGGGAATTCCAATCAAGGGCAGCCGGTTTCGCCGGCGTGGATCAGAATCGAGCGGGCGCGGCATCCGCAACGCCCCTATCCCATGGACTTTATCGAACGTATCTTCACGGACTACAGCGAGATTCACGGGGATCGCGCCTATGGCGACGACGAAGCCGTCTCGTGCGGCATGGCGCGCCTGGGCGACGAAGAGGTCATGGTGATCGGCAACCGCAAGGGCGGTAGCACCAAAGATCGCGTGCGCCGCAACTTCGGCATGCCGCATCCCGAGGGCTATCGCAAAGCGCTGCGCTGCATGAAAATTGCGGAGAAGTTTTCCCGGCCTGTCATCAGCTTTATCGATCTGCCCGGAGCTTATCCCGGTCTCGGTGCCGAGGAACGCGGCCAGGCGGAAGCAATTGCCCGCAACATTCTGGAAATGTCGCGGCTGCATGTGCCGACAATCTCCGTCATCACCGGCGAGGGTGGCTCGGGCGGCGCGCTGGCGCTGGCGGTGGCAGACCGGGTGCTGATCCTTGAGAACGCGCTTTACTTCGTGATCACGCCGGAGTCCTGCGCAGCTATCATGTGG
>Ga0302320_10019651_pt1 | contig 13543 bp, 13 predicted proteins | sample Bog_T0_3_FD_202130 | JGI IMG/M metagenome (GOLD analysis project Ga0302320, IMG submission 202130) | Peat permafrost microbial communities from Stordalen Mire near Abisko, Sweden - Bog_T0_3 | ecosystem: Environmental > Terrestrial > Soil > Wetlands > Peat | place: Sweden: Abisko, Stordalen Mire...
ACTTCTTCACCACGTCCGCGCCGCCCCGGTCCTGCGGATTGACGTACGGGCACACCACGTATTGCACTCCGCGCGTCTTGGCGTTATCGAGCGCGGCCGGGATCTTGTCCTGGCCGTGCGCGAACAAGGCGGCATCCAGGTGCAGGCTGATGGGCTTGAGCGACGTCTGTTTCAGCGCCTCGCACACCTTGTCCAGGTTGTCCATGGTGAGCTCGACTTCCCGGTAGCCGATCTGCTCGATGGCGCGCAGCACCTTGAGCGGATCCTGCGGCAGAATGGTGCGTACGGTGTAAAGCTGTACGCCGATGGCGCTCAGCGTGCGGGCGAAAGCGGGGACCGCGGCGGCGGCGGCAAGGCTCAGGAACGTGCGGCGTCCGATAGCATGCATCCCTCAATCATATATCCCGGCCCTTAAGGCGTGAAAAGCCGGGACATGGAGGCACCGAGAAAAAGGCTTGGCAGGCGAAAGCGCCTGCCCCACAACACAGGATTCGGCCTGTCAGTCTGCTCAGTGTATCAACGGCGTCACGATGAAGTTTTTGATTTCCACGTAGCTGTGGTCGCCTTGCAGGATGAACGGGCCGGGCCGGCCCTCGTCCGAGTTCTCGGCGATGGCGGTAAGACCGTCCACGTGGACCTTGTCGAGCACTTTCGTGCCGTTGAACACCACGGTCAGGGTCCGCCCCACCAGACGGATGTCGTAGCTCTGCCATTCGCCGGGCGGCTTGCTGGCGTTCACCAAGGGCTGCACGCGGCTATAGAGCGCGCCCGAGCCGTGCGAGTTGGGCGGCTGCCCGTAATCCTCCAGTATCTGGATTTCATACCGGCCCCGCAGTCCAATTCCGCTATTTGAATTCTGAATAATGCGAAAATCCACGTGCGCCGTGAAATTCCAGAAGTTTTGTTCGGAAATAATATCCGTGGTGGGCGGCGCATTTCTCAGAATCCCGTCCACGACGGTCCATTTCATTGGCGTGTCCGGATTCAGCGCCTTCCAACCGCCGAGGTCCTTTCCATTGAACAGCGCGATGGGCTTGCCTTCCTTCCACGCGCCATCGTCCTGGTCGGCGATTTCCGGGGCGCGCATGCCGGTCCACTTCGTAGGCGGCTCGGTTTGTCCCTCGATCTGGAACGTCCCGTCCAGTTTTCCGCCCACCAGGCGAGCGGTATAGACGGAATTATGGGGCGCCGGGGGCGGCGTATCGCCTCCCCTGCCCCGACGGGCCGGAGCGTCGATGGTGAAATGCAGTTCGCCGCTCACCACCTCAATCTTGTCGATCTTGTTCATGTCGCCGCCGTAGGCGCTCACGAACTTTCCGGCGGCTTGCGGCGTTCCGACGCCGGTCAGTTCCACCCACCAGGCGCGTGGCCGCGGCTGGGTCAGCGTGGTGATGTCCCACCGGCCGTTGTAATCCTGGGCGGCCGCCAGAACCGGGCACGCCGCTAATAGAAGAATTCCCCAAGTAATGCGCATCGTGTTTTCTCCGCGTCAAACAATCTAGCACGATGCGCGTGGGGCAGGCGTCCTTTCAGTACTGCCGTGCAACCGGCTGCCGCGGCGCCGCAAAACGCAGCGGCTCCAGGCGTTCGGAAGGCCGTTCCAGTACCAGAGACCGCAGGCCCGGCATGGCGCCGGGGACTAGCCGCTGGCCCTTCTCCCCGACCGGAAGCTGGCCGGTGGTCAGGTTCTTGAGGCCGAATAGGGCCAGTTCAAACCGGTCCTTCACGCCCACCTTCTGGAACAGCCGCGAAAGATAGACCTTCACGGTGCCCTCGGAAATGGTCAGCATGGTGGCGATCTCCTTATTCTTAAGGCCCTGCGAGAGCAGGCTCACCAGTTGCCCTTCGCGCTGCGTCAGCGCCACGCGGCGCGCGCAAAGGAAACTGTCCGTGAGGGCCTTTTCGAACCACAGCTCGCCCGCATGGACCTTCTGCAGGCACTTCACCTGTAGCTCGGTGGGCAAGGTCTTACGCAGAATGCCCCGCACGCCTAAGCCCATGGCCTGGAAGGCCAGCTCGGTGGAGATCGAGTTGACCCAGAGCACAATCCTGGTGCGCGTCAGCGCGTGCTTCATGTCGCTCAGAACGCCGAAGGTCACTTCCGCCGTCAGGTCCATTAATACAAGGTCCGGAGATCCCGCCGCCATCTGCTCCATCAGACACGCCACCGTCCCGCAGGAGGGCAGCAGCTCGAACCCTTCGACTTGGCGGAGCACCGATTCGAGGCCCTTGGAAAGGACCGGTTCGTCGCTATAAAGAAGAATGCGCGTCATATGTTCTCCTACGAGATTGTGATATCCGGAACAAATTGTCTTAAAGAGTATACTCCGATAATTATCTTACGTTGTCAACACCATTTATGTAGATTTTCTTCGATATTACGTGGAACTTATCAAATATATTTTCGCACATACGCTTTTGCGAGCCATGTTTATATGGCCTTGCGCGAAATTTTACAAAATCGAAATTAATATAAATACGACGAATATTGTCGGATTTGAAACCGCTTAACGGCGCGCCTGTTCTGCTAATAACCTTGGGAAACAACCGCGTATAGCCCATTTGTGACATTGATATCAGGAGCTTTAGAACGGTAAATTACCAGTGTCCGCCAATGGAAAATATCAACCGGCGTCAGAATCAGCGCATCGAAATCAAGCTCCGCTGCCACGTATCGGCGCCGGCGCTCTGGCTTCCCGGCGCGATGTATACCGAGAACATCAGCCGTGGGGGCCTCCTGATCGCCTGGCTGGGTGAAAGCACGCCGTTGCCGCCGCCCTACCTCGGGCAGAGTATCACCGTAGACGTTGAGTTGCCTGCCAGTCACGGTTTCGGACCGCGGTGCATTCACTGCGAAGGAACGGTGGCGCGGATTTTCGAACCCGGCGACGGCCCCCGCGTGGGCCTGTGCGTGAATTACATGGATTTTCGCTCGTTGCGCGACCGGATGCGCGCGTATGAGACGATGCGGCCCGCGGTCAACGCCTGGATGGCTTAACGATAATGGACGCCACAGAATCCAAATTCGCCATTAAAATGCTGCCGTCCATGGCGGATTTCGCCTTCTTAATGCCCATCGTTTTCTTATTCGCCCGCATGGATGGCGCCAAGACGCTGCTCGGCGATTGCGATGCCGGCTGGCATATCCGCACGGGTCAATGGATTCTCGCTAACCACCGCGTGCCCGTCACCGACCTCTTTTCCTTCTCCAAGCCGGGTCAGCCCTGGTATGCGTGGGAGTGGATGTCCGACGTGGCGTGGGCCTGGTTGACGGCCCACGGCGGCCTCGCGGCCCTGGTTCTGTTCTGCACGCTCCTGATTTCCGTAACTTTCGCGCTGCTCTACCGGCTGGCTCGCAAGAAAGCCAACCCGCTGGTGGCGCTGGCGGTGACCATGGCGGCCGCGGCTGCCTCCTCAATCCACTGGCTGGCCCGTCCGCACCTGTTCACCCTCTTGTTCGTGGTCCTTTTCTGCATGGTTCTGGAACGCGAGCGGGACGGCCGCCGGCGCGTTTGCGGCGTATCCTTCCTGGCGCTGCTTCCCGCCATGACCGTGGTCTGGACCAATCTGCACGGCGGTTTCGTCGCCGGCATCCTTATTATTTGCGCGTATGCCGCCGGAGAGTTGTTGCGGATGGCCTTCGCCCCCGGTCCCCAGGAAAGACGGGCCGCATGGGGCTCGGCGCGCCGTTACCTGCTGGCCGGCGCCCTTTGCGCGGCGGCCAGCCTGGTCAATCCTTATACCTATCACCTGCACGTTCACGTGTTCCAGTATCTGCGCGACCCGTTCCAGTCGGAGTACATTCTCGAGTTCCTGACACTCAGCTTCCATCACCCGATGGCCATCTTCTTCGAGATCCTCCTCCTGGCCGCCGTGGCTACCGCGATAGGGAATATTTCGCAGGGGAATTTCATCGATCCGTTGCTGATGGCGCTGTGGGCTCACGGGTCGCTGCTGGCCGCCCGCAACATTCCGATCTTCGCCATCGTCGCCGCGCCTCCGGTGGCCGCCGCCATCGAGCGCTGGATCGAATCTCTGCCGCGGTCGAACGCCGCCTCCTGGCTATGCGCGGCGTCCCGCAAGTACCTGGGCGCGGCGGCCGAGTTCGCCCGCACCGACGCCATCGGCCGCTGGCATCCCGCCAGCGCCATGGGCGCCCTGATTGTGGGGGCGCTCCTGTTCGCCCCGCATCCGCCCGCCAAGTTCCGGGCCGAATTCGACCCCACGGCGTTCCCTGCCCGCGCCGTGGACGCGCTACGCGCCAACCCCTCCGCGCGGATCTTCGCCTACGACCAATGGGGCGACTACCTCATCTACCGGCTCTACCCGCGGACCCGCGTGTTCCTGGACGGCCGCAGCGATTTCTATGGCGCCGATTTCGAAAAAGACGCCCTCGGCATCGAACGCGTGAAGTACGACTGGGAACAGACCCTTCGCCGCTTCGATATCGACACGATTCTATTGTCTCCGTCCACGCCGCTGGCCGGCGCATTGAAGGAATCGAGCCGCTGGCGCCTCGTCTACGACGATGGCGTCGCGGTGGTGTTCCGTTCCGCCGGCCTGCCACAAGACGCACCCTCTCCCGCCGCTGCAAGCGCCGGCGGATCTAGCCGTGATCGCGAGATCACGAAAACCGAGGCCCGTGATCGTACGATCACTAAATCCAACCACAGCGCAAGCTGACTTAAAAAAGGAAAAATCACATGACGATTCTGCGAAATTTTTGGAACGAAGAACAGGGCCAGGACCTCATCGAGTACACCCTGCTCATGGCTTTCGTGGCTCTGGCATCGGCGGCCCTGTTTCTGGGCGCCGGCAGCAGCATCAAGGGCATCTGGTCGCAGACTGCCACCAACCTGGCTTCCGCCAACTCGGCCAGCTAGGGCTCCGGGAGGGGGCATGACGGCACGTTGGCCGTTAGCCTTCATGCCCCTTCGGTTCGCGCGGCCTATGGCGCAGTTTTCTTGGCCGCGCGGCGAAATCGACGGCCGGACGTTATGGTCTTCCCAGAGTCCGGCGCTGGGCATCCTGCGCCGGAAACGGGGAATAGCACATGAATAAAAGATTTCTTGGAGTTCTCATCTTCGCGTTCGTCGTGGCTGCTCTAGGCGGGTTGATGACCTACCATCAGCTCATCAGCCGGGCGCCGGCGTCCCACGCTGCCCAACCCACGGCCCGGATTGTGCTGGCCGCGCACAATCTTGAAGCCGGCGTGATCATCGGCGCCGGCGACGTGAATCTCGCCGATTGGTCCGGCGCCATACCCGACGGAGCGTCCTCGAAGCCGGATGACTTCGTTGGCCGCGGCGTCATATCCGAAATCTATTCCAAGGAGCCCGTGAGCGATTCGCGCCTGGCTGCCAAGGGCGCCGGCGGCGGATTGGCCGCCATGATTCCCACCGGCATGCGCGCCTTCGCCGTCCGGGTCAATGAGGTTGCCGGAGTCGCGGGATTCGTTACCCCGGGCATGCGCGTGGATGTGGTCATCAACGGCAGCGCGCCCAATGGGGACCCCGGCGAGGGCACCCTGGCCCGCACGCTCCTTCAGAATATCGAGGTGCTCTCGGCCGGGCAGGACTTTAAGAAGGACGCCGAAGGCAAGCCCGTCGTCAGCCAGGTGGTCAACCTTCTGGTCTCGCCCGAACAGGCCGAGAAACTCAGCCTGGCCGCCAACCAGACTACGGTCCAGCTCATTTTGCGCAACCCGCTCGACCGGCAAGTGGCAGCCACCCCCGGCGCCAGCATGTCCAATCTTTTCCACGGGGGCGCCAAGCCTGCCGTGGACGCCGCCGCCAAGCCCGCCGCACCGGCGCCGCAGCGGCCCGTGGCGCACGAGGTCGCGGTCACGCCCGCCTTCACTATGGAAATCATCTCGGGAACCCAGAAAACCGAAAAGCAATTCGCCGAAGGGGGGAATCGATAGATGCCGCGCTTCCGCTTCGTGGATGCATCCGTTTTCGTCGGCATTATCGCCGCCGGCAGCTATCTGTGTTCCCTTTCCGCCCAGCAACCGGCCACGTCCAACGTGGAGGAGTGGTCCGTGACCGTCGGCAAGTCGATGACGGTGGATAGCCCGCTCCCCATCGAACGGATCTCCATCGCCGACCCCACCCTGGCCGACGCCGTGGCGGTCGGGCCCAAGGAATTGCTCATCAACGGCAAGGCCGCCGGTGAAACCTCCGTCATCGTATGGCAAACCGGCGGCAGCCGACTGCTCTACGACCTTACCGTCCGTGTGAATCCGGCCAGAGTGGACACCGTGCGCCGCCAGATCGCGCTGGAATTTCCCGGTGAGGATATCGGCATCGTTTTCGATAACACGGCGGTGTTCGTGCGCGGCACGGTGAAGGACGTGGTCTCCGCGCAACGCGTCGCGGCCATTGCCGGCACGCTCGGCAAGGTGGTCAACCTGCTCCATGTGGAAGTGCCTCCGGTGCAGGCTCAGATCATGGTCAAGGTGCGCTTCTGCGACGTAGACCGCACGGCCAGCCGGGCATTGTCCTTGGACTTGGCCTCCGGCGCCTTCAACCAGACCAGCGCAGTGGGCGTCGATTCCCCCATCAGCGTCGACGGCGCGAAGACCTTTTCGCTTTCCGAAGCGGTTAACATCTTCCTTTTCCGCCGCGACCTTAACCTGGGCGCCGCCATTCAGGCGCTGGCCAGCAAGAATCTGCTGGAGACCTTGGCGGAACCCACCGTGCCCGCTATCGACGGTAAGCCGGCCAGCTTCGTGGCTGGCGGCGAGTTCCCCTTCCCCATGGTGCAGCCCGCGGCGGCCGGCGCCGTCAGCTCCGTGACCATCTCCTGGCGCGAGTACGGCATCCGCTTGAATTTCCTTCCCACGATCACGCCTCGCGGCACCATTCGCCTCCATGTGGCGCCGGAAGTCAGCTCGCTCGATTACACGCACGCCGTCAGCGTGGGCGGCGCCACCATCCCGGCGCTCTCCACGCGCAAGGTGCAGACCGAAATCGAGCTGGAAAGCGGCCAGAGTTTCGTCATCGCCGGGTTGCTCGACAACCAGACCACCGACAACCTCTCCAAGGTGCCGGGAATCGGCGACATTCCCATCATCGGCAAGCTGTTCCAGTCCAAGACGGTTTCCCGCAGCAACAGCGAGTTGCTGGTGATCGTCACGCCCGAAATCGTGCGTCCGATCCCCGCCGGCCAGCCCATTCCGGACCTGAACTATCCGAAGCCCTTCATGACCGAAAATACCCGGACGCCGCTGCAACAGCCGGGCGCCGGCGTTACCGGTCCGGTTTCCATGCCCCCAGCCTCCGCGACCATACCAGTCGAAGAATTGATCCGCCAGCAGTCGCTCGATCCGACCGCTCCCGCGGTCAATGCCGCGCCAGCGCCCGCCGCCGCCCAACCTGCCCCTGCCGGTTCGGAAGCCGGAGGAGTCCAGAGATGAGCCGCCCAGCCGGAGGACAGGCATGTACCCGCTGACGATCGGGTTGGCCATTGAAAATCGGGAACTGATGGAACAGGCCCGCGCCTGTCTTGCCGGGATGCCTTTTCGAATCACGGTCGAACAAGAGGACCTGGCCGATCTGGGCGGATTCCTGGACCGCCTGGAACGTATGCGCCCGGACGTAGTTCTGTTGGATATCACCAGTTGCAGGGAGCCGCTCGATGGCCTGGTTGCAGCCATCCGGACCGCCACCGGCGATTCCATGATCGTGGCTCTGAACACCGTAGCCGATTCCGAAGCCATCCTGACCTCCTTGCGCGCCGGAATCAACGAGTACGTGTTTCCGCCCCTGGCCGGACCGTTGCGCAAGGCGCTGGAAAAGCGCTCCTCCGAACGCAGCCGCCGCCGCGACGGCGGAGTCAAAGGGGCAGCCAAGGCTTTCGCCTTCTTCTCCGCCAAAGGCGGCTGCGGCGCCACCACCCTCATCTGCCATGTGGCCGCGGAACTCGGACGCCAGGGACAAAAGGTGCTGCTCGCCGATCTCGATCTGGACGCCGGCATGATCGGGTTCATCACCAAGACCAAGTCGGTCTACTCCATTCAGGACGCCGTCAACAACCTCCACCGCCTGGACATTCACTACTGGAAGGCGCTGGTTTCGAACGGAATCCCCGGCGTGGAGATCATGTCCGCCCCGCTCGCCCTGGCATCCAAGCAGCAGCCTAAGGACGAGCAACTCCGCCAGGTCATCGCCTTCGCCAAGCCGCATTACGATTGGACCCTCGTCGACCTCGGCCGCAGCCTGAGCCGCATGGCCATGGTCGCTCTGGAAGAAATCGACGAGGCTGTTCTGGTGGCCACCCTGGAAGTGCCCGCCCTGCACCAGGCCAAACAGATCGTTCAGACGCTGCTCGACAGCGGCTTCGGGAAGAACCGCATCCGCCTCATCCTGAACCGGTCGCCAAAGCGCCTGGACATCACGCCGGCGGATCTGGAGAAGATGCTTGCCGTCCCCATCTTCTGCTCCGTCGCCAACGACTATACCGAACTGTACGAGGCCTATGCCGAAGGCCGGATGTTGGACCGCGGCTCGAATCTCGGCAAGAACATCGCCAGGTTGGCCTCCAAGCTGGCCAACACTCCACAAGAAGAGAAAGGGCCCAAGAAGCGCACGGGGCTTTTCGGGTAACGGTCTTCATCAATATGCCAGCCGTACTCGAAAACGCACCGAAAACAGGAGACAGCCGGGAAAGCGGCTGGGTAAACCGGCTGTTTATCCGCGACGGATACACCCCGGAATACCAGGAGCTGAAGTTCACGCTCCACCGCAAACTGCTCGACCGGATCAACCTGGAAGCGCTGTCTTCCATGGCCGGCGAGCGCGTGCGCGCCGAAATCCGCGCCGCGGTAGCCAAGCTCGTCGAGGAGGAGAAAACCCCCCTCAGCCTCTTGGAAAAGGACCGGGTGATCGAGGAGATCCTCGACGAAGTGTTCGGCCTGGGCCCCCTTGAGCCGCTCCTTCAGGACCCCACCATCAGCGATATTCTGGTGACCACTCCGCGCCTGGTCTACGTGGAGCGCGCCGGAAAGCTCTACCGCACGCCCGTGGAGTTCAAGGACGACGCTCACCTGCTGCGCATCATTGAAAAAATCGTCTCGCGCGTGGGACGCCGCGTGGATGAATCCTCGCCCCTGGTGGACGCCCGCCTGCCGGACGGTTCGCGCGTCAACGCCGCCATCGCGCCCGTCGCCATCGACGGTCCGCTGCTTTCCATCCGCCGCTTCGGCCGGCACGCGCTGAAAGGCGAAGATCTGGTAGCCAAGATGGCCATGACCTCAGGCATGCTGGATGTGCTCAAGGCCTGCGTCAAGGCGCGCCTCAATATCCTGATCTGCGGCGGAACGGGTTCCGGCAAGACCACCCTTCTCAACGCGCTCTCTTCCTACATTCCCGAGGACGAGCGCATTGTGACTATCGAAGACGCCGCCGAGTTGCGGCTCCAGCAGACCCACGTGGCGCGCATGGAGACCCGTCCGCCCAACGTGGAGGGCGCGGGCGCCATTAACATCCGCCAGTTGGTGATCAATGCCCTGCGTATGCGGCCCGACCGCATCATCATCGGAGAGGTGCGCGCCGAGGAAGCCCTGGACATGTTGCAGGCCATGAACACGGGCCACGACGGCTCGCTCACCACCATCCACGCCAACAGCCCGCGCGACGGCCTGGGCCGCCTGGAAGTGATGGTCGGGATGGCCAATGCCAACATGGGCGTCCGCTCCATCCGCCAGCAGATCGCCGCCGCGGTCCAGGTCTTCGTTCAGACGTCGCGCTTCAGCGACGGCACACGCCGCATCACCCACATTACCGAAGTGGTCGGTATGGAACAGGACACCATCTCGCTCCAGGACATTTTCCTGTTCGAAAAAACCGGAATCAACGAAGCGGGCAGAGTTACGGGACGTTTTCGCGCCTCCGGCGTTCGGCCCAGGTTCTGCGAGCGCCTCCAGTCCTCCGGCATCGTCCTGCCCATGCAGACCTTTCAGTCCGTCGTGGAGGTCAACTGATGCTTGCCGGCGTGCTCATTTCCTTCGTGGTGGTTTTCGCCCTGGTCCTCTGCGCCGTGAGCGTGGGGATGAAGTTCTTCGAGGCCAAACGCAGAAGCCAGGTCACGGGCATGCTGAACACGGCATCGGGCGAGCGCCAGGTCACCATCTCCAACCTTCTGAAGGAAGCCGAACCCGACAAGCACACCGGCCCCGGGGCGCTGCTCGACGGACTCCAGTTTTCGCGCAAGGCGCAAATCAGGATTTCGGAAGCGGGCATGACCTGGACCTCCGGCCGCCTGATGTCGGCCATGGCAATGATGGCGTTGCCGGGCATCGTGCTGGGCGTCATGTTCCCCTTCCTGCTGAACGCTCCGCTCACAGCCCTGGCGCTCGCGGGCGTCCTGGGATCGCTCCCGTACCTCTTCGTGAACCACAAGCGGAAACAGCGCCTGGCCGCATTGGAGGACCAGTTCCCGGACGCGCTGGACTTTCTGGCCCGCTCCATGCGCGCCGGCCATGCGTTTTCGATCAGCCTGGAAATGCTCGGACAGGAGTTGGAGGACCCGCTGGGCCAAGAGTTCCGCGGCCTCTTTAACGAACAGAATCTGGGGGCGCCCATCGACGTCGCGTTGCGCAACTTCGCCACCCGCGTTCCGCTGATGGACGCGCGGTTCTTCACCACCTCCGTGCTGCTGCAAAAGCAAACCGGAGGCAACTTGAGCGAAATCCTCGCGCGTCTCGCTTACATTATTCGCGAACGTTTCCGCCTGCGGGGCCAGGTGAAGGCCGCCAGCGCCCACGGGCGCCTCACCGCGACCATATTGACCGTCCTGCCCATCGCCACCATGGTGGGAATGATGCTGGTGGCCCCCAGTTATCTTCAGGGCATGGCCGCCACCGAGGACGGCAAGAAACTCATCGCCGGGGCCATTATCGCCCAGGTGCTTGGGAAGTATTTCATCAACAAGATCATCGCGATCAAGGTTTGAATATGGATCACCCCCTGCTGATGGCCATTTGCGCGTTCCTGATGTTGCTGGTAACCCTCTCCGGCGGCACGTACCGCATTTTCTGCAAGCCCGGCAGGGTCCTCCGGCAACTCGGCGGTCCGGTGATCGCCGATGCCGCCATGCGCCGCGCCATCGAAGATGCCAGCGACCCGGCGCCCAGCTCCCTGGTCACGGTCCTGCAGCAGCTCGGCTCCCGCATGCCGTCCTCGAATTCGGAAATAGCCATGCTGCGCGTGGAATTGTTGCGCGCCGGCTTCCGCTCCGAGAGCGCCGCGCCGGTCTTCTACGGCGTGAGATTCGTGGCCACGCTGGCCATGTTCGCGCTCAGTCTGCTCCTGCAGCCCAGGATGCCGGACAGCCCCCCGATGAAAGTGGCGCTCCTGGGTTTTGGCGTCGCCTCGGGCTGGATTCTGCCCCGCTTCTTCCTGGAGAAGAAGGTGGCCAAACGGCAGGAGACTTTGCGGCTCTCGCTAGCCGACGCATTGGACCTCCTGGTGGTGGCCATCGAGGCGGGCCTGGGATTGGATCAGGCCATGCAGTACGTGGGCCGCGAGCTCCAATGGAGCCATCCGGAATTAAGCGAAGAACTCTCGTTGGTGCAGCTCGAAATGCGCGCCGGCAAACGGCGCGCCGAGGCGTTACGCAACCTCTCCGAGCGCACCGGCGAACCCGAAATCAAGAAGTTGGTGGCCATCCTCATTCAGAACGACCGATTCGGCACGAGCATGGGCGAATCCCTGCGAAGCCATTCGGATTTCCTGCGCACCAAGCGGCGCCAGGACGCCGAGGAACGGGCCGGCAAGGTCGGCGTGAAGCTGGTCTTCCCCATCTTCTTTTTCATTTTGCCGTCCATGCTGGTGGTGGCGGCCGGTCCTGGGATTCTCCAGCTTTTCACGAATCTATTCCCCATGATGAACAACGTCCATTAAAAAAGGAGTAAACGACGATGACGAACACACTGGTTCAATACGGTATCTGGTTGGCCGCTGGCGCGGTCCTGCTGGTCTTCTTGAAGCGCCGCCGTTCCCGCAAGAGCGTCTAATTCCGTCCGGCTCGCCGCTCTCGTAAGAGGCGGGGGCGGCCATTCCGGGCTTTTCGAAACGAAAGGAGCAACGATGGACCTCGCATTACAAGGGGCTATGTGGTTAGGCGCCGGCATGACGCTCGTCATGCTGTTGATGCGGCGCCGCAAGCGCCTGACGATGTGAAGACCATAATCATGTCCAAGCCTTAGCCCCGGCGCGTATTTCGTCCTCAGGCGAAATACCCGCCGGCGGCGCACCGAAAATTATGGCGATCACTTTGTTAATGCGGAAGCAGAATCCCGATGGCGGCTGGCCCTACGTGCGCGGCTGCTCCTGGACGGAGCCGACGGCGTACGCTGTCATGGCGCTGTTGTCCGCCGGAGAAACCGGCGCCGCCGAACGCGGCTTGCGCTGGCTCCGCACCGCCCAGCGGCCCGATGGAGGCTTTCAGCCCCAACCGGGCGTCGGAGGAAGCTCCTGGGTCACCGCGCTGGCGGCCCTTGTGCCCGCCGGCAAGCTGGGGCTGCACGCTCACGCACGCGCCATCGACTGGTTGCTGCGCGCCAGCGGAGCGGAATCCACCTTTTCCTACCGCGTGCGCGAATGGCTCCTCGGCAATGCCGTTTCCGATTTCAAAGACGCGGGCTGGGCCTGGGCTCCGGACGCCGCCGCATGGGTGGGGCCGACCTCCCTGGCTATCCTCGCGCTGGAGAAAGAACGGATGCGGAGACCTTCGGCCGCCATCCTTAGCCGGGTGGAGTCCGGCAGGCGCTTCCTGTTGGACCGCATGTGCAACGGGGGCGGATGGAACTATGGCAACGTGACCGTGATGGGGCACGATCTGCCGCCCTACCCCGAAACCACCGGAATGGCGCTGGCCGCCTTGCGCGGCGACGGTTCTCCCCGGATCGGCCAGGCGATCGGCGTGGCCACGCAGTTTCTGGCCGGATGCCGCACCGCCGATCCCCTGAATTGGCTGCGGCTCGGATTGATGGCGCACGGGCGGCTGCCCGAAGGCTACTGCCCGCCCGCGCAAGTCGAGCGCCGCACCATTCTGGAAGCCTCGCTCGACCTGCTGGTATCCCAAGACGGCGCCGGAGTCCTGTTGAGCGCTTGATGCCATGAGACACGATTTCACAAGACGCGAGTTTATGGCCGCCGCCGGCGCGGCGGTTCTTTCCGGATGCGGCAAGACGCGCATCATGGAGCCTTCCCAGGTATCCATTGTGCGCGCGCCGGCGTACGACGCGAGCCTCTACCGGACCGTGCGCGAACTGCTCGCCGCGCACCGCCTGGACGTGCGCGGCCGCAGCGTGGTGCTCAAACCCAACCTGGTCGAGTTTGAACCGCAAAGCGCCATCAACACCAACCCCCTCCTGGTGCATGCCGTTTATGAAGGATTCCGCGAGCTGGGCGCCGCCAGCGTCCGCATCGCCGAGGGGCCCGGCCACCGGCGCAACACGCTGGACTTGGCCGAGGCCGCCGGTTACTTCGGAACCGTGTCGCGCTTCGAGGACGTCTTCGTGGACCTGAACCTCGACGAC
>Ga0302320_10019653_pt1 | contig 13542 bp, 5 predicted proteins | sample Bog_T0_3_FD_202130 | JGI IMG/M metagenome (GOLD analysis project Ga0302320, IMG submission 202130) | Peat permafrost microbial communities from Stordalen Mire near Abisko, Sweden - Bog_T0_3 | ecosystem: Environmental > Terrestrial > Soil > Wetlands > Peat | place: Sweden: Abisko, Stordalen Mire...
GCCGGCGCCAGGTCTTTTACACCTATCTCAAACCGGGTCGTTACCGCTTCCACGTCACCGCCGCCGACGCCGACGGCGTTTGGAACCAAACCGGCGATTCGCTGAACATCATCCTGCGGCCGCATTTTCAACAGACCACCGGGTTTTATTGCCTATGCGGCGGCCTGGTCCTGGCTTTGCTGGGGGCGGTTTACGCCTGGCGTTTCCGCCATCTGCGAGCCAAACAGCGCGAACTCCAAGAGTCGGCCCGGCGGCTGGAGGAAGAGGTGCGGAAGCGAACCGCCGAATTGGCCGACCGCACCCAATCACTCGAAAAGGAGGTCGAAGAACGCAAACGCATGCAATTGGAAATCGAGCGGGTCCATCATCAATTGCTCGAAACGTCCCGGCAGGCGGGCATGGCCGAAGTGGCGGCGAGTGTCCTGCACAATGTTGGCAACGTGCTTAACAGCGTGAATGTCTCGGCCACGCTGATTTCGGGCCAGTTGAAGCAATCCCATCTTCCCGCGCTCGGGAAAGTCGCGGCACTGGTAAATGAGCATGCCGACGATCTGGCTGGTTTCCTGACCGCCGATCCGAAAGGCCGCCGTTTGCCGAGTTACCTGAATCAGCTGTCTGAGCAACTGGTGCGCGAACAGCAAAATGGCCTCATGGAACTGGATTTACTCTGTCAAAACATTGAACACATCAAAGACATCGTGGCTATGCAGCAGAATTACGGGAAAATTTCCGGCGTCACAGAAACCGTCCAGATAGCTGATCTGGTGGAAGACGCATTGCGCATCCATGCTGGCACGCTGGCGCGGCACGGCATCGAATTGGCGCGGGATTATGCGGAGCTGCCGCCCATCGAGGTGGAGAAGCACAAAGCGCTGCAGATTCTGGTGAACTTGATCGCCAACGGCTGGCACGCTTGCGACGAGGCGGGACGGAACGACAAGAGGTTGAAAATCACGATTTCGCGGGCCGCCCATGGGATTCAAATTAGTGTTTCGGACAACGGCATCGGTATACCGCAAGACAACCTTAAGCGCATTTTTAATTTTGGCTTCACCACGCGCAAGGAAGGCCACGGGTTTGCCCTGCACAGTGGGGCGATCGCAGCCACGGAAATGGGTGGGTTGTTGACTGCGCTCAGCGAGGGGCCCGGCCAAGGCGCGACCTTTACCCTCACCCTCCCATTGCAACCTCCGAACATTGGTTTATGACTGACCGTTGCTAGATTCGGATTAATGGAGGATCGCTGGGATGACCTGCGTCAAGACCGTATGGGCGCGCCATGTAACCGCCTTTTCCCACGAAAGGCGGGGTTGGACGTTCGGCGGATGGTACCGGCGTTATTTAATTGGCGGGAGTGTCAATGGTTCACCAGTTCGTCGATCCAATATCCTTTGCGATTATAATGGCCATGCAGTCCAATTTCATAATCCCGCGTGATCAGCAATGCGTCGGTGTATTCTGGTGATTGCTGGATGGTTTCACGATCAAGATTGACGAAGACTTTCCGTTCGCCCCAGCTCACGCGTTCAATCCATTGCGGCGCAATCAGAACTTTCTTGCCCGGCCACCAGTTGTGGGTATCCACAATGAGATAGCGAATCGCCCACGTCTCGTCGTCAATGATGAAATCCTCAATGTGTCCCAGCTCCCCATCCAAGGTTTGGATGTGATGACCGCTTACGCTGGAAGTGCTGCGCAAATGCGGGTCCCACCCTTTTTCGCCCGGGCTGGAAATCTTCTTTTCGCCATGGTCCCGCGTTTCGCGGTCTCGCACGAAATACGGAGAAGTGCCCCAGCTATAGGGGCCGCCCCAATAGGTCGGATAGTCATAATGCCGGTAGTAGGCCTGTTCGAATTGGTGGGAAACCGGCTTGTCTGAGTCCAGGCATGGACTTTCTTCGATCTGCTTTTTGCTCAGCTCAACCGCGATGTTGTGTGCTTCCTTATTTACGGCGATCAGCGCATAGGGTGAAATCAGCACCTGGCGATCCGCCAGCCACGTTCCGGTTTCCGCCACCAGATAGCGAATGGTCCAGTGCCGGTCGTCGAAGTAGAACTCTTTTACCTTCCCGATTTCTCCGTCGAGGCTGTCGAGTTTGTAACCTTCCAGTGTTTTGGTTTTGCTTAACATAATTTAGGTCTTTCGTTAGGGTTTGATGTTCTTTGGGCAATCGTCTTTCCGCAGCATCGCAAAACCGAGCGGGCAATCATCAGCTCTTCGTCCGTGCGGATGACGCGAACCGTGACGGGACCGCCTTGGGCCGAAATAACCGGGCCCGTTTCGGCGTTGCGAGATTCGTCCAGTCCTATGCCCAAAAAGTGCAAGCCATCACAGATGCGCGCACGGACCGCCGGCGCGTTTTCACCGATGCCGCCGGCGAAGACGAGTGTGTTTAATCCACCCAGCGCGGCCGCATAAGCGCCAATCCACTTTTTTGCCTGATAACAAAACAGCGCCACCGCTTCCGCCGCGCGAACGTCCGCCGCTTCTTTGGCGAGCAGGTCGCGCATGTCGGAACTGGTGTCGGACACGCCCAGCAGCCCGGATTTGTGGTTGACCATGTCATAAAATTGCCGGGTCGTCATTTGCTCGGTGCGCGCGAGGTAGGGCGCCAGACCGGGATCCAAATCACCCGAGCGCGTGCTCATCACCAAACCCGCCGTCGGGGTGAAACCCATGCTCGTGTCAATGCTTTTGCCGTCGCGCACGGCGGCTAGACTCGCTCCGTTGCCGAGATGAGCGAGGATCACCCGTCCCTGGGTTGCCGCCGGGTCGCCGAGGCGGGTGAGTTCTTCCATTAAAAATGCATAGGACAAGCCGTGGAAACCGTAGTGTTGAATTCCCTTGGCTTCGAAACGACGCGGAATCGGCAGCAATTTGGCCACGCGCGGCATGGTCTGGTGAAACGCCGTGTCAAAGCAGGCCAATTGCGGTAGTTCGGGATGTCGCTGGCGAAAGGCTTCAATCAGTTCAATCTCGCGCGGCAGATGATCCGGGTCGTAAGGACTGATGCGATGCAGCTCAGCCAATAGCTCCGGCGTGACGATTTCCGGCTCGGTATGCTTCATGCCGTGAACCACGCGATGGCCGACCGCTTTGACCGCCTTGAAAGCCGGCAGTTTCTCGAGCCAGTCCAACAGAGAGTTGGCGGCCGATTTATGATCGGCGGCCGTGAGCTGTAAAGTGTCCTTGGATTTGCCATCGGCCTCGTGAAACGTCAGGTTGGTCCCACTCAAGCCGATGCGATCAACGGTTCCATAAATCCCCCGCTTCAAAGGTGTGGTGCCCTCATAGAGCGCGAACTTGATGCTCGAAGAACCGCCATTGATCGTCAGGAGGTTTGTGACCGGTGTGGGTGTTTTCATATGGCACGTGATGGGATTGTATTCTTCATCGTTGCCAAAGGATTCGTGTGTCTTCCAGCGGGATGGAAACATCATGGAATTGGGGCAGCAGGCGTGCCGTGAAATCGGTTGCCGGCCGTGCCGCTGACACGGTCGCACTGAAAACGTATCCGCCGGATTCATCGGCCAAGGGGTGCAAACAAGTCATTTCCTGCCGCACGGGAGGACCGCCTTGGATGCCATCGGCATAAAGTTCCACCCTTACCGCCTTGGGATCGAGACCGTGGAGACCCACTTTGACTTCAATGATGTGTTGTCCGTCTCGTGTCGCCACTTTGACGGAGCCGAAATGCAAGCCCGGCCATTTCTGTTCCACGCTGTGCCGCCAGTCCACGATTTGCTTTCCGATGGCCCCTTGGTTGGCCATGCGCGATTGGCAGGCGATCGCCGCCGGTAGATAATGTTCCTCCGTATATTCGCGCACCGTGCGGTCCGCCGAGAAGCGCGGGGTCAGCCGGGCCATGCTTTCCCGCATCCGCGCGATCCAGGCCGCGGGAATTCCTTTCTCGTTGCGGGTATAAAATTCCGGGATGACCTCACGTTCCAACCGTTCGTAAAGCGCCTCGGCTTCGGCGGCATCCCAGTTTGAATCGTCCCCGTGCTCCTGGCCATCACCCAGCGCCCAGCCTACATCGGATACATAGGCTTCGGCCCACCAGCCGTCCAATTCGGAAAGATTGATGCCGCCATTGACCAGTACTTTCATACCGCTGGTGCCGCAGGCTTCCCAGGGCCGCCTCGGTGTATTGAGCCAGACATCCACACCTTGCACCAGGCGTTCGGTTAAGCGCATATCATAGTCGCTGAGAAAAATCGCATGCGGGCGAACTTCCGGCCGGCGAATAAATTGAATCCATTTTTGGATGAGGGCCTGTCCCGCCAGATCCGCCGGATGGGCCTTGCCCGCGATGATGAGTTGCACGGGGTGTTGTGGATTGGCTAGCAAACGCAGCAGCCGCTCCGGATCGTGCAGTAATAAATTGGGCCGCTTGTAGGTTGCGAAGCGCCGCGCAAAACCCAGGGTCAACGCGTTGGGATCAAACAGATGTTTCGCCTCTGCCACCGTCTCGGACGATGCCCCGGCGGCGGCATAGTGCTGCGCCAAACGTTCGCGGGCGTATTCCACCAGCGACTTGCTGGTGGCAAGGCGAAAGTTCCAAAGCGTATCGTCGGCCACGTGGCGAATGTCCTCCTCCAAATTGTCCGACTTCCCCAGCCAGCGACCTTTGCCGCAAGCCTTGGTCCAAAGCTCGTCCGCGGCGGATGAATCCCAGGTCGGCATGTGAACTCCGTTGGTGACATGCCCGATGGGCACTTCGTCCACCGGCCGGTGCGGAAAGAGCGGCGCAAACAACTGCCGGCTGACTTGACCATGCAACCGGCTCACCCCATTCACCGACCCGCTGCCGCGAATGGCCAGATACGCCATATTGAAACTTTCCGCGCCGTCGTCCGGATTCTGGCGGCCCAAGGCCAGCAGGTCGTGGAGCGAAATCCCGAGTTTGTCCGTGGCATAATGTCCCAGGTATTGTTCGATCAGCGCCGGAGTAAAGCGGTCAAACCCCGCCGCCACCGCCGTGTGGGTCGTGAAAAGATTTCCGGCGCGCGTGGCGGCCAGCGCGACTTCAAAAGGTTGCTTGATTTCCTGCATGAAACTCCGGGCGCGTTCCAACACCGCAAAAGCGGCATGACCTTCATTCAAGTGACAGACATCCGGTTGGATGCCCAAGGCGGCGAGCAGCCGCCAGCCGCCAATGCCCAGCAACATTTCCTGCTTGAGTCGCAACTCGGGTCCGCCGCCGTATAATTGGCTGGTGATGCCGCGATGCGCCGGAAAGTTCGCCGCGTCGTTGCTGTCCAGCAGGTAAAGCTTCACCCGGCCGACCTGCACCTCCCACCCGCGCAGCCAGACGGAATAGCCAGGCAAAATGACTTCCAGGCGCAACCATTCGCCATTGGGTTGGCGCAACGGCGTGATGGGCAACTGCCCCGGGTCATTGTACGGATAGAGCGCCTGTTGCGCTCCGTCCTTGTCAATCACCTGGCGAAAATAGCCTTGCTGGTAGAGCAGGCCGACCCCCACGACCGGCACACCCAGATCACTTGCGGCTTTGAGTTGATCCCCGGCAACATTGCCCAGGCCGCCGGAATAAATCGGCAGCGCCTCGCTCAACATGTATTCCATGCTGAAATACGCGATGCACTTCAACGGCCACTGCGGATGATTGGTTTGAAACCACGCGGGCGCTGCGGCCGTCTGCCGTTTGGTTTGGAGCAGATCGTCAATGTTTTTGCGGAAGGCCGGATTGCCCAGCACGCTTTTGAGTTTGTCTTTCGAGACCGTCTGCAGAACCACCCACGGGTTTTGCGTGAACTCCCATAGCGTGGCGTCCAGCTGTCGCCACACCTCGTCGGTGGCATGATTCCAGGACCAGTGTAAATCCAATGCCAGTTCCGCCAGGGAATCGAAGCCCTCGATATCCGCGTGCAAAGCGTTATAGTTGGGCTCGCTGGAGAGTGGGGTTTCGTTCATGTGATTTTTAATGTTTTATTTCCGGTAATTCTGGGATCAAAGAGGGATCACTCGCTGAAAGGACGAAGTTTCACCTCGATCAGATTTTAATATCACTTCGTCACTTTTGAAGGACTCGATGGTGCTGGCGGTAATCCGATCCCCCAATTTTGCGTGCTTCTCGCCGGTAATTTTCAAAGTGATGATTGCACCCGTGATTTTCCAGGTTCCGCTGACTTTGCCCGGCACACTTTGCGAGAGAGTATTCGCCAGGAAACCCATCGGGTATATTTGACAGACAAAAGTGCCATCGCCATCAATGGTCATGGTCTCGCGCGAAGAGGCCACCGTGCCCTGCCAGCGTCCGACCATACTTGTTGAGTATTCCGCGAGCGCAACCGGCGTTCCCTTCTTGGCACAGGACGCCAAACAAAATTCGACGACGATGAGCAGGCTGGTTGTTATCCAAAGTGGACAGTTCGGCTTCCAGGAGGCAGATCCTTTCATTAATTATCCTGGGGATCTGGTGCGGGAGCGATTGCTTTGCTCACGATCATTTGGGCTTCCGCCTGAATCCGGCGCAGATGATCCGCGCCTTGGAAGCTCTCGGCGTATATTTTATAAATGTTCTCAGTGCCAGATGGGCGGGCCGCGAACCACCCGCTTTTGGCAATGACTTTCAATCCGTCAATGGGCGCGTCATTGCCCGGGGCTTGCGTCAGCATGGTCAGGATCTTTTCGCCCGCCAGTTCGGTCTGCTTGACCTGCGCGGGCATGAGAGTTGCCAGCCGCTTTTTTTGTTCCGGCGTGGCGGGGGCATCTATCCGTTCATAAGCCGATTCACCAAATTCAGATTCGAAAGCGCGGTAAATGACGGCGGGATCGTGACCGGTGCGCGCCGTGATTTCCGCTGCCAGCAATGCCGGGACAATTCCATCCTTGTCGGTCGTCCAGACGCTCCCATCCAAACGAAGGAAAATCGAACCGGCACTTTCCTCGCCGCCAAATCCGAGCGAACCATCGAGCAAACCAGCGACAAACCACTTGAAACCCACCGGCACCTCGAACAATTTGCGGCCGAGCGTGGCCGTGATCCGGTCGATCATTTGACTGCTCACGATGGTTTTTCCGACCGCCGCCGTTTTGGACCACTTCGGCCGGTTTGGAAATAGATAGGAAATCGCCACGCACAGATCGTGATTGGGTGGCAGCAAGCCATCGTTTTTGGTCACAATCCCATGCCGGTCGTGGTCGGTGTCACAGGCAAAGGCGAGATCAAATTTATCCTTGAGGCCGATCAATCGTTGCATGGCATAAGTCGAGGAAGGATCCATGCGAATCTGGCCGTCCCAATCGACCGTCATGAAACTGAACGTGGGATCAACCACGTCGCTGACCACCGTCAGATCTAACTTGTGTTGCTCCGCGATCCGCGCCCAGTAGTGAACACCGGCGCCCCCGAGCGGATCTACGCCCAGATGGATCTTCGCGCTGCGAATCCTGTCCAGGTCAATCACGTTGCCGAGGTCGTTGACGTAGGCGGTGAGATAATCATGACGGTGGGTCGTGGCGGCACGCAAAGCCTGGGCGTGCGGCATCCGGTTCACACCTTTGACGTGGGCCTCAATCAGCTCATTCGCTTTGGCTTCAATCCAACCGGTGGCGGCGTCGTCCGCCGGGCCGCCACGCGGCGGATTATATTTGAAGCCCCCGTCATGCGGCGGATTGTGGGAAGGTGTGATGACAATCCCGTCGGCCAGTCCGGTCCTGCGACCGCGATTGTATGCCAGGATGGCATGGGAAATCACCGGCGTCGGCGTGTATTCGTCCCCTTCGGCGAGCATCACTTCGACGCCATTCGCCGCCAAAACCTCCAGCGCGGTGGCGCATGCCGGAACGGAAAGCGCGTGCGTATCAATCCCTAGATACAGCGGGCCGAGGATGTTCTTGGACTTGCGGTAAAGGCAAATCGCCTGGGTGATCGCGAGGATGTGCCATTCGTTGAAAGCCAGATTGAACGACGAGCCGCGATGCCCCGACGTGCCAAACGCCACGCGCTGCGCCGGCACCTCGGGATCCGGCACGCCGGTATAATAATCCGTGACGAGCCTCGGCACATTGACGAGAATGCCGGCGGGTGCCGGTTTTCCGGCCAGCGGACTGATCTTCCTGGTGTCTTCCACTCTCAGAAGGCTACGCTTTAGCTAACGCGGTTGATATGGGGTGTTTCCCTGACGCGATGGTGTTTGTTTGCATTGCCTATCTGCGGGGCGTGATGGGATTAAGACCCCATAGGAATTTGGGCGCCGGTGGAGTATTTGTTGCCATCAGATTGTTGCTGTTTTTCGGTCTGCTGCCGTGCTTTGTACAAGCACTCGTCATTTTTGGAAAAATTCTATTTGTTTCCTTTCTCAATGCGGTTAAATTATTCAAGTCATTCTTTTTTTTCTTCTCCGCGTCTCCGCGTGAAATCTCTTCGTCTTTCTGCTTTTCGCGTCTTTCGTATATTTCGCGGTTTAAATTCCCAGGCTTCGTTTTGGTTCCGGCTTTGCCGCGCTGTGCCTCCGCGTTTCCGCGTGATCATTTCGTGTTTCCCGCTAACGTGCATTTTTCTCAAACTATGAGATACTCTGGGAAACATTAAATTGAACATGAAGAATATGAGAAACAAGACGCTGGCAGAATACGGTTCGCTCCGCCATGGAACCGCGAGGGTCAATTTCAATCCCCGCCCAAAGTTCAGTTCCCCAAGGGCAATGGAATTTTAGGGTGCGAGACAGCTTTTAAGTCATTTTAAGCGAATTTAAGCCAGTTTAAGTATCAATTTTTTTTAATGCGTAACGGATCCCGCCAAAAGACGCCCGAACCCAGCCCTCATAGCGGTTGGTCCAGCGGCATCTGCCCTCACCAACAGCGTCAGGTTCGCGCAGGAATTGTGGAAATGACGCTTTTTGCGCATCCTGACTCGCATTAATTCCTTGTTAATGTTCCCGGCATAGCCTTTGCTTGTTAGTGCAGACCATGAAGAATCCATTTTCCAGGCGCGGGACGGTAGCTCTCACGCCTGTGAAATTGTTTTGTGGCATCACGATCTTTGGTGTTCTGGCACTAGCCGTCCTTGCGGTTTTGTGGCATAAGCCGCTTTTGCCCCACCCAAACCCGGCTTCGTTCACCGCAGCCGTTCCGGCCACAAAAAACCAACCCCTAAGGTCCGCTCCGGCGTTGTTGACCACCAATCTGCACGTTTCCACGCCCGTTTCCGGCCGACTGGCGGTGGCCGCCCCGGTAAATCCCGTTTTTCAGGATTTCTTCGACTGGGTGAAACGTTTTACCAACTCTTCCGCCAGCCTGATGGACGGGGAGCGGTTAGCCTGGAAACGTCGCGAGGCCATGCTTGCCCTGATCCAAAGCGACCCGAAAATGGCAATTGAACTATCGCTGCCCTTCGGTTTACGCCAAACCTTGCCGCGGCAAATCACAAAATTACTTGAGCAGCCGGTGGATGGGCGCGGGAATTTATTGGTGGCCATGGCGACCGATTTTACCAGCCAGAATACCTCGACTTATCGTTGGGTGGAACTGGGTGGCCAAACCTATCAGGCTTTTGTTTATGGCCGCCGCTCCTCCGAAATAAGCCAATCGAAGATTCCGCTGCATGGCGTGGCACTCGATCGCAAAATGGCGGTTTCCGCCGAGCCGTTGCGACTCTTGTCAAATGAGGAAGCGGCGGCGCGGGACAAGAACGCGATCAAGCCGGCCGCCCTTTGCTGCGTGTCCGGTCGCGCCGCCACTTCGCGCGGACAGCCGGTCTATGCCGAGAGCGGGGGGGGTGTGATGTGCTTTTGCGGGACGGATCATTATCAAATGGTAAACAAGCAATGGGCCTTGGCCGAAAGCGGCGCCGCCAGCGGCGGGGAAACTCCCATCGGCACGCCTACCGCCACTGACGATAATTGGACGCATGGCAACAAATCCCTGCTTTACCTGCGCGTGAATTTCCCCGACGACTTGACGGAGCCAATCTCTGAAGCGGATGCCTACGCGGCGATGGATGGCGTCAATTCCTACTACACGGAAAATTCTTACGACCTTACTTCGCTCACCGCAACCGTTACGCCGGTTATCACGATGCCGCAGACGAAGGCATATTATTCTACTGACCCATCGTTGCTGCTCGCGGATGCCCGGGCGGCGGCGAAGGTCGCGGGTTTCGACACGGCGAATTACGACCGCGACATCGTGGCTTTGACGAGCGTCCCCGGTTACACTTGGGGCGGTCTTGCTTATATCGGCGGCAAGGGGGTCTGGCTGCAAAGCATGGGTGTGGGCGTGACGGCGCACGAGTTGGGGCACAATTACGGACTTTTTCACGCGAATTTTTGGAACACGCTGACCAATTACAGCGGCTTCGGGCCGGGCACAAACGTTGAGTACGGCAATCTATGGGACACGATGGGTTCCGGTGGGGTTGCCGACTTCAATGCCAACCATAAAAACATACTCGATTGGCTCAAGGCGGACGCCATTCAGAATATTACCAGCAATGGCGTTTACCGCATGTATCCCTTTGACGTGCCGGCTTCCGACCGTGTGAACGGACGGATGTACGCCGGCGCCTTGAAAAAGGATTCGCAGCGCGCCTACTGGCTGGAGTTCCGGCAAGCATTCACCGGCAATCCCTGGCTGGAAAACGGTCTGATGCTGAACTGGTCGGCGTGGGGCGAAAGCAGTGGCGGCACCCAGCTGATTGACACAACGCCCGGCTCGCCTGACGCCGGTGACAGTATGAGCCGTGACGACGCAGCGGTCGTCGTTGGGCGCACTTTTAACGATTATGCGGCTGGAGTACACATCACGCCTTTGCAGCGCGGCTCGACCGGCTCCGACCCTTGGATTGATTATCAGGTCAACTTGGGTGGCTTTCCTGACAACCAGCCGCCGGAGTTGTCCGTGGAGGTGGATCAAACCAATGTCGCCCCGGGAACGCTCGTGCATTTTCACGCGACGGCCGACGATCCCGATGGCGACCAGCTCGCCTACGCCTGGACGTTCGATGATTTGACCTTCTCGACCAATAATCTGCCTTGGATTTCGAAAACGTTTTCGGTCCCCGGTGACCATGTAGTCCGCTGCGTCGTAAGTGACATGAAGGGCGGCGAGGCCAGCGCCAATGTTGTTGTCACGGTGGGTGCCTCCGGTGGTTTTCGCGTCAGTGGGTACGTGACCGATGCTGACGGCCAGCCGCTCGAGGGGGTGCTGGTGGGAAATGGAATAATTGATGCCGGAACGTTTATGGGTGGGTGGACCGACAGCGACGGACAATACATCCTGGTCAACGTTGACGGATCGACCAGTTTCAATTTGAACGCATATCAGTTCGGGTACACGTTCACCAATGCGTGGTCGAATCCTTTTCAAGCCACCAATGACACTCCGGACCTGGATTTCACGGCGACAGCACTTCCGATGCTCACCATCACGGCAGATACCAACGTGGTTCCCGAGACGGACGGCTCGGCCCACGTCTTTACGGTGACGCGCAGCGGTAGCGTGAGCAATGATTTGTCGGTCAATATTGCATTGGGGGGCACGGCGGTACCTGGCTCGGATTTCACGCTGGACACCGACTTGACGGTCACGAACGCCATCACGATTCCCGCGGGCGCCGATACCTTCACATTTGTGTTCCATGCGCTCAACGACTCCGTCGTGGAAGGACCGGAGACGGCGACACTTACTTTACTGGACGACGACCTGAACCACGATAATCCCAACTACGCGCTCGCCTGGCCGGCTGAGGCAACCATCACGATTGTTGATAGAGATGCGCCCGTGAAACCGGTCGTAACGGTGACGACCGCGACGCCGGAAATTTCCGGGGACGATATAGATAACGGCGAGTTCATTTTTACGCGCAACGGCAGTCTTGCTGGCGATTTGCTCGTGTTTTACTCGGCTAGCGGCACGGCGGTGGCCGGCGTAGATTATACTGCGCTGCCGAATGTTGTGCTGATTCCCGACGGTCAAAGCAGCGCGACGGTTCGGCTGCAGCCGATCAATGATCAAAAGGTGGGACCGGACAAAACCGTGGTCGCCACCGTCACAGCAAATGCCGCATACAGCCAAGGCAGTCCGCCCGCCGCCACCATTACCATTCTCGACGATGATTTTACGACGGTGACCGTTTCAGCGACGGCTGGCAATGCATCGGAACCCTCCACGCCGGGCACTTTCACCGTCCAGCGGGACGGTGATTTGACCGAGGCGCTTTTGATAAAATACAACCTGGGCGGCACAGCGAGCAATGGCGTGGATTATGTGGAGTTGGACGGTACCCTCACGATTCCGGCCGGCTCGCCTTCGGCCGACATCACGGTCACGCCGATTGATGATAACCTGGTCGAAGGCGACAAGTCAGTTATCCTGGCCCTCACTAATAATATTAATTGCGATGTGGGAACGCCGGGCAGTGCCACCTTGGTTATCGACGAAGATGAGAATCCGACGGTGAGCATCCAGACGACCGTGGACAATGTTTCCAAACAAGGCAATGTACCGGGAGAGTTCACCCTGACCCGCACCGGCAACACCGGCGACCTGACCGTTTTTTTCGCTGTCAGTGGCACCGCAAACAGCGGGTTGGATTATGTGCCGTTTGATAACCCGGTGGTGATTCCCGACGGCTCCCGTTCGGTGACGATTGACGTGATCCCGTTTCAGGATCTGGTTTTGAAACCGGCCCAGACGGTAATCCTCACCGTGTTGCCCGGCACGAACTATTACGTTGGCTCACCGGCCACGGCACCACTGACCATTCTGGACGACGGTATCGGCCAGTCGCCGGGCGTTGAGTTTTGTTTTGCGGCCTCGGCCGTTGTGGAAAGCCAGTCGCCCGGCATCGCCGTGACATTGACCACGACTTCTTCCGTGCCCGTGACGGTGGCTTACGAGGTCATTGGTGGCACCGCGCCCCCCGGTCGCTACTCGCTACCGCCTGGCACCCTCACCATTCCGACCAATACTTTGGTCGAGTTCCTTCCGCTGCAAATCGTCAACGACAACCTGGTGGAGCCTCCTCAGACCATCCGCGTGGCCCTTTTCAATCCGACGAATGCCACCCTCGGCGGCATCAAAATCCATACTTATACCATTATCGATGATGACGCCTGCTCCGTGAACGTCATGGCGACATCGCCCAATGCCTCCGAAACGGGTCCGGTCGCGGGCAATTTTCGCATCGCACGGGTCGGTTCGACGAACACCAGCCAGAGGGTGGATTTTCAAATCACCGGCACCGCGAGCGCGCCGACGGATTACGCGCCGCTGGGAACTTTCGCCGTGATTCCCGCGGGCGCGGCGTTCGTGGATTTGCCCGTGACACCGGTGGATGACCACACGCCGGAACTCAGCCAGACCGTGGTGATGACGCTGACCAGTGCGACCAGCGCCAACATCATTTCGCCCAATGTTGCCACGGTAACCATTGCTGACAATGATACCAATAATTTGCCGGTCGTCACCGTTACGTCCACGAATCATCCCTATGCGATCGAGGGCGGAGCCAACGGCGCATTCCTCTTCACACGCACCGGTGCGACGACCAATGCGCTGGCAATCTCCTTCAC
>Ga0302320_10019654_pt1 | contig 13542 bp, 10 predicted proteins | sample Bog_T0_3_FD_202130 | JGI IMG/M metagenome (GOLD analysis project Ga0302320, IMG submission 202130) | Peat permafrost microbial communities from Stordalen Mire near Abisko, Sweden - Bog_T0_3 | ecosystem: Environmental > Terrestrial > Soil > Wetlands > Peat | place: Sweden: Abisko, Stordalen Mire...
GGCGCGGCCGCGGCCGCCTGGGCCGCCGGGCATGCCGAAGGCGAGGACAAGCTCGGCACCTGCTGAAGGCTTCTTGGTTCCGCCCCCTTGTCGCGGCCGCGTCCGGATCCGGACCCCCGCCCTTCCCCCAGCGTCAGCGCCCTTCCGCCTTGCCCCCACCCTGCGCCTGCCCGCCTTCGGGCACGAAGGCCGCCACCGCAAACACCAGGGGAGCCTGCCAATTGATGGCGATTTCGTTGCTGGAGTAGGCGCCGGTCTGGTCCGTCCAGTGGCGCATGGGCGGCACCGAGGCGGGAATGGCGTTGGTGAGGGGGTCCCCGCCCCCCGCGTTCGGCCCGCCGGAAAGCAGGCCGGGCCAGGGCGGCAGCGCGGCGTATTCCTTGGACGCGCTGGGCCGATGATGGGGATGGGCCACGCTGCGGCTGCCCAGGCACGTGACCCAGCAGGTTGCGAAGCAGTTGCGGCCCAGCAGATAGTGGATGTCATCAAGCGCCGCCTGCACCCGCGCGGGGTCCGGCGCGAACTGGTCGGCCACCAGCAGCAGCAGGGCCATGTTGGCGGCCTGGCCGTTGCTGCCCCAGCGGAAGTCCGCCGGAGCCAGGCTGTCGCGGTAGCCGTTGGCGGCGCCCGCTGCCACCAGCCGGTCGGCCACCGTGGCCGTGTCCTGGCGCACCCGAGCGGCGGTGTCGGGCAGCGCCGAAGGCGCCTGGGCATAGGACCAGAATGCTAGGTTGGACACGTCATGCCAGTCCTGGACCCCGCGCACATAGGGCGCCTCCCCCTTGGCGGCCTCGAAGTCCCCGCCGAAGGCGGCTTCGCCCGTGGCGCGCAGCAGCTCGGCGTCGGCCCACAGGCGGCAGGCCTTCGCGCTGGTGTTGCAGTAGTTGCCGGTGCGGATGCCCGGCGGGTTGGAGCAGCCCACCCCGGGATGGGCCTGGATCCAGACCCAGGCGCGGCGCGAGGCCGCCAGGCAGCCGGCAGCGAAGGCGGGGTCAAAGGGCCGGTACACCCGGGCGGCCGCGGCCAGAACCGCGGCGAAGCCCCCAGTGGAGCCGCTGTCCTTGTAGGGCGCCGAGGACCGTCCGCCGATGATCAGCCGCGGGCCGGGCGCGTCGTCCTCCTCAGGCAGGGTGAAGCCCCCGAAGCGGGCGCTGGTCAGCTTTTCCCACACGCCCCCGTCGTCGTCCTGCATGCGCAGCAGCCATTCCAGCTCCCAGCGGATCTCGCTGAGCATGTCCGGAACCTTGCCCCCGGACTCGGGGAGGTCCAGGCGCTGGGCGCCGATGCGGCCGGAATAGCGCTCTCAGGCCATCAGAAGCTCGCCGACGGAAATGTCGGCGTTGACCACGTACTTGCCGTAGTCGCCGGCGTCGTGCCAGCCCCCGGAGGCCGGGCGCCTGCCGGTGCGGCCCGCGGACGCGTCGTACACCGCGTCGTCCAGGTGGCAGGCGGCGTGGCGGTAGCCCGGGTAGTCCGGCGCCAGATCCACGGCGCTGCCGCAGCGCTGGGCGTAGAAGGCCCGCATGAGCAGGCGCCAGGGCGCCCGGTAGACCCCGGGACCCACGGTGAAGGGGGCGCTGACGCCGACCCCGGGCACCGCAAGGACGCAGCGGGCGCAGGCGCTCAGGGCGCTGAAGTCGACGGCCCGGATGCTGTCGCCGGAGGCGGGGTCCGGAATCGCCGGGCCCGCGGTAACGCGCAGCAGCACGGCCTGGTCCGAGGCGCGCCGCACCTCGATGGCTCCGCCTGGCGCAGCGGTGAGCATGGCGAGCTTGGCCTCGCCCGGCAAAAAACCGACTTGGTCGACCTTGATCTCCGGCGAGCCGGCATCGTCCTGCTGCGGGGAACCCGCCGACGCGGGCACGGGCCCCGGCACCGCCACCCGGGCCTGCAGCGCTGCGGGCGCGGCCGCAAAGAAGGCTGCCGGTCCAAGGAAGCCTGCGGCGGCCAGGAAGGCGGCCGCGGCCGGCAGGAAGGCGCGACCAGAGGCGCGCGCCGGCCTGCGCTTCGGCCCGGCTTGAATGGATGGTTTCAAAGGATCCTCAAGCGCCGGACTAACGGATGACCATGAAGGTTCCCACCATGGGCTTGGCGCAGGCCTGGCCGGATCGGTACGACAGGACCCGGTAGAAATAGCAGCCCGGCGCCGCGGCCGCGGCGAAGGCGGCGGGCAGAGGCACCCAGGCCCAGCCCTGGCGCTGGGGACCGCTGTCCGCCCGGCCGAGGCAGGCCATCGACACCCCGTAGACCCTCAATTCCACGCGGTCCACGTCCCCTTCGAGAAGCACGGCCAGGCTGGATGGGTCGGGGTTGGGCACAGGCCGCGCCGCGGCAATGGCGTTCTGCCCGGGTCCGGCCGTGCCGGCCTGCGAAAGAATGGGCGCCGCGCCGAAGGACGGGGTCGGGCTGGGTGAGGGGCTCGGGCTGGGCGTGGCACTGGGGTGGGCGCTCGCACCCGGGCTGGGGGTCGGCGACGGGGGCTGGCTGGGCGCCGGTGTCTGCGACGGCGTGGACGTGGCCACAGGACTTGGGCTCGGGCTTGAAGTCTGGGACGGGGCCAGGGTGGGTGAGGGGCTCGGGCTGGAGCTGAGGCTCGGGTTGGGGCTGGCGCTGGGGGTGGCACTTGGGCCGGCCGAAGGTGTCGCTGAGGGGCTGGCGCTGGCTGCGGCGGTGGCGCTTGCCGTTGCGCTTGGGCTGGCGCTCGTGGTCGTTCCGGGCGAAGGCGTGCCCGTCGCCGAAGGACTGGGCTCAGGCGTGGCGCCGGGGCTGGGCGTGCTGCTGGCCGAAGGGGTCGGGCTGACCGTTGCACTGACCGTCGGGCTGAGGGCCGGGCTGGGGCTGGCGCTGGGCGTGGCGGTCACCACGGCGCTCGGGCCGGCCGTGGTCGTCCCGCTGGGGCTCGGGCTGGCGCTTCGCGTGGCCGTGGGGGTCTGCGTCGCGCTGGGGCTGACGCTGGGCGTCGGCGTGGAGCTGGCTGTGGCCGTGGGGCTGGCGCTCGATGTGGCGCTGGGGGTCGGCGAGCGGGTGGGGCTCGGGGAGGGCGTCGGAGAGGGCATGGCCAGCACTTCGATGGCGTTGACCGTGGGATTGTCGGCGCTGGCCGGCCCGAAGCTGATGGTGATGAGGTTGCTCAGGCTTGGGGTGACGTTGGTAAAGGTCTCGTCCACGGCCTTGAAGGCGCCTCCCGCCGCCGCGTAGATGTCGAAGCCGGTGAGTGCCGGATTGCCGTTGATGGAGACGTTGAAGACCCGGTCCCCGGCCCCGGTCCAGTAGGTTTCAGCGAACTTCAGGATCACCTCGTAGTTTCCCGGGGGCACCGGGATGCCGTAGCGAAAGGTGCTGTTGTAGCGCCCCGTCTGGTAGAGCGCGGGGTCGGCCGTGCCGGCGATGGCGTTGCCCACGGTGCTGGCGGTCGAGTTGCTGAAGAACTGGTCCATGGACCAGGTGGCGCCCAGGCTGTCGACGTAGGGGCCGGTGCTGTTGCCGCAATCGATGCGCACGGGGGTGAAGGCCGCCAGGGGCGTGGGGCTGGGCGAGGGGCTGGGCGTGGGCGAGGCCGCGCCCCCGGGGGTGGGGATGAGCGCCGCCAGGGTGAAGACCAGCGGCGCCTGCCAGTTGATGGCCACCTCGTTGCAGGAGTAGGCCATGGTCTGGTCGGTCCAGTGGCGCATGGGGGGCACGCTTCCCGGGATGGCGTCCGTGATCGGGTCCCCGCCCCCCGAGTTGGGGCCCCCGGACAGCAGCCCCGGCCAGGGCGGCAGGTTGACGTATTCCGGGGAGCCGCTGGGCCGGTGGTGCGGATGCAGCTCCGGGCTGCTGCCCACCTGGGTGACCCAGCTGGTGGTGAAGCAGTTCCGGCCCAGCAGGTAGTGGACGTTGTCGACGGCGGACTGCACGTAGGCCGCCTGGGGGGCGAACTGGTTGGCCATCAGCAGCAGCAGGCTCATGTTGCCGGCCTCGCCGTTGCTGCCCCAGTAGTAGTTGCCGGTGTTGAGGGTGTTGCGGTAGCCGTTTGCCGCGGCCGTGGCGGTGAGCCCGTTGGCGTCCGCCACGGTGTCGGCCTCGATCCGGGCCACGGTCGACGGCACGGCGCCGGAGGCCTGCGCGTAGGCCCACATGGCGAGGTTGTTCACGTCGGTCCAGTCCTGGACCCCGCTGACGTAGGGGGCGGCCCCCTTCGACGCCTCGAAGTCCGTGGCATAGCCGGCCAGGCCCGTCGAACGCAGCAGCTCGGCCGCCGCCCACAGCCGACAGGCCGTGGCGTTGGTGCCGCAGTAGTCCCCGGTGCTGACATAGGAGGGGTTGGCGCAGCCGACATTGGGGTTGGCCTTCACCCAGGTGTAGGCGCTCTTGGCCGCCGCCAGACAAGTTGCGGCGTAGGCCGGGTTGTAGGGCTGGTAGGCCCGGGCGGCGATGGCCATGACCGCGGCGAAGCCTCCGGTGGACCCGGAGTCCTTCCACGGTGCGGCTGTCCGGCCGCCGATGATCACCCGCGGCATCGAGGCGTCGTCGTTCTCGGGCAGGGTAAAGCTGCCGAAGCCGTCGCTGGTGAGCTTCTCCCAAACCCCGCCGTCGCCGTCCTGCATGGTGAGCATCCAGTCCAGCTCCCATTTGATCTCGTTGAGCATGTCGGGGGTGCCGTTGCCGGTTTCCGGGATCGCCAGGTTCGCGCTGGCGACGGACGGGCCGTACCGTTCCCAGGCCCACAGCAGCTCACCGACCGAGATGTTGGCGTTGATGATGTACTTGCCGAAGTCTCCGGCGTCGTGCCAGCCCTTGGTGGCGGCCTTGCTGCCGGCCTTGCCCGAGGAGGCGTCGAAGTTGGCGTCGCTTTCATGGCAGGCGAAATGGTAGTAGGCCGGGAAATCAGGGGCCATGTCCACGGCGGTCCCGCAGCGCTGCACATAATAGCCGCGCATGGCCGTGCGCCAGGTCGCCTGGTAGACCCAGGGGCTGATGGTGAAGGGATAGCTCTGGCCCAGGCCCGGGACGTCGAGGTAGTAGGCGCCGGGCGTGGTGACGGCGCTGAAATCGACGGTGCGCACCGTGTCCCCGGACGCGGCGTCCACGGCGCCTGGGCCGGCGGCGACCGTGAGCACGGACACGCCGTCCGCGACCCGGCGTACGTTCACGCTGCCGGTGGGCGCAGCGGTGAGCATGGCCAGCTTGGCCTCGGAGGCGAGGTAGCCGACCTGGTCGACCTTCACGGCGGCCGAAACGGCAGCCGCTAGCGTGCCGCTCGGCGAAGCAGCGGCGAGCACGGCCATGCCGGCGAGGAAACGGCGGAACCTTCGCAAGGGTCCCTTTCGTCTTGGAACAGGGTTTCAGGATGCGGCGCGATGACCAAAAAAACTATAACGTGTAAGTATTTTACCAGTTAAAGTCCCACTCCAGCGTCCTCAGACCCAAAAAAATCGTTTTTTTCAAAAGGTCAGGCTCATCTGGAACTGCTGCTGGGTCTCGTAGCTGCCGAATCCGGAATAGTAGAAGGGCAGCAAGGCGTAATCGAGGTGAAACACCAGGCCTTCCTGGTCGAGCAGGATGCCGAAGCCGGCGGTCCAGCCGTTGAGCGACTGGGCGCTGTCGAGCAGGTAGCCCGCGCGCAGGGCCAGGGTCTTGCCCACCCAGTCTTCCAGCCCGAAGTGCATGCGGGTGGAATCGAGGAAGGAATCATCCAGGTCCGCGGCCACGTTGATCTGGCTCTCCCACACCGGGTCGAAGCCCCGGCTCACCCCGACCAGCACCGTGGCCGGCAGCGGGTCCGACACGGCGATGTACTTCACGGCCGGCCCCAGGTTCAGGGCGGACACCCCGAGCAGGATGCCCTCGCCGATCGGCACATGGATGCCCGCGTCCAGCGCGCCGGTGTAGGCCGTGTAGGTACCGAGCTGGGACTGCACGTACTTCAGCGCGATGCCGCCGTCGGCCCCCTCGAGGAAGGACGGCAGCGGCAGCTGCCAGTAGCTCAGCTTCACCGCGTAGGCCACGCTCACCACCAGGTCCCAGGCGACCACCGGCGCGTCCGTGGCCAGCGGGTTTGAGATGGCGGGCTCGCCCCGGTACACCACGCCGCCCCCGAAGGTGCCGAAGTCCACGGACTGGGCGTAGTCGAGATTCTCAAGGCTGACGCTGTCGACCTCGGCGTAGTGGAGGAAGCTCAGCGAGGGCCCGGTGATCTTGTCGATGGCCGAGGGGTTGTAGGAGATCGCGGAGACGTCGTCGCCGAGGGCGACGTAGGCCCCGCCGAGCGCCGAGGCGCGCGCCGAGGGCCGGGTGCTGAGCACGTCCTCGCCGGTGGTTCCGGCCGGGCGCAGCGGCCCCGGGGCGGCCAGCAGGCAGGCCGCAAGCAGGCAGGCGCGTCCGGCCGCGGTGCGGACCGCCCTCAGCGGTAGCCGCGCAGCTGCCAGCGGACGAAATAAAGGAAAAGTTCCTTGAAGGCCCGTGCGATCACCCCCAGCTTTGCCCCGGTCTGCACGCCGGCCGTGCGGGGATAATGGCTCACCCCGATTTCGACGATCCTGAAGCCGTTCTTCTGCGACTTCACCAGCAGCTCGGTCGAGATCATGGCCCCGGTGGTCTCGAGGCTGAACTTCTCGAAGACCGAACGGCGGACGATCTTGAAGGCGCAGTCGATGTCGCGCACGCCCTTCAGCCCGAACAGGGTTCGCACCAGCGTGCCCCAGGCCCAGGCGTTGGCCTTGCGCTGGAAGGGATCCGCGCGCTTGATGCGGTAGCCCACCACGAGGTCGTGGTCGGCCATGAGCGGCACGAGGCGGTCCAGCTCGTTGACGTCGAACTGCCCGTCCCCGTCCGTGAAGAAGATCCAGTCCATGCCGGCCGAGGCGAAGCCGGTCTTGACCGCGGCGCCGTAGCCCCGGTTGACGGGGTGCGAGACCACGCGGATGCGCCGTTCCTTGCGGTGCAGGCCCTCCACCACGGCCGCGGTCCGGTCGCGGCTGCCGTCGTTGACGGCGATGACCTCCCAGTCGCCCGCCAGGCGCCGCAGCACGGCCGCCGTCTTCAGGCAGAGCGCCGCGATGTTGGCTTCCTCGTTGTAGGCCGGAAAGAAGGCCGAAATCGACGGCTTTCCGCCGCGGGGGGGCCTGGGGCCCTTCTTTGCAGGACGCTGGGGCATGGCGTTGGGTTCCCTTGCGGTCAAAGGTGGTCCGCGTCTTCGAGTATGGTCCTGGCGGCCTTGCGCCCGAGGGCCACGGAATAGCTCATGCCGCGGTCCTCCGGAAAGATCTGGGTCATGTTGGCGAGGTAGAGGCCCCGCACCGGCAGGCGCTGGGGAGGGACCCTGCTACCGTAGCCGGTGGTGACGATGGGCTGCGTGTAGTCCGCCCGCATCACGTGGGCCTTCAGCACCGACCCCGGCGCGAAGCCGGGCAACACCTCGCCCAGGTGGCGGTAGAACTCGGCCAGCACATCGGCTTCAGGCGCCCGGAAGAAGGGGTCGGCGGTGTCCAGGTACCGGGCCACATAGAGCACGTGGACGCCGCCGTAGTTCTCGGGGCCGATCATTCGGGTGTGCTCGATGACCGCCAGGAAGGGCTTGCCCCGGTCCAGGATGCTGGTCCAGTAGTAGGGGGTCGCCGAGCGGTCCATCTCGAGCACGGCCACCACGGAGCCGAAGTAGCGGAAGCGCTCCAGCTCGGCGCGCAGCCCAGCGGGCAGCAGCCCCCCCGCCTGCTTGAGGAACTCCGGCGTGGCGCAGGTGCACAGCACGGCGTCGAAGTCTCGCTCGCCTTCGCGCGTCCGGACGCCCCGCAACCGCCCCTCGTCCCCTGTCAGGGCCTGCACGCCCTGCGAAGGCCTGAGCTCCACGCCGGCCTCACTCAGGCGCGCCAGCAGGGCGTCGACCAGCACCTGTGTCGAGCCCATCAGGTAGCCCAGCTTGCCGCCTGGGGCGCCCTTTTTGGCGGGCCCGAAGCGGGCGGTCAGCCGCCCGAAGAGCCAGGTCATGGACACCGCGTCGGCGTGATCCCCGAATTTGGACCGGAACAGGGGCTCCCACATGACCCGCCAGACCTCCTCGCCCATGTGGGCCAGGACCCAGTCCCGCGCGGTGACCTGGTCGTAGGGGCGCCAGTCCTTCTGCATGCTGATCCACTTGCTCCAGAAGGCCAGCTTCAGCCTTCCGGCCAGGGACAGCTCCTTCCACAGCAGCAGCTTCCATGCGGGGCTGATGCCGGTCGTGCGGCCCGCCGTCCAGTTGGCGTTGTTCTCGGCGTTCCACACCAGGGCGCCCTGCAGGCCCAGCTCGTCGACCAGGTCCAGCAGGTCGATGTCGGTGGCGAAGACGTGGTGGTAGAAGCGCTCGAGGTGGGTCCCGCGCATGGCGAAGGCGGAGGCCAGCCCGCCGAAGCTCGGGTACTTCTCGAAGACCGTGACGCGGTGCCCGGCCCGGGACAGCTCAAGGGCCGCCACCAGCCCGGCGAGGCCGCCGCCGACCACGCCCACCCTCAGCGGACGGGGCTCAGACATCGCTGTCGGCCATGGTCGTGGAGGGCACGACGTCGTCGAAGTACCACTTCACCAGCTCCCTGGGCCAGCCCTTCTTGACGAAGCTCTCCTCGAGGGCGTGCAGGGTCTTGGTGACGATCTTGTCCTTGGTGCCGTGGCCCAGGCCCAGCTCGCAGGCGATGAAGCGCATCTCGATGAGCTCGAATAGGGCGACCTGGACGCTTTCGAGGCGCCGGTCCTCGGGGATGGCGTAGATGGCGCGCGCCAGGCGGTCCTCGTCCAGCTGCCCGTCGACCCGCAGCTCGTTCTTGGCGTCCACGGCAGCCCGCCCGAAGAGGTCAAGGTGGGTCTTGGCGACCTTGGCCAGCGTCTTCTTCATCATGGCCTGGGCCGGCTTCTTGCCGATGGCGTCGCCGACGTGCTTGAGCATCTCGGAGCGCGTCTCCTCGAACATCGAGGCCAGAGCCTTGGCCTTGGCCACGTCCAGCTGCAGGCCGTGGGAGGCCTCGCTCAGCTTCGGGGCGATGGACTTGGCCTGCAGGGCCATGGGCGGCAGGCTGCCGGTGGCGACCTTGGCCTTGAGGTCCGCGAGGTAGCCCTTGAGCTTGGCCGCCTTCTCCTCCTCGGCGGCCTTGTCCGCCGAATCGGCGTGGTCCTGGGCCTGCACCATGGCCTGGGCCCTTTGGGCGATCGTGGCCGCCTTGGCCGCCTTGTACTTCTCCAGCAGCTCGAGCTTGCGCTTCTCGGCCTCCTGCTTGGCCCGGGCCTCGGCCTCGGACCGCGCGCGCGCCTCCGCCTCCTCGGCCTCCTGGCGGGCCCGCAGCTCGGCGGCGGCCCGGGCGGCCTCCTCGGCGGCCTTCTTGCGCAGATGGCGGGCGATGACCTGTTTTTTGAAGTCGGCGTACTGCGGCGAGGACCGCCATTCCTCCTCGGTCATGCCGCCGCGGTCGGGCTCGGCGGGCTCGGGCTCCTCCTCGATGACGGGCGCGGGCGGCGGGGCGGGTGCAGGCGCGGCCCGGACGGCCACCGGGGCGGGCGTCACAGGCTCTGGTTCCGGCGCCGCCTCCGGCGCGGCCTCGGCCTCATCGTCGTCGTCGCTGAGGAAGAGGTCTTCGATGCTCTTGGCGAAATCCTCGCCGGCCTTGGCGTCTTCGGCGCCGAAGATGTCCATCAGGTCGGAGGCGTCCAGGAGTAGGTCGTCGTCAGCCATGTCTGCGCTTTTTTCTCGGTTCGTCGCCCGAATGCCGGGCGTCCTGGAAGGAAATGCCTTCGCGCCAAAGGAACCAGGCCCCCCAAAGGTTGATGGGCAGCATGATGACCAGATGGACCATGACAATGTAGGCGAATCCCACGCCCTTTTCCACCCCGAGCAGGGCCATCACGATCATGCCCCCGCCCTCGAACAGCCCGATGCCGCCGGGCATGGACGGGGCGATCATGGCCAGGTTGGTCATGCCCATGATCAGGGCGCACTCGCGGACCGTCAGTTCCAGCCCGAAGACCCTCGCCCCGAAATAGTAGGTGAACAGCTCCAGGCCCCAGGGCACGAAATTGAACAGGAACACGGCGAAGAGCCGCCCGGGATCCTTGAGGATGCCGAGCCCTGCGATGAACTTCTCGAGCACCTGGCGGCCCCGCGCCGACATGCTCTGCGGCAGGAACACCAGCATCTTGTCGACCACGCGCATGGCCAGGTCCTGCCAAGCGATCAGCAGGAAGCAGGCCGCCGAGACCAGGCCGAAAAGGATGGCCCCCCCGATGCCGGCCAGGTAGACCTTGCCCAGCAGGTCCTGGCGGCTGAAGGCGACGCCGGCCAGCTCGACGGTGGCCCCGGGCGCCGCGCCCCCGACCTGCAGGAAGGACAGCAGCCCGAAAAGGAAAAAGGCCAGGATGGTGATGCCGTCGAGGATGCGGGAAAGGACCACCACGGCGAAGGAGGCCGTGCGCGAGACGCCCTCGCGCTTGCCCAGCAGGTTGGCGAACACAAGCTCGCCGAGCCGGCCGGGCAGGATGTTGTTGAACAGGAAGCCGATCACCAGCGGCGGCAGCACCCTCCCGGCGGGCACCGGCTTGATCGGGCGCAGCAGCTGGGCGACCCGGCTGGCCCGGCTGCCGTAGCCGGCCAGGTAAAGGACCAGGGCCGGGAGCAGCCACAGCCAGTGCCCGTTGCTCAGCGATTCCCAGACCTGCGGCAGCTGGTGCCAGGGCGTGGCCAGGCCCAGCATGAGGACGCTCGCCGCCAGGCCGATCCAGACCTTGCGCTCCCGGATCACTGGTCACCCCCGGCGGAGCGGGCCGCGGCGTGCGCCTTGGCCGGCGCGGCAGGGGCGCCTTCCAGGACGCCCCGCAGGCCCTGGGCGCCGAGGATGGCGGTCAGCTCGACGCCGCCGGTCGCCAGATGGTCGTCCGTCCCGAACATCGGGTAATAGGCGGTGGCGTTGCGCTTCACGGCCGCGGTGAGGTCCACCACCTCGAAGCCCAGCTTGGCGGCGCCGCGGAGGTAGGCGGAGGCGTCGTATTCCTGGGTGCCGGGGGTGCCGGCCATGGGGCCGATGGCCGAGTTTTCGGTGTCGGCGAGGAAGTTCCGCGCCACCGAAAAGAGGAGGATCTTGGGCTTGCCCGGCATGGCCTCGTCCGCGGCCTTCTTGACCCTGCCCAGCAGCTCCAGGCCGGCCCGCTCCAGGAAGGAGCGGAACACGGGCTCCCGGTAGAAGCGGAACACGCCCGTGGTGTCCGGGAAGGTCACGCTGCCGGCCGCGTTGAGCAGCAGGTCCGGCTTGTAATGGTCGGCGTTGCGCGAAAGCTCCTGGTAGAACTCGAGCGCCAGGCCGTGGTACATGCCGGCGTGCTTGTCCTGCAGCAGGAACTCCGGGTCGACGCCCGGCGAGTCCTCGCTGTCCAGGACCAGCCCGTTGAAGAAGTCGTACAGGGCGTAGAAGAGGTCCATGGGCGTCTGCACCAGGACCAGCGCGTCCGGCTTGAACTTGCGCGCATGCTCGGCGACCCGCGACCAGGCGTAGCTATAGCCGTCGCCTCCGCCGCCCAGGGGGGCACCGCCGAAGAGCACCTCATAGTTCGGGGAGGGTCCGGTGAGGGCCGGCTGGTTGAGGTAGTGCTGCAGGCGCAGGTCCAGCCCCCAGTACTTGCTGCCGGTCGGGTTGGTGAAGAAGGAATAGGAGGTCCCGTACATGAGCAGCCGCCGGGTGCCCTCGGTCTTCTCGAGCCCGTGCCCGAAGTCCGAGGTGAAGGAGCGGCTCCCGCTGCCGAAGGCGTCGGCCCAGAAATCCTGGTCCCGGAGCCACAGGATCCTGTGGTGGTCCCTGTCCGCGAGATAGACGAGTCGCCTGGATCCGTCCACGGCCAGCGAACCCACAGGGCCCCAGGGGTGGAGCAGGCCCCTCGGCGCCGGCTGCTCCGCCAGCACCGTGCCGGTCCCGTTGGGCACCGGAAGGTGGATCAGGACGGGCCAGCCGAAGTCGTGCACATAGAGCAGGTCGCCGGTGGAGGAGCTGAAATAGTTTCGCTCCTCGCCCGGCTCCAGCTCGGCGGAGCTCATGCCCAGGCTGGCGGTGTCGGTCAGGCCCGCGGCCAGTCCGGCGGTGATGGCGTCCGTTTCCAGCGTGTTCCCGGCGGCGTCCAGCCTCAGCAACGCCACCTGGGCGCCATAGGTCTCGGACTGCAGCACCGCCGCCCCGCCGGTGAGCCCGCAAAGGGCCAGGCAGCGCCCCAGGGGAAGGCTCCTGGCCTCGCCCACGGAACCCCCTTCCCCCCAGGCCATGGACACCATGCTCCCGTCCGCTTCCAGGCCGAGCGCCGTGGCGCTCAGCGGCGCCAGGGCCCTGAGCGCGCCCGGAAGGCGGAGCCGCTTCAGGCCCCGGTCCCCGTCCCAGGAAAGGCAGTCGGGCCCGGCCGCGCCGGCGATCAGGCGCTGCCGCCCGGCGTCCCAGGCCAGCCACTGCGCAGGCCGGCTTTCCAGCGCCGCCCCCAGCTCCCTGGGCATGGGGCCCAGGCGGCCCAAGCGCAGGTCGAGCGGCCGCAGCCGTCTGCCCCCCTGGTCCAGCACCCACAGGCTGCGCGGACCCGCCAGGACAAGGGCCGTCGGCGACCGGTAGCCGGCCTGCTCCGCGCCGCCCTCTGCGTCGCCCGGGGCGAGGCCGCCGCTGAGGACCCCAAGGAATCCGTTGTAGGACGGGGCCGCCGGCAGGGCCGGACCCGCAGCCGCTGCCAGGGCCGGACCGGAGGCCCCCAGCATCGCCGCGAACGCCAGCTCCAGCGCCCTCATGGCTTGCCTCCAGCCGAAGGGGCCGGCAGCTCGGCCTCCAGGTGCTGCAGCTTGCGGACCGAGGCCCAGCGTGGAGCCCCGTATTCGTCTCGCTCGGGGAATTCCACGGCGTCGGCCTTGAACTTCCGGACCCCCCTTTTGGCCAGGCGCCCCAGCAGGGTCTTGGCCAAGCCCTGCAGGACCCGGTCCCGGTAGGGCGCATCGTCCAGGCCCCGGACCTTGGCCGCGGCCGAGATCGCCTGGCGGTAGGGGAAGGCGTCCCACATCAGATAGGCATAGCCGGTCTTCGCCTTGACGATGACGTCGTCCAGGCGCACATCGAGGCCTTCCACGGACACGGTGGGGGTCAGCGGGCGCGCGCCCGCGGCGGCGTGCCGCGCCGCAAGCGCCAGGGGCAGGACCAGGGCCAGGATCAGGATGGGATTCCGCGGCAAGGGCACCTCAGGCAAAGAGAAGGCGGCTGAGGTTCCAGGCCTTGGACAGGGGGTAGAAGAACCAGATCCAGCCGTAGGCCACGAAGACCATGCAGGCGGACCACGCCAGCGCATTCCGCCACCAGGGCGGCTCCGAAGGCGCCGGGAAGCGTGAGGCGAAGGACCCATGGGCGGCCAGGCCGCAGCCGTGGTACAGGCCCCAGACCAGGAAATTCCAGGCCGCACCGTGCCACAGCCCGCACAGGGCCATGGCGGCGAGGCCGTTGGCCGCCTTGCGCAGCCGACCCTGCCTCGAGCCGCCGAGGGGGATGTAGATGTAGTCGCGGATCCAGCTCGACAGGGACATGTGCCAGCGCCGCC
>Ga0302320_10019655_pt1 | contig 13541 bp, 8 predicted proteins | sample Bog_T0_3_FD_202130 | JGI IMG/M metagenome (GOLD analysis project Ga0302320, IMG submission 202130) | Peat permafrost microbial communities from Stordalen Mire near Abisko, Sweden - Bog_T0_3 | ecosystem: Environmental > Terrestrial > Soil > Wetlands > Peat | place: Sweden: Abisko, Stordalen Mire...
TCGGGCAGGATGATCGGCGATTACGATCTGATTGTTGCCGCTACCGCGCTCGAACGCGGCAGCGCGGTGGCGACCTTCAATACACGCCATTTTGATTCGGTCGCAGGGCTCAAGGTCATCCAGCCGAAGTAGTCCGCATTCAATTCCCTGCCCGGCCCCTTACAATAAAAATATGCTTCGCGATCTGTCCCCTCTGTTCGCCTACATGCGCCGCTACCGCTGGGGATACCTGTGGGGCACGCTGTCGTGTGTTGCCACCAACGCCGTCGCGGTGCAGTTTCCGCGCGTGCTGGAGCGGGCGATCGACGCGATGAAGAAGGGCGCGCCGCGGGAGATGATTCTGATCTTGGCGGGGCTGCTGATTCTGATCGCGCTGGTGAAGGGATGCTTTCTCTATGCGCAACGCTGGATCCTGATCGGCATCTCGCGGGAGATCGAGTTCGACATCCGCAACGATCTGTTCCGGCACCTGGAGAAGCAGGATTCTGGGTTCTATCAGAAGTACCGCACGGGCGACATCATGGCGCGGCTGACCAACGACCTGAATGCCGTGCGCATGCTGCTGGGGCCGGCGCTGATGTACAGCGCCAACACCATCTTCTTTACCGTCGGCGCCTTGTATTTTCTGCTGCGGATCAGTCCCTACCTGACTTTGGTGGCACTTGCGCCGATGCCGCTGGCCAGCATCCTGGTGCAGTACCTGGGGCACCGGATTCACGACCGGTTCGAGCGAATCCAGGCCAGCTTTTCCGAGATTTCGTCGCAGGCGCAAGAGAACTACTCCGGGGCGCGGCTGGTGCGGGCGTTCGCGCGCGAGGAGTCGCAGATCGGCATCTTCGAAAAGCTGAACCGCGAGTACATTCGCCGCTCGCTGCGGCTGGTGCAACTGATGGGGATGCTGTGGCCGACGCTGGAGTTCATCCTGGGCGTTTCCATGCTCATTACCCTCATGGCCGGCGGGCACCAGGTGCTGGCGCACCGCATCACGCTAGGCCAGTTTGTAGAATTCAACACGTTCATGGTGATGCTGATCTTCCCCATCATCGCGGTGGGCTGGGTGGTAAACCTGTTTCAACGCGGCACCGCCTCGGTGACGCGCATCGACGAGCTGCTGCGTGCCGAGCCCGCGATCGACGACCGCGAGGCCGATTCCACTCTTGGACCGGAGACCGTGCTCAAGGGAGAGATCGAGTTTCGCGGCTTGAGTTTCAGCTACGGCGACACCGAGGTGCTGCGCGACATTTCGCTGCATGTGCCCGCCGGCTCGAGCCTAGCCATCGTGGGGCCGACAGGATCGGGAAAGACGACGCTGGTGAACCTGCTGTCGCGGCTCTACGAAGCGCCGCAGGGGTCGCTGCTGATGGATGGACGGCCGGTGCGCGCGTACCCCCTGGAGGTGTTGCGGCGCAACATCGGCATGGTGCCGCAGGAGACATTTCTGTTCAGCGAGACGATCCGCGAGAACCTGACGTTCGGCGCGCCGGATGCGAGCGTGGAGGCGATGCTGGAGGCGGCACAGACAGCGCACATTCGCCAGGAATTCGAGGAGTTCCCGCAGGGCTTCGAGACCATGGTTGGGGAACGCGGGCTGACGCTCTCCGGCGGGCAGAAGCAGCGCTCTTCTATTGCGCGAGCCCTGCTGCGCCGCCCGCCGATCCTGATTCTGGATGACGCGCTGGCCAGCGTGGACACCTATACCGAAGAGCGGATTCTGGGCGGACTGCGCAGCTACACGGCCGACTCGACGACGATTCTCATTTCTCACCGCGTCTCGACGGTGCGCGACGCGGACCAGATCGCCGTGCTGGCTAACGGCCGGATCGTGGAGTTGGGCAGGCACGAAGAACTGCTGGAACGGAACGGCTACTACGCAGAGCTGTTCCAGAAGCAGCAACTGGAAGAAGAGCTGACCGTGGCGGGCTAGGTCAGATCAGGCATTCCATCGTGAGCCGGCGGGAGCATCGGCGCCGAATTCGTCGGGATCCAATCCCGGCTGGCGATTGGAGGGGAAGTTGAGCACCTGCGGCGGGGCCGGGTTGAGCGCCGGGTCGCGCGCCGCCTGCTTCCAGGCATCGCGCACATTGCGCACACAATGGATGGCGTGCTCGAACTTCTGCCGCGAGGCCGACTGGGAGGCCTGGAGGATCTGCGCGAAGATGGAGGCGTAGAACTCGCTGAGCACCTGGGCCGGGCGGCCGCCGACATCCATCCGCAGGCGGGCTTGCAGGTGGATGATGATGTCGAGGGCGCGTTTGACGGCCACGCGGCGGGCCTCCGCGTCGCCGCGCTCGACGGCCGCGCTGGCTGCATGCAAGAAGCGGAGAATCCCATCGTAGAGGGCCACCACCAAATCGACAGCCGAGGCGCCTTCCAGCGCGTGTTCCCGATAACTTCCCATAAGGTAGGGCTCCTCTAGCCGTTGGTGTTTTGGTTATAGCCGGTAATCGCCGAATAAAGCTCATTGACGCCCTGCAACTGGGAGGGCAGTTCCTGCATGATCTCGTTGGCGCTGTTCAACTCTGCCGTCAGGCTCACCTGCTCGGCAGAGATCAGGAGGCTCTCCTTGCTGATATCGGCATTCAGCGTGGATTCGATATTGCTGTTGGAGCTTGAAGCCAGCGAAAGGATCCCGGTTGGCGAACTGGTGCCCGCGTTGGTCAGCATGGTCGAGAAAGTCTGCCCCCAACTGTCGGCGTTCTGGAAGAAACCCAACACGCCGCTATAGTCGGAATTCAGCACGGAGTCCAGCGAAGTGGCATCGAAGGTCAGAGTGCCGTTGTCGCTGGATGAGATGGTAATGCCCAGATTGGCAAGGCTGGATACGTCGGAAGAGTTGGTGTACGCCAGGGTGGTGTTGGTCTTGGAAGTGGTATCGAGGAGACTGGACGTAACAGAGATCGTCCCGGCGCTGCCGGTGGTGTTTGAGAGCAGCGACAGGCTCGAAGACCCATCGCTGTTGGTCACAATCGAAGCGGTGACGCCGATTCCCGCGTTGTTGATGGCGGTTTGGAGGCCCGAGAGGGTGTTGTCGGACGAGTTGAGCGTGATGGTTTGTGCTTTGTTGCTGCCTACCGCGATGGAGAGGGAGCCGGAGAGCACATCGCTTGTGCTGGGAATGGAAGTCAGCGTGCCGGTCGAGGTCACGGTCGAGCTGCCGGCGGTTCCGGAATAGGTGAGCGGCGTGTCGGAGCTGGCGACGATGCTGGAATCGACGGTCAGCGCGCCGCCGGATCCTGCGGTTTGCGAGAGCAGCGTGAGGGTCGACTCTCCGTTTTTGGTCACCACCCCGGCAGTGACGCCTATGCCGGCATTGTTGATGGCCGAGGCGATGCCCGCGAGTGTGCTGTTGCCAGCCCCGGTATAGATGGTGTTCGCAGCCGGAGGAGCCGGCGCTGCGCCCAGCACAATGGTCTGCGCCGTGCCGCTACCAACCTGGACGGAGAACGAGCCGGAGAGAGTGGTATCGGAACTGGTCGAGATCGAGTCGAGGTAGCCGCTTGGATTCTGAGTATTAAGCCCGGTAAGAAGTTGCTGCTGGAGCAGCGAGAGGGTTGGAGAACCGAAAAGCGGTTCGGCGTTTCCCGAACTGTCTCTCCCCTCCTGGGTATTTACCCCGCTGATCAGTGAATTGTAATCGCTAACGAACTGGTTCACCGTGCTTTCGACCGCGGCGTTGTCGTTTCCGATCACGACCTGGATCTGCTCCAGGCTGCCGTCGGATTCCTTCGTGCTCGGAGCCAGCAACTGGAAGGTCACACCGGGGATGAGATTAGCCACCGTGTTAGAGGCGCTGGTCAGGTTGACGCCGTCGACCGTGAGCTGCGCATCGGCGCCGGAAACGGTTGAGGTATAGCCGAGGTGGGCGCTAGGGTCGGAGACGCTGGAAGTAACGCTCAGTGTTCCGGCAGAGCCCACGGTGTTCGAAACCAAGGAGAGGCTGGACGAGCCATCGCTGTTGGTGACCGCGGAGGCTGTTACGCCGGGGACTCCGGTGGAGGGGTCGTTGATGGCGCTGACGAGCTGGGCCAGCGTTTCGCCGGGGGTACCCAGGCTGATGGTTTGAGGCGTGCCACTTCCTACCGCGATTTGAATGGAGCCGGTAAGAACATCGCCTGCGTTGGCCGCGGCGGCCAGCGTGCCGGACGAGGGGGTAGTGCCGGTTCCCGCCGTGCCGGTATAGGCGAGGGTAGCGGACGCGGCGGCGGCGATAGAGTTGGAAGCGATGGCGATGTTTCCCTTCGCGCCCGAGGTGCCGGAAACCAGGCTGAGCCGCGAGCCGGAGGAATCGGTCAATACGCTGGCGATCACACCCACGCCGGAAGAGTTGATGGCCGAGGCCAGCCCGGCCAGGGTGTTGTCGGACGAGGTGAGCGTGATGGTCTGGGGAGTGCCCGAAGCGCCAACCTGGAGCGTGATGGAGCCGGAAAGCTTGCTGGAGGCGCTGGAAACCGGGGCCAGGTAGCCGCTGGAAGTTTGTGCCAGGGAAGTGACCTCGACCGTGTGGGTTCCGGCGACTGCCGAAGAGGTAGCGCCCGTCAACTCGAGCACATTGGTGTCGGAACTGGAACCGGTCTTCTGCGCCATGATGCCCTGCAAATCGGTCAACTGGCTCAGATCGTTGGAGAGATTGGAGAACAGGGTTCCGAGGCTGGAGATTGCCGCGTCCTGATTCTGCAAGGAGGTTAGCTGGGTTTTCCAGGGCGTCTCGACATTCTGCAGATTACTCACGATAGCCGCCACGGTCGAGCTCACGTCGAAGCCTGCGCCGCTGGTCGGCGATCCGAAACTCAGTCCGACTGTACCCATCGATTCCTCCCTGGAGGGCTCAAGCAGCCGGAGAACCACCCGCCACCGAGCCGGATTGGAATGTACACATGAATGCCTGCAAATCTCAGGCAGCGCTGCAAAGAAGGGCGTCCTTCTCTGTTTGAAGAAGGACGCCCTTCCCGGTTTGCCGGGTTTGCCGCCGGCACATTCTGCCTCGGCGGCAAGAACCGCCGCCGGAGGTGCATGTTATGGCTTCGGCGGCAGAGGGTTTGCACCCTCTGCATGGCCGGAGCGTCCGCGGTTACTGCAACAGCTTGGTCACCTCCTGCTGCACGCTGTTGGCCTGGGCGAGGGCGGAGATGCCGGTCTGGCTCAGGATCTCGTATTTGGACATGTTGGAGGTTGCCGACGCGTAGTCGGTGGCCTGCACCGCGTTCTGCGCCGAGGTGATGTTTTCAGACTGGGTGCTGAGCACCTGGCTGGCCGCGTTGAGGGTGTTGATTTGCGCGCCGATGTAGCCGTCCTGGGCAGCGACGTCGATGATGGCCGAGTTGAGCGACGTGAGCGCGGTCTCAGCGTCGGCCTGGTTGGAGAGGTCGGTGGCGCTGAGCGACTGGCCGGCCTTGTCGGCATAGCTGATGGTGGCGATTCCGCCGGCGCTGCCCGCGGTGCCCTTGTCGATGGTGTCGGCGATGCCGCCGCCGCCGGCAACCTGGAGAGTGGTGCTGTCGGTAATGCCGTTGGTGGCAAAGGTGCCTGTGGTGATGCCGTCGCTGTAGGCGGCCGTTGCGGTGTAGGCCAGTTGAGCAGGGCCGGTGGTCAGAGAGGTATCGGTCAGGTTTGACGTGACCTTCAAAGCCGGATCGCTGGGATTGCTGCTGGAGAGCCCCAGTACGCCGGCCACGCCGCCCTGCACGCCGTCGGTCGCCTTGACGCCGAGCGCGGTATTGCTGTTGAGGTAGCTGACCAGGTTGTCCATCGTGACCGAGCCCACGGTAGCGCCGTTGGTTGCCGCGGCAACTTGCGCCATGGTAACGGTGGTTGCGGCGCCGTTGCCCACCTGGAAGGTGATGGAGCCGGTGAGCACGTTGGCATCGGCGGCTCCGGCTGCGGTAGCCGAACCGGCGAAGCTGGCCTGGGTAGGCTGATTGCCGCTCCCGACCGAGCCGGTGATCATGATGCCGGTATCGGTTTTTGCGCCGGCGGCGGCATCGCCGGCCACGGCCGCATTGGTAAAGCTGGCGGTGAGGCCGAGCCCGGAGTTGTTGATGGCGTTGATCATTCCCTGCGCGGTGTTGGCGTAGCCGCTGGTGCCGCCTACGTTGATGGCATTCTGCACCACTGCGCCGCTGTTGGACAGCGTATTGACGGTGATGGTGGTGCCGTTGCCCGCCGCGTTCAGGGTATCGCCGATTACGGCGCCGGCGCCCAGATCGATGAAGACGCTGCTGCCCGCGGCGCCGGAACTGTAGTTCATCACGCCGCCGGTGTCGCCGAGGTTGGACGAGGTCAGCGACTGGATATTCAAGTCGTCGATGGACGCGCCTGCGGCCGAAGAGTCGCCGGTGTAAATGTTGGTGTTGGTGTTGAAGACGGCCTGCTGGTTGTAGGTGGTCGTGGTTCCGATGTTGTTGACTTCGGAGAGAATCGACTGGTACTCCTGGTTGGCCGCGGTGTATTGCGAGCCGGTGAGGGTGCCGGTGGAGGCTTCGGTAGCCAGGGTAACGGCACGGTTGAGCAGGTTTGTCACTTGCGAGAGGGCTCCATCAGCCACCTGAAGCAGGCCCACGCCCTCCTGGGCGTTGGTTTGCGACTGGGTGAGCGCCGTCTGGTTGGCCTCGAGGCCATTCACCAGCGACAGGCCGGCCGCATCGTCAGCGCCGGAATTGATTTTCGATCCGGATGACAACTGCTGCAGCACGGTATTCAGGCTGGTGTTGCTGTTGTTCAGATTGTGCTCCGCATACACGGCGGAGATGTTGTTCAAGACACCCAGGGACATGGGGTACTCCTTGTTGGATGCGTGGATTAACGGCCTTCTCCGAGATCACGCGCCCATTGTGTTTTGGTTGCGCTGGGCTGCTGGTTTCGGGTTGTGGCCGTCGCATCTGGCCCATTCTTCGGCGTGGGGATAAGGGACTTTATCCCTCCCGTTTTTTTGTCCTGATGGGGACACTCCGTCTGAAAATGGATTCCTATGAATCTTTGCCGCCGGCTGCCGATAACCGGTCATGAAGGAGTTGCGCGCCGATGATTGAACTGACCAGACTGAACGGCAACCCGATGGTGCTCAACAGCGACCTGATCAAGACCGCGGAAGCTTCTCCGGACACGATGCTGACGCTGATCACGGGAGAAAAGCTGATTGTGCGCGAGGAGTGCGGCGAAGTGGTGGAGCGGGTGCTTGCTTACCGGGCGCGGCTGCTGGCGGCGGTGGCGCGGCGGCTGACGTCGCTGGGCGATCTGCAGACGGTGGTCTCGCTGGCCAGCCTGAATGTATCCGGCCAGCCGAGCCCCGGGGCTCCGCCGAAGCACGAGCCGCCCAAGATTCGCTGAGGCCGGAAGGAAACGCGGTTCCACGCAGGGTCCGGAAGGAGCATCACATGGATAAGGCCAGCATTGGCGGAGCATTTCTGGCCGTCGCCGGAATTGTGGCAGGGCTGTTGTTGGAGCATGGCAACCTGGGCCAGATCCTTCAGCCCACGGCGGCGCTGATTGTGTTTGGGGGCACGATGGGCGCGGTGCTGCTGCAGTTTCCGCTGACCACGGTGGTGGCGGCCTTTGGCCGCCTGGCGCATGTGTTTGCCGCGCCGGCCAAGCAGGACGGCCAACTGATCCGGTTGCTGGTGGCGTTTGCCAACAAGGCGCGGCGCAACGGCGTGGTGAGCCTGGACAGCGATCTGCAGACGATCGAGGATCCGTTTCTGAAGCGTTCGCTGATGCTAGCCGTGGACGGCACCGAGCCGAACGAGCTGCGGAGCATCATGCAGGTCAGCCTGGACTCGGCGACGGAGAGCGAAGAGCGGCTGCCGGCGGTGTTTGAGTCGGCGGGCGGGTTTTCCCCCACCATCGGCATACTCGGGGCGGTGCTGGGGCTGATCCAGGTGATGCAGCACCTGGACAACATCCAGGAAGTGGGGCGCGGCATCGCGGTGGCGTTTGTGGCGACGATCTATGGGGTGGGAATTGCAAATTTGTTCTTTTTGCCGTTTGCCGGCAAGATGCGCATTCGTATCCGCGAGGAGCATATGCGCCGCGAGATGATGCTGGAGGGCGTGATTTCGATCCTCGAAGGCATGAATCCGCGCATGCTGGAAGTGAAGCTGGGAGGGTTTGTGGAAACCTCCGCGGTGGTCAAGAAGGAGCGCGCGGCATGAGAGTCCGGGTACCGCGCAGCCGGGTGGCGCATGATCGGTGGCTGGTGTCGTACGCCGATTTCATCACCTTGCTATTCGGCTTTTTTGTGGTGCTTTACGCATTTGCCAAGGCCGACCAGAAGAAACAGATGCAGGTTTCCGAGTCGATCGACGCGGCATTCAAATCGCTGGGGCTGTTTCCCGACGCGACGCGCCACCCGGACCGGGCCTCGAGCGGCGAGAAGAGCGCGGACCAGCCGGCGATGCCGATGAACATCGTGATGGGCGAGGATGTGCTGGCGCCGGCCAAGGTGAAGGACGACCTGGATCATATACGCAAGGAGCTGACGCAGGCGCTTTCCAACCAGGTGGCGCAGCATACGGTTTCGATCCAGATGGGGCGCGACGGGCTGGTCATCAGTTTGCGGGAGGCGGGCTTTTTTGCCTCGGGCTCGGCGACGCCCAAGCCGGAGACGCTGGGGACGCTGGGCCGGATCGCGGAATCGCTGGGGCGCACGCCTTACGACCTGCGCATCGAGGGACACACGGACAACATTCCCATTCACACGGCCGAGTTCGACTCGAACTGGGAGCTGTCTTCGGCGCGGGCCACGCGGATTGCGCGGCTGTTCCTGAGCCAGCATGCGCTGCCCGCAGACCGGATATCGGCGGCCGGGTATGCGGAGTTTCACCCGGTGGCCAGCAACGCAACGGCCGAGGGCCGGGCAGAGAACCGGCGCGTCGACATTGTGGTGCTGCCGCGGAGCAGGATCAACTTTTCGACCATGCCGGGATTGCCGCATCCGACCGGGGAATGGCGCAAGATTACGGACGGGGATCCGGTGGCAACGATCAGCGAGGCTACCGGCCCGGCAATGCCGTAGGGATTTGCAGATTTGGAAGCACGCGGGCGGTGGGCAAGAAGGACTCTTCCCGAAGGTAGAGCCCTTTTGTCGCGCGATGGGGCGAATTTGCGGAGGGCGCGCTCGTTCTGCCACAGGATTCAAGGTGGAGACCAGGGCCCAGCGGCAAAGGTATGACACCTCGCCCCACGAGCCAATCCTCTTCGCCGGGGAGCTGTGTTGCCACTGCTGGTGGGCACCCGCCGGAGAGCTGGGACTCCGGCAATCAGAGACTGTAGACAGGCGGGTCGACCCCACCATTGGGCATTTTTGGAATACTCGTAGACTTTTTGAGGGTCGTGCGAGGCGGCTTTTTTCTTCCCCCCGGCGGCGAAGACCTGTCGCCGGGCCCGGTGAGGAAATAGCCACTCGGACGCGCGGTTTCGGTCTACGGCAAATCCGCAAACGCCGTATCCCGCCTTCGCCCTCCGCCGCGGTGGATGGCGAAGGGGCGGCGGCCGGCAATCGACTTTGCGCTCACGCAAACGTGCTGCGTAATCTGTGCGGCGAGAGATCGGGCCCGGCTGCTTTGCGGGGGGGACGCGAGGGAAGGCCGACTGGGAGGCAACGCAGGATGGACGCGGCCATTGACCGGAGGGGCGGCGCCTGCGCCGGCAATAGCCTACCCAGAGATCGCGACCTTCGGTCAACCATTCATCGGGTGAATCGCGTTGCCTTGCGGCCGGCGGCATGGGTGTTGGCTTCAGAGCAGAATCACGATTCCCGTGCCCTGAACAGCATCGCGCAAGGTGGTGATTTCTTGAGGAAATCACTACTTTGTGGTCGAGGCTCTGGTTACACCATTCGTGATTCTGCTGCAGCACTGCAAGGCGAGGATAGAAAACAGCGGGGCAGGAAACGGGGGACGGCCGATGCCGATCCCTGTTCCCTGCCCTGCTATTTTCCGGGCAACTATCCGGCATCTATTGGATGCCGGGCAGGAGCGCTCCATTGACGTACACCGAGCATGCCTCCGAGTCCAGGCAGTAGATGTTGCCGGTGCCGGCGTTGGTCAGGTTGGTCAGATAGGATGGCCCGTCGGCGACAATCCAGGTGCTGGTCGCGTCGAGGGTCAGGTTGACGGTTGCTCCGGCGTTATGGGCAGCATTGATGGCGCCAGTCAGTGTGGAGGGGACCGTTGCTGTGTCCGCGGCCAGGTTCAGGTTCACGGTACTGATGCTGTCGACGATGACGTCGCCGGTAAGTGCTTCACCATTGGCGTTGAAGGTGACATTGCCGCCGTTGGCGCCGGGAGTGCCGCTATTGAGCGCCGCGGCGGTCAGCAGGGTTCCGTTGGCGTTGGCGTCGGTGGGCGTGGTGTTGGTCACAATCACATCGGTCAGATTGATGGTGGCCGTGGTGTTGGCGACGGAAAAGAGCGTGGCCGGGCTGTTTTGATCGTTGGAGATCGAGCCAACCGGGCAAGGATTCCCATCAACCGTGAGCGCATCGCAGGCGTAGGTGATGGAGCCGCCGGTCATGGAGAAGGTGCTGGTTCCGGCCGTGGCGTCTGTCTTCGAGGGATTGAAGTAGAGGAAGATGCCATGGTCGTCGCCCAGCGCGCCCAGGAGCGAGATGCCACCGCCGGTGCTTGTAATCGACACCGAGTTCCCGCCGTCGACCACCACTGCCGGCCCAGACTGCGCCGAGATGGTGGTGCTGGCCTGGGTGTCGTGAACCGTGACCAAGCTATCGGTGCCGGCAGCTCTGATGCCTGCCGAGTGCGAACCGCTGGAGGCGTAGTAGCCGCCATCGATCGTCACATTGCCGCCGCCATCACCCGCCACGATGACGGCGCTGTTGTTGCCGGTGGTGTAGGCTTGGACATTGCCGACCGTCAGAGTGCCCCCATAGGTCGCATCCAATGCATGCGCGCTATTTCCCGAGGTACCGATGACGGTATCGTCGATGATCACGGTGCCGCCCATGGAAGCGAAGACGCCGTTGCTATAGTCGTTGGCGGTGCTGATCGAGCCTGGGTCGCCGCTCCCATCGTCGGCGATGGTGATGGTGGCGCCCGTACCCGGAGAGTTTGCGGTTCCGAAAGCCAGCACCGCGGCGTTGGTGCCGTAGGAATTGGAATCCCCAGGATAGCTGCTTGCCGCGCCGGAGGTGATGAAGGGGTAAGTGACGACGGTGGGGGACACTGACGTGTCGGTTGGGCCGGCGTTGACGGCGCAGATGGCGCTTACGTTCGTGCCCTCGGCATCGATGGCGATGGGAGAGGACGATGGAAGGGCCGGGGTTGGCGTCTCGCTGTCGTTGTAGACATACATGGCAGTGGAGTCAGCGTTGCTATCTTGCATTCCGCACGGGTTGTCGACAACGTTCACCCCTGAGATGACGTTGCTGTAGTCGGTGTAACCGCCAACGGTGTTGGGCGTGAAGGTAACGCTGTTCGACGTGGTGCCGGGGACGGGCTCGATCGTCGAGTCTGTCCAGCCGAAGCTGCCCGCCACGCTGGCAGTGCCGCTGCCCAGGTTCGAGTTGGCCAGGGTTTGACCATACGCGATCGAAGAAGCGCTCGGCCACACAGAGACCGTCGGCGTCGCCGGGTTCACGGTCACGCTGACTGTGCCCGTCGTCACCGGTGCGTAGTTCGTATTGGTTGGCGTGAAGGTTATGCTCTGGGAAGGCCCGCCCACGTCGGGAACAGTGGTGGGGCTGGTCCAGGTAAAGCGGCCTGGCAAAACGGTTGTACCGCCGCTCACCTTGCCGGCACCACCAGAAAGAGTGGAGCTGCTCAGCGCCTGGCCATAGGTGATCGCAGAGGCCGTCGGAAGGGTCTTGATCGCCGCCGACAGCGCGTTCACGGTGATCTTTACCGTGCCCGTCGCGTTGGTGTAGTACGTGTTCACCGTTGGCGTGAAGGTCACGCTCTCGGAAATATTGCTACCCACGCTGGGGACGGTGCTGCCGTTGGTCCAGCTGAAGGTTCCACCCACGCTGGCAGTACCGTCGGTCGCCCACGGCGAGGAGACACTCAGCGCCTGACCATAGTTGATCGCAGTGGCCGTCGGCCAGAGGGTGACCGTCGGCGTCGCCTTGGATACGGTGACGTTGACGTTGGCTGTCGCCGGGTTGTAGTTCGCCGTATCCGTGGGCGAGAAGGTTACGGACTCGGGGTTCGAGCCCACGCTGGAGGGGACAGTGCTGCCGGTGGTCCAACTGAAGCCGCCTGGCACCGCCGTGCCGGTGGCGATTGGGTTGTGGGCAGATCCGCCGCTGAGCTTGGATGTGGGAGACAAAGCCACGTTATACGGAATGGAGCTGGCTGTCGGCAGGCTGGAGGCGATCACCGGCGTCGCCTTGATCACGCTAAAGGCTACGTAGTTCAAAATCGGCGTCGTCACCGGGATGTAGTCGGTCGAATTGGGTCCCGTGGGCGAGAAGGTCACGCTCGCCGAGGTCGTGCTGACGCCGGGTGTCGTGGTCGGAGTGGTGAAGGCGAAGGTCCCTGGCACGCTGTTGCTGGTGCCTGGCTGGACGGCAGAGCCGCCGGTCAGGCCGATGTTGGCCAAGGTCGTGCCATACGTGTAGGAGCCGGATGTTGTCGGCCAAGTGACCGTCGGGGTCGCCGCGCCTATGGTCACCGTGCCGCTGGTGTAGGTGATCGAATAGTTGGGGTCCACCGCGCCGTAACAATAGGTCGTGGGGGCCGCCGACGCGACGTGACTGGCCGGCGTATAGGCTGTACTGCAAACCGGCTGCGTGGATAGACTTACGCTGCTATCCGAGTTGACAAAACCGACATAGCTCGCGGTAATCGTGGGAACGGCAGCGCCGAAGGTGACGCTGGGACTGGACGCGGTGACGACCAAAGGCGCCTGATAGACCGTGACGGTCTTTGTCACCTGCGTTGCCGCGGCGTAATTGGTATTCCCGGACTGGTTCGCTGCTACAACAATCGTTCCAACGGCACTGGGTGTAAGGGTTGTTCCGTTGCTGATGGATCCCGGACCGGAGACCACGGTGTAGGCGATCGTCAATCCAGAGGATGCCACTCCCGAGAGCGTGACCGGCGTTCCGTAGACAGTGGTCGAGTTATACCAGTGACTAAAGGTCTGTGCCGCCTTGTTCACGGTAAACGCACCGGCCGGGTAGGTGATTGAATAGTTGACGCCTACCGCTCCGGAGCAACTGGTGGGGTACGATCCCGGGTCGCTGCTGGTTGTGTAGGTGGTGGTGCAGGTGGCCCGAGCAGTCAGGCCGGTGTATTTGGTTTCAGAGTTAACAAAACCGGCATAGGTCCCGGTGATGGTGGGAACGGCCGCGCCATAGGCTACGGCAGAGGGACTGGAGGCGGTGATGGTCAATGGAGCCTGATTCACCGTAACCGTCTGTTGCACCGGGGTAGCCGCCTGGAAGGAGGTGTTGCCGGGCTGTGAAGCGGTCACCGTGCAGGTGCCGGCGCCGGTATAGGTGAGTGTGCTGCCGTTCACTGAGCAGGTTCCGCTAGCCGCGAAAGCCACGGCCAGACTCGATGTGGATGAAGCCGACAGCGAAACCGGCGAGG
>Ga0302320_10019656_pt1 | contig 13541 bp, 7 predicted proteins | sample Bog_T0_3_FD_202130 | JGI IMG/M metagenome (GOLD analysis project Ga0302320, IMG submission 202130) | Peat permafrost microbial communities from Stordalen Mire near Abisko, Sweden - Bog_T0_3 | ecosystem: Environmental > Terrestrial > Soil > Wetlands > Peat | place: Sweden: Abisko, Stordalen Mire...
GATAGCAGTGTATCTGAGCCGGCGAAAAGAGTCATTCCAAAACGCCATGTTCTGGAGCCATGTTTTAGCAACGATGGCGGTGCTGACTCATCCGGCTGGCCTCAGTTACTGGTTAGGCCTCGCTTTTCTCATCCTCTATTTTGACCGCCGTTTACTCTCGCCGAAGACTGTGGCGCTGGCGGCGATTCCGTGTCTCATTGGCGGGCTGAGCTGGGGAGCCTACATCGCGCAGGATCCCAAGGCATTCTTTGAACAGACGCATGGGGTCCTGGATCAGAACAAGCAAGCATTCGGACTGGGCCGCTGGTCCAGTATTGTCTTTATTCGAAATATCCAAAAGGAATTAGTGTTCCGGTATGCGGGCCCGTTCGGCCTGACGGCGGGGGCGGGCTTGGCCAATCGGCTCAAGGCCTTGGTTTTGTTGGCCTATGCCGTCGGCATTACGGGCACGCTCCTGATGTCCAGGCGCCGTCCTGTTTTATTGGTGTTCCCTGTTCTCACGACACTATCCTTCCTATATCTCGGCCTGGCGTCGCCATCGAAGTCCAGTTACTATCTGCCCCACACGACCATGTCGATGGCCGCTTGTTTGGCGGTGTTCCTGTGTCATTTGGAGCTTCCGGATGCGCGGAGAAAATGGATGGCGGCTGCGGCCGTGCTGGCGGTTGCCGCGATACAGGTGAGTGGGGTCCTCTATCACATATATCAGGACCCGTACCGGCGCAGCTTTCTTCCGGCGGTAGCAGCGGTCGTGCATCATTCACCGCCGGGGTCGCTGGTGGTCGGCGGGGGCGAACTATGGTTTGAATTGCAGCCGGAGCGCCGGGTTTTGTACGACCCGTCGCTCGGTTATCGCAACGGATTGAAGCCGGCTATCTTTGCGATGGACCCGCTGTATCAGGAGCTCCATGAACAAGACCGCCGAGCCAACCCGCCGATTTACGCTTATGTGCAAAGATATCTGGATAGCTCGCAAATAGTTTATGACGACGGGTATTATCGGATCTACGTGCCTCAGAGTAACCAGCCCGCGGCGCTGATGCGCGGACCCGCTGGAAAACCGCCCGCATAGCTTCACGGAATGAACCGCGGTCTGAACGCACATCGCGCGCCAGGCCCCAGGCATAGCGTCTTCGCGAGTTGCCTGGATTCGTAAGACGGATAGCCGAAACGGCGCCAATCGAGCGCAAGCGTTAGAACCTCGCGTAAACGCTGGGCCCTTTGAGTCAGAATCTCCCTGCGGAGGGCTACCCTCACCGCGGAGGGAGTCACTGTGCCCGCCGGTTATCGCTGTCTTCATCAATCCCCATAATAAAACCAGCTCCAAACAGAGCCGGACTCGATCCGATTCGCCCCGGGGCACGAAACCCTGTTTCTCAGGCACTCCCTCTATGGGGTCGGATCTTCTAGCAATCACGCTCTTAGTTGCAAACCGCCCGCCCGACGGGGTGAAGAACAATTAAGCGAAACGCCGGAGACGCGCTGTTATGCTAGACTATCCGCGAGTCGTTCTCAAGGCGCGTTCCTATGAGATTGACGAGTCCGAAGGGCACGCCATATCCAGCATGTCACCAGTTTGGAAGACAACAAATCGGCTATCTCCCGGAAGGGCGACGGCGCTCATCCTGGGATTCTACCTGGTATTGAGTCTTGGCACCATGTTTACGGTGCGCCCTGGAACGGATGAGTCGGGCTATGCCAGTCCGGCCTACAACCTTCTTTATAACGGCCGGATGGGGACCACTATTTTCGAGTTACGCGGGTATATGCCGCTTTCGATGGCCGAGCGAACTTACCAGCAGCCACCGCTATATTTCTTGACCTTGGCACTTTGGTACCGACTTGTAGGCTTCGGACTGATTCAGACCCGGTTATTATCGGTTCTGTCCGGATTTGTGGCGTTATATTCCTGGAACGTGATTGCGCGGTCCCTGTTCGAATCGGCAAACGTGGCATGGATCGTCACGGGTTTGGTGTCGATTGACTATTTCTTTGTGCTGGGCGCTTCGCAGGGCCGAATGGATATGATGTGCGCGGCTTTGGGGATAGCGGCGATTGCGGTGTATTTAAGCCGGCGAAAAGAGTCGTTCCGGACGGCCATGTTCTGGAGCCATGTTTTGGCTACGATGGCGGTGCTGACTCATCCGGCTGGCCTAAGTTACTGGTTTGGCCTGGCTTTCCTGATCCTCTATTTTGACCGCCGCTTACTCTCGCCGAAGAGTGTGGCGCTGGCGGCGGTTCCGTGCCTCATTGGCGGGTTGAGCTGGGGGGCCTACATCGCGCAGGATCCCAAGGCATTCTTTGACCAGCTGCATGTGAACCTTTACATAAACGCGCACTCATTCGAAGCAGGCCACTGGTCCAGTAATGTTGTTATCCGAAACATTCAACAAGAAGTAGTGCTCCGTTATGCGGGTCCGTTCGGGCTGGTGGCGGGAGTGGGCTGGGCCAATAGGCTCAAGGCCTTCGTGTTGTTGGCCTATGCCATTGGGATCGCAGGCACGCTGGTGATGTCAAGGCGCCGTCCCAAGCTATTGGCATTCCCTGCCCTGACGATACTATCCTTCCTGTATCTCTGCCTGGCGTCGCCATCCAAGTTCCCTTACTATCTGCCCCACACGACCATGTTTATGGCCGCCTGTTTCGCGGTGTTCGTGTGTCATCTGGAGCTTCCGGACGCCCCGCGAAAATGGATGCTGACAGCGGCCGTGCTGGCGATTGCCGCGATACAGGTAAGTGGGTCGCTCTATCGCATATATCAGGACCCGTACCGGCGCAGCTTTCTTCCGGCGGTAGCTGCGCTCGTGCATCATTCACCGCCGGGTTCGCTGGTGGTCGGCGGGGGCGAACTGTGGTTTGAATTGCAGCCGCAGCGCCGGGTTTTGTACGACCCGTCGCTCGGTTATCGCAACGGGTTGAAGCCGGCTATCTTTGCGATGGACCCGCTATATTACGAGATCCATGAACAAGACCGCCGGGCTAACCCGCCGATTTACGCGTACGTGCAAAGCTTTCTGGATAGTTCGGAATTAGTTTATGACGACGGGCACTATCGGGTCTACGTGCCTCAGAGTAACCAACCCGTGGCGCTGGCGCGTTGATGCCTTGGCCCGCTGGAAAGCCGACGCTATAAGGGAACCCCTGTGCGTGGATCGAGCCCATGGTGGCGCCGCATCATGCAATTTAACTCGATGGCCGAAACAGGCCGAAACAAATACTTCCGCCATAGCGTATTCTGAAAACATGGCGCCTTTTCAACCCCGGGCAACCAGCTCGCGGCTGCCTTTCGTTTGTGCCTCGGTTCTACTGTTCACGCACTTCGCAAGGCCGTTCGACACCGTGCTGGCGGGCTATAGACTCCCCGCGATCATCTGCAGCATCGCGATAGTGGCCGCGGTGCTCTCCGGAGGGTTAAGAGAGTTGCGGTCGCGCGTCGGGTTCGGCTTTCTGCTGCTGCTCGGGTGGATGTGCTTCACGGTCCCGTTCAGTTCCTGGAAGGGGGGTAGCTCCACGTATGTGCTCTGGTATTTGCAGTTTTACCTTCCTCTGATGCTTCTGGTTGCGGTAGCATCCAAAACCCCTGGCGATATTGTGAAATTATCCGGTGTTCTTGCTTTCTCCTGCTTGTTCCATCTGATTGTGAATGGGAGTTGGGAAGGCGACCGCCTCACCGTAGCCGGGACGTATGGCAACTCGGGGGAGGTTGCACTGTTGGCTGGCTTCACTATTCCTTTCTTCCTATTAGCTGTATCGCGGTTGCGAGCGCCCCTACTCCGTTACTTCCTGATCATCGGCTGCTGTGGATTTCTATTGCTCCTGATTGGTAGGACGGGCACGCGCGCCGCGATTCCTTCTCTGGCTGCCATGGTCTTCGTCTATATCATTCGGTCCAGGGGAGTCCAGAGGTTGGCGATTATTGCCTTTGTCGTCGTGGCAGCTTTCGCGGTGGCCCTGGCCCTGCCGGCAAACACAATCGGGAGACTTTCCACTCTTTTCGACGACCTCAACGGCCAGTCTGTCCATTTATCTAATGCAAAGATGAGTGAGGCCGAAGCGTCGACGCTGGAGAGGCGCGATTTGATGGTTGATGCGCTCAAGATGACCCTTGCGCATCCGCTTGTGGGTGTGGGAGCAGGCATGTTTACACAATACAGGTGGGAAAAGTTGCTGCAGTTGAATGGGCAACATAAGCCCTATCTTCCGGCTCACGCTACCTATCTTCAAATCTCCAGCGAATGCGGGATTCCCGGTGTTATCGTTTACTTGATTTTCTTGGGATCCATTTATGTCCAGGTGCGCGCAACGCGAAAAGTCGTTGCAGCCCGGGCGACCGCCAATGCGGATATGCTGTGGTCGGTCGCCCTATGCATAGAGGCCGCGCTGGCGCACTTTGCGGTTAACTCCTGTTTCATCACCTGCGACAGGTACCCACACCAGTTTGTGCTCGCCGGCTTTGCGATCGCGATGCAAAGGCTGAGCCGTGGGCCCCTAGCCGAGACGCCCGCGGCGGTCCCAAGAGCGGGCTTTTCATTCACCCCGGTACCCTTCGTGGGGAAGCGGGCCTTTCCGGTTCGGACGCGCTGAGAGCGGCGGTTCCCACTACAAGCAGCCGCCGGTCTGGCTGGACTGACCCTATGGATCGTTGGCGCGTCGCCGGAGCGAGCCGCTCCCGGTCCACCTAGACTGCAGCGCGGTACGTGGTCAGTTTGCTCCTAGGTCGTGGGGCAGACCGAGCGCCAGCGTATCCACGGTCAGTTCCGTTTCGATTTCGAATCTGCTGGACAATGCCGGAGACTTGGCGTCTGGGAAGTCGATGCCAAAGGGATGAACTCACTTACTATTGGGCACCTCGACACCAGCAGCGAGGGGCGTCAATAGAGCCAGATTGGTTGGGTCCCTCGCGAGCCGCAGGAATCCGTCAGGGCCGCCGGATTCCGCATCGGTGTTCAACGTTGAAAACAACTGAGGCAGCTCCTTCCAGGACACTCGTCGATCATCGCCTTCCACCCAGTTCCAGGCCGGCACGGGCCGCGGGCTCCATACCCGTTTGGATACCCATACGTCGCCGCCGCTCCCCCATACTTTCAACGTCCTGGCGGCGAAATCCTGCCGCCAGGTAAGAACCCGAGTGTTCCCGGGCTCGATGAGGTCGTAGAGCCGAATAGGTGTGGGTGTGCTGATTTTGTCAAACGCAAGCCGGTTCAGCGTTCCTTCCAAATTGTCCTGGTTGGTCGCAAGCATGACGGAACTGACGCTGCTCAGCCGGCTACGAAGATCCGCTACCCTGGCCAGAGATTCGCTGTTTGCCGCAGCGACGCGAGGAGCGGCGAACGAATAGATATTGGTCAAAACCACGCACAGCAGAAATGCGGCAATCGCCACCTGGCTGACCCGGTGAGTCGCCGGGAAGTCACGCAGTACCCAGGCCGTCGCGACAACCACGAAAGGGAGCGCGGGCAGGTACCGTTCAGGAGAGCCGGTTTCAAGCATCGTTACGGCGAATAGAACCACTGGGGCTACTCCCGCGGTGGAGAGCACCAGCAGCCAGCCTGAGCGCGGCTGGCGCAGTAGTTCATACAGGAGACACGCGACAAATAGATCAAAGGCGGCAATCTTCCATAAGCTCGCATGAACGATGTCCCAAAGCGTGACCGGCGAGTAGGGGTCGTGCAGGAGATAGCGTTTATAGAAGATTCCGTCCTTCCCAAGATACAAAAACGAACGGGGCAACCCAGTAGCAATTCGCACGACGTTGAGGTTCGTCGAGTATCCGTGGCTCCCCGAAGCATACCAATCCTTGGCTTCGCGCACGGAAGAGGTTCGCCGGGCGCATAATGCCAACCCATACATAAGCAGAACGATCCCGGCCGAGACGGCGATGAAACGGATTGCGCGGGCCCAATCGACCTTCGCCAGAATCTCTCTCACCGGTGTATCCCACTTCCACGACGGGCAGGCCGCCAGTAGCAGCAGCGCCGGACCCACCAGAATGAACGGCAGCCACAGTAATGCGGAAACCGCATACAGAACTGCGCCACCTATGATTCTGCCCGTGCCGAGAAAACACAGACTCCCGGTGAGACACAGCAGGCCCGGAAGGTACGCACTCCCGGACGGTGCGCGCAGCAGGAACCCGTGGCTGCAGGCCATGGCAATGGTGACCATGAAAGCCACGCTCTTCGATACGCCAACTCGGGTTATCATCCTATGCCAAAGCACCACCGTAATCAATGCGCAGGGCACGGAGACGGCAATCAGCACGAAGGTCGCCTGCATGAACGGAGTCCAGTCCGTCACAACCGATAGCAGAGGCGCAGCAAGGGACAGAAGCACCCATCCAAGGGGCCTCCAAAGGAGATGGCCGGATTCCCAAAGCGAATTGGCAGGGCCGAACGGCCACTTCCCGAGATGATTGACTATATCCTTGGCGTAGACCTGTGTGTCGCCCAACTCGACCGCCCGCGTACACAGGAGAATGATCGCAAGGACTATAGCAACCCATAAACTGTTTCTTAAAGGATTTGAGTTATTCGAAACGTCCACTGCGGCCACGCTTGCCATAGACACCAAGGATACCAAAACGACCGGCATTACTTGGGCGGAATGAGGGGCGCGTGCTGACAGAGCCTCACATCGACTCTCTGTACGGCATCGCCCGGCAATTACAGCCGCCGGATTTCACGGTGCTGAGCAGTTTTGGAACTTCACCATGACGCGCCGCTCCTTCACAGTCGCGGCCCACTAACGGTGGTGTTGAATCTGCAAGACTTACTGAGCCGCGACTGTCAAGGAGCGGTGCGTCCTCACAAAACTGTTAAGCACCCGGATTTCACTGGCCCGAAGTTTCGATGTCACATCCATATATAATGTAATCAGCAGGCATATATGAAGAGACTGCCAGTCGTTATTGTCTTAGGGTTGCTGTTCCAACTTGTTCCGTGTTCGGCTACACCTACGATCGCTAACATCACGGTCATCCCCGATACGAATGCGGTGGTTGTGAGTTATAGCGTATCTCCGGATTCGTACTGTTGGGTCCAGTATGGAGTTGCCACCGGAACCTATCTGTGGAGTTCGGTCTCATTCAGTTCCGCCACGGGATCCCCGGGCTTCTGCTCCGTACCGATCAACGGACTGAAAGACGGCACGACATACTATTTCCTGCCGACCGCTCGTCCGGATCCGGACGATGAGACGAATATCTGCAATGTGTCGAGTTGTGGCGCAGTCGAGCAATCCGCCACTACCCCCGCGGCATCCGTGTCTCACTCCCCGGCTCCGCCTGGCCCCGTGGCCGAGAATCTCTTGTCCGAGCCTGATACGACGGGATATGCGATTGTGACTCTAGCGGATGGCGGCGCGGCGGTAAACCACGAATGCGTAGCCTCGGTCAATGTGACCGCCCCGGCCGGGTACAGCGGCGCGATCACGGCGGGGCAGACGCTCAGCGCCATCCTGGCGGCGGCCGGCACGGAACTCTGGTACGGGACCGTGTTTCAGGTGCCCCAGGGCTTGACTTGCATTGTCAAGAGCATCAACCCTCCAAATGGCGCCGGGTACCAACTACCCGTCCTTCCTATCGACCCAAACGCTAGCGGGGGGCTTGTGACTGCGCTCAATCACCGTTGGATCGTCTTTCGTACGAGCCCAGGCGGCCCGGCCGACTTCCCGCCATTCGGCGTAAGAACCGGGCCTTCTTTCTTCGCGCACTACGGCGGCTTTCAAGCAGTGCAACCGCCGACTTTACCGGGTGTTTATAATGCAGGTGAAATCTTCACGACGCCGTGCGGGGGCGGGATGCCGCACCACTTTTGGATCGAGAACCTGGCGTTTCAGGTTGACGCCACCCGCAACTCCCACTACAGCCCGTTCATGTATTTCGCCAATGGCGCGGGAGGATGCGGTGGCCCATATCCCGAATATATTGTCATAAGAGGCAATTACTTTCATGGGCCAGTGAGATCCATGTTACAAAGCGGACTGCCATCCGTCCAGGGAGCCATCGCAGGGACCAATCTACAGCAACTCGCCATTGTCGGAAACTACTTCGACAACCTGTACTATGCGGACGGCATTCCAATCGGCCTTTACCTCACCGACTGCGGCAACTCCGGCGCATGCAGCGCTGGCGGACCGGCGTTGATCGACAACAACTACATGATGGGCATGGCGATGAACATCTACGTAGAGGTGAATAACCATGCGGAGCCAAACGCACACGACTTCACGATCACGCACAATTATTTATACTGGCCCTACAGCACCACTTACCCATACGCGGTCAGTATCGGCGGGTACGGTTGCCGAGATCAAATTGAATTCAAGGGAGTGACTCGTTCAGTCATAACAGGCAACTATATTAACGGTCAGTGGGCGTGTGCGAACACTGGGAACGCGATTCTGACGTTCAACGCCGTCGATCTCACGATCCAATCGAACTATATAACAAACTCGGCGTCGGGCTTTGGGCTGAGCGGAACGGGTAACGGCAATGCCCTTGGGTCGTACAGCAGTTCCGGCAACCGGATCGCCGTCAGCAATAATCTGCTTTTCAACCTTGGGCGCACGCTCTATCAGGCTGGCGGGCAAGGCGTCGGGGCGCCGGTGATTGAGATGGATAGCAGCCCGAGCAATGTCTCTTTCACTAACAACACCGTCGGACCGATTGGCAATGATGCTCAGGGTTATCCAGGATATTACTTTCCCTGGATTTTGTATAACGGCGGCGGCGGCCAACTTGCCGGCCTGACGGTGCGACATAATATTTTACCGTTTGGCGCCTCAAATACGAATTACGGCGGTGGGGTTGCGGTGCAGAACGCTTTGGCCGCGACCGGAACCTTGAGCCATCCGGCCACGCCAATTCCCAATAACTCCGTGTCTCCGGTTAACTTCGCAGGGTGGCTTGGAACCATAGCCGGCTACACGGACGCTCACCCCTCGCCTGTCGTGTCCCGGCGCCGTAACGCTGGATTGGGAATACAGGGCGCTACGGTGATCGCTGGCGGATCCGGTTATCCCAATTCGGGGAATGTGCTATTTACTGGTTGCACCACCCGGCCGGTTGCCACATATACCGCCACCGGTGGCGTCATCCAGTACACCACCTTTACCAGCTTCGGGTCCGGATGCGACCCAGCCACATCTACGGTGTCGGCAACTGGTGGTGGTAGCGGCGCCACTCTACGGCCAGCCTACGGGCTGACCACCGACTATACGTGGTCTGGAAACGTGATCTACTGCACGTCTCAGGGAACCGACATGAACCAGAGCACGTGTAACAACTTCAGCGGAACTATGCCGCTGGGAGATGTGTGGGCAGTAGGCGCCACCACCGCACTCCGCATGGCGGCGGCAGGGTTGGTTAATTCTTCTTTGTCCGATTACCGCTGCGTACCGACAACGCAGACGACGTGCGCGGCGGGGGCCAATGTCGACCAACTCGAATCAGACCTTGGTATCGTAAGCCATATCTCCGCAGTTGCCGCGGGAACCACAGCGACACTTTCGTATTTAGCCCCCGACTCCCGAGCCTGCTCGGTTGACATCTCGGCCGACAATGGAACAACCTGGACACGGACAGCGGACTCCGGGGGGCCCACTCAGCGGTCAGTCCCTTTGCAGGGGCTTTTGCCAAGTACCACCTATCAGTACCGCTTGCTGTGTTATTACGATCAAACCCAGGCGTGGTTCGCTTTTCCTTCCGATTCGAGCACTTTAGCTACATCCGGAATCTTCACCACCGGCAATTGACAGTGGGTTTCACGTTACCCGCCGGGTCAGCCAACGGTCCGCATCGGTGAATCTCGGTAGTCTCGTGAAGCTACTTTCTCTGTGGACGTCAGCAGGGCTATATGAAACCCGCATGGCGCGGTTTGAGCCGCTCGCAAAGATCGCGGCTCACTAACGGTGGTGTTGAATCTGCGAGACTTACTGAGCCGCGACTGTCAAGGAGCGGTGCGTCTCCCCCAAAACTGCTAAGCACCCTGCCACGGGTTGGTAAACATGCGGGTATGTTATCCTTGCGGAGGTGAGGATTTGTCTCTTCATGCGCGTTGTGTCCCGATGTTGCATGTGCGACTCCTTTTGAACCCCATGAAACATAAGAGTGTCAAGTAATGTCGCTAGATCCCCTGGTACCATCACAGAAACTCCTGGGGCCCGTCTCGGTGGTCCTGCTCGCCCACAACGAAGCTCAAGTAATAGAGTCCGTGGTTCGCGGCTTTTACGACAAGGTGGTTTCCCGCCTCCCGGGCTCCGAAATCATCGTGGCGGAAGACGGCAGCACCGATGGTACCAAGGAGATTCTCGCCCGGTTGGTGGCAACCCTTCCCAACTTGCGTTGGGAAGAGGGCAAGGAAAAGCGTGGGTACGTGAACGCTTTCAAGAAAGCGATGTCTCTGCCGGTCAATGAGCTCGTGGTGTTTTGCGATTCCTCCGGCAAGCACGATCCCGACGATGTCTGGCCTATGTACGAGATGATGAGCGATCACGACATGGTGCTCGGGTATAAAGTAAACCGCGCCGATCCTTTCTACCGCAATGCGATGAGCGCCGTATTCAACCGGCTGGTGAACGCATATTTTTCGGTCGGGTTCAAGGATATCGATTGCCCCCTGCGGGTCTTCAAGAAATCGGCCTTCCTGGATATTGCGGCTATGCAGTGGCACGAACGAGCGCTGATCAATTTCGAGCTCACGCTGCGATTTCACTACCGCGGCTACAAGGTGGCGCAGGTTCCAGTCCGTCACTTTGCCCGTCAGTTCGGAGAATCCCGCGGGTTGCCGCTCAAGAAGATTCCACGGGTGATCGTTAACACGCTGCGGAACTTTTCCGCCATCAAACGCGATATGACGCAGAGCGATTTCAGGAAGACGGCATGAAACTCGGCATTCTCGGAGGTGGTGTCGCCGGCGTCACTATGGGCCGGTTATTAAATCAGGGCCACGAGATCACCATCCTGGAATCGGAGCCCACCGCGGGTGGACTGGCCCGATCCTTTCCCTTCCACGGATTCTCGTACGACGTTGGCCCGCACATCATTTTCAGCCGCAATCGCGCGGTGCTCGACCACATGCTCGCGCTTGCGCCCGATTCTTTGATGCCCCACGAGCGCAGCAACCAGATCTGGTACAAGGGGCGGCTGATCAAGTACCCCTTTGAGAACTTTCTCGGCCTGCTTCCGGCCGATGAAGCGGCGCATTGCGTGGATACCTTCTTGCATAACCCGTATGAAGACTACGTGCCGCAGAACATGCTGCAGTTCTTCCTGCGCACTTTCGGCGCCGGGATAACGGACACCTATTTACGCCCTTATAACGCCAAGATCTGGAAATATGACCCGGCTTTTCTCGATTTGCAAATGGTGGAGCGAATCCCGAAACCGCCCGCGGAGGACATCGTTGCGGGCGCCCGCGGAGAGTTCAAGGAAGGCTACACGCACCAGGTTCATTTTTACTATCCGCGGCGCGGCGGAATTCAGGTCTTCTTCGACAAGATGGTGGAGGCGCTACCTGCGAATGTTCTGCTTTTAAGCGGAAAGGCGGTAAAGTCGCTCGCTTCCGATGGCGTCCGGTGGCAGGTCGGCTGCTCGGACGGGACGACACTGGAATTCGACCGTGTCATCAACTGCATGCCTTTGCATGAGCTTTTTCCCTGTCTGCAGTTCGAGACTCCCCAAGCGGTACGGCACTCGCTTTCCCGGCTGCGCTACAACTCCATGTGGGTTGGGCTGGTTGTTTTTCGCAAAGACCGAGCCGGCCACAACTTCGCTTTCAATGTCCCGCAGGAGGATGTGCTCTTCCATCGGATCTCGAAACTGAATTTTCTCGGCGAGGACCCGCCGGCGGAGTCCGCGTTTCTTTTTGAGGTTACCTTCCGGGAAGAATCGCCGGTCGCATCGTATTCCACGGAGCAACTCAAAGAAGAAATCCTCAAAGGCTTCGAGTTCATGGATATCGCCAGCCGCGAGGACTTCGTCGACATCGACATCCGGCGCGTGAAATACGCTTACGTGATCTATGACCTGATGCACCGGCACAACGCCGACACCGTCCTTGGCTACCTGCACTCGGTGGGTATGCCGTGTTGCGGGCGGTTCGCGGAGTTCGAGTACGTCAATATGGACAACGTGATTGAGCGTGCCATGAAACTCGCGGCCCGGCTGAACGAGGAGTGGCTGGTTGAGCCCTAAAGCGGGCGTTGCAACGCCCCGCCGGTCGATTGCCGGCCGCTGGTCTTTGGCGATTCGAATTTGCGTCAGCGGACTGCTGTTATTCTATGTTTTCCATAAACTTCGCTGGGACGATCTGTGGGGGCACGTCCGCGCGGCAGACCCGGCCTGGATGGTGGTAGCCGGCCTTTGCTTCGGCATTCCCACCTTGCTGATCGGCGTTCGGTGGTGGATTCTGTTGCGCGTGCAGGAAGTCCGCATTCCACTGGGCAGAATTCTCGCGTACACTTACATCGCACAATTTTTCAATACTTTTTTTCTGGGCACCACCGGCGGCGATGTAATGAAGGTCTTTTACATTGTGCGCGATGCTCCGGATGCCAAGGTCAGGGCCGGCTTTTCGATTCTGGTAGACCGTTGTATGGGATTGGTGGTGCTGGCTGCGGTGGCGGTATCGGCAGCGCTCACCGAATGGACGCTTTTCATGAGCCAGCCTGAGCTCCGCCGCATTTTGTGGGCGCTGATCGGCATCCTGGTGCTGTCAGCGGCTGGTATAGCGGTGGTGACAGCCGCGCCCCTCGTGACACTCCTGGCAGCCCTGAAGGCGCCGGAAGAAATGCGGGACAAGGCAGCATCCGTGCAGGGCGCCGCCCGGCAGTATATCCTTAACTACCGCATGCTCAGCGTGACGTTATTATTGTCGGTGATGGTTCACCTGTTCAACATCAACGGCGGCTACTGCCTGGCCAAAGCCCTCGGGTTGAATGTAGGCTTTGCCTCTATTGGCGTAATCCTCGCGACGGTCTTTATCGTGATCTCCCTGCCCGTCACCATCAGTGGGCATGGCTTACGGGAAGGTATTTTCGTCCTGATGTTTTCCGTGTTTGGCGTAGGCTCCTCAGCCGCGATTGCGTTTTCGTTGTGCTATTTTGGTGTGGTTCTGGCCTGGAGCCTGGCTTCCGGTAGTGTTTATCTCGGATTCCAGCGCATGGAATCGGCCGCAAGACAGAGCGTGACTTCATGAAAATTTTGGTGACCGGCGGCGCCGGCTGCATAGGATCCGACCTTGTGGAAGCGCTCTTGTTGCGCGGCGACGAGGTCGTCGCGGTAGACAATCTGAGCAGCGGGAAGCAGGAGTATGTTGCTCCGTTTCTCGACAATCCACGCTTTCAGTTTGTGAAAGGCGACCTGCTCGACCCCGCTCTGCTGGATCGGTACCTCGCCGGCGTCGATACCGTGTACCATCTGGCGGCTAATTCCGACGTCAAGTTCACGGCCGGCGACCGCACCGATAAGGACTTGCAGCAGAATACCATTGCCACCTACAACGTGCTGGAAGCCATGCGTAGGAACTCCGTGCGTAAACTGG
>Ga0302320_10019657_pt1 | contig 13540 bp, 10 predicted proteins | sample Bog_T0_3_FD_202130 | JGI IMG/M metagenome (GOLD analysis project Ga0302320, IMG submission 202130) | Peat permafrost microbial communities from Stordalen Mire near Abisko, Sweden - Bog_T0_3 | ecosystem: Environmental > Terrestrial > Soil > Wetlands > Peat | place: Sweden: Abisko, Stordalen Mire...
CTCCACCGCTGCCGCCGGCGTCTCGCCCTTCTCCTTATGCGGCAGGCCGAACGCTGCCACGCGCGCCACCGCTGGATGTGCTGCGATAGCCTCTTCAAGCTCGCGCACATACACCGAGTATCCACCCGACTTGATCACGTCTTTCATGCGTCCCACCAGCCGGATAAGCCCCAGCCGATTGCGTGTCGCCAGGTCGCCCGTGCGCAGCCAGCCATCTTCTGTCAGCAAGTCGCCATCGTGCTGACGGTCGTTCCAGTAGTGCGGTGAAAGTCCGCGCCGCTTGATCTGGCATTCACCCACCGTGCCCGCGGGCAAAGGCTTTCCGTTCTCATCCGCAACGCGAATCTTGAACGGCGGCACAGGGAAGCATAGATCTCCACTACCCGGCAGCAGCGACGCTTCAATACCCATCATCGCCAGCCCGCCCAACTCCACCATGCCGTATCCATTCATCAGGATCGGCGGAATGCGCAGCCCGCCTGGCAGCCGCATCGCCGCGCCATACTCCCGCAGCCGTTTGCGCACCTCGGTCGGAAGATTGTCGCTTGCCGAGAGCCACAGGCGAACCGATGCCAGTCGCGCAGGCGCGGGATTGCTGTTTACCAGCCGCGCAAACATCGCCGGCACGCCCACCACTGAGGTCACGCGATTCTTCTCAATCGCGTCCAGCGCCCGGTCCACGTCAAAGCGGTCAAGAAAGCAGCCGCGAATGCCGGCCATCAGCCCATAAAGCGCAATGGCCACAGCCATAATGTGCGACCACGGCAGAGCCACCAGCGCCAGGTCGCGATGACTCAGAAATGCCCCTGCAATCACGGTGGACGCGCGCCCCCCAAGCAGCGCCCGGCTTGAGAGCGCAGCGCCTTTCGGAAATCCACTCGTCCCCGAAGTGTGAAACACCGCAATAGTGGCCCCAGGATCGATACTCACCGGCGGAAAAATATCGCTGCATTCCTCGCCGTTCCCAGGCGTGCGCAGAAATCCTTCCAGCGTCTCAGACTCGTCGTCCGCTTCAATCCACGTGCGCACATTCAGCGCGCTCGGTTCAACAATGCTTCGCTCAAAGGTCGCTTTGTCTGTGATCAGCGTGTCCGTGCCGCTCGTCGATAATATCCGCCGCATCTCGGCCAGCGACAGCATCGGGTTCAGCGGAACCGCAACGCCCCCGGCGCGAATAATCGCCAGAAACCAGCGAAAATACTGCGGGTCATTCTTGCGATAAATTGCGATAGGCTGGCCCGGCGCAAGATTCACCGTGCGCCGCAGAAACGCATCCTTCCGGCAAATGTCCGCATGTAACTCGGCCAGCCGGAAAGGGCCGTTGTCTTCGATCGCAACTACGCGGTCGCCGTTGCGCTTCAGCAACTCATCTACAAGATTGGCGACCGTCACATTGCGGTCGCGCGATAACCGATAAGAACGCAGCAGGCTCATTGTGCGGTAACGGGTTTGCGACCCCACTCGCTGGCGACGCAATAGTTGAACAAGCGATCAAGGTAATCGAGCACGTGTGGTGGACGTATGCCGGCCGGGGAAAGAAATCGCTCGGCGTTGGCGGTATCGAACTGCATGCGCATGGTGAAGTAGTCGCGGTAGGCGCGGCCATCCACCAGCACGCGGCGCTTCTTGCCCCACAAGGAGGCAAACAACAACGGCCGCACAATTGCAAAAAAGAACTTCGGGTCCACAAAGCGCGGCTCCGGCCCGTTGAAGTACTCCCTGGCGCGCTGCGCAACCTGTGCAATGGTGGCGCTGCCGCCCGGCCCCGCGCAAATATGCAGCGTGCTGCCCAGCGCCGCGGTGTCAAACACCGCATGAGCCACCGACGCGGCTACATAATCCACCGGAACAATATCCAGCACCGCATCCGGGTAGCCGGGAACAGTGCGCCACAAACCACGCGCGTAAATCTTCAGTGGCCAGTACATCATCTTGAAGCTCGATGTAACACCGGTCTGCGAGTCGCCCACAATAATGCTGGGCCGCAGAATCACGCCGGGCAGGGAATCAAGACGTGAGTGCACCAGCGCCTCTGCTTCCGCCTTGGTCTGTTCGTAAGTATTGCGGTAGCGCTGGCCAATGGCCAATTCGCTCTCGCGGATCACGCCATCCCGCTCGCCCGCCACGTAAGCCGTGCCCACATAAGCCAGGCTGCGCAGTTCCTTGGCAGTGACGGCAAAGTCCAGCACATGCCGCGTCCCTTCCACGTTGATGTGCCGCGCCTCGTCCAGTGTGTGATCGAAGCGCACCGTCGCCGCGGAGTGAATCACGCGCGTCGTCTCTGCGCTCAGCCGTTCGAGCGCCACTGGCTCCAATCCGCAATTGGGCAGCGTCACATCGCCGCTGTACACCTCAATCCGCGCCCGCTGCGGCTCGGGAATAAACGCATCGGCGCGTTGCCGACCCGTCAGTCCCGGTCTGTCGCGGATCAAAAGCGCCAGCCGCGCGTCGGGATTTCGCTCCAGCAGTTCTTTCACCAGCCGAACGCCCAAAAAGCCGGTCGATCCGGTCACCAGAATAAGTTCTTCGTTCTTCATGCGTGAACCGACCTCAGTTCCATACAACTCGAAAGCCGGCTAAGAGAAAGCTGTTCCGGGCGACGAGCAGAATCAACACCTAGTATATCGAGGCACACAGCGCGCGCGGCCAGCCCGTCGACCGATTGCCCGAGCCTGAGCTTAGACCCCCGCTACAGCCGCTTGATGAACGCAATCGCTTCCTTCAGTTGCGGAAACAGCGCCTCTTCCGCTTTGAACTCGCGTGAATGCACGCAGCGGCGTACTCCGCGCATCTTTACCGGATGTTTCAAGTGCAGCATCTCGTGGTACAGCAGGTATTCAACCGCGTAACGCGGACTCGACGGCCGGTCGAACACGCGGCTAACCACAATCGTGTTGTGCGCGGCGTCGTAGTGGCCCAGCGACCGCTTGGCGTGACTCTCGCTCCACGTCAGTTCAGGCCTGCCCAGCAGCCCGCCAAAAAAGCGAACGTTCAGCGTGTCGAACACTTCATCCAGGTTGTAGAAGCGTCCCTCCGGCCCAAAGTAGCGTTTGCTTCCGCGCGCGTGGCGAATAAGTTCGGTCTGCCGCGTCACCGCTGCGCTCGACGCAAACCGCTTGTAGCGCAGGTTCTGCGCCGCGTCGATGGGCTTGCGATACAGCTTGGCCAGCAGTATGTGCGCAATGGCGCGCAGCACCGGTTCGGGAGCGCCTTCCAGCAGATCCGACAGGCTTACGTGGATGTTGCCTTCGCGCAGGCGGATCGTGGTGTTGAGCGAAGTAAACCGCCGGAACCGCACCGTCATCGGCGGCATCGGAGCCCTCGGACGCAAAGCCCGGTACTCCTCCTGAAAAACTAAAACCAGATCGGCAATCACCACAGGTGAGAATAGCAGAACCATGCCAGCCGGCTTCAAACTGATCGCTGACAGCTGAGAGCTAGCAGCTAGAAGCTGTCTCTCATCTAGGCTCCCACCGGTCCTGGCCCACCTCGTCGGGATGCTGCTTGAAGTACTCGGTCTGATCCTTCAGCAGTTTGCCTGCCTGGTCCGCAAGGTCATCGCCGCTTTCAAGCGCTTCCTTCTGCGCCACATCGAATCCCGGTTCGCTGGCTACCGTGTGCAGCACACTTTGCCAGCGCGCCACAGCCTCGTTCAGTTTCTTGAGCGAATCGCGAATGTCCGCCTTGCGCTCGGCAAACACATCCAGGTTGTCATTGAGTTCGTCTTCGAGTGCGGAAAAGTCCTGCAGCGCATCGCTCATCCGGTATGCCCGTGCGTCGGTATGTGCACGTCCCGCCAGCTTCTTGATCGCGTCTGCACGCTCGTTCAGGAACTGCATATAGAGACCCACGCGCGCGTTGGGATCAATGCCGGCTTCGGCAATCTTGTCGGTCTCGACTTCAGTTAGTGGCACGCGCTTTTGCATTTGCGCGGCAACGGGCGCGGCAAGCATCAGGCAAACGAAAATCGCGGCAAGTATGCGCATGGCAAATCCTTCCGGCGCATTCATTCAAGCACACAGAAGCTTCGCCTGCAATCGGGCGCGCACAAAACCCGCGGTGCTTTCATTGAAGGGAATCGCAATGCCCAGGCCTATTTCTTGAAGACCTGCATCATGGCTTCGTTCTGGGCCTGGTTCACGTCGGTCAGCGCTGCCTCAACCAGCGGGCGGTCCTCAGACGAGCTTGAGTGCAGCATCTCGTTCAGGCGAAACGCCGTGTGGCTCAACAGAATCTCCGCATTTTTCAGCCGTTTGTCGTCTACGCCCATTTGCAGGTGGATCTTCTGCGCCATCTCCTGCACGCGCTTCAGCATGCCCGTGGCTTTCTCCACGTCGCCGGCCGCGTACTGCTTCATGCTCACTTCGGTCATCTGGTGAACAAGTTCGGCGTAGAGAAAACACTGTTCGCGCGGTTGCGCCTGGCTGGCCCGCGCTTCCAGGGCCTGGATCGTATCCATGTCGAAAGGTTTGCTATCGATGCCGCCCGCCCACAAGGGGAGTGCGCTTGCGGCAAGCACGATTGAGATCGCGAATCTGCCCGAACATCGCATAAGGAACCTCCGCTCGTTGCGGCTGCCTCTAGCTCCGTCGTCAATCCTAGTCCCGTGACTATAGGATGATTTCACCCATTAGCGCAAGAGAAAACGTCCGCAGCTTTCAGTATGTGAAAACCGATGGTAACCAGGGCTGTGCATTTCCCGGCGTTTTCTGTGCCCTTTGCGCCCGCACGCCTATGTCTCTGACCGTGTGAATCCGTATCGGCCCCGTGCCCCATCCATTCGCTTTTTTTCTGGCGAATGGGTGGGAAAGCACAAACCTCAAGGAACGAAATCAAGCGGCCGGAGACCTGGTCCACGTTTTCAGGCAAGGGATAGCATCCCATGCGCAGAATCGGTGCGCTACATCGTCAAGAGTATTCTTCGGCAATCCAGCGCTTACTTCTCAAGCAATTGCAAACGCTGGCGCGCCTGCCATTCCTGATTCGGGTACTTCCCGGCCGCGGAATCCAGAAAATGGTGGTAATAGGCCGCCGCCTGCGCCTTCTGGTGCAATGAATCGTACGATATCGCCCACAGAAAATAGGTAGATGCGCTCTCTGGCTGGAACTTCGACCGCATGGTAAGCGCGTGCAGCGTAACCGAGGGCTGCCCGGTGCGCGACGCGGCAAAGGCCAGTCCGCTCCATCCATCGCTGCTCGCGGGGTTAATCTGAGTTGCCTTTTCAAAGGCCGCCTGGGCCTCAGGGAATTTGCCCAGCCGCACCAGATTCTGCCCGTGCTCCACAAGCAGGGTGGCATCGCCGGGCGAGGCGGCCAGCAGCGCCGGATATAACTGGTCCGATCCGGCATCGTCTCCCGCGTCGGAAAGCACCTGTGCCAGCATGTGCGTCACCGCCAGGTCGTTGGGATGCGCCGCATGAAGTTTCTGCAACAGCGGCACGGCCTCGGCCTTGTTCTCGGCAGCAAGTGTGGTGGCCAGTTGCGCGTTCAGCGCCGGATCGTCCGGCAGCTTCTCAAGAGCCGCGCGCAAAAGCGTCTCCGCCTCAGGATATTTCTTGTCGCGAATCAGCAGTTGGCTTAGCCCCGCGTTGGCCGTCTCAGAGCCGGGATCCTTTTGGAGCACACGCCGGTACGCCGTCTCGGCAACGTCGTATTGCTGGTTCTGCTCGGCCAGGCTCGCCGCCAGCAGCGTATCGTCCTCTGTTTCGGGCGAGATCTTCAGCGCCTCCAGCAGATCGTTCGATGCCGAATTCACGTCGCCCGGGTGGCTGGGCAGCGGCCGGTCAATCTGCGCCAGCGCCCGCCAAGCCCGCGCCTTCAGCGCGGATCCATCCTCGCCTGCATCCAGGGTGGTAGCGGCAAGCAGCTCGATCCGCGCCTCGGCCTCTTTGCCCTCGCGCGCCAGCAGCAGCCCCAGCGACAGGTGCGCCTCAAACCGCTTGTGGTCGGCCTCGATCGACCGCCGGTAAAGCGCCTCCGCATCGTCCAACCGATTTTGCGAGTCGGCCACATACCCGGCGTCGAACAAAGCCCGCGCGTCCTCGGGATGTGTCACCAGATAAGCGTCGAGTTTTGCCGCCGCTGTCTTCCAGTCCGCGCCGGAAATCGCCGCCTCCGCCGCCGTCACCTCGTTGGCGATCGGCTTTTGAGAGTCCCGCCCTCCTGCCTGCGCCGCGGCTTGTGCGGCGTTGCCGCCATCACTGCTCGATGTCGGCTCCTGGGCGAACAGAGCGCCCGAAAGAGCCGCAAAAACAAGTACAAAGAAAGCCGTGCGAACCACAAAATACCTCAACCACCAGTTTAAAGGGTCCAGACTGGTTTGTTGATTGCACTCACATCCAGATAGTGGTCCTATGCGCGCGTGGCATGGGGCATGAACCCAGCGTCCTGCGAAAGAAGGATCGAAACGCGCTCACGTCCCGCAGCCGCGCGGACAAAGCCCTTCGCACGAGGGTTCTCCGGGCTTCGTCGCGGTGAGCGCTGCTCGAATAAATCGCAGCGCTTCCCAATGGAGTGACATGACGCGCCATCGCCGCGTTCGTACCTTTGCCACAAGACTCTTGAGCAGAGCCTCCGGGTCGAATACAAACAGAACGGCGATGGCGCAGCCGGGTTGAGGAACCGTTACCGCGTTGCTTCGAATAGGAACCACGCGCGGCGTTCCGCCTCGTCGATCCAGATCTCAATCAAGCTGGTGGTCGCGTAATCATTGGCTTTGCTGGTCACCACATGCGCTGCGCGAAGGCTTTCCACAAAGGCCTTGTTGTCGCCATGGAGTTCCCGCAGCATCTCGGTCGGGCCAACAAACTCTTCGTCGTTGTCCGCAATCCGCTGCAACCGGGCAATGTGCCCAATGGAGTGGATGGTTGTGCCGCCCACCTTGCGAACGCGCTCGGCGATTGCATCAGTAATGCCGAATATCTGAGTCGCATGTTCGTCCAGGAGCAGGTGGTAATCGCGGAAGTGCTGCCCGCTCATGTGCCAGTGGAAGTTTTTAGTCTTCAGATAGAGGGCAAAAGCGTCGGCAACAAGCGCGTTCAGTACGCTGGAAAGGTTCTTGACATCTTCCGGTGAGAAGCCGTCGGGAACCAGGAGCCTGGCAGCTTGCGATTCTTTTTCGTGAATTTGTTTGGACACAGAGAAGCTCCTTTGCAGAGAAGGGCATTGGGACGCCCGGAATCGGGCGTCTGCGCCAGTTCCTCCACCCTGCAAGTGGAAGAAAGGGCAATCTAGTCGGTCACTATCGATTGAACTGAGATAGCTTCACACGTCGTCAATGCTCCCAATCTTAAGAGAGGGGCGCGCAACAGTCTGTCCTATTTGGACCACCGAAAGCCGCACACCGGTTGAGAACAGATGTGCGATTGTGAGCAACTCGGTATGCGTTGCGTGTCTAGGATGGCTTTTAAATATGCGGTCGCGTTCGATCTGTAGAAACTACACACGCCAGCCCTGGAGCCTGAAATGCAGAAAGCTAAAAATACCGAAAGTCGCAATCAGCCTCGGCAAGACAATCCGTCGAAAGCGGCGCAGTCGTGCCACGAGGGCAGTGCGAAGGTCGCGGGTAACTCACTGCACGTAGACGAGAACGACGTGCGCGACAGGCCGCAGTCCGGCACTCAAGCTGTTAAGAGTGGAGACCGGTCCGCCGCTGGCAATAAAAAGTAACATGGAGAGAAGAATCGGAACATAACTCCGCCCCAAAGCCGCCTCTGGCGAACACCTTCGCTGCTAGGAAAGCCGTGCGGAATTGTTGCTGAAAAAGTTACTACCGGATAGCCTGCGGACTGCCCTGAGCGGTTATTTGCTACTATGCTTCTTAAGAACCCATCAACTTTGTGGATTCAAATACTCCATCGGCGAGCGCTTGCGACCGCGTTGCCAGGGAATTGATTTTCTCTCCAAATGGGAGGCGGCACGGCGAATGAGAATTCATGTAAAGATTCTTGGCATTTGCCTGGTCTTCGGCTGTGCGTCATTGAACGCGCAAAGCGTTGGTGCGCAACCGACGGCTACGCAAGAAGCGTCTCCCGCTCCGGCACCGTGGAGCTCACCGGACGGAGGCGAGCCTGAGTTCGAGGTTGCGACAATCAAACCGAGCGATCCGGCGAGATGCTGCGGCATAGGATGGGGACGAAATGGCAGGTACTTCAACACCGCCAATATGAGCCTTAGATATCTGATCCAGTGGGCATGGAGGCTCAATCCGAAGCAACTAGCAGGAGGGCCGCCATGGATGGACGTTGCACGTTTTGATATACAAGGCGAGATCGATGGCGTCGGCGTTCCTACCGATCATCAGTGGAGGATCGCTGTGCAGAAGCTGGTGATTGAACGGTTCCAGCTTCAGTTCCATCACGAAAGGCGGGAGATGCCGGCGTTCGCTCTGGTGATCGCCAGGGGTGGTCCCAAACTCAAACCGGGTGACGGCGATGTGAAAGCTCACCAGCAGATGATGCTTGGTGGCGCACCGGGGCATACGATGTGGGGGCTTGGTGTAAACGCATCCATCGACGATTTCATTGGTGAGTTGCGACGCGTAGTGGTGGACCGGCCAATTGTTGACGAGACCGGCTTGACCGGCGTCTACAGCATCAGCTTTCAGTTCACCCGCGAGGAGGCGGATGCGCTGGGAATGACAGACCTGTCGGACACGGCCCCACCAAATCTGTTGAATGCATTGCCGCAGCAGCTCGGGTTGAGTCTCAAGGGAACGAAGGCATCGGTGGATATAGTCGTGATCGACCATGCAGAGCCGCCCGAGGCCAACTAAAGGCCAAGGGCGAGTCAGGGTGGTGGCAGCAGTTTGACCTTTACGGGTAGTCCATCCAAGAAACGCAGCCTGAATCGAAGGGCAGTTAGGCCGGATCGGGCCATCCGAAGGAAATACAACTGCAAAAAAGCTGGGGTGCGCCAACATAGAGCGGCAGCCAGCCTCTCTATATCGATGCACCCCTGGTTACAATCCTGCGTGAACAAACGTTGCGGTTAACGGCGCGAGTAGGCGGTCTCTTCCCAGCGCAGCAGGCGGCGGAAATCGTTGATCTTCGTATCGGCATCGATCGGGATCAATTCCACGCCGGCGATCTCGCAGAAGTCGACTAGATGCTCCATGGTCAGCGCCTGGCTAAAGCTGGTGTGATGTGCTCCACCGGCGTAGATCCAGGCCGTCGAAGCAACCTTGAGGCTGGGCTTGGGCACCCACACAACGCGGGCAACCGGCAGCTTGGGCAGCTCCTGCTCGGGCTGGATGACGTCGATTTCGTTCACGATCATGCGGAAGCGATTTCCCATGTCGACCAGCGAGGCCACGACGGCCGGTCCAGAGGGCGCAGTAAAGACCAGGCGCGCCGGGTCCGCCTTGCCGCCGATGCCGAGAGGATGCACTTCGACCGTCGGCTTGCCGGCTGCGATCGAGGGGCAGATCTCGAGCATGTGCGAGCCCAGCGCCTTCGGCGTTCCGTTGAAGTCGTAGGTGTAGTCTTCCATGAACGATGTGCCGCCAGGGAGGCCCGTGGCCATCACCTTCATGATGCGAACCATCGCTGCGGTCTTCCAGTCGCCTTCGCCACCGAAGCCGTAGCCATCGGCCATCAAACGTTGAACGGCGATGCCGGGCAACTGCTCAAGGCCGTGGAGAATCATGAAATTGTCGGTGAACGCGCCGAAATCGCCCTCTTCGAGGAAGGCGCGGAGGCCGAGTTCGATTTTGGCCGCCACGCGCAACGAGTCGGGCCGGTCATGATTCTTGGCCACCGTGTAGGTGTCGCGATAAAGCTGCACCAGCTTGTCGGCGTCTGCGTCAGAGAACTTGTTGATGCACGCCACCAGGTCGCCCACGCCATAAGCGTTCACGCTGAATCCGAACTGGGACTGCGCCTCGACCTTGTCGCCTTCGGTCACGGCCACTTCGCGCATGTTGTCGTCAAAGCGGGCAACCTTCAGGTTCTGCGACTCGTGCCAACCGGCAGCGGCGCGCGACCATGCGGCTATTTCAGCCACCGTCTGCGCATCTTCCCAGAAGCCGGAAACCACCTTGCGGGGCAGGCCCAGGCGGGCAGTAATGTAGCCGAATTCGCGGTCGCCATGCGCGGCCTGATTCAGGTTCATAAAGTCCATGTCGATGGTGGCCCAGGGAAGCGCTTTGTTGAACTGGGTGTGCAGGTGCAGGATAGGCTTGGTGAGCGACTTCAGACCGGCAATCCACATCTTGGACGGCGAGAAGGTGTGCATCCAGAGCACCAGACCGATACATTTCTCGGTGTTGTTGGCTTCGCGACAGAGCGAGCGGATGGCTTCCGGCGAGGTCATCACCGGCTTGAAGACCACGCTTACCGGAATGGACTCCTGAGAGTCGAAATGGGCGGCGATCTTTTGAGAGTTGACGGCGACCTGGGCCAGGGCTTTTTCCCCGTAGAGGAACTGACTGCCTGTGACAAACCAGATTTCAAGATCCTTGATGTGTTTCATATCCTCAGCCTTTCTTTGCTGCAATCATTCGTTCCCGCACGGTTCCTGGGCTCGCAATGCCTGTGAACTTTCAGCGCTTCCGCCAGAGCGATGGCCGGTCATTGCCAAAGTGCGTCGAGCAGAGTTTAGCAGGTTGGCATCGCGGTGTAGGTAAACGTTTACGCGAATTGTACTACGCTGGAGCAAGCTTGGGGAACGGCGTTCCGATGGATTTTGCGCCATGCCACCCGCCGCCGAGGCCTCTCACTGGACCGAGCCTTGGCCAGCACGCGAGGTTTGTGGTCAAGAGCCCGGATTTCCCTGGAATTGCCGGACCTCTGCCATCATGACCGGGTATACCACAAGGTAACTTACAGATTGGCGACTACACACCCGAACACCGCGGCTGGCTCGGTGTCGGACCAATTCGGTACAGGTGATATGCCCCATGCAGCTACGGCGGGACTGCGGAACTTCGCGGATGCTTGCGGCGTATAATCCCGTGTGATGATTCACGTTAGGTAGCAGAGGAGATCAATGTTGCGAATGAGCATGTCGCGTGTGTGGCCAGTATTTATTGCTGGAGTATTGTTGCAGGCCTCCGCGCAGGTTCCGGCGCCACCTGCTGCTTCCACCCAGGCTGCTGCGGCGAACCCTACATCCGACCGGCTGGTCGATGAGCTGGTCGAGAACGCTGCCCGCGACCATGCCACGCTGCCATCGCTTACCGCGCACGAGAGCATCGTCTCCAAAGTGGATGAAGTCGTAGTCTTCGGAAAAAACACCGCGAAGGCGGAGGCCACGGTGCGCATCGTGCGCAAGTCACCCGAAGGGCCCTGGACAGAAAACCGGGAGATCACCGTACTCAACGGAAAGCCCGTTACACCGAACACACGTACTTTCCTTCCCTTCAATCTGACTGAGGGTTTTAATGACACTCAAAGTCTGTTCTTCAGTGTCCAAAATCGTCCCTGCTACAACTTTGCCCTGGCCGCGCGAGCAGGCCAAGATGCGCCGCTGGAACTTACTATCACTCCGTTTTCTGAAGTTGCCACTCGCACTCAATGCATCGTCCATTCTGGCGTGGCCCGCATTGATCCGGAAACACATCACTTGACCCACCTTGAGTTCACCAACCCCGCAGGGACGAATTCCTCTCAATTCTTCGGCACAATCGATTACGCCGCGACCAGAGTGGGCGATAAAATCTTCTGGCTTCCTTCTCTTATTACGGCGCGTGTGGTCATTGGAAAGACGCCGTACGAATGGAGTGCTCGCTACTCCGATTACCACCAGTACGCGGTCACCTTAACGATTCTGCCTGCGGACAGTAACACTCAGTAGAAGTCCGCACAGCTGAGGAAGCAGCCGCAGTTGCGGCGGATGATCTTGCAGTGGTGCTCGGCCAGGCGCTCGGGAGAGCTGGTGGGACAGATCGCTTCCGTGAAGTAACAGAGTGTCTTTGTGATGGAGCGGTTCAATAATTTGGTTCTGCCCATATCACCGGCTATTCGGCAGTCACTCTTTATGCACTGCCGGTCGCCCCACCCCCTCCGCCCTATAATGAAGAATGGCTGGTTACGCTCTGGACCTCGCTGAAGGCACAGAGATGCGGCCGAATTCCTTTTCCCCGGTGCTAGCCCTTTGAGCGATGTCATCACCATCCGCGGTGCGCGGACTCACAACCTGAAGAACATCTCCTGCGAGATTCCCCACGGCCAGCTCACGGTCGTCAGCGGCGTCTCCGGTTCGGGCAAGAGTTCGCTCGCCTTCGACACCATCTATGCCGAGGGTCAGCGCCGCTACGTCGAGTCGCTCTCCGCCTACGCCCGCCAGTTTCTCGAGCGCATTGAAAAGCCCGATGTGGACGAGATCGACGGTCTTGCGCCCGCCATCGCCATCAAGCAGAAAAACACCACGCGCAATCCCCGCTCCACCGTTGCCACCGCTACTGAGATCTACGACTACCTCCGCCTGCTCTACGCGCGCTGCGGAACCGTGCATTGCATCCATTGCGACGGTCTGGTCAAGCGCGATTCGGTTGACGAGGCCGCCGACGCAGTTCTGGCCCTGGGGGAGGGAACTCGCCTTAACGCATTGTTTCCCGTTGTAACCGCGGCTCTGCCGCCGCAAGTTGAAGCCGCCGCAGCCGCAAAAACCGCCAAGTCCGTTGCCCGCGCCGCCAAGGCGCCCGCCAAAGCCAAGCCGGCTTCGAACGGCGGCGACTCCCCGCACACTGAGGCACTTAAAGCCCGCCTCGCCGAGTTGCGCGCGAGCGGCTTCAATCGCCTCTGGCAGAGCGGAATCATCGTCGAGTTCTCCACCCCCGAATCCCTGCTCGAACTGGACTTCACCCTGCCCGTCTTCGTCCTGCTTGACCGCATCGTGGTCAACGACGAAGGCCGCCCGCGCATTGTGGACGCTGTCGAAACCGGCTATCGCGAATCCGGCGAAATCGTTTTTGAAGAAGCTCCGCGCGATGAGCAGGCCACCAAGCGCCGCCTGCGTTTCAGCGGCGCATTCGAGTGCAAGAACTGCCACAAGCCGGCCACTGAGCCTGAGCCGCGCCTGTTCAGCTTCAACAATCCGTTTGGCGCGTGTCCCCGCTGCCAGGGCTTCGGCAATACCGTCGACTTCGACCTCAATCTGGTTATCCCCGACAAAGGCCTCACCCTCGCCGATGGCGCAATCGATCCCTGGAACCGTCCCAAATACCGCCCCTGGTACAGCGATCTGCGCAAACAGGCCGCGGAACTCGGCGTTCCCCTCGACGTTCCCTGGCGCGATATGCCCGAGCAGGCGCGGGAAACCGTGTTGCGCGGCAAAGGCGCATACGTCGGCGTCTACGGCTTCTTTGCGCAGATGGAGCGCAAAAAGTACAAGCTCCACGTCCGCGTTATGCTCAGCAAGTACCGCGGCTACGCCGAGTGCCCTGACTGCCGTGGCCAGCGTCTCCGTGCTGAAGCGCGATCGGTCCGCATTGGTCCCGGCGAAGGCAAAAATATCTGCCAGTCTGCCGCCCTCACCATTGCGCAGGCCAGCGAGTTCTTCAGCGCTCTCACTCTGTCACCCATGCAGGAGGAGATCGCCG
>Ga0302320_10019658_pt1 | contig 13540 bp, 11 predicted proteins | sample Bog_T0_3_FD_202130 | JGI IMG/M metagenome (GOLD analysis project Ga0302320, IMG submission 202130) | Peat permafrost microbial communities from Stordalen Mire near Abisko, Sweden - Bog_T0_3 | ecosystem: Environmental > Terrestrial > Soil > Wetlands > Peat | place: Sweden: Abisko, Stordalen Mire...
TTTTCCAGCGACACCGGCTGTCCGCCGCCGGAATTGTTGGTCACCGTTAGCATCGCCAGCGGAATATTGGCCGCGCCCTCGCTGGCAATGAGCCGCCGCAGCGCGTCCACATCCATATTGCCCTTGAAATCCAACCGCGCCTGCGTATCGCCGGCCTCGGGAATCGGCAGGTCGACCGCCTTCGCGCCCGTGAACTCGACATTCGCGCGCGTGGTGTCGAAATGCGTGTTCGACGGCACCACCTGGCCGGGCTTGCACACCACCGTGAACAGAATGCGCTCCGCCGCGCGTCCCTGGTGCGCGGGAATGATGTGGCGGAAGCCGGTGAGGTCGGATACCACCCGTTGCAAACGAAAGAAGCTCTCGCTGCCGGCGTACGATTCGTCGCCGCGCATCAGCGCCGCCCACTGTTCGGTGGACATCGCGCTGGTCCCCGAATCGGTCAGCAGATCGATGAGGATGTTGCGGGCTTGGATGAGGAAGAGGTTGTACCCGGCTGCCTGCAGGTAGCGCTCCCGCTCCTCGCGCGTGGTATGGCGCAGCGGCTCCACGCTCTTGATGCGAAAAGGTTCGATGATGGTTTTCAAGAAGACCTCAGTGCCGTGTCTGATGGGCGGCCGATTCAAAGCGCCCCACCAGCAGGTCAATCAGGCTGATCCAGGCGCTATCCGGGTGCTCCAACCTGCGAAAATCGGCGATGTACTGCGGCTTGTCGGGAAGGCCCATCCCGGCAAACGCCAGGAAATCCAGGCTGTCGTAGGGAATATCGCCGGCCTGCTCTTTGCTCCACTTTTTCGGATCCACCAGGTACGGAGAAAGATAATCGAGTGCCGCCGAGATGCTGGCGCCGCCGCGCGAGCGAACCGTCCACAGATCGCCCCTTCCGCGCACCTGGGCGATGCGGCAGATGGTGGAGAACGCTTCCAGATTCAGTGACGAGAGCCGCAGCGACCGCGCGCGTACTTCTTCGTGCGGAGCGCTGCCGTTCGGCATAATCTGTCTCGGCAGCAGGTAGTCCTTATAGAAGGTGAAGGCCGTTTGCTGCGCCTTGGCATCTTCCACGAAGGTCCCCACGGCAGCCACTTCCGCCGCCCACCACGACGCGTGATTATTGCCGCTCTTCTGCTCGTCGGCGCCGTTCTTGCTGGTGAGCAGCCAGCGCAAATATTCTTCGAACCACTTGTGCACCGCGGCTTGATCTTTGGTGTCCCAGTTGCCCGTTTGTTCCAGAAACTCCATGCCCTGAATCGCACGGACAAATCCCCGGCCATCCACCACCCCGGATCCGCGGCCGTTATTCACGCCCGGAATGGATTGCGCGTAATCCAGGCCGGGATTCATCTTGGTCTTGGGATTGAGAAACCAGCTGTGGACGATCGCCGCCGCCCGCTTCCCATAGGCCGGATTGTCCAGCAGAAACGACGCCACGCCCAGCGAAAATACCGCATCGCACATGGCGTTCAGCGCCGTCTGATTGGCCACAATACGAGCCGGATTGGAGTGCCCGTCGTCGCGCAGATACGGGCCGGAAGGATTGTCGGGATTCGGCCAGTAATACGCCGCTTCACTGTAGTATTCGTGCGGATCGACGTCGACGCCTTTCGGACGGTCGGTGGTAACGCTCCACGGCCCTTCCTTCATCCGCCGGTCGGCATCGCCGCGCAGACGGCGGACAGGGTCCTGCGTCCACGCTTCCTTACGGATAATAGCGCTATGGATTGGCTCGGCTTCGTCCTCCGAGACCAACGTCATCGGAATGTCTGCCCGGCTGAACGTTGCAACCAGAAACAGCGCGACGAACGTCTTCACTATATTGGATTGTAACGGATGAGCTTGCTGTGTCGAGCAGCGATGCGCATTCAAGGAGTGAAAAGTCCCCCATAGCCCCTACAGGAAGCGGATTCAATGCCAAAACAGCGTGGGTAACCCGGCACGGGGCGGGGCCCTGAGAAGCCAGCCGAGGCCATTGGACGCAAACGGCGCCATTTCGTACGGAATGATGCGGACCACGGCTGGAGTCACCATTTCGAAATTGACGCTTTTCACGAACAGCACGGAGGGATACCCGCATGGATGGGTAATGGCTGCCGCATTTATGGGGGAGAAGTACCAGAGATACCCTCATAGTTCTCGCTGCGCAGCCCGCATCAAAAGTGCCTGCCTAAATAACGTTAAATGCGACAATTGTGCAGTCCGGTGCCCGAAATGTGTTTCATTCCTCACCCTCAAGGCGATAGTCCGCCCCTCGAGGCGGACGTCAATCCGTCTGTCACCACGCCCGAACTCTCCTCACAGGCCCGCCACGTTCGGCGCTCGCCGCCTACGTGCCTGATCGTCGAAGACGAAGCCGCGATTCGCGAGCTCATGATTCACATTCTCGCCGAGGCCGGCTATGACGTTTTGGCAGCGTGCAATGCGGAGGAAGCGAAGCAAGCCATCCGAGCGCACGGCGAGCCGGTCGCCCTCGTGATTTCCGACATCCGGATGCCAGGAGGCAGCGGGCTCGATCTCGCGGTCGACCTGGAAGCCGCCAGACCCGGCCAGCCTGTCTTGTATATCTCCGGACTGGTAGACAGCGTAGTGGTCAAAGGTATTCTCCTCAGCGATCCCCGCGTCATCTTGACGAAGCCTTTCAGCGCCGAAGACCTCCTGAGCCGGGTGCGGACCATTCTCGGCGATCCACCGATCCGCCAAGCCCCAGCGGTGGGCCGGCCAAGCCGTCTCAAGAAAGCGCCGGCCCGAGAGGTGGCCGGCGTGAGCCTCCACGGGGCGTGCGCCAAACGGCTTTATACCGGCCAAAGTTGAGTGGACGGGTGGCGCGAGGCGACTGAAGGCTGTATTCTTTTTTCGTTCGAGACTGTCTTTACCGGGAGGGTGAAGGCCGGTCCTCAGATCGAAACTTGGCAGCGACGGTCAGTGGCCGGCCTTCACGCCAGCCGTGATTCTTTTTATCGCACTGCCAGAGACGCAAGACAAGGCCACCTTCCCATTGGAACTGCTCCCGCGGCGTTGTCCCCTGTGCGGCGACGATACCATCATCGGCCATGGCCAGCGGCGCAAGCAGGCGCACGACCGGTGCCACGACTGGATCTGGGTACGACGCGGAATCTGTCATCGGTGCAGCAAGACCTTCACGATCTTGCCCGATTGGCTGGCGCCTTCGGGGCATTTCAGCTTAAGTTGGCGACAGCAGGCCTGTGAGAGCATCGCCGCGGGTGCTTCCGTTGAGCAGGCCGCGCCGCACTGCAAGGATCCGTCACGATCCCCCGATCCATCCACTCTGCGCCGATGGGCAGTACGTCGCCTACTCAGCGTGTGGTCCTGGCTGACGGTCGGAACCATCGGGGTGCGCCTTTTGCGGGCACCCACCATTGTTGCCTGGGATCTCAGCGCGGCGTGCCGTATTCTGCCAATCGAGGCAGGTAGTCCGTGAATCGAATCGCGATCGATGAACTGAAACAGCAGATTCCGTTGCTGGAGTATCTACAGGCACACGATTGGCAGCAGGCCCGGCCCATTGGCTTCGGTCGCCTCTTGGGGCTGTGCCCGCTGCACGCCGACCACAAGCCCAGCTTTCTGGTGGACCCCAACAAGAATCTCTTCTTCTGCTACGGCTGCCGTCGTGGCGGCGATGTGATCCGCTTCGCCGAGCTCTACCACCAGGTAGAGTTTCCCCACGCCGTGGCGCTATGGAGGGAATGGCGCGGCGTGGCGCCGCTGCTACTCCAAGCCGTCGGTTTCTATCGCATGCAGTTACACCGCCATGGTGAGGCGGTTGCCTATCTCCACCAACGCGGCCTCCGCTCCCCGGAGCTGATCGAGCACATGCGGATCGGTTACGCCCCAGGCGGTTGTCTGCGGGGTTGGCTGACGCAGTTGGGCTACCCTTTGCCGGCTCTGCGCCGAGCCGGCTTAGTCACCGCCGCCGGCTACGACGCATACACGCGTCGGATCGTCTTTCCCCTGGAAGGCAATCTTTATGGCCGCAGCCTTTCGGATTCGGCGCCGCCTCACCGGTTTTTGCCCGGCGCGAAAGGCGGCTTGTACTCATGGGCGCAAGCCCAATCCTATCCAGACGTAATTCTCGTTGAGGGGCTGTTCGACTACGCCGTGTTGTGGGAGGCCGGTTTTAGAAACGTCACCTGCTCGCTGGGAACCCAGCTCAACGCCCTCCAGTTTCGCCAACTGTGCGATGGCCCTCGAACCGTTTATCTTGCCTTTGATGCCGACGGCAATGGCAGTGGCCAACAGGCAGCGCAGGCCCTCTCACAAAGCCTCCAGGAACGAGGCATATCGACTCGCCTGGTCTCCCTGCCCGAGGACCACGACCCCAATAGCTTTTTGGTCAGCGGGGGAGATGGCAACCAGTTTCGGAGCCTTCTTGAAAGGGCTGCCCGGTGACCTTTCGTGTGCTCGAACAGCACGGACTGGGAAACGCCCAGAGTCCGTTTCGCGTGATCGAAGAGACCGGACGGGAGGTGGCTTGGGTCAACCGCTTTCTGGACCAGGAGAGAGTCCGAAGCGTCTCCGATGCTACGTTGCGCAGCTATGCCCACGATCTGCTTCACTTCGTCCGTTGGTGGGTGGGCGTAAACCGGACCGACGCGGTCACTGAGAAGGCTCTGACCGAAAACGCGCTACTGGACTACATTCGCTTCCAGACCAACCAGCATCCCCGGCCCGCCGCTACCAGTATCAATCACAGGGTGGCCATTGCTGAGCGTGCTTTGCGGCGCGAGTTTCCCCAGGCACAGCCGCCCTTTGCACCCGGCTTTCAGTACGGCTACCGGCAACCGTCTCTGCTGGGTTGTGGACGTCCGCGCCCAGCGCTGAGCCGCATGCGCGTGAGAACACCGAAACGCGCCGTGGTGCCTTTATCGGTGGACGAGGTGGCGCGCTTTTGGGCCAGCTTCCATACCTCGCGTGATCTCGCCATCGTGGGTCTGATGCTTTTCGATGGCCTACGTTCATGCGAAGTGATCGCACTCGACTACGAAGATGTGCTCCTGGCCGAATCGCAGATGCGTGTGCGCGGCAAGGGGAACAAGCTGCGCTGGTTGCCGTTGGCTCCCGAAATCATTCAACTCCTCGATCACTACCTCCGTTTGGAGCGGCCAGCGGACTGTGGCCTGCCTCTGTTTGTTGGCCTCAAGGGGCGGGCTCGGGGAAGGCGTATGACTCCGGCGGGACTCCGCTCTCTGTTCCGGCACCACCGCCGAACCACCGGTGTGACGAAGGCCAACCCGCACCGATTTCGGCACACATTTGCAACAGACATGATTCGAGCTGGCATCAGCGTGCCCGCGCTGATGCAACTCCTGGGCCATGCCCAGATCCAAACCACGATGGTCTACGTTCAACTCACATCACAGGATGTGTATCAGCAATACGCTCGTGCAGTGGCAAAGCACATCAGACCCCCTCTGCCCAAGTAAATGTATGGGATCCCGACGAGTTCCTATTCAGCATCCATTGGCGCAACTATTTCAACGCGCAGCGGAATCTCTAACCACGTCACTCGGCGACTCTTCGGTCGCTGAGTATCAGGGCACAGTCCACCTGTTTCTGACTTATTTGACTGCTCACCATCCGCAGACCCACTCGCTAGAGCAACTGCAGCGCGATCCCCACATCCTCGGCTGGCTGAACCAACTGCGATCTCGAACGCCTCCCCTGGCCAAGTTCACTATGGCCGCCCGCATCGTCCGTTTGCGCCGCGTGTTGGAAGAGTTGGCTTGGACCCAGCAACTCCCCGCCCTTGCGCATCTGCTCGGTCGCGACGATATTCCGCGCAGGGATCATCATCTTCCTCGTCCCCTGACTCCTGAACAGGACCAACGCATCCAGCAGGAGTTGCGGCGCCGCAACGATTTTGCCAGCAATGTTCTGCTACTGCTCCGTCACACCGGGATGCGCATTGGCGAATGTGTCGATCTATCGCTCGATTGTTTGCGCCCACTCGGGCCCGACCAGTGGGTCATCCACGTACCGCTCGGCAAACTTGGTACCGAACGCTGGGTCCCCGTGGATTCCCTCGTCTGCCAGATAATCGAACGGCTACGTTCCCTGCGCCCGCCGGCCGCGATTGACGCCGGGCGTTTGCTATTACCTCGGCCGCGCGGTCGCTACATGTTGATTCGCAAACTCCGCGCGGCTCTGCAGCATGTTGTCACCACGGCCGGAATCACCGCCCGCATCGTCCCGCACCAATTTCGCCACACCTACGCCAGTGAAATGTTCCGTGCCGGTGTTGGCCTTCCCGCCGTCATGCAGTTACTCGGTCACAAGAGCCCGCGGATGACCCTGCACTATCTTGAAATCACCCAGCAGGATCTCCAGCGAGAGTTCCACTTGGCGCGTTCTCAGCCCAGATATCTTGCGCCACCACCTCGGGTGCCATCCTCAAACTCCCTTCCTCGCGCCGATCTCGCCGGCTTGCTCGATTCGCTGCGCGCCGCCCAGCACGTTCTGGAAATGTTCCGCCGGAGCGTAATTGATACCTCAGCGAGCCGCATTCTCGGCCGCCTCGCCAACCGACTCATCAAAATCGTCACTGAAGCCGCTAAACTCGACATGCCCGGAAAATGAGCAGAGATTAGCCGGATAAACGGCTTTGGGGGAAGCGTCGTCCGCGCTCCGAGCGGATGGTCGGCCACTCGACCACGGGCGTTCTGGCGCCGGATAGGGAACAGCAAGGCGCCGCCGCCAGTGAATCCGCTTGCCAACCCATGCTTGGAGGGCGCACCAACGAGCCCGAATCAGGAGGACCACAGGCTTGACGGCCACTCTCAGGGCGTAAACGATGGTTGGCTTGGCCAAGTGAATGCCGGTTGGGGTCCGCCTACCACTTTAATAAGAACCCTGATTTCGAAACCTCAGTAAGTGGCATTGAGATTATGCATCCCCCGGTCGAGTTCCCAGGAGCCTCGCCTAGTTCGAAGCGGCGAAGACGCGATAGCTCGCCCGCTCCAGCTTTACATTGAAAACAGTCCCGCCCCCTTGCGGCTGGCCGGCCAGATCGTCGCCGGTCACCACATCGTGCAGCTTGGTAATACGTTTGTCGGTCACGATTTTCGCGTCTACCGGATTTTCCTGGAAAGACTCGACGATGAAGCGATCGTTATCGTAGACGAACAGGCTGACACGGGCGGGCGCGTCGAGGCGCAGGTAAAGGTCTTTGGCCAGAACCCCCCGCATGGCGTTCAGTACGCCCTGCGGATAGCTGTAAAGATCGCCGATGGCCTGCGGAATCGTCAGCACGTAAAATGTGCCCTTGGAATATTTGGCGGAAAGCAGAATGGGCGTTCCCGAAGTCTTGCTGGGAGAAGTGAAACCGCTGACGATCTCCCAGGCGTCGTTGGTGGCGTAGCGGATCTCGGGAACCAGGATGTCGGATTCCGCTTTATTGGAGCCGCCCAGCCGGAAGCCCATGAATTCTCGCGTGGAGACGGTCTGGCCGGTGTACTCCAGCTCCACGATATCTTCTATTCCTTTGCCTTGGAGAGCTTTGAGCAGGCCGGAAGTGATCGCCACGTCCTTGCCGGCCGCCAGTTGCTTCTTGATCCTGGAAACGATCGCCGGATCGAACCGGGCCTGTTCGGTGAGCAAGACCGTCTTCGCATCGGCGGGGAACTCCGGCACGATATCCATGGGGATTCCGAGCATCCCCAGGTAGCTCGGCAGGAAGTCCTCTCCTGACGAATGGTACGGCTTGTAGGTCTTGACACCGACGGGCTTGCCCAGGCCGCCGATGAAACGGTCCACCTGCGAGAAGGTCTCACCGGCGATGTGGGCCGCCTGCGATTCCGGGGGCGCCGTGGGCTGGTAAAGCGAGCCGAAGTTGAACAGCGTGATCTCGGGGGCTTTGGCAAACAGGGTCACCCAGAGCTGCTCGGCGTAGCGGCCGGGGATGCCGGAGCCTCCCTGATCCACCCAGCCGCCTGCGTTGCCGCCCGGCTTCAGATTCTCAAAATACCGGAAGGCGGAGTAGCCGTGGTATTGCTGCAGGTGTTGATTGCTGTTGACTGGGTCGCGGGTCTCCGTGCCAGTGTAGATCTTGTCGAAGTATTGCGGCTCGGTTTCCAGGTTGAAGCCCATATAAGCGAAGTGATCGTACCAATTTGGGTACTTGATGATCACCTTCACTTTGGGATTGACCGCCTTGGCCGGGTTGACCACCAATTCGCGGCCCGCCTGGTCCATGAGGGCGAGGCGATACGCGGTCCAACTGCGATCGCCCTTGGCCTGAATTTCACCGTCATTCTTGCAGTCGGTGAAGAAGAAATCGTCCAGGATGATTTCGTCGAAATTGCGGGCCGTGAATTCCACCACTTCTTTCATCTTCTGGCGCAGCGTGGGATCGGAGTAGCAGTAGGTTTCGAACTGGTTGCGCTCGTTGACGGTAGCCGTGATTCCGCCGGCGACCTTGACGCCTTTGCTCAGGAAAAACTTCTTGGCCAGATCGAGGGTCTCCTGGTCGACCACCACCATGTCGCGATGGGTTTCGAGGTAGATCTTGTCGACCTTCATGTGCTGCGAAATCGCCTGCCAGTGGCTTTCGAGCCAGGCGGGGTCCTTCATCTGCTTGGTTTCGTAGACCCGGCTGTAGATGGCTACATCGAAATTCTTGTAATTGTTCCCGCTCGCGAGCGCGGCGGCACATAGAACGAGTGCTAATAAGCAACGATGCATTTCAGCTCCGATTATAAGCCCAGAGTTTGGGCAAGCTAAAGCATGCCCCACGATGGGAATCACGACGATTTGTGGGACATGCTTCAGCTTGTCCAAGCGAGCGGAGTTCGCCGCGGCCCGCAGATGCGAATTATCGGAATGTCACCGCGGAATCTTTGCTTACCACCGAGTGCTTCCGAAACGCTGTCTCCTTCTGCGGATAATCGCGCCGGAAATGCGCGCCGCGGCTTTCTTCGCGCGCCAAGGCGCACCGCGCGATCAGCAGCGCCACCTGTCGCATGTTGGCCAGTTGCGCCGAGTGCGCGTGGCCCGCGTCTTCCAGCCGGCGGCAAGCCTCCTGCAATCCCGCAGCGTCGCGAATGATGCCGCAGTGCTCCCACGCGAGAGAGCGAATCTCATCGGCGCTGAGGGCCGCGCCCGTGGCGGCGGGAGCCGCGCCCGATGTGGGCCGATGGGCGGCCGCCCATTCGAGCATCGCGCGCCCGGCGCGGGCGCCGAAGACCACGCCTTCGAGCAGCGAATTGCTGGCCAGCCGATTGGCGCCATGAACCCCGGTGCAAGCCGCTTCGCCGGCGGCGTGGAGCCGCGGCAGATTGGTGCGGCCGTCGAGATCGCTGAGTACGCCGCCCATGGCGTAATGCGCCGCCGGCGCGACCGGCGCTGCCTGGCGTTCCAGATCGATGCCGTATCGCAGGCACGTCTGGTAAATGCGCGGGAATCGCGCGCGTACGAACCCCGGCTCACGATGCGTCAGATCGAGCGAAACGGAAGCGGCGCCGGTGCGCTCCATTTCGGCCACAATGGCGCGCGCCACCACATCGCGCGGCGCCAACTCGCCAAGCGGGTGGTAGCGCTCCATGAAACGCTCGCCGCGGGCGTTGATGAGGTGTGCGCCTTCACCGCGAAGCGCCTCCGAAACCAGAAAACGCGGCGCGCCCTCCACATGCAGCGCCGTGGGGTGAAACTGAACAAATTCCACATCGCTGATTTCCGCGCCGGCGCGATATGCCATCGCCACACCGTCTCCCGTCGCCACGTCGGGATTGGTAGTGTTGCGGAAGACGCTGCCCAATCCGCCGGTGGCCAATAGAACGGCGCGGGCATGTATGGCCTCGACGGTGTGCGAATGGCCGTCCAAGAGCAACGCGCCGCAAACGCAGTCGTCGAGGAGCAGATCGATGGTAGCGGCGTAGCTGCGGAACGTGACATTCGGAAGGGAGATTGCTTTGCGGTAAAGGGTGTGGGCGATTTCGCGGCCGGTGGAATCGCCATGCGCGTGCAGAATGCGGTTGCGGCTGTGCGCGCCTTCGCGCGTGAGCGCGAGGCCGCCGCCGTCGCGATCGAAAACCGCACCCCAGTCGATCAGTTGCTCGATGGCCGCGGGGCCGCCTTCCACCAGCGCGCGGACCGCGGCCTGGTCGCACAGGCCGTCGCCGGCGATTAACGTGTCCTGCTCGTGCAATGCGACTTCGTCATCGTCGCCCAAGGCCACCGCGATGCCGCCTTGCGCATATTCGGACGACGACTCGCGCAGACTGTCCTTGGCGACCACCAGGACTTGCCCCGCGGCTGCCAGTTCGATGGCCGCCCGCATGCCAGCGACGCCGGCGCCGATCACCAAAAAGTCCGGACTCATTCGCTACTGCGATGATAGCGCGCCGTCTGGCGTAAACTAAGACGAATGGAGGGACGGTTCCAGCAGAATAGCGTATCGGCGCCTTTGCATAAGGCCAACGCCGTGCTCCGCGCCCGCTCCCGCACGCATTTCGTGAAGGAGTTTCCCGGTCCGCTCTCCATTAAGAGTGTGACGGAGGGTTCGGTCGCGTGGAAATGCACCGGCCGCCAGCGGCTCGTCGACCGCGATTCGTTTCTGGTACTGAATGCGGACGAGCCGTACTCCATGTCGATCGATTCGCGGACGCCGGTCTCCACGCTGTGCGTTTTCTTCCAGGATGGATTTGTGGAGTCGGTACATGCCTCGATGGTGCGCAACGAATTGTCGCCGGAGTGCGAGCCACTGCCTTTTATCGGAGGATTGCACAGCCGGGACGATCGCATTTTGCCGCGCATGCACGCCATCGCGGAGTGCGGGACCAGCGACCGGCTCTGGTTGGACGAGCAATTTCTACTGCTGGCGCGCGACCTGCTGCGGCTGAACGGCGACATGCAACGGCGCGCCGCTTCCATGCCGGCGAACCGGCCCGCCACGCGCGCGGAATTATTCCGCCGCGTGCGCCGCGGACAGGAGTATCTGCATGCCAGCGCCTGCGGCGATCCCGATCTCGCCGAGATCGCGCGGCAGGCGTGTCTCTCGCCGTACCACTTTCATCGCGCTTTCGCGCGCGCCTTCGGAGAAACGCCGCACGAGTACCGCAATCGTCTGCGGCTGGAACGCGCCCGCCGCATGCTGGAGACGGGCGGCATGACGGTTACGCAGATTTGCGGAGCGGTGGGATTCGAAAGCGCAGGTTCGTTCAGCAACCTGTTTCGCAAGTCCTATGGCGTGCCGCCCTCGGCATTACGTCCAGCGAAAATTCGCAAGACTCGATAAGACTCGTTGCCGGAGTCCGGCCATACTACGGACATGACTACGCTGACTGTGTTACCCCTGCTATTCGCGCAAGCCGCCGGCGACCGCGCCGCGCCGCTCTTCGACGCTATCCGAAAAGGCGATGCCGGCCAGGTGCGCGCGCTGATGACATCCGACCCTACGTTAACCGCAGCCCGCAATCCCGATGGAGCTACGCCCGCGCTGTGGGCCGCCTATACTCGCCACCCGGAACTGGCGCCTGTGGTGCTCGCCGGCCGGGAGCCGGACTTCTTCGAGGCGTGCGCGCTGGGAAATCGCGGCCGGGCGTCGGCTCTGCTGGCACGCGATCCCAAACTCGTCGACGCTTATTCCGGCGACGGCTTCACCGGGCTCGGGCTGGCGGTGTTTTTCGGCCAGGAGGAAATCGCGCGCCAGTTGGTGGCAGCCGGCGCCGACGTGAATCGCCCATCGCGGAATGCCATTCGGGTGGCGCCGTTGCACTCCGCCGTAGAGAGCGGCAGCCTGCCGCTTTTGAATCTGTTATTGGAGCATGGAGCGCACCCCGATGCGGTGGAATTCCTGGAAGCTACTCCGTTGCATTCCGCCGCGGCGCGGGGCAGTAAGGAGATGGTGGAGCGCCTGTTGAAGGCCGGCGCGGACCCTCAGCGCAAGACGAAGGACGGCAAGACCGCCGCCGATCTGGCGCGCCAATACGGCCACGAAGATCTCGCGGTGTGGCTGGCGAATTACTCTTCGTCCGGCGGACGCTCGGCCGGCAAGTAGTAGTCTTCCGGCTCCTCGGGCTCGGCGGGAGAGTCTTCGCTCCCGGCAGTCGCTTCGAAGATGTCGGCCGGCTCGTCCTGCTGGCCGCCATCCCGATCGTCATGCTGCTTTCGGCGCTTATGGCCGATTGAGCCGTACGGGTGCCGGTCGCCATACGGTTCGGAAGAAGGAACAGGGCCCACGCGGAAATCATCCATGGCCGATCTCCCTTTGCCCGAATTGTGGCGGAAATTGACGCTGAAAGCAAGCGGATTTTGAGCTGGCAGGCCGTCAGATCTCGGCTTACAACAGCGGGCGCACGCCTTCCCAGCGAAGGTTCCAGGCCGTTTCGGGAAAGCCGCCCCTCGCGCGTGCCATCATCGCCGCAGCGCCGATGACGGTTTCCGGCTCGCCGAGGTGCGCCCGCTATGGTTGCGCCGTCGCCAGCGCTTCGCGGCAGTAAGTTAGCTCGAAGGTGGGTTTCCAGGTGGTGCGCGCGTCGTGATTCTCTAGTGTAGTGTCCACGATTTGACTGGACAAGTCGAATCCGGCATAACCGGCCAAAATCGGCGTTCATCGGTGTTCATCGGCGGCTAAGGAATCTTCTGGAGAGCTTTCGCGCTAGGACGCGACATCGATTCTAGCCGCCGATAAACGCCAATGAACGCCGATTTTGGGGTGCACCCCTTGGGTGAGACACGGGGACAAAGACGCAGTTACCGTTCGATGATAATCTCTCCCAGCGGAACTGTCCAGTGCTTTATTCTGGCGGTACCGGTGAAGCGGAGACGGGCTCTGCTGGCGAGCAACCCGATCGAGGAATAGCCGGTGCGGAACTCATCGCGGACGATGAGAAGGGCGTGGTCCTCCCGACGCGTTCTTGCTTAGGTTCGGGGCCGACCATCGGGAGGCGGTCGGCTCTCGGGCCTAGGTGGTTTTGACTTTGGTTTTCGGTTTGAACCACATCGGACCGATAGATTCCGCCCTGCCTTAAAAACGCATACTGAGGCGCCTCAGTATTGATGCGGTCGGAGTGGCTCGAAGGGGTCGTCGCAAACGCTCCTTGACGATGGAAAAATACCCCTGGGCTTACCGGCTCGGGTCGTGCGGAGGGTTTCCCGGTATCGGGCGAACTTTGCCTTCGCGCCACTCCTGTTTGCCTTACCGCGGTGTCACGTCCCCACGGTGCGGGGCGCATCCGCCCGGGCCGCTCGACGATTCTTGTCCGCCTGGAGGAGCGAAGAATTTCATCTTTGCCGCCTCGTGGCTGCCGTCGGATGCGGGTGTGGCTGCGGCATCTCTTTCAAACTCTTCCGGCGTGCGATATCCCAAGGCCGAATGCAGCCGCAGCCGGTTGTAGTAGGCGTCGATGAACTCTTCCACATGCTGCGAAAGCTCGTCGAAATCCGCGTATCGATTGCAGTAGATTTCCTCCTGTTTCAAGGTCTTCATAAAGCTTTCACAGGCCGCATTATCGTAAGGATTTGCCGGACGGCTCATGCTCGGGACCATCTGGCTGGTTTGGAGAACCGCCGCGTATTCGGCACTGGCATACTG
>Ga0302320_10019660_pt1 | contig 13538 bp, 14 predicted proteins | sample Bog_T0_3_FD_202130 | JGI IMG/M metagenome (GOLD analysis project Ga0302320, IMG submission 202130) | Peat permafrost microbial communities from Stordalen Mire near Abisko, Sweden - Bog_T0_3 | ecosystem: Environmental > Terrestrial > Soil > Wetlands > Peat | place: Sweden: Abisko, Stordalen Mire...
GCCGCAAACGACGGCGATTGCGCGCTCAATGCCGCGCTTCAAGGCCATCGGATTAGCTCCAGCTGCGACGGTCTTCACGCCTTCGCGGAAGATGGCCTGAGCCAGAACGGTGGCGGTCGTGGTGCCGTCGCCCGCGACGTCAGACGTCTTGGAAGCGACTTCGCGCACCATTTGCGCGCCCATGTTTTCCTGGGCATTGGCCAATTCGATTTCCTTGGCTACGGTCACGCCGTCCTTGGTGATGGTCGGGGAACCGAATTTCTTCTCGATGACGACGTTGCGGCCCTTAGGTCCGAGGGTCACTTTCACGGCGTCGGCGAGGATGTTCACGCCGCGCAGAATTGCCTGCCGTGAATCTTCTCCGTGGATGATTTGCTTTGCCATAAATTTTCTCCTTCACTACTGGGTGAAATTAGTTTTGGTGTTGCGATGTTTGGGTTGCAGGCGTGATTGCGGCCTGCGGGAAAAACTACTTGCGTGATCCGGCGAGTTCTTTCTTGCCAGCGCCAGCGGATGCTCCGGTGAGTACGCCCAGAACTTCCTCTTCGCGCATGATGATGAAGTCTTCGCCGTCCAGCTTGATTTCGGTTCCAGCGTACTTGCCGAACAGGATGCGGTCACCCTCTTTGAGTTCGAGCGGGAAAACCTTGCCTTCGTCGTTGACTTTGCCTTTGCCGACGGAGATGACTTCGCCCTCCTGTGGCTTATCTTTGGCGCTGTCGGGGATAATGAGGCCGCCACGGGTGGTACCAGATTCCTCAATGCGACGAATCAGGATGCGGTCATGAAGTGGTGCGAACTTAGTTGACATGTGTGCAACTCCTTTCTTATGTATGGTTGATAGCTTTGATTTAGCACTCAAGGCCATCGACTGCTAACAGTGTACGAATATGAGTGAAGCTTTGTCAAGTCTGGGTGGGGTGTGCAAAAAAGCTCAGAAAAAAGCCCTCATGCTGAGCATGAGGGCTGTGGGGACTCCGCGCACGGAGGCTACTGCGGAGATTGAGGGGTTGTGCCTTGCGGCGAAGACGTGTTCGGGTTCGGAGAGTTTGACTGGTTGTCCTGAGCGTTGGGAGTCTGGTTCCCGTTATTCGATCCATTGTTCATGGAGCCGCTATTCATCGAACCGTTCGAGTTGGCGCCGTTGCCAGAGGCAGGCGCGGACGATCCCGTGTCAGGATTAGTTGAAGGAGCCGCAGTTCCGGGCGTGGGTGAGGCCGTCCCCGGCGTCGGTGCCGCAGTTCCGGGCATCGGACTGGAGCTGCCATTCGATCCCGGCTGCGTTGACGGCATAGACGGGCTGCTGCCCGGACTGCTCGCGCTGCCATGCTGGGCAAGCGCTAAGCCGGTGAACAAGCCGCCAAACATGACAGCTAAAATCGCCATATTTCGTTTCATAGAGTTCTCTCTCCTTGTGGTTCGTCGCCTACTTCGATGAGGCTACGCTTGGGAGTGTTGGCCAGTCGATACGGTGAAACTCTTAGCGGCTAAGGGGAGAAACCTTAAAATTCGTGTAGGAACTTCGGAGCGCGCTGCGTCCTCGTCGCAACTAAGTCAATCGCTGCGAATTTCGACGACGCGGAATTTTTCGGACAAAAGAGACTTTTCTCTCTATACAAAGTTGACAGGAGGCGCTATGCTGCACGTGTTCATGAGGAAGTATCGATGATAAAGGCGATTCTGATTTGGGCTGCGTTCTTCGTAGCGAATTGCTCTTGCGTGTTTGGGCAGCAGTACAACGTGCTTTACGCCTTTGGCGCAAAGGGTTTCCTTTCGACCGGAGGCTCCATCGATGGAGCTACTCCGAACCAGGGTTTGGTCTCGGATTCGAGCGGAAATCTGTACGGAACAACAGAAGAAGGCGGCTCGGTACCGTGCGCAACTGGCTACGGATGCGGAACGGTGTTTGAGTTAAGCCCGCTGACTGGCGGAGGGTGGGAGCAAACTGTACTCTTTAACTTCTGCACCAGCACAAGTAACCCGAAGACCTGCTCTGAGGGCGCTTACCCGGAATCGAGTCTTCTGATCGACAAGAAGGGAAACCTATACGGCGGTACGAATCAAGGCGGTATCGGATATGGAGTGGTGTTCGAGTTATCCCCACCGTCAGTCCAAGGTGGTAGCTGGACGCAAGCTGTGCTCTTCACGGCTTCTGATGTGAATGCGGGACTATATCCTGACAGCCAACTCATCATAGATGGCAAGGGCAATCTGTACGGCACGAATGGGGCTGGAGGAATTCTAGGCGGAGGCAACGTCTTCGAATTGTCCCCGCCGACTGCTCAAGGCGGTCCATGGACTGAAACGATCCTCTACACCTTTTGCCAAGTAGGTCCGTTTTGCTCAGATGGGCAATCGCCAGCAGGAGGCGTAGTTTTCGATCGAGAAGGCAACCTTTACGGCGCTACCGGGCTCGGCGGTGCAAACTCCAATGGAGTAGTTTTCGAGCTTTCGCCGAGCCAATCCGGAGAATGGACTGAAGCAGTGCTGTACACCTTCAGCGCATCAGGCCAAGGAGGAAGTTTGCCCGATGGCTCGTTGACGCTCGACAATGCTGGGAACTTATACGGAGTTACTTTCGCTGGAGGAATTCAGTATAAGAAATATTGTGACGACTGGACCAAGCATTGCGGAGCCGTATTCCGTTTACTAAAGAAAGCAAACTGGAAAGAGCAGTTTTTTCAATTCCACGGGTTTGATGGCGGGGTACCACAAGCGACTCCTTATTTGAATGAAACAAGCGGAGTGGTCTTTGGCACGACTGAGCTAGGAGGCACGCAGGCATTGGGCACAATTTACGAAATAAATGGCACCAGTGAAACCGTGCTTTACAACTTTTGTTCCCAGGCAAACTGTGCCGACGGCGCACAGCCCGGAAGCGGCGGGTCACTGGTCAACATTGGCGGCAAGCTTTACGGCACAACATGGAGCGGCGGAGGGAACGGCTATGGCCCCGGAACCGTATTCGAATTCACTTCTCAATAATCTTGCATCCGATTCCCAGTAGAGGCTCCGCCTGATTGAGCAGCAGCTGGACCGTCAGAAGAACGCCCAGACTGTCGCTGCTCCAACCAAGAATTGCAGCCCGTGCACTGCCCACATCAGGCCTCCGATTGGCTGAATGGTGTACTTCAGTCTCGTTCCTCCCGAACCCCATTCTCATTCCGCCCAACTCAGCATTCTCGTGGCTGAGATCCTTCGGGCCCGCGAAGCAGAATGCGGGCTCTCAGGATGACACGGCGTTATTAGAGGAAAGCCGGCCGTGAGCCTTATAGCGCACGCCTTTCATCCAACCACTGGACTATACTAAAGAGTTTTCGGTTGCCACAGGATCAAGAAGGGAATTGGAGTCACAACCAGCCATGGCCAGTATTGACATCGCACCCCACGCCAGCGAACAGCGGTCGCACGGCGCGCTGATTATCAACGATATGAGCATTCAGGTTGCGACCGTGAATGGATCGGGATCGCAGAGCTCGAACACGGTGCTGCTGCGTACGATTTTTCAGATGGGCGTCCCGGTATCGGGCAAGAATTTGTTTCCCTCGAACATTGCCGGACTGCCGACCTGGTACACGATTCGGGCCAGCAAAGATGGCTATGTGGCGCGCAAGAAAGAGATCGATTTCGTAGTCGCGATGAATCCCGAGACGGCGAAAGAAGACACGATGGGCCTCGCTCCGGGAGCGTGCGTGTTGTACGACGAGCCGCTGAAGTTGAGCGACCTGCGCAGCGATCTCACTTTTTATGCGGTGCCGTTTGACAAGCTCGTGGCGCCGGTTTGTCCCGAGGCCAAGTTGCGCAAGCTGGTGCGCAACATGATCTATGTCGGCGTGGTGGCGAAGTTGCTGGAACTCGAGATGCCGGAAGTCGAGAAGGCGCTGCGCAAACAGTTTTCGAAGAAAGTAAAAGCCGCGAACCTGAATCTCGCAGCGGTGCAGGCGGGATACGATTACGCCGCGTCGAGCCTGACCAAGCGCGATCCTTATTTGATCCGCCGCATGGACGCCAACGGCGACAAGATCATCATCGACGGCAATTCGGCAGCCGCGCTGGGCTGCATGTTTGCTGGAGTGACATTCGTGAGCTGGTATCCCATCACGCCGTCGTCGTCCTTGCCGGAAGCTGTCATCGACTACATGAAGCGTTTCCGCGTCACGCCGGAAGGTAAGGCGACATTCGCAATTATTCAAGCCGAGGACGAACTCGCCGCGCTGGGCATGGTGCTGGGCGCGGGCTGGGCGGGAGCGCGGGCGATGACGGCAACGTCCGGTCCGGGCATTTCGCTGATGGCAGAGTTCGCGGGCTACGCATATTACGCCGAAATTCCAGGGGTGGTCTGGGACATCCAGCGCGTAGGCCCATCCACTGGATTGCCGACGCGTACCGCGCAGGCCGATCTTCTTTTTGTCGCGCATCTCTCGCACGGCGACACCAAGCACATCATGTTGCTGCCGTCGTCGCCCGAAGAATGCTATTCGATGGCGCTGGATGCATTCGATTTGGCCGAACAATTTCAGACGCTTGTATTTGTCATGTCCGATCTGGATCTGGGCATGAACAACTGGATGGCGGAGCCATTGCAGTATCCCGAGAAAGCGATTCAGCGGGGCAAAGTGTTGAACGCCGAAGATCTCAATCGCCTCGGTGGATTTGCCCGCTACAAAGATGTAGACGGTGACGGCATTCCGTATCGGACGCTGCCCGGCACGGATCATCCCAAGGCGGCGTATTTCACCCGCGGCAGCGGTCACAACGAGAACGCCGGATACACCGAGCGCGCCGACGATTACGAGCGCAACATGGAGCGCCTGAACCGCAAGTTTGAAACCGCGCGGTCATTTGTGCCGCGACCGGAAGTGATTTCTACAGGCGCGAAAATCGGCATCATCGGCTTCGGCAGCTCGCATTACGGCCTGATGGAAAGCCGCGATCAGCTTCGCAAAGAGTATGGCATTGAGACGGATTATCTGCGGCTGAAGGCGTATCCGTTCACGCGCGAAGTACATGAGTTTATTAAGAATCACGACCGCGTCTATGTCGTCGAGCAGAATCGCGATGCGCAGATGCTAAGCCTAATCAAGCTGGATATCGAAGCCGCGCTCACTACGCGCCTACGCAGCATTGCTCACGCGCATGGACTGCCGCTGGACGCTCGCTCCGTAACGGACGAACTCATGACGATGGAGGGGAAATAATATGGCTACCACCACGACGCCGCCGCCCAAAACCAATCACATTGGCTTGCAAGTGCTCGACTACCGCGGCGGCAAGACCACGCTGTGCGCGGGTTGCGGCCACAACGCGATCTCCGAACGCATCATCGACGCGCTTTATGAGATGGGCGTGAAGCCCGAGCGCGTGGCCAAGCTGAGCGGCATTGGCTGCTCGTCGAAGACGCCGGCGTATTTTCTCAGCCGCGCGCATAGCTTCAACTCCGTTCACGGACGCATGCCGTCCGTCGCGACCGGCGCGCTGCTCGCGAATCGCGACCTGGTTGGCATCGGCGTGAGCGGCGACGGCGACAGCGCCTCCATCGGCATCGGACAGTTCGTGCATCTCATGCGGCGCAATCTGCCGTTGATTTACATCATCGAAGACAACGGAGTGTATGGCCTGACCAAGGGCCAGTTTTCCGCGACCGCCGACGTCGGCTCCAAACTAAAGACCGGAGTGATCAACGAACTGCCTCCGATCGACACCTGCGCGCTGGCGGTTTCGCTGGGCGCGACCTTCGTCGGGCGATCATTTTCGGGCGACAAGAAGCAGTTGCTCAGCATGTTGAAGGCGGCGATTGCGCACAAGGGCACGGTGATGCTCGACGTGGTTTCTCCCTGCGTGACCTTTAACGATCATGAAGGCTCGACCAAGTCCTACAAGTACATGCTCGATCACGAAGAGCCGTTGCAGGAGCTAAGTTTTGTCCCCGTGTTTGAAGAAATTTCAGTGGACTACGATCCCGGCACGACCATGGAAGTGAAGATGCACGACGGCTCCCATCTGCGGCTGCGCAAGCTGGAAGAAGATTACGATCCGACGAACAAAATCGGCGCCATCACGCGCCTGCACGAAGCCCACCACAAAGGCGAAGTCCTCACCGGAGTCTTCTACGTAAACACCCAAGCCCCCAACTTCGTGGACGCGCTCAACATGACCGATGTCCCCCTAGCCCGCCTCTGGCAAGACGCAGTCCGTCCCAGCAGGGAAGCGTTGGCGCAAGTGATGGATGAGTTGCGGTAGAGGCGACTACAGCCGGTTCAGCGCGATATTTCCGTCGCTGGTGCGGAGTTCTAGCGGGGCGCCGCCGCCGTTCATCTTGCCGCGAATGTTGGTCTGGCTGATGTCGCCGCTCGTTAAGACGGGGAGGTCCAGCGTGATCTTTCCGTCTCCAGTGCGGGCGTCGAGGTCGGCGGTAAAGGTTGAGGGCACGCGCAGCCGGACGTTGCCATCGCTCGATTCGATTCGCCAACCAGAGGTATTGGTTGAGCCTTCGTTCGCGGCGACTTCGACGTTGCCGTCTCCGGTGCGAAGGTTGACGGTGTCGAAGCGACCCGAGAGTTTTACGTTTCCGTCGCTGGTATTTATGTCGAGCTTACCGTCCAGACCGTTGGCATCGACGTTGCCATCGTCGGTGACGAGGCGCAGTTCGCCGGAGACTCCGTCCACGCGAATGTTGCCGTCGGCGGTGTGCAGGTTAAGGTTGGACTCGCGGGGCACGCTGACCTCAATGCGCAGCGAGCGCTTGTAGCCGAAGTTAAAGTAGGTACCGCCCGGCTTGCGTACTTCGATGCGAATCTCGTCACCGGACTGGCTTTCGTTGACGCGAATGTTGTTTGGCCCAATCTTGTAGCCGTCGGCGATCACGTGAGCGTCGACTTGTTTCTCATCCCAACTCGTGATCGTGACGTTAATGTCGTTGCCCTCAACGTGGAGCGTGGGCTTGCCGGAAACGGTGTACTGTTTGCGCCATTCTTCGGCGCGGGCAAGCGGGGAGTGGGTGACGGTGGCGAGAGCCAGGGCGATCAGGGACAGAGTCAGGAAATTTCGGCGCATGGAAGTCCTCCGCGGGATAGACGTGTTGCTACTTAAAAGGTTACGTGCGGTAGGAGGGGAAAGTTCCGATTGTTTACTTAGGGGTGGATGCGGCACCAGTCGGAGGGATCCTTCGCTTCGCTCAAGATGACAAATGTTTATTCGACGAACTGTCCGGCGCGGCTCTTGTAGGCGTAGACGACTGCGAGCAGCGGCGGCGCTATCAGAAATCCCCAGAAGGGTATCAAAATGCCGAGAACCAGCGGAATCATTATGGACGCCCACATAGGTACCTTGGCGGAGCGCTTGAGCAGGTAGGGTTGCAGCAAGAACCCGTCGATGATCACGATGATGGCATAGAGAATCAGCACTCCAAGCGGATGTTGCCAATCGGTCCAACGCAGTGCGGAGGCGAGGGCTGGTCCGACTAAGCTCAGGATCGGGCCGAAGTGCGGAATGAATTGCAGACACATCGCAAGCGCGGCCCAGAGCGGCGCCCACGGCACTTTCAGAAGCCAGAGGCCGAGCAGCCAGAGGATACCGACGGCGAGGGAATCCTGCACTTGAGCGATGAACCATTGCCGTAACGCGTCGCCGGTGAGCCGAATGTGATCCGGAAGTTTCATGTTGCGTCGTGCTAAACTTTATTCATTCCAGAGCATAACCTATGAAATTCGGCGTCCTTATTTTTCCCGGATCGAATTGCGATCACGACGCTTACTGGACTGCGCAGAGCGTTCTGAAGCAATCAGCTACGTTTCTTTGGCACGAGTCGCATGACCTCCAAAATTGCGATGTGATTATCGTCCCCGGCGGCTTTGCCTATGGCGATTATCTGCGCACCGGAGCTATCGCGCGATTCTCTCCCGTCATGGAGTCGGTGAGCAAGTTTGCCGCGTCGGGTGGGCTGGTGCTCGGGATTTGCAATGGCTTTCAAATTCTGTGCGAGGCAGGCTTGTTGCCTGGCGCTCTGATGCGCAATGCTGGCCTGAAATATATCTGCAAGCCCGTGCGAGTGCGGGTCGAGAGCGCTGACACGCCGTTCACCAGCCAGCTTCACGAAAACGATGTGTTGACGATACCGATCGGCCACATGGATGGAAATTATTTCTGCGACGACTCGACGCTGGCAGAGTTGAACCGGGACAAGCGCGTGATCTTCCGGTATTGCGACGAAGCTGGTCAGATTACCGCCGAGGGAAATCCTAATGGCTCGCTGGACAACATTGCCGGCGTCTGCAACGAGGGACGGAATGTGTTGGGCATGATGCCGCATCCCGAGCGCTTCAGCGAAGCGCAGCTGGGCGGCAGCGACGGCATGAAGATATTCGAATCGCTGGTCGGAGCGATGGCGATCCGTTAATCCGCACTTCTAAAGCAGTTTTCCCTCGGACAAGTCTTTCACCAGAGTTAGGTCGGCCTCGAGAAAATCGTATGACGGCAGAGCTGACTTTTCAGCCCACTGAATGTCTTTGAAGATTTTATTTTCCAGCTCGCCGCGAAACTCTCTCACCACAAAGAAACGCAGTTCGACCGAGCCGCCGCTGGGATATTCGTGGACGATGCGCCGGACTTCATCGCCGATGGTTGCGTCGATGCCCAGTTCTTCGTCCAACTCGCGGCGCAAGGCGTCGCGAGGCTGTTCGCCTTCTTCGATCTTGCCGCCGGGAAACTCCCACTTGAGCGGCATGGTTTGATGGCGGGTGCGCTGGCAAACCAGAATTTTGTTGTTTTGCACGATTAATGCGGCGACGACACGCTTCATGCCGTCGGCCGCTCAGGAGAGCGCTGAAGAGTGGTTCCCCAAGAGATTAATGACATCAATAAATTTTAACTGACCATGCAGTGGATTCGGACGCGTAGGGATTTGCGAAGTTACTGTTCCTCGCGCAGACTCCTTATCCCTGGGGGCTTCGCGAATAACTCGGGGTGGATCGCATATGCCAGCGCTCTGAGGCCTTGCATCAAAGTCGGCCCTGGCGTGTTCAAGAACTCGTCGCGGATGCAGAAAACCCGCTTCGTCTGGACGGCTTTTAAGTCCGTCCAGCCACGGTCGCGGATAATCTTCTCAAGTGGGACACGGTCGCCCGCCCCGCACCACGCGGCTACGATCACTTCGGGATTCGCTGAGGCGATCTCGTCAATCGTGGTGTGAGCAGCGGGTGCGCCGACGAATCTTCCGCCAGCCGCTTCGACAAGTTCGGCTATCCACGGCTGCGATGCGATTAGCGGCTTGCCCCATTCTTCGCAGAATACGGTTGGCCGGTCCGATCTCGTTGTGGTGGCGCGCACAGCCTCGATTTCCACTTGCATGGTTGCGATTAAGTCGTTGCCGCGCGTTGCTTGCCCAACGATGTTCGCGAGCAGTGCGATATCGCCATAAATGTCTGCGAGAGTTTTCGGTGCGAATCCCAGAAAGCGCGCGCCGGTTTTCAGGATCTCGGTGACCGCTTTCTCTTGATAGGGAACCGATGCAATGACCAACTCAGGTCGGGCGGCGCGAATTTGCTCGCTCTGCGCCGTCCAGGAATCGGCGACGATCATGCAATCGCGCTCGGCGACTTCGGGGCAGACGTCGACGCAGTATTTGGTGCAGGCCACGATGCGATCCAGCTGACCGAGCGCCGCAATGGTCGAGGTGACGCTAGGTTGCAGCGAGACGATGCGTTGTGGAAAGTCAGTCAATGCCAGGCGGTTCTTCCGGGATGCGCCACAAGCAGTGTAAAATAAAAAGGAGTCGGAAGCAGCGCAGCTAGCTGGCGCAGATTCCGTCTTCGTGACTTACCTTCCTGAAGCACGCCCCGTCCTGTGACGCTGGTGCGGATTCAGATGCAACGATTATCCAAGAATATTAAGGAGCTTTATGGCGAAAATTGCCAAGACCGCAGATCGCAAGAAAGTAATGGACACTACCAAAAGCACCGATTGCCCGAAGTGCGGCAAGACCACGCGCATTGTGAAGCGGGTGAAAGATCGCGAGCGCAACGTTCCGGGTGGAATTTATATCTCCTGCTCGGCGTGCGAATTTTTCGAGAAGTTGTAGTTGTCAGTTCCGAAGTAAGAAAACTCGCTCCGCCCTTGGGACGGAGCGAGTTTGTTTGTGTGGCGCGAGCGTCCCCGCTCGTGCGGCATCACGGAAATGCACGAAGTTTTCCAGTTCGCGGTCTAGGTAGCGATTCTTTGCGCGACCGTGATGACCCATCCATCCGGATCGGCGAAAGCGAATTCGCGCATTCCGTAGAACTGGTCTTTGACCGGCATTGTGATCTTCGCGCCAGCCTGGGTCACGGCTGTCATCACCGCGACGAGATCATCGACTTCCAGATATTGCGTGAGTGTCCCGCCGATGGGACGTTCCACCAAGGCCGGATAATCATGGGCCGCCGCGTCGTGACTGTTAAAGAAAATCTCCACTCCCCCACCGCTCGCGGCGGCGAATACATAAGGCGCGGCATCCGGCACCGACATGGCTAGTTTCATGCCCAAGACTTTTTCGTAGAACTTGACCGAGCGTTCTACATTTTTTACGACGAGGTTCGGGGTTAGCTTTTGCAGTTTCATACTCTCTCCTTTTTCGGAACTTTAGGGAGCGGGCGGGCTCGGGAAGAGCGCAAGCACACTCCGGTTACGAGTGCTCGCAACTCCTCCGTCCGCGTTCCGTGCGAGAGCGAAGATCAGAACGCGAGTAGGGTCTCTCATTGTGCGTGGCCGCGAGGATGGGACTGCGGCGCGAGACCCGCGAGGTACGAGAGGCAGATTACCACAAATGCGGCTAGTTGACCGCAGCTTTACGACTAGGAAAAATCTCTCCGATGCGGCGAATCTGGGCGCCCACGCCTTTCAGCTTTTCTTCGATGTCCTCGTAGCCGCGATCGATGTGATACACGCGGTCGATGATGGTCTCGCCGTCGGCGACCAGCGCGGCTAATACTAACGACGCGGAGGCGCGTAAGTCCGACGCAAGAACTGCGGCCGCGCTGAGCGTGGTCTTGCCGCGGACGACGGCGCGGCGTCCTTCAATCTTGATATTTGCGCCCATGCGGACCAGTTCCTGCGCGTGCATGAAGCGATTCTCGAAGATGTTTTCAGTGATCACCGATGCGCCTTCGGCCTGCGTTGCCAGCGCCATATATTGCGCCTGCATGTCCGTCGGGAAGCCGGGATATTCTTCGGTCACCATATCCGCAGCTTTGATGGGGCTGTCGCCCATGACGCGAATTGAGTCCGCGGATTGCACGGTCTTCACGCCGACTTCTTCCAGCTTGCGCAAGAGCGCGCCGAGATGTCCGGGATCGCAGCCCGCTATGTTTAAGTCGCCGCCAGTGAGTGCGCCGGCGATGATGAACGTGCCCGCCTCGATGCGATCCGGGATGATGCGATGCTTCGCTCCGTGAAGTTTGTCGACACCCTTGATGCGAATAGTCGCCGTGCCCGCGCCTTCGATGCGCGCGCCCATCTTATTCAGAAGATCAGCCAGATCTTTGACTTCAGGTTCGCGAGCGCAATTCTGCATGACAGTCTCGCCTTCGGCCAGCGTTGCCGCCATCAGCAAGTCTTCGGTTCCGGTGACCGTGATCTTGTCAAAAACGATTTCCGCACCCTTGAGTCGCTTGGCGGTGGCTTCGACGTAGCCGTGATCCTGCGTGATTTTCGCTCCGAGGCGTTCGAGACCTTTGATGTGCAAGTCGATGGGACGCGCGCCGATGGCGCATCCGCCGGGCAGCGATACGCGTGCTGTTCCGCAACGCGCGACGAGCGGCCCGAGGACAAGCGTGGATGCTCGCATCGTCTTTACCAACTCGTAAGACGCTTCCGGAGCGGCCAAAGTCCTGGCGCAAATGGTTGTCCGGTGATGAGCCCGGCCGAACCCTAACTCGACTTCGGCGCCCATCGCGGCTAGCAGCTTGCGAGTCGTTTCGATGTCTCGCACTTGCGGAATGTTTTCGAGGATGACCGGCTCGTCAGTGAGCAGCGCAGCTGCCATGCAAGGTAGCGCGGCGTTCTTGGCGCCGCTGACGCGAATCGTGCCCAGGAGAGGATTGCCGCCGCGAATAACAAATTTATCCATGATGAAGTTCCTTATGAATACGAATTACTTATTGTAGCTAGGAAGACGCGGCTCGGCGGTGCGCGCACCACGAATGGCAATCAAAAGTAATCTCGCGCGTAGTAGAAGCTTTTGCTTCTCCACTCAATGCAATCTTCGCGCTTTCGCCTCGCATACTGATTCGTTCACCCCTGAGCGGTTGCAAATCGTGGCTCAATACGAGACGATAGTTGTTTGTCTTATCACTCCTGAACTCATAAGGACACAGCCAAGAATGGCCAAAGCGGAAAAGAAGTTGAAGGCGAGTAACGAAACTAACGCAACCGGCGAAATTAAAAGCGCCAAAGGCAAGCTGGGCATCATGATCCCCGGCATGGGCGCGGTTGCGACGACCTTTGTCGCCGGCGTCGAAGCGGTTCGTAAAGGCCTGGCGAAGCCGATCGGCTCGCTTACGCAGATGGGGACGATTCGTCTGGGCAAGCGCACCGACGGCAAGTCTCCCAAGATTAAAGAATTCGTTCCTCTCGCGGGTCTGGACGACCTCGTCTTCACCGGTTGGGACATTTTCGAAGACGACATGTATTCCGCGGCGTCGACGGCTGGAGTTCTCGACAAAGAACTGCTTAGCCAGATCAAGCCATTTCTAAGCAAGATCAAGCCGCGCAAAGCGGTGTTCGATCGCAATTATGTGCGTCTGATCGATGGTCCCAACGTGAAAAAGGGCAAGACGAAGATGGATCTTGTTGAGCAAGTGCGCGATGATATCCGCGACTTCCGCAAAACTTCAGGCGCGACCCGCTTGGTCACCATGTGGTGCGGATCGACCGAGAGCTACATTGAGCCATCGGCTATCCATCAGTCGGGGAAGGCCTTCGAGAAGGCGCTGACCAAGAATGACGCCAACATCGCGCCCTCCATGATTTACGCCTATGCTTCGCTACTTGAGGGAGTGCCGTTCGCCAATGGCGCGCCCAACCTTACCGTCGATCTTCCGGTGATGCACCAGCTCTCGCGCGAAAACAACGCACCCATCTGCGGCAAAGACTTCAAGACTGGACAGACCCTGATCAAGACCATCCTCGCTCCGGGATTCAAGGCGCGCATGTTGGGTCTGAACGGATGGTTCTCCACCAACATTCTGGGCAATCGCGACGGGGAAGTGCTGGAGGATCCGGGGTCGTTCAAGACTAAGGAAGAGTCGAAGCTGTCGGTGCTCGAACACATCTTGCAGCCCGAACTCTACCCCGACCTGTACGGCAATTTCACCCATAAGGTTCGCATCAACTATTACCCGCCTCGCGGTGATAATAAAGAGGGTTGGGACAACATCGACATCTTCGGATGGCTCGGCTATCCCATGCAGATTAAAGTCGATTTCCTGTGCCGAGACTCGATCCTGGCTGCGCCCATTGTGCTTGACCTGGTGCTGTTCCTCGACCTCGCAGCGCGATCGTCTGAG
>Ga0302320_10019661_pt1 | contig 13538 bp, 12 predicted proteins | sample Bog_T0_3_FD_202130 | JGI IMG/M metagenome (GOLD analysis project Ga0302320, IMG submission 202130) | Peat permafrost microbial communities from Stordalen Mire near Abisko, Sweden - Bog_T0_3 | ecosystem: Environmental > Terrestrial > Soil > Wetlands > Peat | place: Sweden: Abisko, Stordalen Mire...
AATCTTCTGGACCCTTTACGCGATCGACTCGGGCAGCTGCTACCCGGGAAACATTGGAGGATGCTACCTGTACACCGGTCCCATCACCATCTCCGCGCAGGGCCAGCACTACATCTACTACTTCACAGAGGACAATGCGGGCAACTTCTCGGCCGAGACCTATGAGTGGGTCAGCCTGGACTTGACCGCTCCCACAACCACATCGACGTTGGGCGGAAACCTTGTCAGCGGCACCTATTACTCCGCTGTCAAGGTGGGGCTGAACGCCAGCGACACCGGCGGGAGCGGCGTAAAGGCCACCTACTACCAGGTCAATGGCGGGGCCGTAACCACGTACACCGGCAGTGCATTCGCCGTTTCGGCGGTGGGCACCAATTCCGTTGTCTACTGGAGCGTGGATAGCGCCGGCAACATCGAGGGCCACCACACGATCATCTTCACCATTGCCACACCGGTGGCCGCGACGCTCACCGCTCCGGCACTCAACTCCACCCTCGCAGGATCCAAGGCGACCTTCTCATGGGGCGCTACGACCGGCGCTACTGGCTATTCGCTCTACCTGGGAAGCACCGGTGTGGGATCGAGTAACCTTTATCACTCCGGCGCTACCACCGCCACGTCGGTCCAGGCCACCGGGCTTCCAGTCAACGGAGAGGTGATCTATGCGCGTCTCTTTACCTACGTCGGCACGGTCACATTGTCGAAAGACTACACCTTCACAGCAGCGGCACAGGCCGTGCTCACGGCTCCGGCGCCGACAACTGTGCTCGTGGGCCCAACGGTGACGTTTACCTGGTCGGCCGGTACCGGAAACACCACGGGCTACTCACTCTATCTGGGAAGCACCGGGGTGGGATCGAGTAACCTGTATCACTCCGGGACGACCACCGCAACCTCGGTCAAGGTGGGCGGCCTGCCGTCGAATGGAGAGCCGATCTACGCGCGGCTGTTCACCTACCTCAATGGAGTCACTGTGTCGGCAGACTTCATGTATACCGCGGCTTCCCAGGCTGTGCTCACAACTCCAGCGCCGACGAGCACGCTGGCAGGTTCAAGCATCACCTTTACCTGGACGGCCGGCACCGGCAGCACCACGGGCTACTCACTCTGGTTGGGAAGCACCGGGGTGGGGTCGAGTAACCTCTATCACTCCGGGGCAACAACTGCCACGTCGGTGCTGGCCAACGGGCTCCCCACCAACGGAGAGCCGATCTATGCGCGGCTCTACACCTACATGGACGGTCTCACCCTGTCGGCAGACTACACCTACACTGCGGCGGCACGGGCTTTACTCACTGCGCCGGCCTCGGGCAGTGTGCTTGCCGGTTCCACGGTGACGTTCACCTGGTCGCCCGGTACCGGAAACACCACGGGCTACTCACTCTATCTGGGAAGCACTGGGGTGGGATCGAGTAACCTCTATCACTCCGGGACGACCACCGCAACCTCGGTGAAGGCCACCGGGCTTCCCACCAACGGAGAGACGGTCTATGCGCGGCTGTTCACCTACATCAATGGAGTCACGGTGTCGACAGACTATACCTATACCGCGGCTTCCCAAGCGGTGCTGACTACGCCGGCGCCGACGAGCACTCTGGCAGGTTCAAGTGTCACCTTCACCTGGACGGCCGGCACCGGCAGCACCACCGGCTACTCGCTGTGGCTGGGAAGCACTGGAGTGGGATCGAGTAACCTGTATCACTCCGGGGCAACAACCGCGACGTCGGTGACGGCCAATGGGCTTCCCACCAACGGAGAGACGGTCTATGCGCGGCTGTTCACCTACATCGACGGTGTCACCGTGTCAACGGACTACACCTACACCGCACAGTAGTTCAACCAGACGACCGAAACGCTGAAGTTCACTGCGCCGGAGAGCCCAACGACTCTCCGGCGCAGTGTCCGTCTAGAGCAGTTTCGGAATTACTGTAGACCGGAAGCACGAGTTAAAGTGGCTTTTTCATCAAGAATAGCCACCTTGCACGCCGCTTCTTAGGACCACACAAATTCCGTAACTGCTCTAGAGACCACTGCAAGAATGCCTTGCGCGACTCACAATCGAGTTTCGCACCAGGCGCACCACGTGGGATCGGGGCGAGCCCTGTCGCCTGAGCTTTTTAGTTTGAGTGCGGGTGTGCGGCCTTCCAGGCAGCCACGCGATCTTCCACCTGCGCCTGCTGGTCGGTGGTAATGTGTTCGCCCACGCTTTGCCGGTTGGTTGTGAAGCGCGCCTGGGCGGGGCCGGGCACGGCGGAGGCCAGCGACAGCCAGAAGTAAGCCTCCACGTCGTCGTGCGGAACCCCCATGCCTACCGAGTAGAGAATGCCGAGCGTCCCCTGCGCGCCGGCGTCGCCCAGCTCGGCCGCCTTGCGATACCAGGCCGCCGCCTGGGCAGTGTCGCGCGCCACGCCGCGGCCATCACGGTAGAGATCGGCCAGGTGGATCTCGGCTACGGTGTTGCCCTGCATGGCTGCCTTGCCGTACCAGATCGCAGCTTGCCTGTAGTCCGCGGCGAGCTGGCGGGGATCGCGCGGCGCGCCGGCGCCGGCCGCGTAGGCGTCGGCCGCCTTGAGCTCCGCGGCCACATCACCGGTTTCCGCCTTGGCGAGCACGGCGGCGTCGATCGATGTGGGCGGCGTTACCGGCGCCTGGGCGGCGGCGGCAATGGCCAGAACGGCAACAGCGGGCAGAACGAATGGCTTTGCGGGCAGTTTCACCAGGGACCTCACGGATTGAGCAGCTGCTCCACCAAGTTTACTCAGGTTGGCACGCGGAGAGGACCGGGGGCCAACGACGGACGACCGCCCGCATCCGGGGAACCGAGTGCGCGCGGCAAAAATTTCCGCTGGTCAAGCTGGGGTTGCGAGCAGCTAGAATCTCTGTATGACCGACCGCATCGCGCTCTCTCTCGCCCAGGCCGACCCCGTTATCGCCGCTGCTCTTGACCATGAAACCCTCCGCCAGCACGAGGGGCTGGAGATGATTGCCAGCGAAAATTTCGTCTCCGAGGCGGTGCTTCAGGCGGCCGGCTCTACCTTCACCAACAAATATGCTGAGGGCTACCCCGGGCGCCGCTACTACGGCGGCTGCGAGTATGCCGACGTGGTGGAGAACCTGGCGCGCGACCGGGCCAAGCAGCTGTTTGGCGGCGAGCATGTGAACGTGCAGCCGCACTCCGGCTCGCAGGCCAACGCCTCGGCCTATGCGGCTGTGCTGCAGGCGGGCGACACCATCCTTGGCCTCGACCTGGCTCACGGCGGACACCTCACCCACGGCCATCGTCTCAGCTTCAGCGGCAAGCTCTACCGGCCCACCTTCTACCAGGTGCGCAAGGATACCGAGCTGATCGACTATGACGAGCTCGAGGCCATCGCCGTGCGCGAAAAACCCAAGGTGCTCATCGGCGGCGGCAGCGCCTATCCGCGGCTGTGGGATTTTGCCCGCATGCGCCAGATCGCCGACAAGGTCGGCGCGGTCTACGTCTTCGATATGGCCCACATCGCCGGTCTGGTGGCTGGCGGCGTGCACCCCTCCCCGGTGCCGCACGCGCACATCACCACCACCACCACCCACAAGACCCTCCGCGGACCACGCGCCGGCATGATCCTGGTTGGCAAAGACCTTGTGGTTGGCTCCAAGCCGGAGCAGACGCTGAGCAAGGAGATCGACAAGGCCGTCTTCCCCGGCCAGCAGGGCGGCCCGTTGATGCATATTGTTGCGGCCAAGGCGGTCGCCCTCGGTGAGGCGCTCCGGCCGGAGTTCAAGACCTACGCCGCGCAGACCGTGGCTAATGCCAAAGTGCTTGCCCTTGCCCTCCAGGAAGCCGGCTTCCGCATCATCTCCGGCGGAACCGACAACCACCTCATGCTGGTCGACGTCTTCGAGAAAGGCGTCCTGGGATCTGAAGCCGAGCTCGCTCTCGGCAAGGCAGGCATCACCGTAAACAAGAACTCCATTCCCTACGACACCAATCCCCCGCTCAAGCCGTCGGGCATTCGCGTAGGTACCCCCGCGCTGACCACACGCGGCATGAAGGAGCCGGAGATGCGTCGCATCGGCGCATGGATCACCGAGGCCCTGGACAAGCGCAACGACGATGCGGCCCTCAATAAAATTCGCCTTGAAGTAGCCGAGCTGGCCAACCAGTTCCCGCTTTACGCCTGGCGGCGCGCCCCGGTCGCGGTCGGCGTCTAGTGTCCTGTCTCCAAGGCCCATAACATAAAAATGACCTGTCATCCTGAGCGAAAGGGGCCCCAAACGCATTTCAGTTTGGGGGTGGTGAGCCGAAGGATCTGCTTTTGTACTTCGAAACGTATGCTACGAACCTTTGGGGACACCACAACTAGCGCGCCACGCGATCAGAGATTGCTGCTTCACACCGGAAAAGCACTATGCGACGCATGCATCGCGTGTGCAATTGTGATCAAACGCAACTTGCAATTCGAAGCCGTGTCTCATCTAATGTTTCTGGTAATTCCGCTCAGGGGCGGACGCAGTCAACGATATCCGATCCCCTGGCGATCGATAGGAGGAAGCGATGAAATGCTACCAGGTGGCATTTGCAACTCTGCTTGTTCTGGCCGTTCCGGCGTTTGCTCAGCGCCCCGGAGGCACGGAGCATCAGTCCATCCCCAGAAGCGGACCGCCGGCCACGCGGAGCGCGCCGCATGCTGCGGAGCCGAACCGCAACTACAGCGACAAGGCCGGGCATCCGAATGTTCCACACGTCGATGGCAAGACCTGGGTTGGTCATGACACCGGCAAGAATGACCCGCGGTATCATGTGGATCAGCCGTGGGCTCACGGGCACTTCACCGGCGGGTTTGGACGCGGTCATGTGTGGCATCTGGGCGGCGGCGGTCCTAGCCGCTTCTGGTTCAATGGCTGGTATTGGGACGTGGCGGCAGCCGACATTGCCTTCTGCGATGGGTGGCTGTGGGACTCCGACGATATTGTGATCTATGAAGATCCGGACCACATTGGCTGGTATCTGGCTTACAACGTGCGCCTCGGCACTTATGTGCATGTCGAGTATCTGGGAGCATAGGCCCGGTGATCAAGCACTGAGCCATAAGTACACGGGACAAACCAGAGGGATGGGCCTTGCGGCTCATCCCTTTTTGGTGTGACGGTGGACCGAGAAAAAGCAGCAACGCAGAACGGGCACTTGCCAGGCGCCCCTTGCAGGTGCCTCTCCGGCAAAAGTCAATGCGCGGGATATTACTGCCGCGCAAGGTCACTTATCCGCGCCGAGCGACCGCCCGCTTCAACGCCGAGATAGGCTGCGCACTCCTGGTGATGTTCCGCTCGAAGGGAACCTCGGCGAACTTATCACCTATCCCTATGCACAGTCGTCGGCTCTGTTTCTCTTGCAGAAAGAGTAAGCGGAAAAGCGGCCCGCAAAGGCAGTGCGGCGGCGCGCCCCGACGGACTATAGGCGTTCTCCAATTGCTGTAGTCCGAAAGCAGGATGATAAGTGGCGTTTTCCTTAAGAAAAGGCCCCCTTGCACGCAACCACACCGGGCACACGAATTGCAGAACTGCTCTAAGTCAAATAAGTTGACAACTCAAATTGCGCAAAATCTGCAGATTGATTTATGCTTCCCGTATGGCTATTGACTCGATCCTTACACAAATTGATGCGGAGATTGCACGCCTCACGCAAATCCGCGCCCTGCTGGCCAACACCGGCGTAGTTAGCAAAGCCGCGCCCAAAGCCAAGAAGACAGCAGCCAAGGCGAAAGGCAAGAAGCGCCGCGTGCTGAGCCCTGAGGCGCGCAAGCGCATTGCAGACGCGCAGCGCAAGCGCTGGGCCGCGCAGAAGGCGAAGTCCAAGTAAGTTATCCGGACGAGGTAGTTAGCTATCTGGCCGGGGTAATGGGGCCAGCGCATCTTATTTCTACCTTGTCTGCTCCCCGCGTGGATGCGCCGTGAGGGCTGCATGCGCAGACATCCGCGTTCACCGCTGCACTCTGCGGTGGGAGCCTTGCGCACGCCGCGCCTTCTCTCCTTTGCCGTCCCGCTCTTTCCCCTCCACTTAGCCCGCTTCGCCGGGCCAAGCCGTCGGGAGGTTCCGCTGCGGCTCCAACCGGCAGCGTTACGGTGAAGAAGATGAGCCAGGTTTTCCATTTCTCATCAGGAAAAGCTCGATGGATGGTGTGCCCCGAAAAAACATCCATCATCCAGCTGGTGTTCGCGCTGGCGTCGGTGCTTGCGTGGGCCAGGCCAACAGCGGCGTTGCAATTGTCTGCTGCGCCGCAACTGCCAGGCATTGAGACCAGAGCGCCAGCCTCGCTCCGCTTCCACGGCAGCCGCTCGGCTGAGCTTTTCACCCGCGAGTCAGACGAGTCTTTGCGCGGCGTGCTTGAAGATAGCTTTCAACAGAAGCCCTCCAGCCAGCTTCCGGTTGGCTTCGTCAATGCATCTCTGCCGGGATTTCCCTGGGCCGGCACCATGTGGACCCGCGACGGGGGAACGTTCATGCGCGAGCTCGTCATGCGCGGCTACTACGCGCATGCCTCGCTGCTTGCCGAATGCCTCATGCACCTGGTCGAAAAAAATGAGGACGGCTACTATTTGTTTCCCGAGTACTTCAAAGGCTCGCAACCGGCATCGGGCAAGGAGCTGGATGGAACCGCGTCGATCATCATCGGAATGGTTCTCCTCGAGGAGCGTCTTCCCGCCGGCGACCCGACCGGTGAACATGTCGAGAAGTTTCTCTTCGATCCGGCGTCCCCATTGGCATACTTTCAAAAGCGCTTGCGGGGAGGAGGACTGATTGCAGGCTCGGGCGAGTTTGGCTGCGGCTTCAACTTCCCTGGGGAGTGCGTCAATGTTGTTCAGAACGACCTGATTGCCTTGGCTCTTATGGCGGCCGGCAATCTCGCCGAGGAAACGGGACGCGCTGCTCTCGCAAAAGACTATCGCGGCCTGGCATCCGGTCTTCAACAGGAAATGCTGCTCCATCTCGTAGACCGCAATCATGCGTGGATCTGGGCAATCGACCCCCACACGTTGCAGCCCGATCCGGCCATTCTGAGCGGCAATGCCAACCTCGGTTTTGGCGGACTCAACGGAATCGCTTCCATGTATCCCGATGTACTCGGTCTTACTCCGCTTCAATCTTCCTGGCAGGGAATTCAGGTCAGCGAGAACACCTTCCAGAGGCTCTACGAAACACCTTTGCGCAAGAGGGAGTTTGATGAGCATGGAATATGGACGCAGTTTGACACCTATGCGGCCGGACTTACGACCAGCCCTTCCTACGGCCAGGCCTATGCCATGCAGGCCATGCTGCTCTTCGACAAGCTCGATATGGTGAGCAAGGCATTAGACTGGCTCGCGAATGCCACCTATGAGCCTATACCCGAATACAAGCTCCATCGGGCATCGCCATACTACTTCTATGAACGGTATTACCCACCGGAAGCCGTCGGCAAAATTCCACTCGCCGAGGGTTGCGGCGCTCTCAATCTTGTCAATGTTTCCGAGCCACTCAAAATCTCCCGCTTGATCCTGGGCGTCGACGACTCCACACCCGGTCTGCTTCGAGTCATTCCGCGACTTCCAACGGGATGGACCAGCATGGAAGCGAACAACTGGCCCGTGAGAACAACCAGCGGTGTTATCTACGTCACCATCACATACACGAGCACGGCGTCTGGCGCAGATTTTGTGCTCACTGCCACCGGCGGCGATCGGATTCCCCAGTTAAGCGTCCGCCTGCCGTCCGCCCAAGGCACTGTGTGGAAGACAAAGAGGCAGGTGGGCTCAGCGCATTTCGTCACTCATTGAGTTCAGGCAGGGAAAGTTTGATCCATCGTGCCATCTATGAACAGCGAGTCCATGATCCATCACGATCTCAACGAATTGGCTCTCCGACTACAAGCCAAAGCGGAGACAGGGCGAGGTTTTGTGCACTGGGAAATCCAGACCTTCATCTAAGATGCTGATAAATATGGTAGGCACGACTGGACTCGAACCAGCGACCTCTTCCGTGTCAAGGAAGCGCTCTAACCAACTGAGCTACGCGCCTGTGCTGCTACTCCAGATAGTCTATCAGGATCGGAGCGGTGGGAAAAGGCGGGTGTCCGGGGCGTAAGCCCATGCTGTACCATCATTCACGAAAGCGGAACGAGCAGGCGCATGGCTCGTGTATTGCCCGACAGTCGTTCGGGTGCGACTTGCCTGCACCTTCGCTCCCGGCAGCCCAAACAGCTGCCCGGTGCTTTCGCTCTCTGTCAGGTTGAGATTTTCATGTCCGACGCTTCAGGCACGCGATTGAACCCTATCCGCACCGCCCCCAACCTGCTCACGCTGGCGCGCATCTGTTTGGCGCCGTTCCTGGTTGCGGCCATCCTGGAGAATCGCTTTGCCCTGGGCTTTATCCTGTTCGTCGCCGCCGGACTGACGGATGCCCTGGATGGCACCCTGGCTCGGATCCTGAAGCAGCGCACGGTTCTTGGCTCTTATCTTGATCCGGTTGCCGACAAACTGCTGCTCAGCACCCTGTTCCTGGTACTCATGCATCAGGGGCTCATTCCTGCCCGGGTCACGGTGATGGTGTTTGGCCGCGACGTCGGCATCCTGGTGGTGGCCGCGCTGCTGTACGCAGCGGCGGGCCGGCGGGAGTTTACTCCCAGCATCTTCGGCAAGGCCAATACCTTTGCCCAGATCGCCGCCGTGGCCGCCGTGCTGCTGCATCAGCTGACCGCGGCGAACTGGGTGTCGGTGGTGCGGTGGGTGGCCTTGGACGCGACCATGGTCCTTACCGTGGTCTCCGGCTTCCACTACGCGTGGATCGCAGCCCGCCGGGTGAGCGCTGTGCCCCCGGGCAGCCTGAACGGCCGGTAGCCGCCCGGTTTCAATTCTCGTCCGCTCAGCTTCCGTCCGCCTTGAGCTTTCTTCCGTTCTAGCCCTCTTCCACGGCTTCGTCGGTTTCAGCGGTCTCTTCAATCTCCATGTCGTGGAACTCCTCGGAGTCAAAGACCTCGCCACACTCCAGGCACTCGACAAACTCGGTGTCTTCGTGCCGGGAAACGATTCGTACCCTGGGGTGCTTGCAGGTGGTTGCCATCAGGTTGGATTCGCTGGAATGAACTCCTCTTTCCGCAAGATTGTAGCGGGCTTTCCGATAATTTGAAACGGGTTTTTGTTGAATCTTTGCCCTTGAATCCAGAATCCATGGGGTCGCGGCGGCGAACCATTCCGATGCGGGGCTTGAAAATCCGACAGAAATGGTCGTATACTGAACACGGACTGAAGAAGTCGGATATTCCCATGCTCAAGCTGACCAAGAAGGCCGATTACGGGTTGATGGCGCTCAAGTATCTCGCCGAGCACCCGGAGAAGGCTGCCCTCAGCGCCAAGGATGTGGCCGACGCGTACGGCATTCCAGCGCAGCTTCTGGCCAAGATCCTGCAGCAGCTGACCAAGAACGGGCTGCTGAAGTCCCATGCCGGCATGAATGGCGGCTACGCCCTGGCTCGGGATGCCCGCGAAATCTCGGCCTATGAAGTGATTCACGCCATCGACGGGCCGTTTTTCATTACCTCCTGCACCAAGGGCGCAAAGAACTGCGACCTGACCCCCAGCTGCACCATCAAGGAACCATTGGCGCGGGTGAACGAAACCATCGCCGGGGTCCTGAAAAGCATCAGTATTCAGGATCTGACCGAGCACGAGCAGCCGGCCCATCGCGCCCACCCCGCGCACGGCCTGGTCGCCCTCACGCTGTAACGCAAGTTTTTCGCCTCCGCGATCCAGCGGAGCAGAGCACGGATGAAGACGGAGAGTCGCAATGGCCACTGTTGCCAGCAATGTTGAAGTACCCGCCGGCGTAAGCCTGCCGATTTACATGGATAACCACGCCACCAGCCCGCTGGACCCGCGGGTGCTGGAGGCGATGCTGCCCTACTTCACCACCAAGTTCGGCAACGCGGCCAGCCGCAACCACTCCTTTGGCTGGGAGGCCGAGCAGGCTGTCGAGACCGCCCGCGAGCAGATTGCCAAGCTGATTGGCGCCACCGCCAAGGAGATCATCTTTACCTCCGGCGCTACGGAATCCAACAACCTGGCCATCAAGGGCATTGCCGAAATGTACCGCGAACGCGGCAACCACATCATCACCCAGGTCACCGAGCACAAGGCAGTGTTGGACACCTGCAAGCGCCTGGAAAAGCACGGCTACCGGGTGACCTATCTGCCGGTGAAGGCCGACGGGTTGATCGATATTGAAGACCTGAAGCGGGCCATCGACGACAAGACCATCCTCGTATCGATCATGTACGCCAATAATGAGATCGGTGTGATTCAGCCTATTCGCGAGATCGGCAAGCTCTGCCACGAGAAGGGCGTCATCTTCCACACCGACGCGGTGCAAGCGGTGGGCAAGGTTCCGGTCAACGTGATCGCCGACAACATTGATGTGCTCTCGCTCTCCGGCCACAAGCTCTACGGCCCCAAGGGCGTGGGCGCCCTCTATGTGCGCCGCCGCAACCCGCGCGTGCAGATTGCCGCCCAGATTGACGGAGGCGGCCACGAGCGCGGCATGCGTTCCGGCACGCTCAACGTTCCCGGCATCGTTGGCCTGGGCAAGGCCTGTGAGATTGCCTATGCCGAGATGGACTCGGAAGCCGCCTACCTGCGCGGCCTGCGCGACCGGCTACAGAAGAAGCTTGAGTCCGAGCTCGACTACATTCAGGTGAACGGCAACATGGAGCATCACCTGCCCGGCAACCTGAACATCAGCTTTGTTTACGTCGAAGGCGAGTCCCTGCTGATGGGCATCAACGACGTCGCCGTCTCCAGCGGTTCGGCCTGCACCTCGGCCACGCTTGAGCCGTCTTATGTTCTGAAGTCCCTGGGCCTGGGCGACGATGTGGCGCACAGCTCCATTCGCTTCGGTCTCGGCCGCTTCAACACCCAGGCGGAAGTAGACTACGTGGCCGCCAAGGTGATCGACATTGTGAAACATTTGCGCGAGCTTTCACCGCTCTACGAGATGGTCAAAGAAGGCATCGACCTGACCAAGATTCAATGGGCAGCGCATTAAGAACGAGTGATTAGTGATTAGTGGTCGGCCCATAGACCCCAATGACTATTCACTAACCACTAATCACTACTCACTAAGTACCCGCGGCTTCCCCCGCAGAAGGAAGGCACCAATGGCATACAGCGACAAGGTAATCGACCACTACAACAATCCCCGCAACGTGGGCCAGCTGGACAAGGCCTCAACCGAAGTGGGCACCGGCCTGGTCGGCGCTCCTGAGTGCGGCGACGTCATGCGCCTGCAGATCCGCGTCAATCCCGAGACCCAGGTCATTGAAGAAGCCAAGTTCAAGACCTTCGGCTGCGGCTCGGCCATCGCCAGCTCATCGCTCGCCACCGAGTGGATCAAGGGCAAGACGGTCTCGGACGCGCTCGAAATCAAGAACACCGACATCGTGAAGGAGCTGTCGCTTCCTCCCGTCAAGATTCACTGCTCGGTGCTGGCTGAGGACGCAATCCGCGCGGCCATCGGCGACTGGAAGAAGAAGAACGGCGTCGCCCAGGCGGCGGAAGCCGTGGCCGCATCGCAGTAAGCAATCGCCGCATAAGCACTGACGCTCTGTGCCCCATCCATTCGTGTTTCCGCCGCGGCGGACGAATGGGTGGGAAACCACAAAAGCGCGGGGCGGAAACGAAAAGGCATTTATGTCGAACATGGTGACAATCGAATCGAAGCCCGCTGAGGGCGCCTTCGCTGCCGGACCGCAAACGGCGCAGCCGGCCACTCCTCAAGGCCCGAGCCACGGCGCGCCGGGCGGCCTTCAGGTCACCGACCGGGCCGTCAAACGAATCCGCGCGGCCATGGCCAAGGAAGGCGTCTCGCCGGAAGAAGGCGGCCTGCGCCTCGGCGTGATGGGCGGCGGCTGCTCGGGGCTCTCCTATTCCATCAAGTTCGACACCCGTCCCCGCGAGCGCGACCGCATCTACGAGTTCGACGGCGTGCGCGTCTTCGTCGACCCCAAGTCGTTCGTGTATCTGCACGGCATGACGCTGGACTACGAAGAGACGCTGATGCGCCAGGGCTTCAACTTCATCAATCCGAACTCGTCGCGCTCCTGCGGCTGCGGTTCCTCCTTCTCCTAGCAGGTCCCTGCTTCGCCAGGGCTGAATCTTCGCAAGAGCTCAACTATGTTCAACGTCATCGATTCCGCGGTTCCGATCGAGTGTTGGTCGTGCTCGATTGGGCACACCCACTCCACCCTCTTCTGCCCCCATTGCAGCAAAATCCAGCCTCCTCCCGGCGGCGATTATTTTCAGGTCTTCAGTTTGCCGCACGGCTTTCAGCTCGATCTGCCCGCACTGGAGCATGAGTTTCATCGCCTCAGCCGCAAGGTGCATCCCGATCGCTTTGCCCGCGCCGGCGATAAAGAGCGGCAGTGGAGCCTGGCCGACACTGCTCTGCTCAACGATGCTTACCGCACCCTGAAAGACCCGCTCAGCCGCACCGAATACCTGCTCAAGCTCGAAGGCGCGGAGATCGGCGAGGAGCATGCGGGCAAGAATCGTGCCTCCCAAGACGGCGTCGCTCCGGAAGATCCCTCCCGCGTTCCCGCCGATCTGCTCGAAGAGGTCTTCGAGCTGAACATGCAGCTGGAAGAGATGCGCATGGCGAAGCAGATGGGGGAAGAAGACCCTGCGCTGCACGCCGATCTCGAACAGGCGCAAACGAAATTTGAAAGCCTGCTCACGGCGGTCGACGAAGAGCTGCGCATCCAATGGCAGGTGTGGGATGCAGGCGACGCTCAAGCACGCCTGGCCGCGCAGCAGACCATGGTGGCCCTGCTCGACCGGCGCCGCTATCTTCGCAATCTGGTCCGCGACGTGACCGAAACCCTGGGAGCTTCAACATAATTATGGCGGAACAGAACCAGACCGGCCGCGTGGTCGGCATCGATCTTGGCACCACCAACTCGCTGGTCGCGTACATGCAGGGCGATGCGCCGGTGGTCATACCCGGCGCCGACGGCTCCAATCTTGTCCCCTCCGTGGTGGCGCTGGACCCTCCGTCGCCTGAGGGCGGCCGACCATCTGTGACCGTGGGCAACACCGCGCGCAAGGCGCTCATTGAAACGCCGGAGCGTGTCATCTACTCCGTCAAGCGGCTCATGGGTCGCGGCCTTGAAGAAATCCAGAATGAGCTGAAGCTGTTTCCCTTCCGACTCGCGGACGATGTGGAGGCCGGCGAAGTGCCGCGCATAACGCTTGGCGAACTGCGCTTTACGCCGCCGGAGATTTCGGCCTACATTCTGCGTCAGCTCAAGCGCAACGCCGAGCGCTTCTTCGGCGCGCCGGTCACGCAGGCCGTCATCACCGTGCCCGCGTACTTCAACGACGCGCAGCGCCAGGCCACCAAAGATGCTGGGCGCATGGCCGGGCTTGAGGTGCTACGCCTCGTCAATGAGCCCACAGCGGCCGCGCTGGCCTATGGCCTTGATCGCGCCAAAGAGGGCACCATCGCCGTCTACGATCTCGGCGGCGGCACCTTC
>Ga0302320_10019662_pt1 | contig 13537 bp, 8 predicted proteins | sample Bog_T0_3_FD_202130 | JGI IMG/M metagenome (GOLD analysis project Ga0302320, IMG submission 202130) | Peat permafrost microbial communities from Stordalen Mire near Abisko, Sweden - Bog_T0_3 | ecosystem: Environmental > Terrestrial > Soil > Wetlands > Peat | place: Sweden: Abisko, Stordalen Mire...
CCAGGATGCCAGGGATGATTTCCTGGTTGATGGTCGCCGAGTCGCGGAGCGAGCCGTACTCGTCAAAGCGGTTCGTGATGTTGTACGAGTTGGTGAACGAGGCGCCGTTCGTCGAAACGTTGATGATGCCGGCCGGGCTGCCCGTGCCGAAGAGGATCGAGTTCGGCCCGCGCTGGAGGTCGACGCGGCCCACGTTGAACGCATCCCAAGGGATGTCCGTGAGGAAGTAGTCGCGGGTGTTGTCGGCCGAGTCGAGGCCGCGGACGCGGGTCGTCGCCGAAACCGTGTTTTCCTGGGCGACCGCGGCGCCCGCGGCGCCTGAGAAGTTACCGCGGATACCGGCGACTTCCGTGCTGGGCGTGTAGACCAGGAGATCCTCGGCGTTCTTCGCGCCGGTGTCCTGGAGGAACTGCGCCGTCACGACCGTGATCGCCGAGGCGACATCCTTCAGGTCGGTGCGGACGCGGGTTCCGGCCAACGTGCTGTTGGCTTTGTAGCTTCCCTTGTCCTCGGCGGCGTCAACGACGAAGGGGGACAGCACCGTGGGCTCTTCCTGGTCGGAAGGAGCTGCGGCGGCAGTTGTTGTCGTCGTGGTGGTGGTGGCGTCTGCAGCAGGAGCGGCCTGGGCGACCGCGATTCGAGGCACTACCGCGAAACCAAGCGCTGATGTGACCGTGAGGGCACGCAACAGCGCTAGAGTACGATTAGCAGGCATGTTTTGGTGTGTTGGACTTAGGGTTTATCTGACGGCTGACCCTCCTGTGGGAAAAGGTCCGCTGAAAGGGGTGAAGCGCTAGCAATGCGGGGCAAAAGGGTCTCTCGAAGCAGGCGCTTGGATACTACAGCGCGTTCAATTCAAGAAGGACGCCGTTGCGCTAACACTAGACCGGCACGCAGCGGGCCGTGCATACGCACTCCCGGAGACATTCGCCACGCGTGCCCGCGCCGCGCAGGGCCGCGGCCCCTCGGAATCCGCTGGCCGGGCACCCGCCCTAAAACGTCGCCTCGCCCTCAATGAACGGCCAATCGTCCGTTCGGAAGGGAACCGCCGGAAGCCCGGCGCCATTGAAAAGCGCCGCTTCGGGGTTCGCCTGCCACGCATAGCGCGCCGCAACCGGAATCGGAACGGACGGCGACGATACCACGACCGAATCTCCCTCGATCCTCGCCTCGGCCCAGCTCCATTTCCGGTCGGCCCCGGCGACGCTAAATTCCCCGAGCTTCTGCCCGTGAACGACCAGGCCTCCGTCGGCGCCCGCGAAGTGGAGCCTTAACCCTCCGGGTACCGGATCCGCGGACACAAAGCTCGGGCCGCGGCAGGTGACGCGGGCCCCGTAATATCCGGCCAATGCGCAGAGCGCCAGGCGCTCCCCGACCACCCTTTTTTCCTTGGGGTGGATGTTGTCCGCCTCCCCCGTGTCGATTGTGACTGCCAGCCCCGAATTGGGAACGGATGCCGCGGCGAGCGCCTGGGCCTCGCGCAGTTGCGCCCATACGTCGTCGCCGGGTTCGGCCCGCCGGTGCATGAACGCGGGGAGGCTCACGATGTAGAACGGGATGTCTCCCTGCTGAAAGAGCGCCCTCCAGTCGGCGATGAGTCCCGGCAGGAGCCTGCGGTACTGCGCGGCGTGTCCCGTGTTCGCCTCACCTTGGTACCAGATCACTCCCGTGAGCGCGAGCGGGGCGAGCGGGGCGATCATCCCCTGGAAGAACGCGGTCGGCATGGTCGGATAGTTATCGAAGTCGAGCGGCAGCGGATGCGGGGGCCTCGCGTCCACGCTCACGATCCCCCTCCATTTTCCCGCAAGGGAGACCGACGAGCCGTCCCCCAGCTGGATCCTCAGCACCTCGGGCTTCGCCAGAAACCCGTCGGCCGACTTCAATTTGAACACCCGCACCGCGACCAGGTTGCGGGCCGCCTTTAGGACGCCGGCCGGCACCCTGTACACCCTTGGGTTCTCAACCCAGGAGCTGGCTCCGACCCAGCGCCCGTTGATATAGGTCGTGTCCATCCTCTCCACCGACCCCAGAAACACTTTCGCGTCGCCGGCAGGAACAGGGTCCGGGAGCGTGATTTCCCTCCGGAACCAGCAGACGCAGGGGCCCGCCTCGACACCGAGTTCGGAAAAGGCGCCGGGCACGTCCACGACCTTCCATCCCGAGTCGTCAAGCTGGGGGGCGGCCCAGGCCTCGCCCTTTGCCCCCGGGTCGTAGTCGTCCAGCCAGTGCATGAGGAAGCTCCCGTATTGCGGCCCCCCCTGGGACTTCAGTTTTTCGATGGCCGCGACCTGCTGCGGAAACTCACCCAGGCTCGTGAGGCTTCCAGCGCTCATCCAAGCCTCGGCCGGGCTTCCACCGGCGCAGTCCTCGATGAGCCCGATCGGCACGTGCAGCTCGCTCTGGATGCGTCGCGCGAAATAGTAGGCCACGGCCGAGAACCCGCCTGCCCCACCCTCGCCCAACGTTGCGGGGGTGCAGACCTTCCACGCGCCAACCGGGACGGCAGCCGGTGAATAGGCCGTCTTGTTCGCCACGATGAACAGCCGAAGGTCCGGATGGTCCGCCGCCCTGATCTCCTCAGCCCCGTTGTTCGTCGCGCCCACGCCCAGGAACATGTTCGACTGGCCGCCGCAGAGCCACACGTCGCCCACCAGCACGTTGTGCAGGTCGGCCTCCTGCGACCCCCGGACCTTGACGGCGTAGGGTCCCCCAACGGGCGGGACATCGATCGCCACGCTCCACTTACCGTCGGGGCCCGCCACCCCGGTCTCGGACTTACCCTCAATCTCGACCCGGATACGCTCGCCGGCCTTCGCCCATCCCCAGAACCTGTTCGGCTTACCCCGCTGAAGGACCATGTTGTCGCCGAAGGCGGGGCTCAGAAACGGGAGCGGGGTCGGCTTGGCATCGGCGTCGCCTGCGGGACGGGCGGCGATCGCCAAGAGTGCCGCTCCAAGGGCGATTCCAGTGCGGATGACGGGGATGATGCGCATGGGGCTTCGAGGGATTGCGCGCACGGTTAGGCCAACTTTTCCCGCTGGCAACTGTTTCGATTCAAGATTCGCGCCCCCGCGGCCTTGCCTTTCGCGCAGGGGCCGGTGTCATCTCAGCGCCCAACCCCCCTGTGCCGCCCCGCATGAGTTCCCCCGCAGCCCCCGTCCGCAACCCCTGGAGCTGGGTTCCCAGCTCCTACCTGTCCGAGGGCATCCCCTTCGCCCTGGTGATCTGGGTCGCAGGGACCATGTTCAAGGACCTGGGCCACAGCGACGGCCAGATCACGCTCGCCACCGCGAGCATAGGGATCGCGTGGTCGCTCAAGCCCCTCTGGGCCGCCTTCCTCGACATGTACAGGACGAAGAAGTTCTTCGTCCTCTCGATGGAGATCCTGATGGCCGCGCTCCTCTGCGCCATCGCGGTGGCGCTCCCCCTCCCGAATTACTTCCAGATCTCGATCGCGATCCTCTGGGTCCTGGCGTTCGCCTCGGCAACCCAGGACATCTGCGTGGACGGGATCTACATCACGACGCTCGACCCCTACCGGCAGGCCAAGTTCATCGGGGTCCAGGGCGTCTTCTGGAACGTCGGCCGCCTGTTCGCCACGGCCATGATCGTCTGGGCGGCGGGGTCCCTCAAGCAGGACCACGGCCTGTCGGCCACCGCCGCCTGGGGCTGGTCGCTCGGGCTCGCGGCCGCTGTGCTCTGCGTCCTGGCCGTCTATCACTGGTTCATCCTTCCCACGGGTTCGATCACCGTGCGGCCCAAGGGCGTCGCCGAGATCGGGGCCACGTTCGGCGACTCGATCGCGGACTTCTTCCGCAAGGAGAAGATCTGGGGGATGCTGCTATTCGTCTTCCTCTACCGGAGCTCCGAGGGCCTCCTCCTTATCGAGGGGCCACTCTTTCTCCAGGCCGCCCACCAGGTGGGCGGGGTGGGCCTCTCGCTCAAGGAGAAGGGGATCATCGACGGCACCGTCAGCACCTTCGTGAGCCTCTTTGCCGGGCTCCTGGGCGGAGCGTTCATGGCCAGGTTCGGCCTGAAGCGGAGCACGCTCATCTTCATGGCCCTCCTGCTCAACATTCCCCACGTCACCTTCGTCATCCTCTCCCAGCTGGCGGGACCCGGCCATGCGCTTTCGCTCTGGACGATAGGCTCCCTGGTCACGATCGAGAAGTTCGGGTACAGCTTCGGATTCGTGGCCAACATGCTCTACATGATGCAGCAGATCTCGCCCGGAAAGTACCACATGACCCACTACGCGTTCTGCACCGCGCTCATGAACCTGATGCTCGTCCCGACGCAGATGATCAGCGGCCCGCTGGCGGACCATTTCGGATACAAGGCCTACTTCATCATCGTCATGTTCGCCGCGATTCCGTCCATCCTTTCGGCCGCCTACGCGCCGTTCCCGAGGAAGTTCGGGGCCGAGACCGCTGCCGTCGAATGATAGCGCGCAACGAGACTTGAAGCGCGATCGGCGGCTGATCTACTGGCCAGTTCCCACCCTCTGCAGATGACACTCCCCGCCGCCCTGGTATCCGACGAGAGCTACCACACTCAGCACGCGCCCTTTGGCGCCTTCGCGAGTTTCACCGTGGGGCTCGTGGGCTCGCCGGGAGGCTTTGGCCAGTCGCTCAAAGGCGCGGCGCGGCAAAACGTCTATGTCGGCTTCAGGCCCGGCGGCGGGGGCGATTGGCAGCTCCTGCCCTTCATCAAGCCCCAGGCGTCGCAGGAAGCGGCCTTCACGGGCGACGCGACCGTGGCCCAGCCGCCCAGGGGTTTCCGCTCGCTCGGTCCGTCCGAGTATTCGCGCACCCTTCTACTGGCGAGCGACACCTGGAGGGCGGGAAGCGGCCTCTTTGCCTTCTCGCTCCTGTCTCCCTTCGGCGAGGTGCCGGAACCGGAGAAAATGTCCGGGGAAAGGGCGCGGTTCCACCTGGCGCCGGTTGTCTGCGGCTCGATTGAGTACGACAACCGGGACGGCGCCGGCGACGTTGAGCTCATCTTCGGGATCGGCGACCCCGACCGTCCGCTGCGACCCCTGGGGGACACGGTTTCATCCCTCGCGGGTTTCGCCGGGGGAACCGACTTCGGCTATGCGACAAAACCCGGCCGCGGGGTCGAGCTCCGCCAGGGCTTCGACGTGCTGACGCCCAAATTCAAGGACTACCGCGGCCTCTTGGTGATCGCCGGGGAAACGGCGCTCGTCTTCACGGTGAAGGCCGGCACAAGGCGCCGCTTCCCCCTGACGCTCGGATTCTATGCCGGCGGCATGGTGACGACCGGCCTCTCGGCCCGATACGCCTACACGAAGTACTTCAGGGACCTGGAGCAGGTGCTCGGGCACGGGCTCCTCGCCCACGGGAGCTACGCCGCCCTCGCGAGGAAGAGGGACCGCGAGCTGGAACGGAGCCGGCTCGACCCCGACCAGCGCTTCCTGGTGGCCCAGGCCACGCATAGCTACCTCGGAAGCACCCAGCTTCTCCTGGAGGGGAGTCGGCCGATCTGGGTCGTGAATGAGGGCGAGTACAGGATGATCAACACCTTCGACCTGACGGTGGACCACCTCTTCTACGAGCTCAGGTGGCACCCCTGGACCGTGCGCTACGCCCTGGACCTCTTCTCCAAGCGCTATGCCTACCGCGACCAGCTTGGCCTCTCCTTCACCCACGACATGGGGGTTATGAACCATTTTACGCCGGTCGGCCACTCGAGCTATGAGTGCGACAACATCGAGGGCTGCTTCAGCCACATGACGATGGAGCAGCTCCTGAACTGGGTGCTCTGCGCCGTCACCTATGCGGAGAAGTCGGGGGACCGGGCCTGGCTCCGCAGGCAGCGCCGGACGCTCTTGTCCTGCGCGGAGAGCCTTCGCATGAGGGATGACCCGGACCCCGCCAGGCGCGATGGCCTCCTGAAGCACGACTCCTCCCGGTGCGGCCCCGCCGGCTCGGAGATCACCACCTACGATAGCCTGGACGTGAGCCTGGGCCAGGCGCGCAACAACCTTTACCTGGGCGTGAAGACGCTCGGCGCCTGGGTTCTTCTCGAGAAAGCGTTCGGGCTCCTCGGCGAACGCCAGGCGGAGGCCGGGGCCCGCGCCTCGGCCGACGTTCTTGCATCGACGCTCTGCCGGAAGGTCGAGGCGGACACCGGCTTCTTCCCCGCCGTATTTGAGAACGGCAACCGTTCACGGATCCTTCCGGCGGTCGAGGGCTTCGCCTACCCGCTCTACCTGGGCTACGCCGACGCTGTCGACCGGGCCGGGCGCTTCGCGCCGCTCCTCTCGCTCCTGAGCCGGCACATGGCCCAGGCGCTAAGGCCCGGCGTCTGCCTCGACCCGGTGAGCGGCGGCTGGAAGATGAGCAGCACCAGCACGAACACCTGGTTCAGCAAGATCGCCGTGGCCCAGTACGTTGTCAGGGAGCTCTTCCCCGAGGTCATGGGACCCGAGGCTCGCGCCGCCGACCGGGTGCATGCCCGGTGGCAACGGACCCCCGGCTGCGGCGTGGACGCGATGTGCGACCAGATACGCAGCGACACCGGAGTCAGCTGCGGCAGCCGGTACTACCCGCGCGGGGTGACCTCCTGGCTCTGGCTCCTCGAGTAGCCGGCTGTCACTTCCCCATGATTCACCCCACCCAGAAGCTCACGTTCAAGGAAAAGGCGGGCTACAGCGCCGGCGACGCGGCGGCCAACTTCGTCTTCATGACGATGATCCTTTTCCAGGCGAGCTTCTACACGGACGTGTTCGGGATTAGCGCGGGTGCTGCGGCAACCATCCTCCTGGCGTCGCGCCTCTGGGACGCCGTCTTCGACCCGATCATGGGGGTGCTGGCGGACAGGACGCGCACCCGCTGGGGCCACTTCCGGCCGTGGGTCCTGTGGACGGCGGTCCCCTGGTCGGTCGCCATGGTGCTCGCCTACACGACACCCAAGGGCTGGGGCATGGCCTCCATGATCGCGTACGCCGCGGTCACGAACATCCTGCTCATGACCCTCTACTCGATGAACAACATGCCGTACTCGGCGTTGGGCGGGGTCATGACGGGCGACGTGAACGAGCGCGCCAAGCTGAACTCCTACCGCTTCATCGCCGCCAATGTCGCCCAGTTCATCGTGGGAGGGCTCACGCTTCCCCTGGTCGCCAAGTTTGCGGTCGGCTCCAACCGCCAGCACGGCTGGCAGGCCACGATGATGCTCTGGTCGGCGATCTGCCTGGTCTTGTTCATGGTCACCTTCCTTACGACACGGGAGCGCATCCAGCCTGCCGCGGAGGCATCCACCCCGAGGCAGGACTTCCGGGACCTCCTGCGCAACAGCCCCTGGGCGGTGATGTTCGCCATGACGCTCCTGCATTTCGCGGTGCTCTCGTTCCGCGGAAGCGCGCTCTACAATTACTACCACCTCTACGCCGACAAGGCCGCGCTTTTTGACATGGTGCAGCGGCTCGGGCTCACCGCCGGCCCGCTGCAGCCGGGATCGTCCGCCCCCGGCGGGGTCCTCGAGTGGCTCGGCTACATCGTCCACGGGGACCGCCTGCACCTTGTGAACTCGAACGTCGCCGACGTTGCGAACAGCCTGATCAATATGCTGGGGACTGCCGTCACGATCACCGTGATCCTGCTCTCGCCCTCCCTCTCGCGCAGGTTCGGGAAAAAGGCGGTGGCCGTGGTGGGCTTTGGGCTGACGACCGTCTTCTCCCTCGCCTTCTACGCCCTAAAGCCCGACAACGTAGCCGGCATGGTCGCGCTGACCGTCATCGGCGCCGTGTGCTATGCGCCCACGATCCCCCTGATCTGGGCCATCTATGCCGACGTTGCCGACTACTCGGAGTGGAAGACCGGGCGGCGCTTCACCGGGATCGTGTTCGCGACCATAGGCTTCGCGCTCAAGTCGGGACTGGCGCTCGGGTCCTCGTCGTTCCTCTGGATCATGGCGGGCCTGTACGGCTACGACCCGAAGGTGGCGCCGAGCGCCCGGACGCTCGAGGGCTTCCGGGCCTGCAGCGGGATCGTGGTCGCGCTTTTCTTCGCGGCCTGCACCGTGCTCCTCGCGTTCTACCGGATCAACAAGGCGATGACGCACCAGATCGCCGACGAGCTGGCCGAGCGCAGAAGGCTCATTGCCACGGCCTAGGGCCCGGGATGAAAGGGGCCGCCGGTCCTTCGCAATGAAACTGCCGCGCCTGATCACGCTTGCGCTCTTTGCCGCCACATGCCGTGGGGCCGAGCCCGCCGGCGGCGCGGCGACCGGGGTCTACCGGAACCTCTTCCATGAGTACCTGGGAAAGAGCGACCAGGAGGTCCAAGCGCGCCTGGAGTCGGCCTGGCACCAGCTCTTCCACGGCGACCCCCAGTCGCAGAGCCTCTACTACCCGCTCTCGGACGGGACCGCCTACGTCCCGGACGTGGCCAACAATGACGTGCGCACGGAAGGACTCTCGTACGGGATGATGATTTGCGTGCAGACCGGCCACCATGAGGAGTTCGACCGGATTTGGCGCTTCGCAAAGACGTACATGTACCACGCCGACGGCCCCTTTGCCGGATACTACGCATGGCACACGGGCCTCGACGGCAGGCCGCTCGACCGCGGCCCGGCCCCCGACGGCGAGGAATGGTTCACGATGGCGCTCTTCTTCGCCTCGCACCGCTGGGGTGATGGCACGGGAATCCTTAACTACGGCGCCGAGGCCCAGGCGATCCTGCACGCGATGCTCCACAAGCACGCGGAGCCCGGACGGGACGGCGTCGGCGACATGTTCGATGCGGCGGCCGGCCAGGTCGTGTTTGTTCCCGAGGGGAGCGGTGCGGGCTTCACGGATCCCTCGTACCACCTCCCCGCCTTCTACGAGCTCTGGGGCCGCTGGGCCGCCGACCCGGGCGACCGGGCCTTCCTGGCGCGGGCCGCCCGCGAGAGCCGGGCCTTTTTCAGCCGCGCGGCCGATCCCGCGACCGGGCTCATGCCGGACTATTCCAATTTTGACGGGACCCCGCGCACCCAAAACGCCCATGGCCACGGCGACTTCCGCTTTGACGCGTGGCGCACGCTCTCAAACCCCGCCCTCGACTTCTCCTGGTGGGCTGCCGAACCCCGGGAGCCGCTGCTGGCAAACCGCGTGCTCGGCTTCCTCGCCTCGCGCGGGCCAAGGATCCCCGACCTCTGCCGCCTTGACGGGACGCCGATCACGAGCGCAACCGGCGCCCCGGGGCTAAGTGCGATGGCGGCCGCCGCGGCCCTCGCCGCCGACCGCAAGGTGGGACAGCCCTTCGTCCAGCGCCTCTGGGACGCACCGATGCCCGAGGGCCGCTACCGCTATTACGACGGCCTGCTGACGATGCTCGGCCTCCTCGAGGTAAGCGGGCAGTTCCGGATCTACGACCGGCCCTTGCCGTAGGCGCCCCGGTTGTCCGGGTTTGCCAGATCCTGGCGGGTGGATTAATCCTGGCTCACCCTATGTTGAGCCCGCACTCCGCGTTTTCCTATCGGCCCACAGGCCTTATTCTGGCGCTTGCTATCGCCTGCCTAACCCTCTGCGGCTGCCGCCAGAAATCCACCCAGGTCGAAAGGTCCGGAAAGCTCCAGATCCTCGAAATCGATAACCTGAGCGAGCCCTCCAGCATCGACCCCAGCCTTGTATCCTTCATCACGGACGCCGCGGTCGTGTATGCCCTCGGGGAGGGCCTGCTGTCCTACGACCCAAAGGATCTCCACCCGGTCCAGGGAGTCGCCGAGCGATGGGAGGCCAACGCCGACGCGACGTCATGGACGTTCCACCTGAGGAAGGAGGCACGCTGGTCCAACGGCGACCCGGTGACAGCCCGCGACTTTGTCTACGCCTTCCGGCGCATCCTCACGCCGAAGCTGGGCTCCAGCATGGCCTACATGCTCTTCCGACTGAGGAACGCCGAGGCCTACTATACCGGCACCGTCACGGACTTCGGTCAGGTGGGCGCCCACGCCGCGGACGAGCATACCCTCGTCCTGGACCTTCGGACCCCTATCCCCTACTTCGCGTCCATGGTGTGCCAGTCCAACTGGTTCCCGCTCAATCAGCGGAGCCTCGAGAAATTTGGCGCCATGGAGGACAGCTCGACGCTCTGGACGCGCCCCGGCAATTATGTGGGCAATGGTGCGTTCGTCCTCACCGAGTGGACGCCGAACAAGGTGATCCGGGTCGTCAAATCCACGACGTACTGGAACCGCGACGCCGTGAGGCTCCAGGGGTGCAACTTCTACCCGATCGACGACAAGGCCGCGGAGGAGCTCGCATTCCGCTCCGGCCTCGTGCACCTCACGCAGCTGGTGCCGATCGACAAGATTGCCGGCTACCGGGCCGACCCGTCGGGTGTCCTCAGGGAGTTCTACACGGCAGCGACCTTCCTCGTCAGGTTCAACGTCAACAAGCCGCCGCTCAACGACGTGAGGGTCCGGCGCGCGCTGGCGCTCTCCATCGACCGCGTGGCGATCGTCAAACACCTGCTGAAGGGAGGGGAGACGGTCGCGAACAGCCTCACGCCCCCGGGCATCGGCGGCTTCACGGCAAGGAGCTCGATGACGACCGATGTCGCCGAGGCCAGGCGCCTCCTTGCCGAGGCGGGCTTTCCTGGCGGCAAGGGCTTCCCGAAGCTCGAATACCTCTACGCCTACGCGGGGGGTGCAAAGAGCCCCCTCGGGGAGACGCTCCAGGAGATGTGGCGCAAGAACCTGGGGATCGAGGTCGCGCTCACGAGCCAGGAATACAGGGTCTGGAACGACTCGCTGCAGAAAGGCGACTACCAGATCAGCTACAACAACTGGATCGCGGACTACCTCGACCCCAGTACGTTCATCGACCTCATGGTGACGAATGGCGGCAACAACCAGACCGGCTGGAGCAACCCCGAATACGACCGGCTGGACGGCGTGGCCGCGGGCACGGCCGACAACAAGGTGCGATTCGAATGCTTCCAGGAATGCGAGGACATCCTCGCCAGGGAGTGTCCCGTCGTCCCCGTGTTCATCGACACCGGCAACCGCCTTGTCCGGCCCGAGGTGAAGGGCTGGTACGACAACCCGCTCGACGTCCATCCCCTTAACGCCGTCCACCTTGAGCCCTGACGCGGGCCCCCCTTGGGCGTGTTTGCAAAACCGGTGGGTTTACAAACACGTGCCAGCCGTGGATTGAGTGTTGCATCCGCCCGCGACGCGCAACGAGGGTTAGCCGCCCTCAAACTGGACTCTTAGAACCACCCCTATGCAGACGTTCCGCTTTCTCTTGAGATCGACATTACCTACCCTGGCTTGCATCGCCGTCGGTGGTCTTTATGGAGCTGAATCTAGCCTTGGATCGGCGCCCATTTTCCCACCCTACGCACTACCCCACACGGTTTGCCGCGTGCTCCCAGCGACGGCCCCGGATCGCACCTACGAACTCTACATCTCCCTTCCCGAGTCGTTCGGGAAGCAACCGGATCGAAAATACCCCGTGATCTTGGCAACGGACGGATACTGGTCATTTGCGGGGATCCAGTCCTCGGTCGGTGGTCTCACCTATGGGAAGCGCGTCCCTGAGTCCATCGTGGTGGGGCTTTCCTACCACGGGGAGAATTTGGATTACGGAAAGCTCAGGGCAATGGATCTAGCGTTTGGGACATCGCATGGGCAATTTGAGGGCGACGTGCATGCGGATCGGTACCTGGATCTGATCGAAAGGCAGGTGCTGCCGCTGCTTGAAAGGGAATACCAGGCCGATCCAGGGCATCGTTACCTCACCGGAAGCTCGGCGGGAGGCCTCTTTGTCCTCTATACAATGCTGGTGAAGCCCAATCTTTTTCAAGGCTATGTGGCGGACAGTCCGTCGGTCTCCATGCTGTGGAACAGGGAACGGGCTTTTGCCGCCTCTGGACAGACCGTGGCGGGACGCCTCTACATGACCTCGGCAGAGTATGAATGGCCGGAGTATCGAAAATGGATTCCGATCTTCTATGATCGAATCAAACAGCACGGCTACGTGAAGGGCGGTCTCATTTACCATGAGACCCTTGGACTGAGGCACTCCGCAGGCGTCGCGGAGGCCTATATGCGGGGCCTCATGTACGTGATGGAGCCTTTGGCGCCCGAACACGGCGTGGCCACCGACCAAGCACCGGCCCCGGGGAAGCGCTCATTTGTCATCAATTTCTGGGTTTCCGGAAACGGCTCAGGCTCCATGCCCGCCACCTCGGCTCGAACCGCTCACGAGGCCTATTTGGCGAAGGTCGCCTCGGATATGCACGCCTGGGTTGTATTCGATTCGAGCCAGGTTCCCGACTCCGGTGGAACACTCCTGGTGGACGCTGCGAATAAGGCCGAAGTGGAAGCGATTGCCCTTCAGGATCCGGCTGTTCGGGAAAAAGTGTTCGAGTTTGAGGTGTTGGGCGAGTGACCTAGGAGCGGTACCGCCCTGCGATGGCGTCTTTAGCCATAAGAACTGACCTACTTTGCTGTGCTTTTCATTACCAGAACCTCGATGTGCTACAAAGCCGAACGGATTATCGCGTATTGAACAAACCCTCCCAAATCACAGCCACATAAGACTCATTGCGGCAGCCTATTGCAGTCCTCCGTGGACATGACGGGGGTTGGCATATTCATAGTTCGGCAAAACTGATCTTCGAATATTCTTCATGAAACGCCCACTAGCTCTTTGCATCGCACTATGGCTTCGGCACTAACATCACTCGGCTTCGCCGCCGATCTGAAATCAGAGTTCTTATTTGATTTGAAGGGGGCATTAGAGGTGCCGCAATCATTCGGCTCCACTCCCGCCGGAGGAAGGCGGATTTTCTATGTGAAGAGCGGCACTTTCGCCGGTCCTCGCCTCAAAGGAGACGTTCTTCCTGGCGGCGGCGACTGGGCGCTGGAACGTCCGGATGGTGTTGTTCAGCTGGATGTCCGAATCACATTACGCACCGACGATGCTGCTCTCATTTATGTAACCTACCGAGGAGTGTTCGATGCCAGTCCGGAGGTACTGCGCCGCTTGAGGAGTGGAGAACCCGTTGATCCCGCAGAGTATTACTTTCGCACCACACCTGTCTTCGAAACATCTGCCGAGCAATACCGATGGTTGAATCGAATTGTTGCGGTTGGTGTTGGAAAGCGGACCGGAACCGGAGTCGAATACGCAATCTACGCGATAAAATAGGTGCGGGCACAAAATTGCCGAACTCGCATCGGAACCACCCTCGCCAAGCCGAGGTGGTTGAGCTTAACGTAGGAGACGGACGTTGCTGCGCAGCAAGCTAACGGCGCTTTCTCGACTGAATCCTGTCAATTCGCGCACACTAAAGTAGGTCAGTTCTTTAGCCATAGGATACCCACCGAATCTTTGAAGCTGTCTCCGAGTGTCCTCGGGGAGCTTCAATTCCCAGACCAGGATCAGAAAGAGTGTTGTAGAGTAGAAGGCACACAGTCGCCTCCCCTCATCGAACCGGACGGGCGGATTTCCCGCATCCGGCTCTCCGAGGTCGTTCACCGCAAAGGCTATCGGTTCCAAGCAACCGTGGTAGGCATT
>Ga0302320_10019663_pt1 | contig 13537 bp, 8 predicted proteins | sample Bog_T0_3_FD_202130 | JGI IMG/M metagenome (GOLD analysis project Ga0302320, IMG submission 202130) | Peat permafrost microbial communities from Stordalen Mire near Abisko, Sweden - Bog_T0_3 | ecosystem: Environmental > Terrestrial > Soil > Wetlands > Peat | place: Sweden: Abisko, Stordalen Mire...
GCCCGCTCCAACTCGCGATGGCTCTGCCGCTGCAACAGTCCCACGGGCAGTTCCCAGTTGGCGGCCACCGTCAACGCGGCCGTGATCTGCTCGCGGGCAAGCTGCTGCTGCTGATACCCCATGCGGCGGACGAGATTGTCCTTGATCGCGTCGCGGAGGTCGGCCTCGAGTTGGAACCCGCCCAGCTCTTGCAGCAGTTCGGGGGTCAATTCGGGCAGCCGCAGCGTCTTGACTTCCAGCACCTCGAAGATACCCGACACTTCCTGCCCGCGCATGGCCGAATTTTCCGCGTCGTCGCCGATCTTCATGGTCAGCGTGCGGGTCTCGCCCGCGCGGACGCCGGCCATCGCCTGGTCGAAGCCTTCGATCTTGCCGTCGCGGAAGCTGAGCGTGGGCCGCATGCGGATGACTTCTTCCGTCGCGCTGTTCAGGACCAAGCCGCCATGCTTGAAGGTGAGATTCGTGGTGATGTAATCGCCCGGCTGCGCCGGCGCATCGACCGGTTCCAACCGGCCGCGGTTGGTCAGGATCCGCGTCAACGCCCGATCGATGTCCGCGTCGGTGAACTCCTTCACCGGCTTCTCGATGTTCAGTCCCTTCCATTGCGGCAGTTCGAACTGCGGCCGGACTTCCAGGTCGAACTCGAAGCTCATCGGGCCGCTCTCCGGGATCTCGATCGACTCGAGGTCCACCTCCGGTTCGCTGATCGCGGAAAGCTCGTGGTCCTTGTGGATCTGGTCCAGGCTGTCCATCAGCAGCGCGCCCTTGACCTTGCTCGCCACCTCCTTGCGAAAGCGGTGTTCCACCAGCTTCCGCGGGGCATGACCGTGACGGAAACCCGGCACGTGGGCCTCGGGCATCAGTTCACTGAACTCCTTGTCGAGGTAGCGATCGATGTCCTCGCGGGCCACGCTCACCGTGATGTGCCGCTCGCAGGCGCTGCGGTCGTCGATCTTGACCTCCAGGTTCAGCCGGGGCTGTTCCTCTTCCGCCTGGCCTTCCTCGCTGTCGGTAGCGACCGCCTGATCGGCGATGACCTCGCTCGAACCGGCCCCTTCGTCGTCGTGCTCGTGTGTCTGTGCCATGATGAGCTCCTGTCAAAAAAGAAAGAGCGGGTGATGGGATTCGAACCCACGACAACGACGTTGGCAACGTCGTGCTCTACCAACTGAGCTACACCCGCCCGCAAACTTCGAATTGTGTCAGCCGATCCTGAGCGGCGAAATTATAGGCTCCCCTAGGCCGCATTCAAGGGCAGTTCGGCCAAAAGACCTATTTAATCCAGGCTCCGGTGCCATGTCAATAACCCCACCACTGGTTTGAGAATCACTCTAACCTACTCGTTAGTGGGGTGTCTGGGAAATATGGGACCTATGGGACTCATGGGACGTATGCAGTAGAAGCGGCATCTTGCCGCTTCCCGCCGTCGGGCAAGGCCACGACGCTTCCAAGAACGCGGCAGGATGCCGCGTCTACGTGGGCGGTGAACGGTTACAGGCGCCCCTCTTGCCTTTACCTGAGCATGAAACATGCCAATTCCTTCTCGTTCCGCACGTACAGCCGGCCGCCGGAGAGCGTGGGTACGGTCCAGGTCCGCTCGTCGCAGAAGGGGAATTTCGAGATTTCGCGGTACGCCTTCGGCGAGGCCTCGGCCAGGGCCAGCGTGCCGGACTCGCCCAGGATGATCAACCGGCCGTCGGCGGCAATCAGGCTGCCGCGATTGAAACCGCCCGTCTTCCACTTGGGCTTGCCGGTATGAAAGTCGAGGCAGGTCAGCTTGTTGTTGTTGAAACCGTAGAGATAGCCGTTCAAGAGCACCGCCGTGGAGAAGTAGTTCTTCATTTCCTTGTTGGCCCAAAGCTTCTCGGCCGCCGGCTTGCCGTCTTTGGCCGAAAGCGCGAACAGCGCGCAGCCCGTGCTATAGCCGCTGGAAATGAAGAGGCGGTCGCCGGAGACGATCGGCGTGGCCACGTTGGCGTCGAGTTCCGTCTTCCACTCGTGCCGCCAAAACTCCTTGCCGTCTTTCGGCGAGACGCTCACCAGGGCCTCGCCCATGAGGACGATGATCTGCGGCACGCCGTCGATCGTGACTTCGATGGGCGTCGAATAGCCGATCTTGTCGTCGAGGGCCGTCCAGCGGACTTTGCCGCTGATCTTGTCGAAGGCCACCAGCGACTTGCCGCCACCGGCGCCGACGACCACGACAAGCAAGTCGTCCATCACCACGGGCGAAGCGGCGAAGCCATACTCGGGTGACCCGCGAGCGGGTACCCCGCCGCCGAACTTCGTCAAGAGATCGCAGCCCCAGTTGACATGCCCATCGGCCGCGTCGAGGCAGCAAAGGCCGCCTTTGCCGCTGAGTACATAAACTCGCCCGGCATCGACGGTCGGGGTGGCGCGGGGGCCGTCGCCGTAGGAATCGCTCTTGAAAAGATCGCCCAGCCGGGTTTTCCAGAGCGTCTTGCCGTCGGCCATATTAAGGCACACGGCGAATTCAGCGTCGCTCGCGCCGAAGCAGGTGTATGCCCGATCGTCCACGACGGAGACGGCGGAGAAGCCGCTACCGAGCGGCACATGCCAGAGTTCCTTCGGGCCCTTTTCCGGCCATTGCGCCAGCAGGCCGGTCTCGCGGGAGATGCCGTCCTGCCGCGGCCCGCGCCACTGCGGCCAGTCGTCGCCGCGGGCGGGCAGAATGGCCATCGCCAGCAGGAATCCGGGGATAAGGGCGAGAATTCGGTTCGATGCGGCCATAACGGTTCCTCGGCAGGTCGATTTGTGGCGGGAAGTTCCACAATCTTATCCAACCGGGGAAGCCAGGGCAAAGTAGCAGGCACGCTCCGCGTGCCGTCCGCCTGGCGTGTCAGCCACTTCGCCACTTTAGCGGACGGCAGCCGGAGGCTGCCTGCTACTTTTCACCGATCGCTTTACGGACTGGCAAACTCTTCCGGATGCGCCGCTTCCTCGGAGTGCGTCATGGCTTTCTTGAGCGGCTTGGCAAAAGCCCAGATCGCGAAACCGGTACTAACGCCCAGGCCCATCAAGAGCCAGAAAAATCCGGCTTTCGACAAGATCTGTTTTTCGTACAGGATTCCGATGTAGCCGGAGAGGATATTGCCGAGGAAGCTGGAAAGGAACCACATCCCCATCATCAGCGAAACGATGCGCACCGGCGCGACCTTGGTGACCAGCGATAGCCCGATGGGCGACAGGTAGAGTTCGCCGAACGTCAGCAACAAGGTGCAGAAGACCGGCCAGAACCAAGATCCCCGGCCGTCCCCGACGGCCCCCGCGCCGATGACCATGACGATAAAGGAGAGTCCCAGGATGAAACTGCCGATCGCCATCTTGGCGACGCTCGACGGCTCGCTTCCGCGTCTTGCCTGCCAGCGCCAGAAAATATCCAACAGCGGCGCGAAGAGGAAGATAAACAGGGGATTGAACGATTGGAACCAGGTCGAGGGAACATGGAAGCGCCCAATGACCGGCCAGACAGTTTTCTCATCCGCCCAGGTTTGCATCGTATTGCCTTGCTGCTCGTAGACTGCCCAAAAAACGACGTTCAAGAGGCAGAGGAAGATCAGGGCCAAAACGCGCCGCCATTCCGAAGCATCGAGGCCCTGCTTCTGTTCGGCTTGCGGAATCGCCTTGGAAGCGGTGATATTGTCGGTCGCCAGGAATCTCTGGCCGAGGGCGTAAACGGTCAGGCCCAGCAGCATGCCGACGCCGGCTGCGCCGAATCCCCAATGCCAGCCGAGGGTCGCCGCCAGGGTTCCGCAGACCAGATTGCAAATGAAGGCGCCGAGGTTGATGCCCATATAGAAAATCGTGAACGCGCCGTCGCGGCGGGGATCGCCCGGCGGGTAGAGATTGCCCACCTGGGTGGAAATGTTCGGCTTGAAAGCGCCGTTGCCGATGATCAGCAAGAGCAGGGCGAAGAAGAACCAGTTGTCGCTCCAGAGCAAGAACTGCCCCGCCGCCATCAAGGCCCCGCCCAGAAAAACCGACTTCCGCTGGCCCCAATAGCGGTCCGCCAAAAAGCCGCCCAAGAGCGGCGTGAGATAGACCAGGCCGGTATACCAACCGTAAATGACCGAGGCATAAGCGCCGGGCGGCGCGTTGGGGTTCGAATCGATCAAATGCCGGAGAAAATCCCAACCGATCACCGCGTGCGGATCGCCGTGGCCGTTCAAAGGGCCGCCCTGCAAGATTTGCCGCGAGATGACAAACAGATAATTGACCATATACAGCTTGAGCAGCCCTCGCATGCCATAATACGAGAACCGCTCCCACATTTCCGTGAAGAAAAGCACGAACAGGCCGATCGGGTGGCCGAATAACGTAGGCTGTATGGGTGCCGTCGGCACGGCTTCCGCTGCGGCAGAATTGGAACTCAAGGGTTGGGTCCTTCTCGATCTTTTCGGGGGGACAAGCTCGAAACGTCGATTCTAACCTACTTGCGGTAAGCTAAAAAGACCATGCGCCGGAAAGCCGTCGGACCGCGTCGTCCCTGAAAGCCCCCGGACTGCGTCCGGGGGAGACGGATCGTTTCACCCGAGAACCCCCGGACGCAGTCCGGGGGCTTTCGGCTCGTCGGCGAAACCCGCGCGGGAAAACGGGGTTGAATCAGAATCTGGGATTTGACCCCGCCGCGCGCCGTCGGTAGATTGATCGGTAGCGCGAACCTGCCTGAGCGATCATCCCCCGCCACAACCACAACCCTTTCCCGAGGAACCCCGTCATGTCTCGTTTGACCCGCCGCCGTTTCGTTCAACTTGCCGCCGCCGGACTGGGTGCCGCCGCGGGCGGAATCCACGGCGATTTTGTCATCGCTGGCACGAAATCCTCCCGCCGGGTAATCGGCGCCAACGATACGGTCCGCGTGGCCGTGGCCGGAATCCACGGCCGCGGCGGATCGCATATCGGCGAATATGCCGGCATGCAAGGCGTCGAGATCGCCTATCTCGTCGATCCCGACAGCACGCTCTTCGATCCGCGGGTAAAGAGCATCGAGAAGCTTGCGGGCAACCGGCCCAAGTGCGTCTCGGACCTCCGCAAGGCCCTGGACGACAAGCACCTGGACGCCGTCTCCATCGCCAGTCCCAACCACTGGCACACGCTGCTGACGATCTGGGGTTGCCAGGCGGGCAAGCACGTCTACGTGGAGAAGCCGTGCAGCCACACGCTCTTCGAGGGCCGCAAGTGCGTCGAAGCGGCGGCCAAGTATGGCGTGGTCGTGCAGCACGGCACCCAGCAGCGGAGCGAGAGCAAGCGGGCCGGCGAGATCGCCGCCCTCCGCGCCGGCCTATGGGGCAAACTGCTGGTCAGCAAGGCCTACGTCTGCAAGCCCCGCTGGAGCATTGGCTTCAAGCCCGATGAAGCGGCCCCCGCCACGCTGGACTTCGATCATTGGGTCGGCCCGGCCAAGATGCGGCCCTTCAATCGCAACCTGGTACATTACAACTGGCACTGGAACTGGGACTTCGGCAACGGCGAGATCGGCAACCAGGGCGTACATCAGTGCGACGTGGCCCAATGGTCGTTGCCGGCCGGCACGACCTTGCCCACGCGGGTCTGGAGCCTGGGCGGCCGGTTCGCCTACCAGGACCAGGGCCAGACGCCCAATACGCAACTGGCCGTCTATGAGTTCGGCGACGTGACCGTGGTCATCGAAGTCCGCGGCCTGGTCGATAAGGGGAAGAAGCCCGAGGGCGACTACCCGGTCTCCTCGAAGGTCTCCAACGAGTTCTATACGACCGAAGGCATGGTTCGCGACGGGAAGTTCTATCCCAAGGACGGCAGAAAATCGCACAAGGTCGTGGCGGAAAAGGTGCATGTCACGCCGGGCGGGCCGTTCGGCAGCTTCATCCACTGCGTTCGCAACCACTCGCCGCAAGCGGTCAACGCGCCGATCCTCAACGGCCATTACTCGGCCGCCCTCTGCCACCTGGGCAACATTTCTTATCGCCTGGGCAAGGAGGTCTCCTTCAGCCAGGAGCCCGATGGGATGAGCAACCCGCAGATCGCCGAATCGTTCGAGGCGATCAAGCAGAACCTCAAGGCCGCGGGCGTGAGTCTCGACAAGACGAACTATCGCATGGGCCGCACGCTGACGATCGACCCCAAGGCCGAGCGTTTCGTCAACGATGCGGAGGCCGACAAGTTCCTGACGCAGACCTATCGCGCGCCGTACGTGGTGCCCGAGAAAGTCTGATTATTGTTTTTTGTACGACAACACCGCGGCGCTGGGCCGCTTTTCCAGCGAGACTTTCAGCCCTGGCGAGGTCAATTCCCGCCCGGTCAGTTCTTGCGCGCGCCCGCCGTCGAGGTTGGTAACCGTGTACCGCGCGTTGACGTCCAGCCCGCGCAAGGGAAACCGGGCCGATTCGTAACAGCTCTCGCCGCGGCGGAAGACCTGCACCATGCCTTCGCCCGCCTCGGGCCGATCGAACTGCCAGGCCATCCAGGTCGTCTGGTCGAGGTTATAGTCGGTCAGCGGGTAGTAGTCGCCGGCGAAATTGGGAGCCATTTGCCGCAACTCAGCAACCATGCGATGGTACGGGGCCCAGGTGGCCTCCTTGCCGGGCAGTTCGCTCGGCCCGATTCCCAACCAGGGACACCAATGGCTGCGAACCACGTAATCGCTCTCCGCGCCCACGCCGGTGCCGTAGTAGGGAATCCACTGGGCCATGCCGTAGCCGTGGCCCTGCGTGCCGACCGGCTCGAAGCGGTAATCGCTCCGCAACAGCGGGAAGGCCCGCCGCAGCGTTTCCAGGTCGTTGCGCCGCCCGCCGCTGGCGCAGGTGTCGATCGGCATGTCGGGATGGCGGCGGCGCAGCTCGTCCCAGAACGCCAACAGCCCTTCCACGTGCCGCATTTCGCTGATGCCTTGCCGGTCCGGCGGATCGTTGCCGCGCCAATAACCCAACGGTTCCATGTTGAAGTCCTGGCGATACAAGTCGATTCCCTGCTCGCGGATCATCTTGTCGATGTGTTCCACGAGCCATTTTTGCGCCTCCGGGTTGCCCAGGTTCAAGAGGCCGCCGTTGCTCCCGCCCAGCACCCATTCGGGATGCTGCTCGGCCAGCCAGCTTCCGCGCGTGACGCGTTCCGGCTCGAACCAGACGACCAGCTTCATCCCCGCGGCGTGAACGCGATCGGCCACCTCGCGCAGGCCGTGGGGATAGCGCTGCGGATCAGGCTCCCAGGTGCCCACGTTCGGCCAGCCGTCGCCGCAAGGATACCAGCCGGCGTCGATCCACCAGTAGTCGAGCTTCGCCCCGCCGCGGACGAACATGTCGATGTAGCGCAGCTCGTCGCGGGCGTTGCTCTTCATGCCGGGATAGGAGTCGCTCATACAGACCATGATCGCGGGCGGCATCGGTTTTCCGCCGGGCCGCGGCAGGTTATGCGCCCGCATCCAGCGGCGCCAGACGTTCTGCGCCCGAATCCAATCGCCCTGCCAGAACTGGACGACCGCCAACGGGGCCCGCGCCCCTTCACCCGGATGAAGCTTGAAGCGGGTCAGTTCCTGGCCGCCGCGGACGCGCAGGCCGCGGGCATCGTCGCGAGTGAACTCGGCCGCCCATTGACCGGGCCAACCCAGGACGACGATCGCGCCCTGGCCCGCCCACTCGACGTTGAAGTAAGGCATGTTGCTGTTCGTCGAGCGCCCGCCGGAAGTGGCGATGCGTTCGACGGCCTTCGGTCCCAGCGGTGTGACGTGCGGCTGGTAGTCGTTGGGCGAACAGGGGCTGCCCGTGTTGTGATGCAGCACGAACTCGCCTTCGTTGCCACGGCGGAACCGCGCATCGATGGACTGGATATCGGCCAAGAGCGGCGTGTCGGCCGTACCTTCGTTCTTGAAATCGAGCGTCCATTCCACCGTGGGAAAATCGTGATACTCGATCGCCGACCAGCGCACCACGAGGCTGGTCTTCGGGTCGCGGTATGTGACGGTGTGCCGCATCCGCTGCGGATCGAGCGCGAGGCTTTCGCGTTTCACCTGCCAACCGGCGAGCAACTGGGCGGAAGGCTCGCCGCCGTAGACAAACGAGAAGGGCGGGGCGTGGTTGGCCAGCACGAGCAGACCCGCTTCGACGCGCGGGCTTGCCGGCGGTGCTTCCACCTTGGCAGCGATCCAATCATGTGCCGTCGCGATTTCCGCCGGCGTAGCCAGCGTCGCCGGCGCCTCCGCGCCGTATCCCGCTTGCGCCAACAGAAGGAGCCCGGCCAGCAGTGTTACTCGCGTCATTTCGAGTTGCCTTTCGGTTTCTCCTTGCCCAGATGCCGGGCGAAGAAGTCCTCCATGAGCTTGCGGCTCTCGGGGCTGCCGAAGGCCGGCCCGCCGTGGCCGGTGTCCTTGAGCACCTGCAGCTTGACCTCGACGCCGGCCTTCTTCAGGGTGGCGGCCAAAGATTCGCTCTGGCTGAGCGGCACGATGTTGTCCACCGCGCCGTGGAAGATCAGAAAGGGGGCCGCGTCCTTCGTGACATAAAACAGAGAACTCGCCTTGCGGGCCTTCTCCTGGTTTCCGGGGCGCTCGCCGCCCAGTAGGCGCGCAATCATGCCGTTGACGTCCTTGTTGAATTTGGGGTCCCAATGCACGAAATCGGTCGGCCCGCACCAATCGACCACGCATTGCACGCGACTCGACTGGTCGAGGTTATCGCCCTTGTCCAGTTCCTTAACGCCGCCGGTCGTGCCCAACAAGGCCACGAGGTGCCCGCCGGCCGACGCGCCCCAGACGCCGATGCGGTCGGGGTCGATATGATACTCGGCCGCGTTTGCCCGCAACCAGCGAATGGCCGCTTTGCAGTCTTCGAGTTGAGCCGGAAAGACCGCATGTTGGCTGAGGCGGTAATTGAGGCTCGCGGCGACATAGCCCTTGCCGACGAACCCCAAGGCCGGGCAGCCTTCCTTGCTGCCGCCCTGCCAGCCGCCGCCGTGGATCCAGACGATCAGCGGCAAGCGGCCCTCGGCCTTCTCAGGCACGAAGAGGTCGAGGCGATGCCGCTCGTGGCCGTCGGCAATGTAAGGAATGTTCAGCAACGACTTGACGCCCGGCAGCGACTTGGATGGTTGCTTCGGTTGATCTTTCGCGGCCGAAAGGCTCGCGCCGATCGCCATTGCCGCCAGACTCAGGACCAGGACTCGCACGAATTTCATGATTTTTTCTCCTCGGTTGTTTGCCACTCTAGTTCCCGGCCCGAGCGAAGTCAATCTGCCGGATTTCTACTGTCTCGATCCGCCGCTAAGTATAATGCGCCGGCCAAGCATGATATTATACTGCACGCGGCGGGGACCGATTGCAACCCGAAGCGTAAGCGAGGCCGCAAGTTGTTTCCTCGCTTACGCTTCGCGCTTACGATGCTCCCAGCAGAAACGTCTCATTTGTGACCGCGAGCAGTATATACCCAAGGAAAAGCCATGAACATCCATCAAATCTCGAAGACCGCCATTCTTTTCGTTGTCTCCACGATCGTCTTTGCGTCCGCTCGCGCGGCAATCGCCCAAGAGACAACTCCCACCGCAACGACGAGTCTCTGGGACCTGGCCCAGGAAAACCGGCAGGTCCATCGCTTCTCGACGCTCATCACCGCGCACGACGTCCGCGACCGGCTCTCCAGCGCCGAGGGCCTCTCGAAGGCCGTCGCCTGGTGCCGCGCCACGGGCGTGACGAAGGTCTACATCGAAGAATTCCGCGACGGTTACCGCGCCGAGCGGGCCGCCCTGCTCCGCGCCAAACAGCGCTTCGCCGCGGCCGGCTTCGAGGTCTCTGGCTGCGTCACCACCACCGGAGTCGGCAAGCCGTCCAAGGGCTGGCGGTCCATCTCCTGCTATACGGACCAGGAGACGCAGGAAAAGCTCCAGCGGATATTCGAATATGCCGCCGGGCTGTTCGATGAAATCATGATCGACGATTTCTGGTTCACCGACTGCACCTGCCCGGAGTGCGACGCGGCCCGGCAGGCGCAGGCGGTCACGATCGGCGAGCATACGTATCCCGTCTCCGGCAAGACCTGGGAGGACTATCGCTGCGAATTGATGGTCCGCCTCTCGCAAGACCGCCTCTTGGCCGCGGCGCGGCGGGTGAACCCCAAGGTCCGGTTGATCATCAAGTATCCGCAGTGGTACGATCATTTTCACGAGCGGGGCTATGAGGTCCTTCGCGAGACGGCCGCCTTCGATCGCACCTGGGTAGGCACCGAGACTCGCGACTACGCCGACAAGCACTGGGGCGGCACGCCGCAGTACGAAGGCTACTTCATCATGCGCTGGCTGGGCGGGATCGGCGGCGAGAAGTGCGGCGGCGGCTGGTACGATCCGTTCGGCACGACCGAGCAGACCTACTTGGAACAGGCCCGGCAGACGGTGCTGGGCGGCGCCCGCGAGTCGCTCCTGTTCTGCTACGGCTCGTTGCAGAAGGAGACCGGCCCGAAAAACGTCCACACGCTACGGCAGAACATCCCCGAGTTGTTGGCCGTGTCCACGGAGGTCCGCCGCCGCGAGATCGTCGGCCTGGCCGCTTACAAGCCGGCCAACAGCCACGCCGAGAACGAGCAACGGGTGTTCGACTTCGTGGGCATGCTGGGACTGCCGCTGGTCCCCTGCCACGAGTTTCCCGCCGATGCCAAAGCGGCCTTCTTCTCGATCCACGCCTTGAAGGACCCCGGCTTGGCCGACAAGCTTACCGCTTTCATCGCCTCGGGCCGGCCGGTCTTCGTGACCGACGGCCTGGCAAAGCAGCTTGAGGGCCGGGTGAAGCTGTCGGCGGCCAACGTCCGCATTTTGCCCGTCCACGGCGATCCCAAGTCACTGCTGGAAATGCCCCAGGCCGATTTGGACGCCTTGCGGGCGGCCGTCTTGCGGCCCTTGGGCCACAGCTTCCGCTCGCCCGCGCGCGTGGCCCTCTACCTGTTCAGCGACGGCAGCCGGGTGATCGAGAATTTCAATTCGGCGGCGGTCCGCGTCGACTTCGACGGCCGCGCCGAGACGGTCCCGCCGCGGGGCTGGCTGCTGCGCTGGAAAGCGCCGGCTACCTAATGTAATATCCGCTCACGCGCCAGGTCTTATTCTTGCCCAGCATCGGAGTGACCGTCTCGATGGCCGACTTCTTGTTCTCGGACTCGGTCTTGAACTGGATGACCACATACTGGCCATCGGGCGCCCCAGGCAGGCTCGTGCGGTATTCCGTAGACTTGACCTCACGGGACTTCAACGTGCCCAGCGGCTTTCGGGCGGCATTCAGCGACCTAACGAAGTCGTCCCTGGTGACGGCGTTCTTGAGATACTCGGCCGAGGCGTCCCAGCTTTCGCCGTACTTGCCGTCATCGGCCAGGGCCAGCCACGCTTGGGCGGCGGCGACGGCCTGTTTCTCGGCCTCCGCGTTGTCGTTGGCAAAAAGCCTGGCCTGGATCGTGGCGGTCATAAGGAAGAGCAAGAGGCTGACGGTGGTCTTCATGGTTCGCTCCTGTGGGTTGCTGGGTGGTTCGGTCTAAAAGTAGCAGGCATGCTCCGCGTGCCGTCCGCCCCGCAGGCTTCGTGCGCAGGCGAGTCTCCAAGAGAAGCTTCTAGCGGACGGCACCCGGAGGGTGGGCTGCGCAAACGAACGTCGTGCGCCAGCCGTAAATGTATCCTGATTTTGTTCCATGACTCGCCTTGATCTCGAAAGTCCCGGAGGGACGAAAGCCAATAGCCAGGGGCGCGAGCCCCTGGGACACAAGAACCACCGCGATTTCCAAGCCCCGGAGGGGCGAAAGAAGCTTCTTTCGCCCCTCCGGGGCTTTCCGGACGATCACGAACCTGGACCAGGGGCTTGCGCCCCTGGCTATTTTCTTTCGCCCCTCCGGGGCTGGCGTCAAAGTGTTGGCCGGAACTCGGCGGGCGTCTCGCCCTCACGGTGCGAAGCAGGAGACGGGGCACTTCGTGATCTGCGACCGCCCGTAAAGAGCGCACACCAGCTGCTGTTCTCGTCGGCCCCGGCCCAGTCGATATCGCGGCTGCGGGCAAAGTGAAGTACTCGGATGGAAGGGTAGACAGTTACGTGGTTTACACCGGACATAGGATCACAGTGGTAACTTTTAGCCGTGCTGCTTGGACCGACCACCTTCCGCCGCAGGGTTTTGCGACGCAGTTACGTATTGAACCGCCCGAAATGGCCCCTAGTGTTGCTTTTGGTAGTCCGCGATGGACGGGCGCTGACCAGAAAATAATGCGAGTGCCGTATACCATCGGGAATGTCAAAGGGGTGATAGACATTAGCCCGAACGATAACAAATACAAATACCCCTGGCCGATTCACCCTGACCGTGGCTCAATGAATCAAGAATGGTGGCAACCCTTTTCGAAAAAGTAGTCTTGGCTTCGGACGTAAATTGACTTTGGTCCTATCATGAGGCCACGAGCCCCCTTCGATTCTCTTGGCAGGGTAGGCCAGGTGCGGACTGCCCCCGCGAAGTGGCCCGCGCGATTGGGACCTTAGAAATCTGTGCTGCACGGGCAGTATCGCCTTGGCCGATGCCTTTAGCCGTGGCGCCGGATTTCAAGGCCCCAATCCGCCAGGCCACACGTTGCGTTGCTCTCGATCTGCCCGGCGCCTGTATCTACTTGGTGGAGCATTCGGCGTCCGCACTTGGCAGTGACAGCCAGGGTTGTAATGTTCGTGGGAACTTTGCTGGAGATTCGTCCTGCCTTCCGATGGAGCCTATCTGAGATTACCATAATAGGGTCAATTGGCCTTTATTCACCATGCCTTTTCCTGGAGCGGGATGCCATGCTCGAACCTCAAGAAGACCCCCAGCGGCGCAAGATGGTTTTGACCGCACAGATCATCGTGGCGGCATTGGTCGCCGGATGCCTGTCGTTTTTGCTGATCGTGGTGCTGATTGTGCCGGGCAAACTTGGCGGTTGGGACTTGGGACCGGGCCAGCCGTTGACCTTGGTCGCCCTGGTCGTGGCCTTTGGCATTCTCGGGGCACGGATCATCGTGCCCGGCGTGATTACCGCACAGATGCTGCGGCAGCTTGCCCAGCGAGAGCCCAAGGAACCCGATTGGAAAGACCTGTTCGGCATATATCAGACGACCCTCATCATCAAGGCCGCAATGCTGGAGGGGGCCACTTTCCTGCTGCTGATAATGCACGTCGTGGAGCGTTCGCCCTGGACGCTGACCCTGGCCGTAGCGTTCCTGCTGATACTCCTCATGCACATTCCAACTTCGCTACGGGTGGACGATTGGATCGAGCGGCAATCGCTGGCCGTAAAAGAGATGCAGTAGAATGCCAAGAAGCGCTAGTGTAGTGTCTCAGGCTAAAGGGACTTTATGTTCAACCGCGAATTTGCGGCGATTTTGCGAAATAGTCGCAATACTTCGGCAACATTGGTCGCGATCATAAAGCACCTCAATTGCGAGACACTACACTAGTCCTGAAACAAGCGAACCCCGATGGGTGTGGTCGGACAAAAGCATGAAAAAACCCGAAAACCTTCGGCGTTTTCTGGGGTTAAATGGGTGTTAACAAAATCCATGATCCCAACG
>Ga0302320_10019664_pt1 | contig 13537 bp, 12 predicted proteins | sample Bog_T0_3_FD_202130 | JGI IMG/M metagenome (GOLD analysis project Ga0302320, IMG submission 202130) | Peat permafrost microbial communities from Stordalen Mire near Abisko, Sweden - Bog_T0_3 | ecosystem: Environmental > Terrestrial > Soil > Wetlands > Peat | place: Sweden: Abisko, Stordalen Mire...
CATGTGCACCGGAATACGGATGGTGCGGGCCTGGTCGGCGATGGCGCGCGTGATCGCCTGGCGGATCCACCAGGTGGCGTAGGTCGAGAACTTGTAGCCCTTGCGATAGTCGAACTTCTCGACCGCGCGGATGAGGCCCAGGTTACCCTCTTGGATCAAGTCGAGGAACAGCATGCCGCGCCCCACGTAGCGCTTGGCGATCGACACGACGAGGCGCAGGTTGGCTTCGATCAGCTTGCGCTTGGCTTCCATGTCGCGGCGCTCGATGCGCTTGGCCAGCGAGACCTCTTCTTCGGCGGTGAGCAGCGAGACCTTGCCGATCTCTTTGAGATACATGCGGACCGGGTCGTTGGTCGGCGTCTTCACCGAGAGGTCGAGCTTGGGGATGATCTCTTCTTCGGGCTTGGCGTCGGCGCCGTCGCCGGACAGCGGCTCGTCGCCTTCGATGATGTCGATGCCCAGGTCGTTGAAGAGCAGGAAGATGTTGTCGATCTGATCGGGCGTCAGGTCGACGTCTTGCAGCACGTCCGAGATGTGGTCGCCGTTCAGGTAGCCCTGTTCGCGCCCCTCGGCGACGAGCTCCTTGACCTCTTCGATGGCGAGCTCAGCGCTTTCCACCGACCTGTGCTGTTCGGATGGTTCGCTCAACGTTCTCCTCACTGCCTTCTAACCTCTTGCGCGGCCGGGCAATCTACGTCTGCGGCGTGTGGTCGCGGCCTGCGAACGAGCTCTTGCGCTCATGCCTCGACGGGCAGGCCGCGCAACTCCTCGCGAATCTGGCGGCGCATGCTTTCGAGCTCGATCAGCTTGGCCTCTTCCTCAGAGTCGTCATGCGTGGCGGTCGCCTTGAGTTTCGCGATGAGGCGACCGACCTGGGCCTCCTGCACCCTCAGAAACAGCTCCTGCAAGACGACCGGCGAAAACGACTCGCCCGCCGCCCGCACCACGACCGCTGCCACCGTGCCGTCGGCGGCGGCGTCCCCGTCTCTCACCTTCCCGTGACCTTGGCTCTTTTCCCCTGCCGCTTGGGGGCTTAACCGCGCGGCGACGGCCCGGTAAGCCTCTCGCGACGGCTCGCTCGAGAAGAAGCCCTCGTCGATGGCGAGGAGATAGTCGCGCCCCGGGTCGGGCAACGCCAGGCAGGCGGCGAGGAAACTCACCTCGAGCTCGTGCGTGCCCATCGCCAACCGTCGGCGCTGGGTTCCCTTGACCAAGGGATCTCGCCGGACGGTACCGCCCACGTCCCGCTGCGAGACAGGCCCCCGCGCCTCCGAAACATCAGGGTTCTCGGCGAGAAAAGCGCGCGTTTGCCCCTCCGTCAGCCCAAGGCTGTTGGAAACGAGTATCTCGGCCTCTCCGTACTCGATCGGGTTCTCGGCCATCGCCAGTATGCCGCGGAGGAGTGCAAATGCTCGCATTCGACCCTCAACGCTCGACACGTCATTCCCAGCCAGCACGGAGCGGATTTGGAACTTTAGCAACTTCTCCGACTTCTCCGCAAGCGCCCGAAATGCGTCACCGTCGTTGCCGGCCAGTACGTACTCGGCCGGGTCGAGGCCGTCCGGGATGCGCACCACCCTCATGGTCGCCTTTTGGCTCTTTGCGAGCTTCAGTGCTCGAGTCATGGCCCCCAGGCCGGCGGCGTCGGCGTCGAAGCACAAGAAGAGGTTGCGCGTGTGGCGCGTGAGGCGCTTGAGCTGCTCTTCGGTGAAGGCCGTGCCCATCGAGGCGACCACGTTGGTCACGCCGGCCTGCACCAGGGCGATGACGTCGGTGTAGCCCTCGACCACGAACAGGCGATCGAGCTTGGCGGCGCTCGCCTTGGCGCGGTCGAGGCCGAAGAGCGCCTCGCTTTTGTGGTAGAGCGCCGTCTCGGGCGAGTTCAGATATTTGGGCTTGTCGTCGCCCAGCGTGCGCGCGCCGAAGCCCAGGACGCGGCCGCGTTCGTCGGCCAGCGGGAACATGAGGCGCCCGCGAAAGCGGTCGTAGACGCCGCCCTTCTTGCCAGGCACGACAAGGCCGGCGTCGACGAGCTCACGCTCGGTGAAACCCTTCTTGGCGGCGGCGTCGCGCAGGTTGGCCCAGCCCGCGAGCGAGAAGCCCAGCTGGAACTCGCGACAGACCTCTTCGCCCAAGCCGCGCGCCGCGAGGTAGGCGCGGGCGGCCTGCGCCGTCGGCGCCTGGGCCGTCCACAGCACACGCTCGTAGTAGGCGCGCGTGAGATCGAGCACGCGGATGAGGCGGTCGCGACGCTTGCGGTCGGCGTCGACGCGGCCGCTCGACTCTTCGTAGTCGAGCTGCACGCCGAAGCGGTCGGCCAGCGCCTCGACCGCCTGGGCGAAGTCGAGGTTCTCTTTCTTCTGCACGAACGAGAGCAGGTCGCCGCCCTCGCCGCAGCCGAAGCAGTAGTACAGCTTTTCGACCGGGTTGACCGAGAACGAGCCCGTCTTTTCTTCGTGGAACGGGCACCGCCCCATGTAGTTGGCGCCGGCCTTCTTCAACTGGGTGTACTGGCCGACCACCTCGAGCATGTCGGCGGTGGCCACGACCCGTTCGATGCTGGCTTTGACGATGCGCGCCAGGACTACTTCCTTTCGTGGCCGCCTTCGTCGGCGGCGTCGTGTCCGGGACCGTCGTTGACCTCGCGAGCCGCCTTGCGCGACTCGCGCGCGATCTCGGCGAGCGCGTCGCGGTTGGCCTGCTGGCGCGCCGCCTGGTAGCGCAGTCCGGCCCGCTGGCGGCGCCGCTCGCGGCGCGTGGGGCGCTTGGGCCGGTCGTAAGCCTGATAGTGGTAACCGAGGTGGTCGAGCGCCCAGATGCTGGCCACCGTGAGGGCCACGATCCACACAAGATACACGACGGCAAGCCCCGCCCATACCCCCGGCGCGGTGGTGTCGTGCAGGGCGCCGTGCGAGATGAGCATGCCGTGGGCCCGGCTGATCTTGATGAGCCCCGCCCACCAGAACGCGACGATCGGCAGCGGCATGAGGATGAGCCAGCCGATGGGCACCAGCATGCGTCCGTAGCGCTTCACGCTCAGACCTCGGTCGCAGGTGCGGCGCCAGGCTCGCATGGCTGCCCGCCGGGCTCGGGAGGGCACCCGCCGGGCTCGGGCGTCGTCGCGGGCGCAGCGTCCGTGTCCGCCCACGCTCCGATCGGGCGCGCCATGAGGACTTCGTCGATGTAGCGGTCGCCACGGTGGAACTGGCGGGCGCGACGGCCCTCGAACGTGAACCCGTGACGTTCGTAAAAGGCGATGGCCCGCGTGTTGTGGGGAAAGGCCGAGAGCACGACCTTCAGGTAGCGCTGCTCGGTGGCCCAGGCGACGGCCGCTTCGAGCAGGGCGCCGCCCACTCCGACGCCGCGGTACGCGGCGCCGACCGACATGCCGAACTCAAAGACGTGGGCCGAGGGTGCGAAGCCGACGCCGGAACCGCCGAGGTTGCCGGCGGTGACGCCGGCAACCTCGGCTACCAGGAAGAGACTACGCGCGTCGTGCGCGCTCTTCACGATCAGGCCCCGTATGTCGTGCAGGGCGATGCTGCCCGGTGTGGCGAGCAGCGGCACGTCGGGTTCGTCCGCGACCGCGTCGATCAGGTCGCGGACGGCGCGCGCGTCGGTACGCACGCCCGGACGCACGAGCAGCGTCCGGCCGTCGGCCGTGGAGAGCACGTTCGTGCCGGCCAGCGCGCCGTCCCCTTTCGTGGGCTTACTTCTCGAGCTCGAGCTCGCCACTCTCCTCGATCGCGGCCTGCGCCGCGGCCAGGCGCGCCACCGGCAGGCGGTACGGCGAGCAGCTCACGTAGTTCATGCCGACACGGTGGCAGAACTTGACGGTCTCGGCGTCGCCGCCCTGTTCGCCGCAGATGCCGACCTTGAGGTTGGGACGCGTCGAGCGACCCTTCTGCACGCCCATCTCGACGAGCTGGCCGACGCCTTCCTGGTCGAGCGTGGCGAACGGGTCGGCCGGCCAGATCTCCTCTTTGAGATACGGCGGCAGGAACTTGCCGGCGTCGTCGCGCGACACGCCGTAGGTCATCTGCGTGAGGTCGTTGGTGCCGAAGCTGAAGAACTCACCGACCTCGGCGATCTTGTCGGCGGTGAGCGCCGCGCGCGGGATCTCGATCATGGTGCCGACCAGATACTCGACCTCCATGCCACGCTCGGCGAAGACCTCGGCGGCCACGGCGCGCACGGAGTCGACCTGATCGGCCAGCTCCTTACGCGTGCCGACCAGCGGGATCATGATCTCGGGGTGCACGTTGACACCCTCGGACTTGACGTCGCAGGCCGCTTCGAGGATGGCGCGCGCCTGCATCTTGGTGATCTCGGGATAGACGATGCCCAGACGGCAACCGCGCAGACCAAGCATCGGGTTGTTCTCGTGCAGGTCCTCGACGGCGCTGGCCACGGCCTCGGCCGAGATGCCAAGCTGATCGGCGACCTCTTTCTGGCCGACGGCGTCGTGGGGCAGGAACTCGTGCAGCGGCGGATCGAGCGTACGGATCGTCACCGGCAGGTCCTTCATGACCCGGAAGATGCCGGCGAAGTCGCCGCGCTGGATCGGCAGGAGCTTGGCGAGCGCCTTCTCGCGCTCCTCCTGGTTGTTGGCGAGGATCATCTCGCGCATGGCGATGATGCGGTCGCCGCCGAAGAACATGTGCTCGGTGCGGCACAGGCCGATGCCCTGGGCGCCGAAGGCGATGGCGTTGGCGGCCTGGTCGGGCTGGTCGGCGTTGGTGCGCACGAGCAGCTTGCGCTGCTCGTCGGCCCAACCCATGATCTTCGTGTAGTAGCGGTACGACTCGCTCTCTTCGGGCTTCATGGTGCCTTCGAGCAGCACCTGCAGCACCTCGGGCGGACGCGTCTCGAGCTTGCCGACGATGACCTCGCCGATGAAGCCATCGATCGAGATCCAGTCGCCCTCTTTGACGGTGGTGTCGTCGACCGAGAAGGTGCGCGCCGCCATGTCGATGTCGAGCTCGCCGCAACCCACGATGCAGACCTTGCCCATCTGCCGGGCGACGAGCGCCGCGTGGCTGGTCATGCCGCCCTGGGCGGTGAGGATGCCCTGCGCGGCGTCCATGCCGCGGATGTCTTCGGGGCTCGTGAAGTCGCGCACCAGCAGCACCTGTTCGCCGCGCTCCGCCCAGGCCACCGCGTCGGCGGCCGAAAAGACGACGCGACCGGTGGCCGCGCCGGGACCGGCGGGCAGGCCGCAGGCCAGCGCCTGGCCGCCCTTCTCGGCGGCCGTCTCGTCTTGTGCGCGGAAGACCGGGCGCAGGAGCTGGTTCAACTGGTCGGGCTCGATGCGCATGAGTGCCTCTTGCGGGCCGATCAGGCCCTGGTCGGCCATGTCGACCGCGATGCGGATGGCGGCCAGGCCGGTGCGCTTGCCGTTACGCGTCTGCAGCATGAACAGGCGGCCGCGCTCGATCGTGAACTCGAAGTCCTGCATGTCGCGCATTTCGCGCTCGAGGGTCTCGCGGACCTCCATGAGCTGGTCGTAGACCTCGGGGAAGACCTGCTTGAGCTCGATCGCCGGGCGCGGCGTACGCACGCCGGAGACCACGTCTTCGCCCTGGGCGTTCACCAGGAACTCGCCGTAGAAGGCGTTCTCGCCGGTGGCCGGGTTGCGCGTGAAGGCCACGCCGGTGCCCGACTCGTCGCCGGTGTTGCCGTAGACCATGGTCTGCACGTTGACCGCGGTGCCCCACGTGTCGGGGATCGCATACATCTTGCGGTAGGCGATGGCGCGGTCGTTCATCCACGAACCGAACACGGCGGTGGCGGCGCCCCAGAGCTGCTCGCGCGGGTCTTCGGGGAACGTCTTGCCGACGCTGTCGTGCACGGCCTGCTTGAACTCGGCGACGAGCTCCTTGAGATCGTCGGCGGTGAGCTCGGTGTCGACGGCCACGCCGCGGCGCTTCTTCATCTGGTCGAGGCGCTCCTCGAACGGGTCGGGATCGTCTTTGTTCTCGGGCTTGCAGCCCAGCACGACGTCGCCGTACATGCTGACGAAGCGCCGGTAGCAGTCGTAGCCGAAGCGCGGGTTGTTGGTGGACTTGATCAGGCCCTGGACCGTGGTGTCGTTCAGGCCCAGGTTCAGGATGGTGTCCATCATGCCCGGCATGCTGGCGCGGGCGCCGGAGCGCACGCTGACGAGCAGCGGGTCGTTGGGGTCGCCGAAGGTCTTGCCGGTGTTCCTTTCGAGCAGCGCGAGGGCGGACTCGACCTGAGCTGTGAGGTCGGCCGGGTATTCGCCCTGGGCGGAGTAGTGGTTACAGACCTCGGTCGTGATGGTGAAGCCGGGGGGCACCGGCAGACCGATGCGGGTCATCTCGGCCAGGTTGGCGCCCTTGCCGCCGAGCAGCTCCCGCATGGACTTGTTGCCTTCGCTGAAGTCGTACACGTACTTGTCTGCCATCGATTCTTCCTCCTGGAGCACCACGGTCCCGGGGCTTGTCTTCAGTCGTCCCCGTCGGCATTCATCGACCCCGGGCGCGCTGAACAAAGCGCCTGGGAAACAGTCGTCACCTTTCGTTTGCGCGCGACACGTGCGCCCGCCGCCACGCGACGGAACGCTCGCCTTCTCATGCACGGACGTTCGTCGAGTGTGACAGAAACGCCCGTCAACGTTGCTGGACGGGCAGCCGGGCGAGATCGCCCAGGCCGCCGAGCAGGAAGGTTACCTGCCGCAGCTGCGCGAGTCGATTCGCGCGCACCGCGGGGTCGGTGTCCATGACCAGGACGGCTTCGAAGTAGCGGTCGACCGGCGCGCGCAGGGCGGCGGCGGCGGCGAGGGCCGCCTCGATGTCGCCGCCGGCAAGCGCGGTGTCGAGCGGGCCGCGCACCTCGGTGAGCGCGGCGGCCAGGGCGTGCTCGGCCTCGTCTGAGAACAGTGACGGGTCGGGCGCGGCGGCCACGCCGCCGGGCTCGGCCTTGGCCTTGGCGGCCAGGGCCGCCGGACGCGAGAAGGCCACCACGAGATCGTTGAAGAACGCTTCGTGCTCGACGCGTGCGAAGGTGCGCGCGAGCGCGGCCACGCGCGACAGGTCGGCGCCCTGGGCGGCCGCGCCTAGCGCGGCTTCGACCAACGCGAAGGGCAGCCCCTCGTCGAGCAGCAGGGCTTCGAGGCGCTCCCAGATGAACTCAGCGATGTCGCCCTCGGGGTCGGGGCCCGACGCCGTCGAGGGCAGCACCGCACTGGTCGCATCGGCGGGCTGCGCGTAGACGCGCACCGCCGCGGCGGCCAAGGTGCGCGGCGAGACCCGCAGGTCGTGTTCCAGGGCGATGCGCACGATGCCCATAGCGGCGCGGCGCAGGCCGTAGGGGTCGCGCGAGCCCGACGGCTTGTTGCCGGCCAGCCAAGCGCCCGCGATGTTGTCGATCTTGTCGGCGACGGCCACCAGGCTGCCGGCCAGGTTGCCGGGCAGCGGCGCCACGGCCGAGAGCGGCTGATAGTGGTCGGCGATCGCCTGCGCGACGGCCGGCGCGGCGCCGGCCCTGTCGGCGTAGTGGCCGCCCACGCAGCCCTGCAGGCTGGGAAACTCGATGACGACCTGACTGACCAGGTCGGCCTTGGCGAACTTGGCGGCGATCACGGCAGCGGCGAGCTCGTCGGTGACGCGCACGGTCAGGCCTTCGTCGGCGGCCGCGGCGACCGCGGCGGCGGTGCGGGCGGCGGCTCTCGAAGCGGCGGCGGCCGGGGCGGCGGTTGCGGCCGGGGCGACCACGCCGGCCAGCCACTGCGTGAGGGCGACCATGCGCGCCGATTTGTCGGCGAGCGAGCCCAGCTTGGCGTGAAAGACGACCTCGCCCAGGCGGCCGGCCATGGCCTCGAGCCCCTCGGCCAAGTCGCGGTCGTAGCTGAACTCGGCGTCGGCCAGGCGGCCCTCGAGCACGCGCTCGTTGCCGTGAGTGATGAGCGCGGCGGCGGCCGGGTCGGCGTTGGAGACGTAGAGAAAGGCCGGACGCAGCTCGCCGGCTGAGTCTTCGACCGGGCAGTAGCGCTGGTGGGCCTGCATGGCGGTGATCAGGACCTCGCTGGGCAGGCGCAGGTGGCGCTTGTCGAAGGCGCCGGAGTGCACGCTCGGCCATTCGGCCAGGTAGATGTTCTCTTCGAGCACGCCGGCCGGGTCGGACCAGCGCCCGCCGAGCCTGCCGGCGGCGGCGTCCAGGCCCTCGACGATGAGGCGGCGGCGCTCGTCCTGGTCGGCGATCACGTGCTGTTCGCGCAGGTGGCGCTCGTAGTGGCTGGCGTGGTCGACGATCAGCGGCCGGCCGAGCACGCGGTGACCCTGCGTGACCGCGCCGGCGCGCAAGTCGTAGAAGTCGAAGGGCACGGGCTGACCGGCGAAGATGCACGTAAGCCAGCGCAGCGGCCGCGAGAAGCGCAGGTAGTCGTCGGCGCCGGCCGGGCGGGCGCCCCAGCGCATGCCGCGCGGGATCTGCAGCCCGGTGATGAGACGCCGGCAGATGTCGGGCAGCACGCGCTCGGCGGGGCGGCGCTCGGCTTCGATAACGGCGACCACGAACTCGTTGCCGTCGACCGTCTCACGCACGAGCTGCGCGGGCTTGATGCCCTTGCCGCGAGCGAAACCCTCGCCGGCCTTGGTCGGCGCGCCGTCGGGGCCGAAGGCGACCTTGGCGAGCGGACCGCGGTGGCGCAGCGTCTGGGCGGTCTGCTCGCGCGGCACATGCTTGACCCACACGGCGATGCGCCGCGGCGCGACCATCACCTTCAGGCGCGTCTCGGCAAAGCCGACGGGATCGGTCGCGACATCGCCCGTAGCGCCTGCTTCGCCCACCAGGCGCTCGGCGGCGAGCGCCTCGTAGACCATGCCGGGCGACTCGGCCGTGGCCTTGCCGAGCAGCTGCGCCAGGATGGACTGACAGGTCTTGTAGGGCAGCTCCTCGACGCCGATCTCGAACAGCCAGCCGGCGGTGCTCATGCTTCGTCCTTTGTGGTCGCGCGCGCCTGTGCGCCTGAGGTGTCCGCTGGTTTGTCATCCTCGGCGCCGTCGTCGGCGCCCGCGTTGGCCACGACCTCGAGGTAGAGGCCGGCGACCTTGCGCGCCAGGTCGCGCACGCTGGCGATATGGGCGGTGCGATCGGTCACCGAAATGACGCCGCGCGCGTCGAGCATGTTGAAGGCGTGGCTGCACTTGAGCACGTAGTCGTAGGCGGGAATGGGCAGCCGCGCGTCTAAGCAGCGCTGCGCCTCGGTCTCGAACTCGACGAAGTGGCGGAACAGCATGTCGGCGTCGGAGACTTCGAAGTTGTAGCGGCTGAACTCGCGCTCGTTTTCGAGGTAGACGTCGCCGTAGGTGACCACGCGTTCGCTGCCGTCGGGCTCGGCGAAGCGGCTCCAGACGATGTCGTAGACGCTGTCGACGCCCTGCAGGTACATGGCGATGCGCTCGAGGCCGTAGGTGAGCTCGATCGTCACCGGGTCGCAATCGAAGCCGCCGAGCTGCTGGAAGTAGGTGAACTGGGTGATCTCCATGCCGTCGGCCCAGACTTCCCAGCCCTGGCCCCAGGCGCCCAGCGTAGGGCCTTCCCAGTTGTCTTCGACAAAACGGATGTCGTGCTTGCGCAAGTCGACGCCCAGCGCCTGCAGCGACTGCAGGTACAGATCCTGGATGTCGGGCGGCGAGGGCTTGATGACGACCTGGTACTGGTAGTAGTGGCCCAGGCGGAAGGGGTTCTCGCCGTAGCGGCCGTCGGCCGGCCGCGTGGAGGGCTCGACGTAGGCGGCGCGCCAGGGGCGCGCGTCGAGACAACGCAGGAAGGTGGCCGGGTTGAAGGTGCCCGCGCCGACCTCGGTGTGGTACGGCTGCAAGACGACGCAGCCCTGCCGTTCCCAGAACGATTGTAGTGCTCCGATGATCGCCTGGTAGGTGGGTGGCCGCGTCACGACGGATCTCGTTGTGCCATTCGCCATGACCGCTCCAAATCGGGAGTGTCGGATTCTATCAGAATCTACCGGAAGGGCTCGCCCGCGGGATCGATCGGGCACGCGCTCGGGCTGCGGCCCCCGCGCCCGCCTCTACGAGTCGTAGTTGGCGTTCGCCGTGAGCGCCCACGGGTCGAGCTCGCCCACGACTTCGAGGAACTCCTCGCCGCGTTCGCGGTAGAGCGCCTCGAGCCCGTCGAGCACGCCGGCGGCCAGAGTCGCCTTGAGCAGCTCGTAGTCGTAGTCGGTGCCGGCCGGGGAGCCCACCGGCACGATCAGGTCGGCGCGTCTGTGGGCCTCGGCCACGAAGGCGGCGAAGTCGCAGTCGAGCACGTCTTCGACGAACCGCGAGTCCTGCCCCAGGTAGAAGGTCTGCTCGTCGATCGAGAACAGCCAGTCGGTCCAGGCGATGCGCAGCTCTTCGATGCCGCCTTCACGCCAGTCCAGCGTGACGCGGTGGCCACGGTACTCGCCGAGGTTTTCGGGTTTCATCGGGCCGCCTTTCACTGGATCGGTGGGGCGCGGAGCGCGCCATTCGTGTCGGGCATCATACCGCCGCCGGCGCGAATGCGCTCGTCGGGGAGCCCAGCTCGTGAGCCGTCCCAGCGGCACACGTGTTGCCACCTTAGTATCTAGTTTCGCGAATCCTCCGTTTTGCAGGAAGTTTACGGCGACGCACCGTCAGCCTCAAAAGTTCAGTCCGAGTCACGCGATGCCGATATAGAGAAGCGGTGGGACCAGTCGATGCTCTACGCGCAGACCCGGCGCGTGGTGACAGGGTCAAGCAGGAAGGGTCACCGAAGGGAGGTTGAGATGAAAGTCTTGTACGGCAAGTACCCGAGGCTCGGGATGGTGGCGCTGATCGCGTCGATCGCTCTGGCGAGTGGCGCGGCCAAGAAGTGGTGCTGAACCACGGCTGCAGCCCAAGGCGCACACCTGTCTTGTGAACGAGGGAGAGGGAACATGAAAAGGATGCTCTACAGCAGAGTCGTCATCGGTCTGGCGCTCGTCGTCGCCTTGGCCGTTGCCAGCGGCGCATGGTGGAAGTGGGACTGACCGACCCCGCTTCAGTCGTGCGCGCTCGATCGCGCTAACAAAAGTCGCCCGCCTGACGGGCAAACAAGCAGGCGTCGCCGACGGCGTCCGCGGAGACCACCGCGGGTGTCGTTTCGGCGACGTTCTGCTGTGACGACACGGTCATCGCTGCGCCGCCACGGCGATCACCAGCATGAGCATCACGACGATGCCGAGCAGGCCCGCGGTGAGCTGCGGAGCGATGCGCGCCAGTACGGTCCCAGGGGCATCCAGCGAAGGCAGCTCGAGCTCGGCGGCGCCGCACAGCGGCGGCGCGAACTCATCGGCGCCCGACAGCCACGGCGGGCGCTCACCGACACCCGGCAGCCACGGCGGGAACTCACCGGCACCCGGCAGCGCCGGCGCCTCTACGTGAAGCCCGAAGGGCGGCGACGGCAACCGACTCGAGCCCGAACGCTTGAGCGACGCGGCCGCGCGAGCGCCGGAACGTGTGAGTCGCGGTGCGACTTCGCGAGAGCCGGAACGTGTGAGTCGCTGCGCGGCCTCTACCGGGTGGCCCCACTGTCCTGCCTGCTCTCGCACGATCTGCCTCCTGGCGCTTCGCACCCCCGGCTTCGCTACGGGCGGCTCTGGCCGAACGGCCGATCCGCCCCTTTGCCGGGGTCTACTCAAAGCTATCGACCCCGGCGCGGCCAGAGATAACGGGTCCAGAGCAAGTGTGCCGAGGGTGCCTAACGGGGCTGGGGCGCAGTACCTAGCGAAGACGCTCAAACCGTGCGATCAGTGCCGGAAGTGGTGGAAGCTGACGTCGGCGAGTGAGCGCTTGGAGCGTCGCCTCGTCGATCGCCCTCCCCGACCGGCTCGACTCGCTTGGCGTGAGCGGCCGTCTCGCTCCACATCGACCAGACCGATGCGGAGGCGTCGGGCCGCCCAGGTTCTAGCGCCGCCCCTCTTCGTCCACCGCGGCGGTCCACTTGTCGGCGAAGTGAACGATCATCTGCAGTCGACATTCCTTGTGGTGATAGTCCAGGTTGTTGACGCCGCCGGACACGGGGTAGATGCCGTCGTGGGCAACGATCGCCTGGGCCTCGTCTTCGCTGAGCGCCACGCGGTTGCTGATGAGGTAGAGGCTCCTCACGGCAAGGTTCATAGTCGTGGCCTCGGGGTTGACCTTGTAGGTCATGTTGCGCTTCATGATCTCCCACTGCGCGTCGTTGCGCACGTAGTAGGGCTTGCCCGGGTACCCCACCTTGCCGAGGTCGTGGAAGAGAGCCGCGATCACGATCGACTCGTCGGGGATGTCCGGTGCGAGGAGGTCCCTCGTGCCGAGTGCGTTGTACGTGACGCCAACGGAGTGCAGCAGGAGACCCCGTTCAACGTTAAGGTGGAACCTCGTCGACGCCGGTGACGTCAGCCAACTCGTCTCGCGCTCGATGTAGTCCTTGAAGGCGAGGACCTGCGCCTTTCGATCGCCGAGCAGCCCGAAGAGCTCGCCGTACTTGGCATCAAGGTTCTCGAGCGAGAGCATCGTCACAGCGTCTTGGCATGCTCGAGGAGCTTCGCGACCTCGAGCCACTCCGGGTCGTCGTCGCCGAGCTCGTCGACGGTATCCGGAATGAGGTAGGCGATGGCCGGGCCTTTGTTCTTGTTGTATTGCGAGCCTTGGCCATCGAGCCAGCGTGCATTCGGGCCAGCGCGGCCAGTGAGCGACGAGACAGGTATCTCCTGGAGGTCGGTCGCGGGCAGGCGGGCGCTGCGCCGTTTGAGCACCAGCCCGATTCCGTCCTTCTGTGGGTGGATCTGGGCGATGTTCGTCTTGCCGGCGCTGCTGAGGTTCACGTAGCCGGACATGCGGCCCACCTCCGTCATGTCGCCGAGCTCGATGATGCGCTGGGCGAACTCGTCGCGATCGCCGAAGACCTCGGCGACGGTCGCGCTGGGCAGCGCGGCGGCGCGCCAGCTATGCCCTCCCTGCTGAGTCGGCGCGACTCTCAGCGCAGGCACCAGGTCTGGCTTTGCCTCGATGCCGCGCGCCGCAAGCCTGGCGATGAGCTCGGCCTGCACCGCCCTGTCATTCGACGAGACGTGGTGCTGGCCATCGACAGAGAACCCGACAAAGACGACGACCAGCTTTCTGCCGGCACTCAGCTCGAGCCCCTCGCAGATCGCGAGGGCCTTGGGAATGATCGATGCGCCGCTCCCGCCGCGAGAGTCGTAGAACTCGATCGCCCAGCCCTGCTGAAGGCCATGCAGAGCGAGCTCGCGGTAGAGTTTGGAGACGTCGCTCGTTCCGGTCAGCGCTTCCACGCTGTGGTCGACCATCGTCGGGTCGATGACTTTGCCGAACGCCTTGTTCTTGCCGAGCTCGAAGGCGAACAGCGCGTCCAGGTTCTCGGCGCGCCGGTCGTCGATGCCAGCCGACGCAGCCGGCGGACGCACGAGGGCAAGGTCAAACCGCGCGCCTCGGGCAGACTCGCCGGTGTTGAGGTACTTGGCCACCGTGTAGTGCTCGGCCTGTAGCAGGAGCGTGGAGCACCCCGGCCG